>WBZT01003025.1_pt1 | contig 11301 bp, 9 predicted proteins | sample 5204241 | NCBI WGS metagenome assembly WBZT01 (sample SAMN12344358, study PRJNA552823) | activated sludge metagenome | biome: Activated sludge suspended growth; feature: Nitrification reactor; material: Wastewater; isolation source: activated sludge from nitrification reactor of wastewater treatment...
ATAAGCTGATGCAACAAACGCCTATCACTTTCCAGACAAAACGTAACTCCACCACCATAGACGAGACGGTCTGGCTGGCGCTGGACGACCCGGCAGAATGGGATAGCTTCAGCCAGCATGCGGCCGACCAACCGGAGATGTGGGAATCGCGCCTGGCAATCGAAGGTATGCATTGCGCTGCTTGCGCTATCAATGTGGAACGTGCGCTAAAGAGTGTACCCGGCGTCATGCAGGCCGAGGTAAACGCCACCAGCGGCCGCGCACGCCTGATATGGTCATCCGCTTTGGCTAAACCCTCGGACTGGATGCGCGCCGTCAGCAAGGCGGGCTATCGCGCCCTGCCTGCCACCGAAGCTTTCAGCCAGGATGACCGCCGGAAGGCACAGCGTCTAATGTTGTGGCGCTGGCTGGTAGCCGGGTTCTGCATGATGCAGGTAATGATGTATGCCTTCCCGACCTACACCGCCACGCCTGGCGACATGTCCCTGAACATGCGCGACCTGATGCGATGGGCATCTTGGGTGCTGACCTTGCCGGTGTTGCTGTTTTCTTCCACTCCTTTTTTCAAGAATGCACTGAACGACCTGAAGCAACGCCAAATCAGCATGGACTTTCCGGTAGCGCTAGGCATCATCATCACGTTTATCGTCAGCACCGCCGCTACTTTTGAACCAGATGGCTGGTGGGGCAGCGAGGTGTACTTCGACTCATTGACCATGTTCGTGTTCTTTCTGCTGACAGGCCGCTGGATCGAACTGCGCATGCGCGACAAAACGGCCGGCGCACTGGATGCGCTGATGCGGCGAATCCCGAATAGTGTGGAGCGGCAAAAAGCCGATGGCAGCTTTGAGCGTGTCGCCGCGCGCAGATTGGCAACGGGCGACGTAGTGCGTATCCTGCCAGGTGAAACCTTCCCGGCAGACGGCACAATCATCGAAGGCAACACCAAAGCAGACGAAGCACTGTTGACCGGCGAATCCAAACCAGTAGACAAGGCTAGCGGCAGCGATGTGATTGCCGGCAGCCACAATCTATCCTCTGCTGTGCTGGTGCGCATCAGTCAGGTGGGACAAGCCACCCGTTATGCTCAAATCGTCGCACTGATGGAGCGCGTATCTGTAGAAAAACCGCGCCTGGCCTTGCTGGCAGACCGCATTGCGCGTCCGTTTCTGATTGGCGTCTTGCTTGCTGCAATTGGGGCAGCGGCCTGGATGTGGCATATCGATCACAGCCGCGCGCTGATGGTGGCAGTTTCCGTACTCATTGTCACTTGCCCGTGCGCGCTTTCATTGGCCACGCCCGCCGCCATGCTGACTGTTTCCGGTGCGCTGGCCAGGCATGGTGTGCTGGTGCGCAAGATGCAGGCTCTCGAAGCGCTCACCACTGTAGACACCATCGTGTTCGACAAGACTGGTACGTTAACGCACGACCAGATGACGGTAGGCAATATCAGCACCTCAAATAGACTCTCGCAGACTGAAGCCTTGCAGGTCGCCGCTGCAATGGCACAGCATTCACTGCACCCGGCATCACGTGCATTAGTCAGCGCCGCACAGGGCCTGGAGATACCAGCTACAGACATCAAGAACGTACAAGAGATCGCCGGTGCCGGCCTGACAGCGGAGTCGAACCTAGGCAAGCTGCGACTGGGTTCCGGAACTTTCTGCGACATGGATAACCCACCGGATAACACCTCCGCCCCCACATCCAAAGTTCATCTAGTCAACGAACAGGGCTGGCTAGCCAGCTTTGAGATCATGGAAGCGATCAAACTGGAAGCTGCGCAAGCCATCGCCAACCTTCAGGCGATGGGTTTGCATACGCAAGTGCTATCGGGAGACAGGCAGGAATCCGTCACACGCATCGCCAGAGCCGTTGGCATCGATCTGGCCAACGGCAGCTGTACGCCACAAGACAAACTGGCGCGCTTGCAATCGCTGCAACAACAAGGTCATAGAGTCGCCATGGTAGGCGATGGCCTGAATGACGGGCCAGTACTGGCCAGCGCCAATGCCTCTATCGCCATAGGGCAGGCCGTACCGCTGGCACAGGCACAATCGGATTTTGTGATTCTGAGCGGCGAATTGAACAGGCTGCCCCAACTATTCACCGAAGCCGGCAGAACCATGCGTATCGTCAGGCAGAATCTGATATGGGCTGCGGTCTACAATGCAGTCTGTGTGCCGCTGGCGGTAGCTGGCATGTTGCCGGCTTGGCTGGCCGGCTTAGGCATGGCCGGCAGCTCGCTGCTGGTTATTTTAAACGCGGCACGCCTGGCACATATTGTCACGCCGCCGCCAGAGGCGCATAATTCGAACTAAGTTATGGATATTTTGTTTTTGCTCGTTCCGCTTTCCGTTGTGCTGGTATTGATCATACTGGGTGGTTTGTGGTGGGCAATCCATACCGGCCAATTCGAAGACACCGAAGCAGAGGGGGAGCGCATTCTGCACGAAGATTGATTTAAGTCAAACGTCATATCAAACACCCTCACTTACAATGCGGGTGCGATAAGTATGACGCATTGTAATCATCGTGTGCGCGTGTAACAGCCGTCACGAAAAACCAGGGGAAATTAAATGCAACTTTCAAACACACAATCGACCTATAACGACAAGGTCATCCGGCAATTTTCCATTATGGCCGTGGTTTGGGGTGTGGTTGGCATGTTGGTAGGTGTAATCGTAGCCTCACAACTTGTCTGGCCAGAACTCAACCTTGGCTTACCATGGACCAGTTTCGGGCGTTTACGCCCATTGCACACCAACGCGGTAATTTTCGCGTTTGGCGGCTGTGCGCTATTTGCCACTTCTTACTATGTAGTTCAACGCACCTGCCAAACCAGGCTATTCTCGGACAAACTGGCAGCATTCACCTTCTGGGGCTGGCAATTGGTCATTGTATCTGCCGCGATCACACTACCGTTAGGTTATACTCAAGGTAAAGAATATGCTGAGCTGGAGTGGCCAATCGATATCCTGATTGCGCTGGTGTGGGTGGCATATGCGGTTGTGTTCTTCGGAACAGTCGGCATACGAAAAGTCAAACATATCTACGTGGCCAACTGGTTCTACGGCGCGTTCATTATCGCCGTAGCCTTGTTGCATATCGTCAACAGCGCTGCAATGCCAGCGGGCTTGATGAAATCCTACTCCGCCTACGCTGGCGTTCAAGACGCGATGGTGCAGTGGTGGTATGGTCACAACGCCGTGGGCTTCTTCCTGACTGCTGGCTTTCTGGGCATGATGTACTATTTCGTGCCTAAACAAGCTGAGCGTCCGGTCTATTCTTACAGCTTATCCATCGTTCACTTCTGGGCTTTGATTTTCACTTACATGTGGGCGGGTCCTCACCATCTACACTACACCGCGTTGCCTGACTGGACACAATCCTTGGGTATGGTGTTCTCCCTGATTCTGCTGGCGCCAAGCTGGGGTGGCATGATCAACGGCATGATGACACTTTCCGGCGCATGGCACAAACTGCGCGATGACCCCATCCTGCGTTTCCTGATTGTTTCCTTGTCATTCTACGGCATGAGTACCTTTGAAGGCCCGATGATGGCGATCAAAACCGTGAACTCCCTGTCGCATTTTACTGACTGGACAGTAGGTCACGTGCACTCCGGCGCATTAGGCTGGGTGGGTCTGGTTTCTATGGGTTCTATCTACTATATGATCCCCCGCCTGTTTGGTCAAAAACAGATGTACAGCGTCAAGGCCATCGAGTTGCACTTCTGGCTGGCGACTATTGGCATCGTGTTGTATATCGCCGCACTCTGGATCTCCGGCGTAATGGAAGGCCTGATGTGGCGCGCTATCAATGCTGATGGCACACTGACCTACACTTTCGTTGAAAGCGTGAAAGCTAAAACTCCGTACTACATCACCCGCGCTTTGGGCGGTACACTGTATCTGTCCGGGATGGTGATTATGTTATGGAACGTAATCAAAACTGCACGCAATGGCCAACCTGCTGTGGTCGCTATCCCGGCACCGGCTGCACACGCTTAAGGAAAAAATCATGTCTAGTCAAAACACACAGGGTGGCTTGAGCCACGAAAAAGTTGAAACCAGCAACTTTTTGATGATCGTACTTATTCTGGTTGTGGTTGCCTTTGGCGGCCTGGTGGAAATCGTACCTTTGTTCTTCCAGAAATCCACTACTGAGCCAATTGCCGGCCTGAAGCCCTATACCGCTCTTCAACTTGCAGGACGCGACATTTACCAACGTGAAGGCTGTTATAACTGCCACTCGCAAATGATTCGCCCGTTACGCGCAGAAACCTTACGTTATGGTCACTACTCTGTTGCCGGTGAATTCGTTTACGACCATCCTTTCCAATGGGGTAGCAAACGTACCGGTCCTGATTTACATCGTGTAGGCGGCAGATACAGTGATGACTGGCATCGAATTCATTTAATCAACCCTCGTGATGTGGTACCTGAATCCATCATGCCGGCCTATCCATGGCTGGAAACTGCGGAAGTAGATGCCACCACCATTGCCTCTCACATGAGTGCGTTACGTAAGGTGGGTGTTCCATACACGGATGCGGAAATCGCTGCGGCTGCCGGTGACATAAAAGGCAAAACCGAAATGGAAGCATTGATTGCCTACCTCCAAGTACTAGGCATCCATCTCAAGTAACCTGGCATCCGAAGGAGCTTGAAGTGGAAATCAACACATTGCGCGCCATAGTCACTACGATAGGGCTGGTTGCATTCATCGGGATCATCGTATGGGCATGGCGCCGTCGCAACACTGCGGACTTTAAAGAGGCAGCGAACCTGCCCTTTAAAGAGGACTAATTAAAAGAGCTTAGAGGAAAATAAAATGGGTGACTTTTTAAACAGTTTTTGGCCAATATTCATTGCCACAATTACTTTGGGTGGTATCGTCGGCTGTGCTGTGCTGCTTTGGTTTGCCAGTAAAGTCAAGGTGGCAGTTACCAGCGACAACACTAGTGGCCACGTATGGGATGGTGACTTGCGTGAAATGAATAACCCGCTACCTATGTGGTGGGTAGGTTTATTCATCATCACCATCATATTTGGTTTGGCCTATCTGGTGATTTATCCTGGCTTGGGTATTTATAACGGCAAGCTCGGCTGGTCACAGGTTGGCCAGTATGAAAACGAAGTCAACAAGGCAAATGATGCACTAAAACCCTTGTATGCCAAATTCGCCGCCATGCCAATTGAAGATCTGGCAAAAAATGAAGAAGCGAACGGGATTGGCCAACGCTTGTTCATGAACAACTGTGCACAATGTCACGGTTCGGACGCACGTGGTAGCCGAGGCTTCCCCAACCTGACCGATAATGACTGGCTGTATGGTGGTGAACCAGAGAAGATTGTAGAAACTATCACCAATGGTCGTATCGGCATGATGCCTCCTATGGCTGCCGGTGTAGGTAGCGAGGAAGATGTGAAGAACGTAGCTAACTACGTCCTAAGCTTATCCGCCTCATCCCATGATGCAGCACGCGCCAAACTGGGTCAGGAGAAATTTGCAGTCTGCGCTGCCTGCCACGGTGCGGACGGCAAAGGCAACCCGGCCATTGGCGCACCCAACTTGACGGACAATGTCTGGCTGCACGGCGCAGGCGAAGCTGCCATTATCAAACGTATCCATGAAGGCAAAACCAACCAGATGCCTGCATGGGCCGCCAAATTCACACCAGAGCAAATTCGTGTGTTGGCTGCGTATGTATGGAGCAAATCCAACTCCTGAAGCCGGGGAATATCATTCAATCAACCATTGGAAGTAAGCAGCATATTGTGAAAGAGACGCAACCGGCAGTAAAAGAAACAGTAATCCCCGTTGATGAAGTGGTTGCGTCCCTATATAAATCCGAAGGCAAAATATACGCCCGCAGCGTATCTGGTCTTTATGATAAATGGCGCTGGGTCATGGTGTGGGCGACCCAGCTCTTTTTTTATGGTATGCCATGGATCATGTGGGGCCAGCGCCAGGCTCTGCTGTTCGACTTGGAAACCAGACGCTTCTATATCTACGGCCTCGTGTTTTACCCGCAGGATCTGATTTACCTGTCGTTCCTGCTTATTATTTCCGCCCTTGCCTTGTTTCTATTCACCGCTGTAGCCGGCCGCCTGTGGTGTGGGTACACCTGCCCGCAGACTGTATATAGCGAAATCTTCATGTGGATTGAACAGAAGATCGAGGGGGACCGTGCAGCGCGGATGAAACTCGATGAATCGGGCATGTCCAAGCACAAATTTGCGAAAAAACTCGCCAAACAAGTCATCTGGATTTTGTTTGCGTTCTGGACTGGCTTCACTTTTGTGGGTTACTTTACGCCCATCAGAGAATTATTCAGCAATGTATTAAGCTTTAATCTGGGTCCTTGGGAAACGTTCTGGATCCTGTTCTACGGCTTTGCAACCTATGGCAATGCCGGCTACATGCGCGAACAGGTATGTAAATACATGTGCCCTTATGCCCGCTTCCAAAGCGCAATGTTCGATGCCGACACCTTAATTGTGACTTACGACCAGTCACGCGGAGAACCTCGCGGTAGCCGATCCCGTAAAATTCAGGAACAAAGCCTAAAAGACAACAACCTCGGCTCTTGTATCGATTGCACCTTATGCGTCCAAGTCTGCCCAACTGGTATTGATATCCGCAAGGGCCTGCAATATGAATGCATTGGCTGCGGCGCTTGTGCAGATGTCTGCGATGACGTGATGGGGAAAATGGGCTATGCAAAAGGCTTGGTAAAATATACCACCGAGAACGGTCTTAAGCATGGCTGGTCTCGCACGCAAATGTTTCAACGCGTACTCCGCCCTCGCGTGCTGGTCTATACTGCTATACTTGGTATCCTGATGATCGGCATGCTGGCTAGCTTGGCCACACGCCCCTCTTTCCGCACGGATGTCGTGCGCGACCGTAGCGTAATGGCACGCCTAACTGAAAAAGGTGAACTGGAAAATGTATATCGCCTGCAAATTATGAATGCTACCGAAATGACACAGCATTATAGAATTTCTGCCAAAGGGCTGGACCATCTTCGCATTGAGGAAGACGGGCTAGATAAAACCCAGACTATTTCCGTAGAACCAGCCCAATCCAGATGGGTATCCGTACGGTTGGAAATTCCGGACGGAAGCCAAGCGCCAGGCTCTCATCCCATCTATTTCAATATACAGTCTATGGAATCGAAAGAAATCGTGACCGAGAAATCTGTTTTTCTTGTCCCGCGTTAAGTTAGAATACACACATGAACATTAAAAATAGAACCGCCTGGTGGAAGAACTGGCATATTTGGCTAGTTGTCGGAGGCCCGATCATTGTCGTCGTAGCCTCGTTCTATACACTCTACCTAGCTATCAAGGTGCCAGATCCGGCAATTGATGACTACTATCGCAAAGGGATTGAGATAAACAAGACCCTCAATGCAAAACGTGACAACATGGTGCCGGCACAGCAGGCGCGCAATCATGCTGCAACAGGAATCAGTGCAGAAAATAACGATTAAACTTCCGATCGTTTATTGACTCAAGACCCCACATCAACAAGATTGTGGATTAAAAACCTTCATCAATGCATCAGGATCCAAAATCTGCACATGGCGCTGCTTTACGTCAATAATCCCTTCTTCACTGAATTTCGAGAAGGTTCTGCTGACTGTTTCGAGCTTGAGCCCCAGATAACTGCCAATCTCTTCCCGCGTCATTCTAAGCACTACTTCCGTTTGCGAAAATCCTCGCGAGTGCAAACGCTGCACCAGATTTAACAGGAAGGCCGCCAGCCTCTCCTCGGCACGCATATTACCCAGAAGCATCATAACGCCATTTTCGCGCACAATCTCCCGGCTCATAATTTTATGCACATGCCGTTGCAACACCGGAAATTCGCGAGAGAGTTCCTCGACATTGGCAAAAGGCATCACGCACACTTCCGCATCTTCCAACGCCACCGCATTGCAATTGTGATGATCTGTCACAATGCCATCCAGGCCAATAATTTCACCTGCCATCTGGAAGCCTGTTACCTGCTCCCGCCCATCCTCGCTAGACACACAAGTCTTGAAAAAACCAGTGCGAATCGCATATAGCGAGGTAAATGGATCGCCGTTACCGAATAGCAATCCGCCTTGCTTGACCTTTTTACGCACCGCAACAATGCTATCCAATTTTCTCAACTCATCCGTATCGAACCCCATCGGCATACAAAGCTCGCGCAAGTTACAGCTGGAACATTGGACTTTAATAGTTTCGTGATTCATAGACATGGATAACGGTTAAACTTCTTTACCAATATGGATAATACCGTTTTATAGCTTGCCACGATAGTCTTTTCGGAGATATTGACCTGTATCAAGGCCTAGGCAAAACAAACAACGCAGAATAACGCAAAAACGGTTTTGGAGTAGCCTCATGATTCATCAGAAATTAGCAAGCGCATTTGCGCAGGGATTACCCGACACCCCCGAAATCACGCCCGAATTAATTCAGAAATTCGATGTCAACGGCCCGCGCTACACCTCCTACCCGACTGCAGATCGTTTTGTAGAGGCCTTTACCGATGAATCCTACCGGCAAGCGCTTGAGCAACGTCGAGTAGGCGGCTTGGCGCTGCCATTATCGATTTACGTGCATGTGCCATTCTGTGAATCGCTATGTTTTTATTGTGCATGCAACAAAATCGTGACTAAACGTCATGAACGCAGTGCTGAATACTTGCGCTACATCCATCGCGAGATTGATCTGCACATCCAGCACTTGGGCGCCGGACAAACCATTTCCCAGTTACATTTGGGGGGAGGAACACCCACCTTTTTCTCTGATGCCGAACTGACAGAACTCATGACTATGCTGAAACAAAATTTCACGCTGGTTCCGGGCGGGGAATATTCTATCGAGGTGGATCCGCGCACTGTAAATGCTGAACGACTGGCACATTTGGCCAAACTAGGATTCAACCGGTTAAGTTTTGGCGTACAGGATTTTGACAGTGATGTGCAAAAGGCCGTACATCGAATACAACCTGCTGAAGATGTCTTCTCCTTGATAGATTCCGCACGCAAGCTGGATTTTGAGTCCATCAACGTTGATCTGATCTACGGCTTGCCAAAACAAACAGAAGCTTCCTTCAGGCGTACATTATCGCAAATTACAGCACTCAGACCAGATAGAATTGCGCTTTATGCTTATGCGCATCTGCCCGAAAGATTCAAACCGCAACGGCGCATTCATGCCGAAGATTTGCCCAAAGCCAATGAAAAAATCTCAATGCTTTCCGAGGCAATTGCCTTCTTTAATGCGGCTGGATATGTGTATATCGGAATGGATCATTTTGCGCTACCTAATGACACACTCTCTGTCGCCAAACGACAAGGCCGATTGCATCGCAACTTTCAAGGTTATAGCACACAGCCAGATTGCGACATGATTGGATTGGGAGTTTCCTCCATAGGCAAAGTGGGCGTGACATACAGTCAGAACGCCAAAACGCTGGAAGAATATTACGACTTTCTCGACCAAAACCGTTTTCCCATTGTGCGCGGCTTGGCCTTATCGCACGATGACATCGTGCGACGTGCCGTTATTATGGCGATCATGTGTCAGGGTAGGTTACAATACGAGTCCATTGAGCTTGCTTACATGATTGACTTTAAAAAGTATTTTGCAAACGAGCTGAAAATTATTGAAGACATGCAAAGCACTGGCATGGTGGAGCTGGAAGATGGCGGGTTGCAAATCACTCCGATGGGTTGGTTTTTTGTACGTGGCATTGCCATGCAATTCGACCGTTATCTGCAATCAGATCGCAACAGGGCACGCTTCTCCAAGATTATCTAACCCTTTCTCATGCAATTCTCACTAGCCATCACCACCTTTCTGATGGGGCTGGCAGGCGGGCCTCATTGCATCGCCATGTGCGGTGCGGTATGTGCCGGTATCCAACAAGCCCCTCAGGGCAGCTCACAATTGTGGAAGTTCCATACCGGCCGCCTGCTAGGATACGCCATGATGGGCGCAATTGCGGCAGCTTCCTTAAAGAGCCTTGCCTGGCTGTCGGACAAATCACAGGCCTTGCATCCGCTTTGGACTTTCTTCCATATCCTGGTTTTATGCTGGGGACTTATGCTACTTTTTTATGCAAAGCAACCACTGTGGGCAGACCAGCTCGGGCAAACCATCTGGGCAAAAGTACGCAGAATCACCGCATTGCCGGGCGGAACTTTTATCACCGGCATCACTTGGGCGCTACTGCCTTGCGGACTGCTTTATTCTGCGCTGCTGGTTTCCTCCTTAAGCGCCAGCTTCATCATCGGTGCCATCAACATGCTGGCTTTTGCAATTGGAACCAGCATATCCTTAACAGTTGGGCCTTGGTTATGGCTTAAACTTAGAAATGGTGTGGGCTGGCTCACAGATGCCTTGAGTATGCGCTTAGCCGGTCTCTTTTTGAGTCTGGCGGCAGGCGCGGCAATCTGGATGGATGTTTTCCATAAAATCAGGATATGGTGTGCCTAAACACCAATAAAAAAACCCCCATCTGGCGATGGGGGCAAGAGGGTGGACGGATTAGGTCGTCCAGCTGAATACTTTAAATTAGAACTTTTTACCAATACCAATACTGATGACCCATGGATCAATGTCCAAGTCGTCAATTTTTCTCCAAGCATTGCCAGTCACGGCACCTTTCAACTTCACATCGGTATCTAACTTGACGTATTTTACGTCAGCATTAATCAACCAGCCATCTTTCAAGTTAACGTCAAAACCTGCCTGCACAGCCGGGCCCCAACTGTCGCTGTCGATTTTAATCTTATTGCCAGCAATCGCACCTGCACTGCCTTTCAGATTACGATCCAACATAATAGTGTAGTTAATACCAGCTCCCACATATGGATCAAACATACCATCCGGATTAAAGTGCCACTGTGCGGTTAAAGTAGGTGGCAACAAGTTAACACTGCCTAAACCCTGATTTCCTACAGCCCCAACTGAGTCCTTTTGGATACTTACGTTGTGACGTGTACCCACAGCCAGAATCAACTCAGCCGCAATATTTTTGGTGAAGTAATAAGAAATATCTAATTCTGGAATCACTTTATCACTTACTGCCAATTCCGCCCCCGGAGACATTACTGGAGCACCTAGCAAATTATTCACGGTTTTGCCCAATCGGCTATCCTCATTTGGCGCAACGTTTGCAGCACGCAGACGCACTACCCAATCACCCGCTTCAGCTGAAGCCATTTCTGGCGCCAACATTGCAGCCAGTGTCATTGCCAAGATTGCTTTTTTCATCATTTAATTTCCC
>WBZT01003026.1_pt1 | contig 11300 bp, 11 predicted proteins | sample 5204241 | NCBI WGS metagenome assembly WBZT01 (sample SAMN12344358, study PRJNA552823) | activated sludge metagenome | biome: Activated sludge suspended growth; feature: Nitrification reactor; material: Wastewater; isolation source: activated sludge from nitrification reactor of wastewater...
CGCGGGCGCGGGGAACGGACCAGGATGGAGGCGGCGGTAGGCATAGAAATGCGGTTCATCCCCGCGGGCGCGGGGAACGGGACGAAGACACCTACGCCGCGGCGAAACCCTACGGTTCATCCCCGCGGGCGCGGGGAACGGTCCAGGCCGGTACGTCCCGTTCGCTGTTCGTTCGGTTCATCGCCGCGGGTGCGGGGAACGGACTTCAAATAAGAGCCTGTTGTTAAAGAGCTTTCAGACACGCCGAAATTCTACCACATCCTCAGACTTCTTCCCGGCTGTCTTCTGGTGGCGGCAGGAAGGAAACCAGCTTGGCGCCGTCGATCTCCACTGGTATTCGACGGTTGCTGCCGACAGTCGTGAAGTCGAAGCCGGCTTCGTTGTTTGCGCGCCAGGCCATGACCGCATTGCCCGCATCTATTCCCGCTTCGACATGGCTCCAGATGTGCTCGCGCGCTTTGGTGGAGTAATTGCCCACGTACACCCCGGCACGTATTTCCAACAGCCAAACCGCCAGCCGACCGCGTAAGCGTGGTGGGGCATTTTCAACCACGATGACCAACATCGCCCAGTCCTTTCGCCTCGGGAATCGCCGGGCCAACCTGCTCCGGTGCCGCCTGTGGTGGTTCGATTCCGCCAGCAGCGAGGATGTCCTCGATGCCGGGAATGATGCGTTCCAATAACCTGCTCGTACGAAAGACGTCGCGGCAGCGCAGGCGCACCGTGCGCTCCGGAATGCCTGCAGGTTTGGCGGCAACCTGAAAGGCGATCGGCACGACGGTATCAAATTTGTAGATATCGGCTATGTCGTATACGAAAGACAAAGGCTTGCCCGTATGGATAAAGCCTACGGCCGGGGCATAGCCAGCAGCGAGCACGGCGGCTTCGGTGACGCCGTAAAGGCAGGCAGTGGCGGCAGACAGGCAACGATTCGGCAAGTCTGCGCTGTCCCATTCCGTAGTGTCGTAGTCGCGCGCACGCCACTCCACGCCGTACCTCCGGGCAAGCCGTTTGTACATCTCGCGCACGCGCGCGCCCTCGATGCCACGCAACTGCTCCACCGAACGCCGCTGCGGGGCTTCCTCACCAAAGCGGATAGCGTACATTTTGCGCACCACCTTCAACCGGAGTTCATCGTCAAGAGCCAGCTTCGCCTGGTAAAGCAGACGATCAGAACGCGCCCCACCGGGTTGACCTGCAGAATAGAGCCGAACACCCGCCTCGCCGATCCAGACCAGCAAGGTGCCGACACGGCCGGCCAATGCGCAAGCGGCATGCGAAACGCGAGTCCCCGGTTCGAGCATCAGGCACGCCACCCCGCCGACCGGAATGTGGGTGCGTACGCCGGTCTTGTCCACCACCACGAAGGCGCCGTCGAGCACATCGAGGTGACCGTACTCAATGTACAGAATCGACAGACGTTCCTTGATCGGTAGCGGGCGTAGTGGCGGCAACAGTTCAGGCATCGCAGATTGCTTTCATCGGGATTGTTCCCCGTGCCACTGCCAAGGAAATCACTCCAGCGGCCAGTCGCCGAGCAGCATCACGTGCTCGCTCGCCCCCACCTTGCGGACATAGCGCGCGTCGGCAGTAACCAGGACCCCATCACTGGCAATGGCCAGCGCGTGATAGCTGGCGTCGTAGAAAGTCACGCCATGACGGCGCACCAATTCCAGAGCGATTGTCAGGATTTCAGGCGTAGGTGCCTGGGTCCATGGCACGAGCAGGGAAAGCAGGTGGTTCATTGCCGCAGCAGCGTGCTCGGGTATTCGCCGAGCCAGGATATTGCCCACCTCGTAATACCAGAGCGACGGCAGCAGCAGACGCGTCCGGCCTGCCAGTGCGGCCAGGGCGATCGCTTTGGCCTGCATGCTGCATTCCTCGACCGCTTCGGGCAGAACCCACTTGAGCAAGGTGGACGCATCGACCACCACTGCTTTCATGGACGCGCATCCCGTTCCTCGCGAACCCAGTCCTCGCTGTGTCCCTCGCTCGCCGGCAACACACGACGCAAGTCCTGGATACCGGCCCAGGCTTCGCGTTGTTGTCGCCTGAGCAGTTCCAGCGAGAGCAACTGGTTGATGAGGCCGCTGCGTTCGCCACCCGGAATCGCTTGAAAACGCTGCCAAACATCGTCGTCCAGTACGATATTGACTCGATGTGCCATGGCGCACACTCCTTGATGTGTAATTTTGTTACACACTTATTCTAACGATAGTCAGGGACGCCGCACCAGCAACAGGCCACAGCCGAAGGACTTGGCGGGACCGATGCCGTTCTCCAGGAGGCCAGTAAGTGGATCGGGGGAAGTCACGCGCAATATGCCTTCAAACGTGCAGACCACCAGTTTTCCGCCACGATTCCCCTTACGGAAATACACCGGTGGGTGCGACAGGATTTCGGCGCCCTCAACATCAGCGGCCCCCGCCAGTTTGCGTGCCAGCCACTGGCGCTGTTCGCCTTCTTTGACGAGTGGCACCCGACATTTTTCCGATTGTTTGCCCGGCTTGGAATCGCGCTGGGCATCGACGATGGTCTTGACCGGATTCGCAGTCAGCACGAAAGCCAGGCGTTGCCCGACGCTTGGGGTCGGGTGGAACTCCCGGCTGCCAATCAGTCCCAGACCGTGGGCACCTGCTGGAGCAAGCCGCGACTGCACGAGCACACGTGCGGGCCTGCCGGTAGCCCGTTCTTCGACGCGAAACAGAAAGCCACTACGCTCCTCCTCTTCGCCGCGGCGCGTTTCTCTTCTCTCTCCCGGAAACATTCTCCACAACCGACGGTGGACTTCGTACGGATTACGCGCCGCTTCCCAAGGGATTTCGACGCGGCTTATGAACATGGCACATCCTTGTGCAGATAAACCAGCCGCGTGCCGAATTGGCGCTTGCGGCCGTGCAGCGGCACGTCGCGCAGACGCAACGGCTGTCCGGATGGCAGGCTTTCACTGTACACCAGGTCGCCGCAGCCGCTGACTTGACGCAACGCCACCACGGCGTTTTCCGCTTCGATATTGCCGTCGAATAGTGGTCTGGCGATCGGACACGAACGTCGCCCGAGCGTGGGCGTATAGCAAGGGTGTCGCATAGCTGCCGCGATACGCTCCAGCGTGTAAGTTGCGTCCGGCCGTTGACCCACGGCTACCGTGAAAGCCGCATCGAACAGATATTCACGGCGCGATACTACGGGAAATCTGTTCGCCGAGCCGTCTACCTTGCGTGCATCCAGCACGGTGTGGAAATCCGGCAATTTCACGCTTGGCTTGGCGGCGGAGTCTTCACGTCCCAAACGCGCGACCTGGCTGTCGATCCGCACACTGAATTCAACGCTGGCGGCTAGCCGCAACTGCTCGGCCAAGTCGCTGCGCTCGATCCCCAGGCAAGCCGCCAACAGCCCCAGCAGGCCGCTACGCGTAGGGTAGAGATTCGAAGGCCGAAAGTCTTCGTAGGTATGCGTGCCCCAGGCCTGCATCGGACCATCGAGCCGCAGGATGAGAAAGCGCGGCATGGCTCAGTCCTTCCCGTCTTTGGCAACCCAAATTTCCAGGTCGGCCAGCACAGCAGAAGCCGGGCCATTCAGTTCCACGCCCGGCTGCACCGAAAACGCGCGTGCATTTTCGTCAAGTCCGTAGCCCGTGTTGATGCGCGTCCAGTAATCGGCAAGCGCGGCTACCGAAGGCTTGAGAAAGCCGCCGTTGCGGTCTCGTCTGATTGGTTCTTCAAAGGCGTTGGCAAGCGAAATTGGCTGGTCGGCAAAGCTGACGACGGCAAAATCAGCCAAGTTGTGCGCGGCGAACGATTGCTGTTTTGCCGAGGGCACGACTGTCGCCAGCATGTGGAAGACACGGCGGGCAATCTCCAGCGCATCTTTGCGCGAGTCGGCGGTTTCGGCACTTTTCATGTCCGGCAGCAAGCCCAGATTGACCTGCAACTGTTTGAGATTGAGACTGGCGTAGCGGTAGAAAACACCGGAGGAAAACTGCTGGGTGTCGAGGTGAGCCGCTCCCTTTTCGCCTGCATCCGCTGTCAGGTCGTCTACCGCGGTGAACCAATCCACGTCCTGTGGTTCGACGGCGTGAGTGGTGATCGCGTGGGCGATGGCCATTGCGCCGTCTACGGTAGTCATCAGCCCGGATGTCGCCATCCGTCCCGACAACGCAATGTCAGATGTCTTGCCAATCGCCGCACGTACCTGCTCAATGCTGCCCTCGACTGTTTTCACGCGCTTCTTGGTCAACGCTTCGTCGATAAATTCCTGTTCGGTTTTCTTCGTCCTGCCTTTTTGCTTCGCGGCGGCGATCTTGGCCCGGGAGACTTCGTCTTCGCTCAGTTCGACGCCGGCAACAATGCCGCACAGCACACGGATTTCTTCAACCGACCAGGGAGCCACGGCCAACTTCTTGGCAGCGCCCGCATCGGCGGTAGCCCCCTCATCCTGATTCTCGGAATCGTCGACTTCGGCCTCTGAAGCCTTGGCCCGAACAAACAACTCCATGGTCTTGGCAACCAATGTCTTGTCGAATTCATCCTTGAGCTTCTCGGCAAAAATCGGGATCAGCTTCTCCAGTTCTCTGGTACGAATCGAGGGTGCGCCCAAGTGGCGGGCGTAGTAATCACTCGTACGCATGGCGCGCTTCAGCGACTGGCTGGAGATCCGTACTCGGTTGACGCCGCCAAACACGGCGGTCTTCTGCATGTTCATGTCGTCGCGATTCAGGCACGACGGGTTGTGCGAAATCAGAACATGGAAGTTAATGAAGTTCTTGGCCGACATTACTTGTCTCCTTTGGCAGGCGTGAATTTGGCTAGGTAGTAGTCTTCGACGATCTGGCGTTTGGCTTTGCCGCTCCAGGCCCAGGTGTTGGCTGGTTCGGATGGCCGGTGCTCAGACCGATACAACAGGGAGGCGACCTCGTCCCAATTCAGCGTCGGGTGCTTCAACCGGATCATCAAACGGCGAAATTGAATTATGTCGTTGGGCGATTTCGCTCTCGCCACCTGAAACAAGCGCATCTCGTTAACGTCCCCTGCCGCCAGCAATTTCCCGAGCTTGGGGCATTTCTCCCTGCGCTCCTCGCCACAATCCTCACACCACGGGAGCAGGAAGGCCAACCTGAGCCAGCCGTCGTGAGCACGACCGTTCGGGAACAAGGAGTACAGCGCGTGAAACTCCCTTAGCTCATCAGGCTCCGCCACTTTCCTGAGAGCAGCCTTGTCCCCTGCCGAGAGGGTCAAGTACCTATTCCAAAGCGCCATAAAATCGGGCTTGCTTACGCTCATGCAGCTTCCTCCATCAGTTTTTCCAGGTCTTTATCGAGCGTGCGCCGCGACCAGGCGATCACTGGAATCAGCTCTGGTTTCATGGCGTAAGGCTTGGTCAGCTCTTCGAAAATGTCGTGACAGTGCTGGGCGATTTGCTGCGCGTAGTCTCGTCGCTTCTCACCCCATTCCCGGAACGTGGCCTCGCTGGAGAACGTCTGGTGAATCAGGCTTTCGGTACGTGCGTAAAACAGCTTTTCGGCGGTTTCGTGGATCGCTGCGCCGATGCCCTTCAGCCCTTTCTCCTTTTCGCCCTGCACTGCGAAGTACAGCTTGCCGCGCAACACCTGTTTGGCGCGCTTGCCAATCTCGATCAATTGGCTCAAGCGCCCCTCCTTGCCCCAACCTTGCGCCAGGCCAATCAATTCATGACGCCGTTCCAGTACCGACGCCTGCTTGGTGCGGTAGCCACCGACCAGAAGGTCGAGGCGGCCCTCGCCGAGTGCTTCGGCCTGTGTCACTGGACCAGCCGGGCTGGAACCCTCCTTGGCATCGTTGCCCTGCAAGCTACGCGGCACGGCGAATTCACACAGTTGTGTCCAGGCCGGTGCGGTCGTCGTAAAGCTGGCGAATTTCTGCTCCAGCACGCCTTTCTTCAGGCTCATGCTCATGGCACCGTGCGGGTGCGGCCACACGCCTTGCACCGTGAAATTGAACTTCTCTTTGCGAAACCCCCTGTATCCCTCCACTACTTCGCCACCCAGCACGTCGCAGGCCTGCGCGGCACCGGCCTTGACCAGTTCCACGCGAGCAGGTTGCCAGAACAGGCCTCGCATCAGACCGATCTGGTTCCAGTGAATCGTGGACTTCTCTACGATCGGAACAACCCAGGTCGGCTGGTCCCGGAGCGGACCGGCCACAGCGACCCGGCGTTCGGCAATGCGTGGGCGTGGCAACACGTTGCGCCAAACCATGCGGCGCAAGTTCCGGTCGAACACCAACGTCGTGATTGGCGCAGCACCACGCAAGCCACCTTTGAAGCCACCACCGAAGCTCGGACAGTTGGACGCCTGATTGAACAGGGCGATCGCCGCAACCGACCCGCCCATGTGGCGTACTTCGCCAACCTCGTTGAAAAAGGCGTGGTTGTTGCCCTCCGGCATTCCGATCAGCAGCTTCTGGATGGGAGTGTCTTCAGTCGATTTCACGCCACGCGTCTGCATGAAGGGCCGTGTCGGGTGATCCAGGTCGAACCAGTCGTGGCAGCGAGTCACGCCGGCATCGAATGCCTGTGGCGTCAGCGGTTGTGAAATGCGGTCGCGCAACGCGTCGTCGTCCTCCGGCAGGAACATGACCTGGGTCATGCACACCAGCAATTGCAGGCAGGCGAGCTCCAGGTCGTCGCGCGGCAGGCTGATCTGCCAATTGTGGCCGGGCTCGCAGAGCAAAGCCCCGTAGGTCAGCAAACCGAACGCCCCCGCGCCGTTGTCCGCCCCAACGGGAATCCAGGGATCTTGGAGCAAATTCATTCTTTTCGTCCCCTTACCCAAATTGCGGAAAGCGCCACCAAGAGAGCCAGCACAGCCACGCCGGTCGGCCCAACATGCCCAAGTTCGTTTACCAAGCCACTGATGGCGTGAATGAAATCAACCATGAAACCTTCACTTAACCAAGAAGATGCGAACCATGCTAGTGCACACTATATTGAATGTCAAGAAGGCCAGTGTCTTTTAGAAACGTGTTGCTGATCTCTAGTTTTTTCAGTAAGCTCGAACCGTTCCCGTCCGCAGGATGGGATGAACCGCAGGCCAGTGTGTTGGCAAGACCTGTGTGGACTTGTTCCCTACGTTCGTGGGGCTCTCATTCAGGCGGCTCCTCCCCGCCTGAAAGTTTTTCCAGACCAATATCTTCTGAATACCTGAACCTCCCGTACTGGCTCATCCACTCAACCCGAGTTGATCGGGAGAAAACAAGTTGCCGATAACCCGCAAGCACGCCATCGGTGTTCATGCGGCAGTCACGCAGGCGGTCTTTCCAGCTCGCAGGTGCGGGAACCGCATTGAGATCGAGCACTTCGGCCAGATCGCACTCGCGGATGGATTCGATACGCCTCCCGTCGAGCAAACAGCCATTCTCCGTGAGGGGTAGCACGGTCAGGCTCATTTCGTCGTCGCGGGTGAGGCCGGTGATTTGCGCATCATCATCCCGAAAGGATTTCAGGGCTTTCGTTGTCAAGCCAACTGCGGTCTCATTCCTGTCTTTCTGCTCGGCTGCCCAACTCAAGTATTCCCCATAAATGTTTCCTGGTTCGTCATCCCAGACTTCAGACTGGTACACCTGTTCGATCCAGTCGCGATAAGTCTCGGGAAATACTGCACTGGCATTCCGAGCGAGCAACGCTTCGGTGCGCCACAGCACGCGCGAATTGCCGTAGATCAGCTTGTGCGTGCCGTAATCGTCGCCTTCCACCGTCAGGACGGTGCAACTTGGAGCCTCGAATCCGGGTGGGCGTCGCCCGCGATCGTGGCGATGCAGTCGGCCCAGGCGCTGGAACAGCAGATCGACCGGGCAAATCTGCGTGACCATCCAGTCGAAATCGAGGTCCAGGCTCTGCTCCACCACCTGTGTGGCGACGAGTATTCGGCCCATCGTGCGCGGGGCATCACGCCCATAGTGATGGAGCGCTGCGGCCTCCTTGTTCTGCCGGTCGGCGAACCGGTAGCGGGCGTGGAATAGGTCAACGTCGATTGCCGTGCGCGCTCGCAGCAGCCGCGCGAGGCGCTGGGCGTCGTCCACCAGATTGACGACCACGGCGACCAGTGCGCCGGTTTCGGCGGCGCCCAGGATGCGGCGGAGCAAGTCTTCATCAGGGAACGCCCCGGCAAGGCGCAGACACTCGATGCCGACTTCGCGGCGCAGCGGCCGTTGGGCTTCCGCCACCGTCATTGGCAGGACCTTGCCGCCGGTGGTATGCCACAGCGCGGGATAGGGCACAGAGGTATGCGCGGTATCCGGGCCGTGGGAATCCCAGGCCTCCAGCAACTTGGCGCGCAGCGTGGCTGGCAGAGTGGCCGATAGCAACACCACACTGCCACCACACGCTTTTTGCTGGCGCAGCACTTCTCCCAGCAATCCATGCATGTAGGCGTCGTAGGCGTGCACTTCGTCGACGATCAGCACCGATTTCGCGAGCCCGAAGCCGCGCACGAACTTGTGCCGTACCGGCAGCACCGAGAGCAGTACTTGGTCGACCGTGCATACGCCGATCTGCCCCAGGAACACGCGCTTGCGGCTGCTGGCGAGCCACGCGGCGCATTGCGCGGCGGCTTCTTCCTTGCCCTGGGCCGTGAGACGATTTCCTCGTTCGACGAGCTTCTTGAACCCCTCATTGAATTGCCGTTTGCCGTGCGCCAGCACGACATTGACGGTGCCGTAAGCCTGTTTGGCGAAGTCCTCGGTGCGCAACAACATGGCGTTGGCCGTCGCCTGCGTGGGCAGGGCGAACACGATGCTGTCGGCCACCCCGGCTGCCAATAGCCGCCAGGCGTAGGCGAGCGCGGCCTCGGTCTTGCCGCTGCCGGTTGGCGCTTCGATCAAGGTCAATCCCGGAACGTCAGGGAGTTGATCGATTTCGGTCTGGACACCACGCGGAGACTCCTCGGAGGCGAGCAATGCGCCAACACCTGCATAGTCACGTTGCTGTGCGATCAGTCCGAAGTGTTCAAGCAAACACCCGGCGCTGATCTGTTTCGCACGCTCGTCCAAATAGCCATGGAGGTCGGCACCCGGTGCGCGGTAACCGAAAACCTCGGCATTCGAGCCCAGCCAGTCGCAGCTGGAACAAAAACCCGCCAGTAACGCCCGAGCAGGCATCGAGCAGGCGGGCGGCAGGTCTTGTACGCTCAAGCCTGCGGGTTCCAGAAACAGTCCCGCCAATGCTGTGACAAACGCCTGCCGCGCTTCGCGGTCGTGTTCGATCACTGCGTCGTCTGCATCATCTTCTGTAAGGACTAGCCCCGCCATTTGGGGCGGGTAGTAATCGCCATGATGCCCCGTGACTGCAGCCAGCCAGTTTTCCCAATGCGGCCAGTCTGACGAATCGCCACCCTTATCCTGCCAACTTGCAAGTTCAAGCTTTGCCCAGGCGATGCCCGCGTGTCCGTGATCGAAACCATTGATTTCTGTCTGAGGGATGTCGTGATCCCCACCCTTTTCCAAGCGTCGCGAGGCCGCCGACAATGCATCCGGGGCTTTCAGCTGAAAGCGTACATCCAATTTCCCAAGGTCGTGCATGGCGACAAAAAACAGCACCCATGCACGCAGGCGCTGCATCTCTTTCTTCGCGCAGGCAAAGGCAAGGCCGAACTTGGCGCGCAGCGCGGGGTTGCCGCCCCACCAGCTTGCAGCAACTGCCGCTACATCCAGGCTGTGATAAGCCAGGGGATGCCACTTCGGTTCGCCCGGGCATTTCGGTTCGGCCTTGCCCCAATATTGTTCAAGCATTCGCTTTCCTTGTTGTCGCTCGCTTACTGAACCGCAGGCGAAGCACCGTGCGGCTCTTTCCATTTCCTTCGAGAAATTTTCACTGGAAGTCGCGGGAATCACGGCCCGGCCGTGGCAACGGACCGCAAGGCGATGCCGCTCAGGCTTGTGCTCCATCGGCTGCTGCAAGGCAGACGGGCGACAAGTGCCCGCAACCACCAGCAAGTGGGCGCCGCTTCCGACCCCGCCGCCGACCGGAGGATACGCGCAGTGGCAAGACACACGTGATGTAGCTGCAAGCTCGCCCTTCCCCCACTCCCTTCAAAAACCGGCTTGACCTCACGAACTTCCATTGCATGGTTGCCTTTCTTCGGAAAAGACCATTATCGCAGTGTGCGGAGCTACAAAGTGCGTTACCGGAAGTTCCTGTTTGAGACAGAAAAGGCAAACGGCCGCGAATCCGAAGCGGAGGAAGCTTTTCTTTGCTCAGTCGGCGCCCGGTGCCGAGATGACCTAGCCGCGAGCACGAGTTGCTTCCGCCTGGCTGGCCCTGGCCAAGTCACCCGATGAGGAAGCCCCCCGACCGTGCTGGCTCCGGTTATTCTGTCGGGCGAAAGATTCCCCGATCCACCCCCACCTTACGGAGAGTAGCGATGGCCGAATATTCCGCAGAAGTGCTTTGGTGCCGCGACGAGCAGGATTTTCTGGGCAAGCGCTACAGCCGCAGGCACCTGCTGCGTTTCGACGGCGGGGTCGAGCTGGCCGCGTCTTCGTCGCCGCACGTCGTGCCGGTACCGATGTCCGATCCGGCCGCCGTCGATCCAGAGGAAGCTTTCGTCGCTTCGCTGGCGAGCTGCCATCTGCTCTGGTTCCTGTCGATCGCCGCCGAGCGGGGGTTCTGCGTCGATCGCTACAGCGACCGGCCGCTTGGGATCCTGGCGAAGAACGGGGAGGGCAGACTGGCGATGACCGTGGTCACCCTGCGGCCGCTGGTGGTGTTTTCCGGGGATCGTCAGCCAAGCCGCGAAGAAGTGCTGCAGATGCACCTGCACGCGCACGAGCAGTGCTTCATCGCCAACTCGGTACGGTCGGAAGTGCGTTGCGAGCCGGAGTTCGCGCCCGCTCGCGGGTGAAGCTCAGGGGCGGACCACGCCGTCGGAAGGAATTGGCAGAAACCGCGCTGCACGAAACTGCTGGCAGCCGATGGCGGCGAAAACCTGGAGCGGGCGAAGGAAACAGAACGCCGCACCCAACCCATTGATTAAAAACAGCTTCTTGCTGTTCGTCCAATGGGACAAGACCGTATTATGTACCGCCCCGTCCTTCTTCGGCAAGTAAAGCTGTCTGCCGACGTCTTCTGACGGCCACCGACTGCCACCGAGGCTTGGCCTCCGTGCGTCTTCCCCACGATGCTCGGCTGTGCCCGATGGACAGAGCCATGGCCTGTTCGTCCAGGAAAATCTCCCGCTGAAATTCTTGGCGAGGTCTCCGCGCGCAGGTCATTTGACCTTTTCCACGGCCCTGATCGAACAACGCAGCGTGGCCCAAGCGCTGTGGCGG
>WBZT01003027.1_pt1 | contig 11297 bp, 9 predicted proteins | sample 5204241 | NCBI WGS metagenome assembly WBZT01 (sample SAMN12344358, study PRJNA552823) | activated sludge metagenome | biome: Activated sludge suspended growth; feature: Nitrification reactor; material: Wastewater; isolation source: activated sludge from nitrification reactor of wastewater treatment...
TTGACGATCAACTCAGTCGAACGCACCTCGACCGGGTTGTTGGTGTCGCAGAGGATCTCGAACGCGGTCGGCTCGCCGTTGAACTCGCGCACGCCGTCGCCGTCCGAGTCGACCAGGCCGGCGGAGTCCAGCAACGACTGCGCCGCAGCCGGGTCAAACTCGCGCGGCGTGTTGATGCTCCAGGGCACTTCGGGGTGGTACCAACTGAGCGGCAGTTCCACGCCCTGGCCGAGCATGACCGTGTCCACCAGCATCTTCGCGTCGATGGCTTTGGCAATGGCTTGTCGCACTTCCGGCTGGTCGAACGGCGGCCGCGAACCGTTCATGTAGAAGATGTAGTTGAAGAAGTCCGACCCCTTGGCCAGTTCGATCGCCGGGTCGGCGGCCAGTTGCTCCACCTGGGCCGGCGGCACGGACGAAAGCACGGCGTGGGCCGTTCCCGTCCGCAACTGGTTGAACTGCTGCGTGCGGTCCTTAACGATCTTGGCGATCAGCGTCTGCACCCGGGGTTGGCCGCGGAAGTAATCGGCGTTGGCGGTGAAGGTGTACGATTCGCCGGGGACGATCTCGCCCAGCCGGTAGGGGCCCGTCCCGATGAGGCCCTGGAACTGGCTCAACTCGCCGCTGATCGGCTCCTGGTCCTTCCAGATGTGTTCGGGCATGATGAAGTAGCCGGCCAGGCCTTCGCGCAGGAAGAACGGGTTCGGCGCGGTCAGCGTGATGACGACCTCGTGGTCGCCGGTCGCCTCGATGCTTTCGATGGAGGCCAGATTGGCGGCGCGGCCGGCATCGACGAGGAAGTTGTAGCTGAAGACGACGTCGGCGGCCGTGAAAGGCTCGCCGTCGTGCCACTTAACGTCATCGCGCAATTGGATCGTCCAGGTCAAGCCGTCCTCGCTGACGCTGTAGTCAGTCGCCAGGGCGGGTGTTACGCCGAGTTCCGGCGTGCGAGCAAACAGGGGATCGTAAACCCAGCCGACCAGGTAGTAACCGATGAACGTGTTGAAGTTGGCCGGGGTAATGGGCCCCTCGTCGTTGTCGATCAGGACAATGAGGGGGTCGGCTGTGGCCGACTCGGTCCCCGGCACCTCGGCCGCGGTTGTCGCCGCGGGTTCAGTGACGCCAGCTACTCCGGCGTCGGGCTGCTCCGTGGCGGTTTCGGCCGGCTGGCAGCCGGCCAGGGTCAGGCCGAGTACGATGATAGCCGCGATTAGAAGGGCATAGGCGTTTTTCGACATTCGTTTCTCCTAGTCGAGGGCAGGGATTCGGATACCCAGCGGATTATAGCAAAGGGCGCAAAGGCAACGAGTTGCCGCCAAAGCGCGTCGCCTTAGGGAAAGAGACCCGGCCGGGCTGAACGGATGTCACATTCGTGCCCGGCAGGGCCGGCTCAGATACAGTATGCTGTCCAACCCGAACGAGAGGTGAGCGCCCCGTGGCCGACGCAATCCTGAAGCCCCTGCCCGATTCCCTTTTCATCCGCCACGAAACCAACGCCGAGACGCGCATCGAGGCGCTGGCCGCAGCCGGCTACCTGACGCCTAACGAGTTGTTCTTCGTCCGCAACAACTCGGCCACGCCGGACATTGACGTGACGATGTGGCGGCTGGCGGTCGGCGGGCTGGGGGTGGAACGAGCGTTCGACCTGAGCTACGACGAGTTGCTGGCCCTGTCGTCGCGGACGGTCACCTGCTTTCTGGAGTGCGCCGGCAACGGCCGCACCCTGTACGACAAGCTGCTCGGCCGCCCGGCAAAGGGCACATTGTGGGGCTTAGGAGCGGTAGGCGTGGCCGAATGGCGCGGGGTGGCGCTGCGCAATCTGCTGGCGCGGGCCGGCGTGCGGCCGGAGGCGGTGGACGTGCTGGCGAGTGGGCTGGACACTCCGCCTATCGAGCGGCCGATCCCCGTCGCCGCGGCCCTTGACCCAGACACCCTCATCGCCACGCACATGAACGGCGCGCCGCTGCCGCCCGACCACGGCTTTCCGGCCCGCCTCATCGTCCCCGGCTGGATCGGCATGGCCAACGTCAAGTGGCTAGGGGCCATCACGGTCGCCAACGAGCGCGTCTACGTGGAGAAGAACACGACCGACTACGTACTGAAGGGGCCGGACTACGCCGCCGAGCCTCCGGCCGACGGCGCGCGCCTCGACCGGCTGGTGGTGAAGAGCGCCCTTTACTTGCCCTGGCCGGCCGACCTGAGCGCCGGGAAGCAGACGGTGGCCGGCTTTGCTTGGTCACCCAACGGGACTATCGCCGCCGTCGATGTGAGCCTCGACGGCGCCGCGACCTTTGCCCGCGCCCGGCTCGTCGGACCTAACCTGCCCCGCGCCGGGACGCGCTTCGAGTTCGACCTCGATGCGCGGCCGGGCGAGTTCACCATCACCCCTCGCGCCACCGACGACCAGGGCATTATGCAGCACCCGCCCAGCGAGCAGGTCTGGAACGAGCTAGGCTATCTGTTCGGAGCGATGGCGCCCCATCCGGTTCGAGTTCAGTAATCTGAAGTTCAAGGGCGTTCGGCAATCTCCATCCAAGCCGGCGTGAGATCATAGTAGAGCACGTCCGGGTCGATGTCGGCTCCGTTGGCCCAGGCGACGGTACCGCCGGCGATATGCACGTCGCGGAAGCAGGCCGGGTCGTTACGCACCGGCTCAAAAACGGGGCCGTGTAACAGCGGCTCCAAATCGACGACCTTTTGCGTCCCGTCCACAAACTCGAGGCTCATTCGGAACCCGTCCAGCGCCTCCGCGCGACGGACGCGAACCAATTTTCCCAGGACACTCATCTGCACTTACTCCAACGGGCCGATCTCCAACAGCGTCCGCATGTCGCGCGCACGCTCCCAGTTGTTACGCAACTCCGAGCGGTGGAGCGTCGCCCACTCAACCACCATCCCATGGGCGCGCCGCGGCAGCGCACCTCTGATCACTTCCAGCGTCTCGATCGTGTACACGGCCTCGTCTTCGCCATACTCGGCGTGAAAGTGCGCCGGGTGGTGGTCGTTAAAGTACATATAGACGACGATCCCGAAGAAGCGGCTGATCTGCGGCACTATTGCCACCTTTGGTACACGTGTTAGCCAATTATACCACAGCTCTGATCAGCCTCGCCGTTCCGAGGTGTCAGCGCAGGTCAAGCAACATCTGCGTCGTCTCCCTCGCCCAGCCGTGGTCTGTGGCCTGTCGTCAACTGGCCGCCGTCGTTCACGCGATATGCCGCTCGTCCTGCTGCGTCAGGCGGTAGGCGAGCAGGATGGGCACGGCCGTCAGCGTGACCACGAAGAAGGCCACGACGTTGGTCACCGGCCGGTCGCGGGGGCGCGTCAACTGGCTCAGAATCCAGATCGGCAGCGTCGTCTGCTGCCCGGCGGTCAGCGTCGTCACGATAACTTCGTCGAGCGACAACGCAAAGGCCAGCATCCCCCCGGCCAGCAGCGCCGTAGCGATGTTGGGCAGCACCACGTGGCGGAAAGTCTGCCAGCCGTCAGCCCCCAGGTCCATCGACGCCTCGATCATCGTGTGCCCCGTGCGACGGAAGCGGGCCAGCACGTTGTTGTAGACCACCACCACGCAGAACGTGGCATGGCCGATGACGATCGTCCAGAAACTGAAGCCGAGGTCAACCAGGCCCATGGCTGAGCGCAGGGCGATGCCGGTGACGATGCCCGGCAGGGCGATGGGCAGGATGAGCAGGAAGGAGATGGCCTCCCGGCCGAAGAACTTCGTGCGATAGACGGCGGCCGAGGCCAGCGTGCCCAGGATGAGCGCCGCGAAGGTGGCGATCAGCGCCACTTGCACCGACAGCCACAGCGCCGCCCACATATCGCCACGCCCCCACGCGACGGAAAACCAGTGCAGCGTGAGTCCCGGCGGCGGGAAGGTAAAGGCCGCCTCCTCCGTCGTGAAAGCGTAGAGGATGACGATCAGGAACGGGATGTGGAGGAAGGCCAGCGCCCCCCAGGCGGCCGCGGTCAGCCACGGGGTAGCCCGGCGCGGGGCGCTCTCAGAGGGCATCGAAGGCTCCTGTGCGGCGGGCGATGAGCAGATAGGCGATCATGATGACGATGGGCAGCATGGTGAACGCCGCGGCAAGCGGGATGTTGCCCGACGTGCCCTGGTAACTGTAGACGGCCATACCGATGAACGGGCTGGAGTTGCCGATGACGCCGGGGATGATGTAGTCGCCCAGCGTCAGCGAGAAGGTGAAGATGGAGCCGGCGACCACGCCGGGGATCGCCAGCGGCAGAATGACCTTGCGGAAAGTCTGCCCCGGCCGCGCGCCCAGATCGCCGGACGCGTCGATGAGCGACTCCGGCACGCGCTCCAGCGCCGCCTGGATGGGCAGGATCATGTACGGCAGCCAGATGTAGGTAAAGACGAGGAAGAGGCCCAGGTTCGACACCGACAGCGACGGGCCGCCGATGCCGGGCAGGCGCAATACCGCGTCCAGCACGCCGGTCAGGCCCAACTGGGCGATGAGCCAGCTGATGACCCCCTCCTTCGCGAGGATAGTTTTCCACGAGTAGACCCGGATGATGTAGGAGGACCACAGCGGCAGCAGCACCAGCAAGTACAGGACGGGCTTCAGCCGCCGCGGGGCGAAGTGGGTGGCGTAGTAGGCCAGCGGGAAGGCGATCAGCGCCGCGGCGACCGTGACCGAGGCGGCCATGAGCGCCGTCCGCAGGACGATCTCCATGTGCGCCCGCGTGAACAGGTCGCGGTAGGTGTCGAGGGTTAGCTCGCGCACGACCCGGCCGCTGAAATCGTCCAGGTGGAAGAAGGACTGGACGAGCAGCGCGGCCAGCGAGCCGATGTAGACGATCAGCATCCAACCCAACGGCAGCGCCAGCAGGAGGAGCAGGAGCAGCGCCGGGCGGTTGTAAAGGGCGGTGGCGACGCGCCGCAAGATCGAGGGGCGCGCTGTGGCCGGCGCCAGCGGGTCGAGGGTCGGCGCGGCGCTCATGGGACCGCCTCGTGCGCCGGCCGCGACCCGAGATCGTGCAATTCAACGTTGGCCGCGCGTGGCCAGAGCAGCCGCACGCGGCGGCCGCGCGCCGCGCCCGCGTCGCGCGCCGTCGTCGCCAGGTTCTGCTCGATGACGACCATCTCGCCGCCGGAGTCGAGCGCCACGGTGTAGCGCGTGTTCAGTCCCAGGTACGTGACCTCGCTAATGATCCCGTCGGCGCAAAGAGCGTCGCCGGCGGCGGGCGTTGCCGGCTCGACCAGGCGGATCTTCTCCGGCCGCACGGCGAACAGGTGCGACGAACCGGTAATAGCCCGGGCCACGTCGCCACCGAGAATATTGGACGTGCCGACGAACGAGGCGACGAAGGGGGTCTGCGGCCGCTCGTAAAGCTCCGACGGCGAGCCAACCTGCTCCACCTTGCCGGCGTTGAAGACGGCGATCCGGTCGCTCATGGAGAGCGCTTCTTCCTGGTCGTGAGTGACGAAAATGAAGGTGATGCCCACCTCGTGCTGGATGGTCTTCAGTTCCACTTGCATCTGCTGGCGCAGTTTCAGGTCGAGCGCGCCCAGCGGCTCGTCCAGCAACAGCACGCGCGGCTGGTTGACCAGCGCCCGCGCCAGCGCCACCCGCTGCCGCTGCCCGCCGGAGAGCTGCGAGGGCTTGCGCGCCTGGTAGCCGCCCAGCCGCACCAGCTCCAGGATGTCGGCCACGCGTTTCTCGCGCTCGGCTCGGGGCGTTTTCCTGATCATCAGACCATAGCCGACATTTTCGCCCACGGTCATGTGCGGGAAGAGGGCGTAATCCTGGAAGACGGTATTGACCGGCCGCTCGTAGGGCGGCTGCCGGGTCACATCCTGGCCATACAAGGTAATTCGTCCGGCCGTGGGGTGTTCGAAGCCGGCGATCATGCGCAGGCACGTCGTCTTGCCCGAGCCGGACGGGCCGAGCAGCGTGAAGAACTCGCCGTCGCCGATGCTCAGGTCGACGTTGTCCACGGCGCGCACCTCGCCAAAATAGCGACAAACGCTCGCGAACTCGATGGCCGGGATGGTCGTATCGTTCATCATATACTGGCCGAGCCGACAGAAGAAGAAACCACAGATTACACCGATTCCACAGATTCAGAAACGTAATCTGTGAAATCCGTGTAATCTGTGGTTTCCGTCCTAGTGGGCCACCATGACGTGCTTGGTGATCTGGTAGTCGCCGACCGCCTCGGCCGACAGGTCCTTGCCGAAGCCCGACTGCTTGAAGCCGCCGTGGGGCGTCTCGGCCGTCAGCGGGATGTGGTCGTTGATCCACACCGTGCCGAACTCCAGGTCGGCCGACAGGCGCATGGCCCGGCCGATGTCGCGGGTAAACACCGACGCCGCCAGCCCGTAGAGCACGTCATTGCCCAGCCGCAGCGCCTCGGCCTCGTCCTCGAATGCGGACACGGTCAGCACCGGCCCGAAGACCTCTGACTGGATGATCTCCGATTTCTGGTCGCAGTCGCAGATGACCGTTGGCGCGAAGAAATGGCCGCGCTCCATGCCGTCCGGCGTGCTGCCGCCGGCCAGCACCGAGGCCCCGGCCGCCCGGGCCCGGTCGATAAAGCCCTGCACGCGCTCCTTCTGGGTGCGCGAGATGAGCGGCCCCATCGTTACGTCCGGGTCGTCCTGCGCGCCGATCTTGACCGCTTGCATCTGCGCTACCACCGCGTCCAGCACGTCGCTGTAGCGGCCCTTCTGAACGTAGATGCGCGTGGCGGCGGTGCAGTCCTGGCCGGTGTTGAACGTGGCGGCGATAGTCGCCTTGGCCGCCACCAGCTCGGGGTCGGCGTCGTTGAAGACGAGAATGGGGGCTTTGCCGCCGAGTTCCAGGTGGATGCGCTTCAGCGTGTCGGCGGCCGTCTTCATGATCTTTTTGCCCGTGGCGGTCGAGCCGGTCAGGCTGATCATACGCACGTCGGGGTGCTCCACGAGTGCCTGGCCGGTGTCGTTGCCGCCGCTGAGGACATTGATAACGCCGGCCGGGATGCCCGCCTCGGCCGCGAGTTCGCCCAGCATCAGCGCCGTCACCGGCGTCGTGGGCGCGGGTTTCAGCACGACCGTGCAGCCCGCGGCCAGCGCCGGGCCGAGCTTCCAGATAGCCATCATGAGCGGGTAGTTCCACGGAGCAATCTGGCCCACCACCCCAACCGGCTCGCGGCGCAGCATGGACGTGTAGCCGGTCATGAACTCCCCGGCGTGGGCGCCGTGGATGTCGCGGGCGGCGGCGGCGAAAAAGCGCAAGTGGTCAACGGCCATTGGTACGTCCGCGCCCAGGCTGACGAAGCCGTAAGGCTTGCCGGTGTTGTCCGACTCGGCCCGGGCGAAGCGCTCGGCGTTGGCCTCCAGCAGGTCGGCCAGCTTCCAGATCGCCAGCGAGCGCGCACCCGGGGTCAGTTTCGACCAGCGGCCGTCATAAAACGCCTCATGCGCCGCGCGGACCGCCCGGTCAACGTCCTCGCGCCCGGCGTCGACGGCCGTGGCGTAGACCTCGCCCGTGGCCGGGTTTTCCACCGGCGTGCGCCGTCCCTCTGCCCCATCGACCCATTGGCCGTTAAGCCACAGTTTGTAGTCCATGATGTCCCCGAATGACTCCAACACGGATGGACACGGATTTCACAGAGGGACACAGATACTATCCGCGTTCATCCGTCTGATCCGTGTTCATCCGTGTTGAAATGCTGTCTTACCGCCCGCCGATGACGGCGACGTACTGCGTCACCCACTCGTGATAGGGCACGCACTCCTCGGCCAACCCGCAGTCGGCCACCGGCGTCTGCCAAAAGGCGATCTTGTCAAAGTTCTCGTAGCCGTTGGTCGTGCAGCCTTCCGCGCCGAGCAGCTCATTGCCTTCGCACGCCGCGGGGACGGCCGGCACCGAGCCAAACCACGCCGCCAGGTCGCCCTGCACCTTCGGATCGAGCGAGTGGTTCAGCCACATGTAGGCGCAGTTGGGGTGCTGCGAGTCGCTGTGGAGCATCGTCGTATCGGCCCAGCCCGTCGCGCCCTCTTCCGGGACAATACTTTCGATCGGCTGGCCGGCGGCCTTCAGCAAGTTCACCTGGAACGGCCACGTGCTGGAGGCGGCCACGCCCTCATTCGTGAAGTCGTCGATCTGGATGAAGGCGTCATGCCAGTAGCGGCCGACGAGCTTGCGCTGGCCGCGCAGCAGTTCGATGGCGGCGTTGAACTGGTCGCGCGTCAGCTTGTAGGGGTCGGTGATACCCAGTTCGGGGTTCTTCTTCATCAGGTAGAGCGCCGCGTCGGCGACGTAAATGGGGCCGTCAAAGGCCTGAACGCGGCCGGTGTTGCTCTGGCCATCCGGCAGCGTCATTTCCTCGAAAACGACGTTCCAGCTCGTCGGCGGCTGGTCGCCGAAGACCTCGGTGTTGTAGGCCAGCACGTTCGCGCCCCACTGGTAGGGCACGCCGTAGTGGACGCCATCCACCGTGTACCACGGCGCGTCCTGCAAGCGCGGATCGACCGTGCTCCAGTTGGCAATGAGGTCGGTGTTGATCGGTTGCACCGTGCCGCCCGAAACAAGGCGCAGGCTGGCATCGCCCGAGGCGGTCACCAGGTCGAAACCGCCCTCGTTCATCAGGGCCACCATTTCGTCGGAGGTGGCGGCCGTCTTGACGCTCACCATGCAACCCGTCTCTTCCTCGAACTTGGTCACCCAGTCGTAGGCCGGGTCCGTTTCGCCGCGCTCGATGTAGCCGGCCCAGGCGACGATACTCACCTCGCCCTCGCCCGGCCCTATCTCGCTCAGCATGCCCCCGTCCTCGGCGGGCGCGGCTTCTTCCGCCGGCGCCGCCGTGTTGTCGGCCGGCGCCGCCGCCTCTTCGGCCGCCTGCTGCCCGCCGCAGGCCGCCAAAGCCATCGCCAGCGCCACCAGCAGGACCGCCAGCAGCTTGCCACTCAAACCAGAACGCTTCTTCATCTTCCTTTCTCCTTAGACCAACAACAATTGTTTGCAGGAGGAACAAGCGTCCGCTCCTGTAGACACCTTAGTCACTCAGCGGCCGTTGGCCTGGCCGACGGCCGCGGCCACCGACTCGCTGAAGAGGTGCAGGCCGTCGGCAATCTGCGCCTCGGTCGCCACCAGCGGCGGAATCCAGCGGATGGTGTTGGCGTGCGCGCCACAGGTGAGGAGCAGCATATTGCGCGCCATCGCCCCCTGCTGGATGGCCTTGGCCAGCGCCGCGTCCGGGGCGCGGCCGTTGGCGCCGACCTCGACACCGACCATCAGTCCCAGGCCGCGCACGTCGCCCAGTTGCGGGAACTCGGCCTGCAAGTCGCGCAGGCCGCTCATCAATTGCGCCCCACGGGCGGCGGCGTTTTCGGCCAGCCCTTCCTCGCGGATGACGCGAATGGTCGCCACGGCCGCCGCCGCGGCCACGGCATTGCCGCCGTAGGTGCCGCCGTGGCTTCCGGGAACCCACTGCCGCATCAACTCGCCGGGCGCGCCAATGGCGCTGATGGGCATGCCGGAGCCGAGGCCCTTGGCCATCACCAGGATGTCGGGGATGACGCCCGACTGCTCGAAGCAGAAGAACGCGCCGGTGCGGCCGAAGCCGGTCTGCACCTCGTCCATAATAAGCAGGATGCCGTAGTGGTCGCAGATTTCGCGCAGGCCTTGCAGGAAGCGTGGCGGCGCGGGCACGTAGCCCCCCTCGCCTAGCACCGGCTCGATGATCATGGCCGCTGTCTCTTCCGGCGCGGTCTGGGTCTTCAGCAGTTGCTTGAGCTCGTTCAGGCAGAAGTCGACGGCCGTGTCCTCGTCCCAGCCGTAGTAGAACGGGTAGGGGAACGGGGCGACGAAGATGCCGCCCGGCAGCGGCTGGTAGCCGACGCGGTAGACGGTTTTGCTGGTGGTCATGGCCATCGCCAGGTGGGTGCGGCCGTGGAAGCTGCCCTGGAAGACGATGACGTTCTGCTTCTTGCTCGTCTGCCGCGCCAGCTTCACCGCCCCCTCGACCGCTTCCGCCCCGCTGTTGCTGATGAAGAAGCTGTCGATGGTGTCGGGCGTGACGGCGTTCAGTTCGTCCGCCAGGGCGATGACGCTGGGGCTGTAGACGATGTTGATTTGCCCGTGGAGCAGCCGCGCCGCCTGCTCCTGGATGGCGGCGACGACGCGCGGGTGGCAGTGGCCGGTGTTGGTGACGCCGATGCCGCTGGTAAAGTCGAGGTAGCGGCGGCCATCGGCGTCGTAGAGGTAGCAACCCTCGGCGCGATCGACGATGATGGGCGACAGGTGCGTCCAGACGGGCGAGAGCAGGTTGGCCGATTCAGGTAGTTGGTTCATTTCTTCATCGCAGGCGAATGGCGACGTTTTTGACCTGGGTGTAGCTCTGGAGCGTCACCAGCCCCTTCTCGCGGCCGAAGCCGCTTTGCTTGTAGCCGCCAAAGGGCGTTTCCTCGCCTCCGGCGTAATACTCATTGACGTACACTTGGCCGGCCTTGACGCCCACCGCCAGCCGCAGGGCGCGGTTGATGTCGTTAGTGAAGATGCCGGCCACCAGGCCGTAGCGCGTGCCGTTGGCGATGGCCAGCGCCTCCTCCTCGTCGCGGAAGCTGAGCACCGACAGCACCGGCCCGAAGATCTCTTCCTGGGCGATGACCATCTCGCGCTCCACCTCGTCGAAGACGGTCGGCGCGACGAAGAAGCCGCGGCCGAGGCCCGGAGGGCGACCGCCCCCCGCGATTAGGCGCGCGCCCTCCTGGCGGCCGACGTCGATGTAGCCCATGACCCGGTCGTAGTGCTCGGCCGACACGAGCGGTCCCATGTCCGGCTGGTCCAGACCCGGCCCGACGCGGATACCTTGCGACCGGGCAACCAACCGGCGCAAGAAAGGCTCGCGGATGCGCTCGTCGATGAGCAAGCGCGAGCCGGCGGAGCAGATCTGGCCGCAGTTGGTGTAGATGCCCTTGGCGACCTCGGCCACGGCCAGGTCCATGTCAGCATCGGCGAAGACAATATGCGGCGACTTGCCCCCCAACTCAAGGACGACCGGCTTGATATGGGCCGCGGCGGCCTGCATGATGCGCCGCCCCGTCTCGACCGAGCCGGTGAAGGTGATGCCGTCGATGCCGGGGTGGTTGGTCAGCGCCTCGCCCACCTCGCGGCCGTAGCCGGTGACGACGTTGTAGACGCCGCCGGGGAAGCCGACGACCTGGAACAGCTCGCCCAGCTTGAGCGCGGTCAGGGAAGTCTGTTCGGCGGGCTTGACGACCACGGTGTTGCCCGCGGCCAGCGCCGGAGCCACGCCGCGGCCGATCATGTTCAGCGGCATGTTCCAGG
>WBZT01003029.1_pt1 | contig 11293 bp, 10 predicted proteins | sample 5204241 | NCBI WGS metagenome assembly WBZT01 (sample SAMN12344358, study PRJNA552823) | activated sludge metagenome | biome: Activated sludge suspended growth; feature: Nitrification reactor; material: Wastewater; isolation source: activated sludge from nitrification reactor of wastewater...
GCCACATGTGACGAGCAGTCCCTTCTAATAGATAAGTGTGAATACTTGCTGGCAACCAGGAACTAGCCGACGAGAGTAACCAGAATGTATGGTCTGCGTCTTCGTAGGGAGAGACATGTGGCCCAAACATACCACCATGGAAGTAAGCATAGGCGACCTGGATGGATTGGTAGTTCCCGAATGTCGGATGCCGCAGTGCCCATTCTTTATCGCACTGTGGTGATCGCCGGTTCGTGGTCAGAGCTGATCCGGAACGAGGGCTATGAACACGCGTGTATTTTGCTTCGTCGCAGGACCTCCGGTAGGATTGCTCGATGACTGTCTCCAGGTCACCTTCGTATCCAGGGATAGTTAACTGAGGGGCGTATTCGACAGCCAAGTCTGGAAAGCTCTGGCATACTTCAAGAAGACCAGGGTAGGAATGTAGAAAGCGATGAACACTTGATGGAGGCGTCAGAGGAGTAATAGGGGTTTCGTTTGCCGCCTTAACCCAGTTCATCTGCATCGCTGTCCACGCAAGCCTTTCTCCCCAGGCCATGCTTCCCCCTTCCTTGGAAGGAAGAGGGAAACTCCACCTATCCCACGAAGCCTCTTCTGGTATGGAGAAACCAAAACCAGGTACACGATTTGAGGCTTCGACGATGCTCAGCCAATACTGATCCGTAATAACGGGCGGTATTATTCCTCGATCGAGCAGGATGTCACGGGCCATGAGGAGGGGACTGCCCTCAGGATGAATCACCGAAAATATTTCGTCCGTTACTGCGACAATACCTAGTGATGAAGATGCAGCCTTCCGCCCAGCGAGGGATGGCGAATACCTCATCACGTCATCATGCGTGATGCCATGCCAAACGGGCAGAATAACTTTGTCGCGTCCCTTCATCTCAAGTTCGGCAAGTCCATCTAGTTCATATTGCGGCCACTGCTTCTCAAAAAATGATTTCGTGAGAACAACTACTCCAAAGCGAGATTGTCGCAATCCTTTGTCAAGAGAGCGGCGAATGCTGTCCCCCAATTTAAGAGAAAATTCGTCATACCAAACTTCAACGTGCCTTTGGCGAAGTGCTTCCGCAAGAGGCCGAACAAATGAGTCTTTGTCCTCTGAAGCATGGCATATGAATAAGTCATACAGATACATAATGATCTAGAGAACCTAGAGGTGAAGTGACTGGCAAGAGGATGAGTGAGAGAGGGGGAAAAATCAAATCATAGTGGCTTACGTCATTGTTTTGGGATCGTAATCGGTAGCTCTGGGTCGTCGTTTGGCATAAGGTCGTTGAGAGGCTGCGACTCGGGATTGCGGCTAGATGGTCGGACCTGAACCGCGCTGTAATACGATTGAAACGTCCAGGCAAGGTACAGACTGGAAGGCGGACTGCGTTGTAACAGAGGAAATCTGGTCACGGTTTTGGTCACGGTTCGGTCACGGTTTTAGCCACGATCGCAGGTATGCCTCTGTCATCATTGATCCTCACGGACCGATGCACAAAGCATTGATATATAAATAGAATATATCCGTCTATCCTCCCTGATCGCTGTCTGTCTCTAGGGCACTTTGTCCGACTTTGGAGCTGGCTACCTAGGTTCGATTCCTAGTCCCCCAGCCAAATCCCCCTGTCACGAACTCTGCACGGTCTGCGCACGTTTCTCATCCAATTCGGCCCAGCGGGCGTAGAGGCGCTCTACTTCAGCCTGCGCCGCCACCAAGGCCTCGCTCCGGGCCTGTAATTCTGCGGAATCCGACACCACCGCCGGATCCTGAAGGGCGTCCTGGCAGCTCGCGACCAGCTCTTCTGCTTTCAGAATACTGTCTTCGATCGTGCCCCATTCCTTCTGTTCCCGATAACTGAGTTTCTTGGGCTTGCGAAGTGTCGCAGCCCCTGCCCCCTGATCGGTCGTGGCGGAGGCGCTGCTCTCCTTGTTTGGGCCAGTTTCGGACTCGGTGGCCCGTTCCTGCGCGCTTTCCCACTGGGCATAATCGGCAAACCATTCGAGTCGACCGGTGCCGTCCAGTGCCAGAAGAATTGTAGAGACGCGATCCAGCAACCAGCGATCATGGGTGACGAGCACCAGCGCGCCGGGGAATTCGAGCAGACTGTCCTCCAGCACATCCAGCGTCGGAATATCCAAATCATTGGTCGGCTCGTCGAGAATGAGCAGGTCGGCCGGTTGCAACATCAGTTGGGCAATCAGCAGTCGGGCCTGTTCACCGCCGGAAAGTCGGGAGACCGGAAGATCGAGTTGCTCAGGTCGAAAGAGAAAGCGTTTCGCCCAAGACGCGAGATGGACTGAGCGGCCCTGGTAGACGACCGCATCGCCGCCCGAAGGCGCCAGCGCGCGTCGCAGTGGAGCATCTTGATCCAGTGATTCACGGTGTTGTTCGAAGGAGACGATGCGCAGCCCATCGGCGCGCACAATGGTGCCGGAGTCCGGTTCCAGCGTGCCGGCCAGCAATCGCAGCAGAGTGGTCTTGCCGCTGCCGTTTGGGCCAAGGAGGCCCAGGCGTTGACCCGGCCCGAGAAGCAGATCCAGATTCGTGACGACGGGCTTCTCGTTGAAGCGCTTCGTGACCTCTTTCGCGACCAGCAGTTGTTTCGACTTTCGCCCCGAGGCGGCAAAGTCGATGCCAATGGTGGACTGCGCGGCCCTGGCCTCGACCTGGTCTAATTCCTCGATGAGTTTGCCGGCCGACTGAATGCGGCCCTTCGCTTTGGTGGTGCGGGCTTTTGGCCCTCTGCGCAGCCATTCCACTTCACGCCGCACACGATTGGCCAGCGACGATTGATAGTCGGCCTGCACCTGCAGTGCGGCATCGCGTTGTTCTAAAAAGTCGCTGTATCGGCCCTTGGCTTCAAAGCGGCCCTCGGGGTAACAACGATTGAGTTCCACCATGCGGGTGGCGATCGACTCTAAAAAACGACGGTCGTGACTGATGACGAGAAAAGCCTTGGCGCGGTTCTTCAGCAGTCGCTCCAGCCAAAGAATGCCCTCGACATCCAAATGGTTGGTCGGCTCGTCCATGAGTAGCACGTCCGGCTCGAGCAGCAAGGCCTGGGTGATGGCAAGTCGCTTGCGCCAGCCTCCCGAAAGGGTGTCGACAGAGTGTTCTGGATCGGGAAAGGTGCCGATGCTCAGGGCTCGGGCGATGAGGCCGCCTTCTTCGTGAGGATCACGTCCGGCGTCGGTGAGGGTCTGTTGCAGGACTTGTTCGATGCTGAAGCCGGCGGGGAAGCTCGGCTCCTGAGGGACATATCCGACCCGTGTATGGCCGCGCAGGGTGCGTGTGCCGTCATCCGGCGGCTCCAGTCCGGCCAGAATTTTGAGCAGCGTCGACTTGCCGGACCCGTTCGGGCCGATCAACCCGACATGGTCGCCCTCGAAGAGCGCCAGAGTCAGGTTGGCAAACAGGGCTCGCACGCCATAACTTTTACTGATCGATTCGCAGCTCAATAGAATATTCGGGGCCATAACCCTGACGTACCTTTCTTGGGACAGTAAAACATGCAGTATACGGTGTGCGGGCGGTCCGGGGCTAGGAGGCAGCGCAGAATGGTCTTCCGCCGAGGCGCTCGAGCGTCTGGAGCCTGCAGGGGGCGCGTTTCGGCTCCGGCGGTGACGGTCAATGCGCGGTTTTGGCGCGTCCGGTGCGTAGACGATGCTGGAAGCAGCTTGGACAGAGATGGTAGCCGCCTTGTGATGAGGTATGAAACGAGTTCATGTTCGTGGCGCCGCAATCGAAGCAGCGGACTCGGCTGACGATGGATCGCGGCAGGAGCGGTGTGACGTCGATGCGCTGCAGCTCGTCGTGCAGACGGCGAGTGGAGTGATAAATGCCTGTGAGCAAAGCCTGTACCCCGGGGACTGCACCGGGGATCGCCGCCTTGAGCATCGACAGGCGATCGTGGAATGAGGGGCTGTCCGTCTGATACTCGTCGGAGTCTGGTCTCGTCATGGTCCTGTGGGCTCCTTTCGCCTGCGTCGAATCGCGAGGTGGTGAGACGGGATTGTCCGGCATCAATGGGGACAGGCGCAAGGTTGCCGAAGTCTGGACTGCTCCCACTTTGAGTGGGGCTGAAGCGGTCTGAGCGGGTGACTGGACGGCGTCAGCGTGGGGGGTGAGCCTTTTCGATCTTCGCCCAGGCGTCTTTGAGGGTCACGGTCCGGTTGAAGACCAGCTTGGCGGGAGATGAGTCGGGATCGGCACAGAAGTAGCCGACGCGTTCGAACTGGACGCTGGTGCCGGGAGCGATCGAGGCCAGGCTGGGCTCTACTTTGCAAGCCGACAGCCGTTCCAGCGAACGAGGATTCAGGTGTTGTGTCCAATCCTGATCGGCTGGAATCTTGGCCGGATCCGTGAGCAGGAGACTTTCGTAGAGCCGTATTTCGGCGTCGACGGCATGGGACGCCGACACCCAATGGATCGTGGCCTTCACTTTTCTCTGTGCCTGGGCTCCGCCGCTTCTGGTTTCCGGGTCATAGGTGCAGCGGAGTTCCGTCACCTCGCCCGTCGCCGGATCCTTCACGACGCCGACACAAGTGATGATGTAGGCATACCGCAATCGCACCTCACGGCCTGGTGCAAGGCGAAAGAACTGCTTGGGCGGATCTTCTTTAAAATCTTCCTGGTCGATATAGAGCACGCGGGAAAAGGGCAACTGACGTGTGCCTGCGGACGGATCTTCAGGATTGTTGACGGCATCCAGCTGCTCGACCTGTCCCTCGGGATAATTCTCGATCACCAGGCGTAAGGGGCGCAGCACGGCCATGACCCGGGGGGCGCGTTTGTTCAAGTGTTCCCGGACAAAGTGCTCGAGCAGCTGCATTTCGACGATGGCATCCCGCTTTGCCACGCCGATCGCCTCGCAAAACGCACGCAGCGCCTCAGGGGTGAACCCGCGTCGGCGGAGTCCCTTGAGCGTCGGCAGGCGGGGATCGTCCCAGCCGTTCACCAGTTTGCGTTCGACCAGGTCGAGCAATTTGCGTTTGCTCATCACCGTGAACGTCACATTGAGCCGGGCGAACTCAATCTGCTGGGGACGCCGGGGTGTCTCACACTGCTCAATCACCCAATCGTACAGTGGGCGATGGTCTTCAAACTCCAAGGTGCAGATCGAATGGGTGATGCCCTCGATGGCGTCGGAGAGCGGATGCGCGAAATCGTACGCGGGGTAGATGCACCAGGTGGTACCGGTCCGGTAGTGCGCCACATGCCGGATGCGGTACAGCACCGGATCGCGGAGGTTGATGTTCGGCGAGGCCATGTCGATTTTGGCACGCAGCACATGGGCGCCGTCGGGAAATTCTCCCGCTCTCATCCGGCTGAAGAGGTCCAGGTTCTCGTCGATGCTGCGTGTGCGATGGGGGCTGGGCTGTCCCGGTTCCGTCAGGGTTCCGCGGTAGCGGCGCATCTCGTCGGCCGTCAGGCTGTCGACGTAGGCGAGCCCTTTCTTGGTGAGGCCGACAGCAAACTCATACAGCCGCTCGAAATAGTCGGATGCGAAAAACATCTTGTCATGCCAGTCAAATCCAAGCCAGCGGACATCGTCTTGAATGGCCTGCACATATTCAGGATCTTCTGTCGTCGGGTTGGTGTCATCCATACGGAGATGGCACACGCCGCCCGGCTGTTCATTGGCGATGCCGAAGTTCAGACAAATCGACTTGGCATGGCCGATGTGGAGATACCCATTCGGTTCCGGCGGAAAGCGGGTGACGACCCGCCCATCGTGTTTGCCGGCAGCACGGTCGGCCGCGACGATCTCGCGAATAAAGTCGGAGCGTGTGGGAGGCGCTGGTGTGGTCGACATGGTGGTTGCGATTTCGCCGAGGCACGATGATGAAACGCGCATGGTTCTATCACAGAACCACGGGGTGGGAGAAGGGGGCGCCGTGGTGGCACCGTGGCGTGGTGGTTTTTTCTGGAACGATCTCAGCCGGTATTTTAGAATCGTAAGTCTGCGAGCAACGTTCCTCGTAACCCGCCCGAATGTAATCTAGGGGAGATTGGATGATGCGTGGTCAATGGGGCGCACGGATATTGGTGGTGCTGCTCGGCATGGTGTGGGTTGGAGTGCTTCAGGCAGGAGAGCCTGCCCCTCCCGAGACCTGTAGGCCCCAGCCCTTTGAAGCCAAGATGGAATGTTACCAACAGCACTTGGAGACGGTGTTGCGGTCCGAGGGGACTGAGTCGGCATTGACGGCCCTCGAACAGATCACGACACAAGACCCTGAAGCGTTGCGCGAAGCCCATCCACTGGTACACCACATCGGCCAGCGCTCCTTTGCCCATTATGGCACGGCTCCGCTCGCGCTCTCGCATTGCCGGGATGTCTTTTGGTCCGGCTGTTACCACGGTGTGCTGCAAGCATTTCTCAGCAGCCTTTCCCATGTGGAACCTCAGCATATCCTGCCGCTCTGTCCCATCAGTGAGACGGTGTCGGCCTACTCGTTTCAACGGTATAACTGCCTGCATGGCCTCGGTCATGGTCTGACCATTCAGTTTCGCTATGACGTGCTCAAGAGTCTGGCCTTCTGCGATGCCCTGCCGGGGAGTTGGGACCGGGAGTCCTGCTATGGTGGGGTGTTCATGGAAAATATCGTCACCTTCCAGCAGGCGCAACGGGCGCAACCGGCCGGCGGCCATCATCACCATGAGGCGACCAGTTTTCTGAATCCCCAGGACCTGTTGTATCCCTGCTCGGTCTTGACCGAGAAATACCTGCGCGCCTGTTACTTGATGCAAACGTCGGCGGTGTTGACGTTCTTAAATTACGACTTCGCCCAGGCCTTTACGCAATGCGCCCGGGTGGAAGGGGAACACCAGACGACCTGTTACCGAAGCCTCGGGCGTGATATCAGCGGCTACACGTTGCGTGACGCGGCCCGGGTAAACGAACTCTGCCGACTGGGGCAAGGCGATCAGATTCAGCAATGCTTCATCGGCGCTGTGAAAGACTTCATTCTGACCGATGCCAATCCGGATCCCGGTCTGGCCCTGTGCCGGAGCCTGGATGGGCCGTTTAAGAAAGACTGTTACGCCACCGTCGGCGAAATGGTCGTGCCCCTGTATGACGATAAGGATAAACGGGCGCAAGCCTGCCGCAAAGGCGAAGACGAGTATGTCGAGGCCTGCCTTGCCGTCGCCACGGCGTTCTGATTCCTGCCCGATGCGACCCAGTTCTTTTCGGAACTAACCGGATAAAGCCAGTTGCGAGCCGGCAGCCTTCGGGAACACTCGATGGTTGCGCAATACGCGACCATTCACTCTTGTGCCGCGTCGGTTAGACAGTCACCCGCCGCCTGTGCAAAAAGGCCGTCCCCCTCATCCGTCGTTCGTGAAACGTCGTTCGTCTCTCGTGACAGCCTGGGTGCGGACCCTAGCGAGATACGCTTTACGGATGTCGATCCCGCCGGCCGAAGGCCCGTCGCAGCAGTGAATCGGCGATTGCCGCAGAAGTGCTCATGAAGAAGGCGGGCTAGGTGCCGGCCGGGGGTGTCACCTGGATCACGTCGAAATCTTTTTGCGCGATCACGCGGCCGTTCATGCGCAGCCGAAATTCGTAACGCCCCGGCAGGGGGAACAGCAAGGCCGGAACATTGATGCCGAAATCAGCAATCTGTAGCCGATCCCCGATCGTAATCTCCGGAAGCGAGGCACGGCAGACCAGTTGGTCGGAATTGACGTGTATCAGGTCGATGTCGAAGTGGTAGGTGCCCTCGGCGTCGGTCATGCAGAAATACAGGCCGACCTGGTGGTGCTGGAATGGGAAGGTCATCGCCTGAAGGTGCGTGAACAGGCCGATCAGGGATTTTTTCTTGGTGAGGCTGTCTTCGATGACGGTGTCGCAGACCAGGAAGGCTTGGATGCTGGGAGTCGGACTGTCAGTCATGGGATGAGGAGCGGCTCACCCCAGCACCGCGGTGCCGCCGCGCGCCTCGAAGACGTCGCCGAACAGGGTATGGGTGGAGCCGATGCGGCAGAAGTGCGAGGTAATTTCGATGAGTTGGCCGCGATGCGAGTAGAACTTTCCCGTCGCCACGTGGATTTTCTCGCCCGGTGCCACCGCCGCTTCCAAGACCGTCTCGCCGCTTTCTTGATCCGTCAGCTTGAGCCAGGGCAGGTTGGGAAAGAGGGTGGGCGGGGAATCGCTCGTATTCAGTGAAAAGCGGTTACCGTCGTTGAACGCCCAGCGATTGCGGCGAAGATGCGCGACATGGTTGCCGCTGCCGTCGTACAGGTCGATGGTGAGGAGGATCCGATCCTGTTCGGGCGCGAGCTCCAGCACCAGTTGCTCTTTGCCCTGTACCCGGATGACGCCGTTGGTATTCCGGAAAATGTTGGAGCCAAGCCGGATTTCCAGGCTGTGTTGGTGGCGGTCCGACTCGGCCTGCTGAGAGGCGTGCGATGCGTCAGGATTGCGTAGGTCCATGCGTCGAGATCTAGGGCGATCGAAAGACCGGTTGAGCAACGCATTCGAGCATTGCGTCCCTAAGCAAGTGGACAGCAAGGTAGGCCGTTAGTCGGGCGCTGTCAAGTCTGTTGTGGGATCGGCTAGGGAGTTGCAGGGCCTTCACGCTCGTCTGAGTCTGTGGCTGTCACGCAGACGGTGACGTCTTGCTCCGTCTGGTTGGGTAGCGGAATCGTAATGGTCTGAGAGACGGCGCTGCCCCCGGTTTTTTGTGAGGCCGGGACCACCTTGGCGATCACGGGCCCATCCCCGGCATTGTAGTAAATGGTGGTATGGGCGAGGTTCGTAAGCGGTTTGCCGTCCGTCCCGGTCGTGGGTTCGGTATACGATACGGTGATGGTAGAGTTCGGCGGTTTCACGTGCACCTTCGTGGTAGTGCCACACTTGGTCCATGCGCTCGAATTGGGTGGGGCGATCATCCCTTCCATGAAGCTGGCTCCGCAGCCAGCCAACGTCATAAAGGCGGGAAGCAAGCCGGCAACGACGAACTCCTTGGGACCCAGAGAGAGCAGATGCATAGTCGCACTTTAGGCCAATTCGCTAAACGCTGCAAGCCGGGGTTGCTCGACGAGCCGTGGTTTTTGTATGGACAGGCGCGTCCGTGCCTCAGTGACTTGCCGTTTGAAAAGGCAAAACCGGCTATGATACAGTCCTGCCTTTCCGATTCCGCACGAGTCACCTCTCCGGTCCCATCGTCTAGCTTGGCCTAGGACGGAGCCCTCTCAAGGCTCAGACACGGGTTCAAATCCCGTTGGGACCACCAACCTTTCCCCTGATCTTCTGCGGAGTTCACTGCCTTCCTCAGTTCCGGCCTGGATAGGCTCGACCCCTCATAGGACACTCCATAGGAAAAAAGAGGCATTGAGTAGGTAGTTTCCAGCTGCATCACGGCTTCGCGAAGCTTCAGATTCCAGCCTTGTCCGCCGTGTGAATACTGGCTCGTCATCATGGCTTTGGTACTATGACCTAGCAATGCAGAGCGAATCTCGAGGCTGACTCCGAGGTTCTGCAGCCTGGTTGTGAAGGTGTGGCGGAGGTCGTGGAAGTGCAGATCCTGAATCTTGGCGGCCTTACAGGTCCGTTGCCACTGGTGGCCGAACGCATCGGCGGACCAATTGGCGAAGATGGGCCCCTCGATCGCTGCCACCTCTGGACGTAGTGCCCGATAGGCCATATGGTTCAGTGGGAGTTCCCTCGGCGTACCCTTGAGACGCGTCCTGGAAGGCGGCAGGATGAGCCACCAGCCATCGTCGCGCTGTCTGATCCAGGATCGGTCGATTTCGAGGATTTTGGCCTCCCTGAGTCCGGTATGGAGGGCAATCTGAGCAATCCGCCAGAACTCGGCCGGATCATACACGCGCCCGAGGATCTTGTAAGGCCTCCGTTTGGCGGCCTCGGCCTGGATCGCTGAGAGTTCCTCGTTTGTGGCCACACGTTCCCGGCGGACCACGTCGGGAAGTTGGACGCGCTTCAGGCGATTTCTGTCCAGCTTCTCAAAATCGACCGCGAGATTCAGAATACGCATCAGCACGCCCCATTCTTTCTGAATGGTGCCTGGTGCAGCCTTCGCATCAAGGCGCGCGGCGATGTACTGTTGCCCGTCCTCAGGGGTGAGTGAGTCCAAGAGCCGGTCGCCGAAACGGGGAAGAAGGTGCGTCTCAAGGATGATCTCTGGCCGACGGAGGTCGACACGGTTTTTCACGCGCATCGCCTGCCAGTAGGTTGGCAGGAAGGCTCTGAGTGTGGACGCCGGAGATCGCGAGGGCGGGGCCTGTTCGCCACGATGGATCGTGCTGATCATCGCGATGGCAAGTTGCTCGGCCTCGGCCGATGAGAGGTCGTACCCTAACAGCGGTCGATACCGCTGCCCTTTCCAGCGGTAGTAGAGGTCAAAGGCCAGACCTTTCCGAGTCCGCCGTTTGGTGATGGTGTAGGACATGCGTCTTACCGATACCGTGGGTTCCGATGGTAAACAGCGCCGGCAGTCCTGTCTAGTGGGAGAGTCAGCACATCATTCTCAGTCGATGCGGGTGCGACGGGCCAGCTTTTGAGCCAGGCAAGCAGCTCGGCCTTCAGGAATCGAACCTCACGCGATCCGGGTATCCTATGCCTCGGAATGTCCTTTCGCTGGTACAGCGTGGATTTCGAGAGGCGAAGGTAGGAGGCCGCTTCGGCGAGCGTCATGATTTCTGGAGCCGTGTGAGTCTGTGCTGCACCGGGTATCATCGCGCTCTTTCCAGCCTGGAGAAGATTGCCCGCGCTTCGGTTTGGAGTTCCAGTAAGGTCTCGTAGGCAAATCCATCTCGAAGCCTTCGCCCTAAGGTGGTGATCGTCGACGCGATGGCGTCTAGTAATTCGACCGGTTTCTGGAGCAGTTCGCCGTGTGCGATGGTGCCGGCCAATTCGCTGAGAATGGCCGCCCGGATTTGTCGGTCGCGATGGGCCAGGCCTGTGGCGATCAGGCCTAGCGCCGTCTCGATTCGACGGACAGCCTGGCGTTGTGCTTCGGCTGGCCCAAGGACAGTCAGCTGCATGTCAGGTGTACCCCAACTTGGTGTGAATGACGCCCGGCATGTTCTTGACGACGGTGCGCGTCATCAGCTTGCCGTCCATGTAGACGTTGATCTGCTGCGTTCCGTATCCACCCAGCCCCATCACGGATTGCATGAATCTCGCGCCTCGATCGTTGAGGGGAATGGCGGCCTCGGCTGATCCGGCTTCGGCAAACTTCCCGATGGTCGGGCCGGTCATGATTCCGCCCTCGGCGAACGCCGGAAGCGCGAGGAGCGCGTCCAGCTCGAGTACCTCGTCGAGGAGAAAGG
>WBZT01003030.1_pt1 | contig 11293 bp, 6 predicted proteins | sample 5204241 | NCBI WGS metagenome assembly WBZT01 (sample SAMN12344358, study PRJNA552823) | activated sludge metagenome | biome: Activated sludge suspended growth; feature: Nitrification reactor; material: Wastewater; isolation source: activated sludge from nitrification reactor of wastewater treatment...
GGTCCAGCGTCTTACCCGACCCTTGCGGGCCGATCACTCCGGCGGTCCGATCCCAAGGCACCCACAGCTGGCCCCCGCGCGGCTCCCGGGCGTCACCCAGGCGCCACCCGACCTCGACAGGCCGCAGGCGCCTCATCGGCTGCTCCCCTTGCTGGCTCCAAACAAGTCCGGCCGAATCACCTTGGCGTGCTTGCGCAGTCTGGTCCTGCCCAGTAGTGCCTCGGCCTCCGCCCGAGTGGCCATCCCATGCAACCGGCCGGGTCCCCAACGACCGAACCCCCACTTCATCCCGGCAGCACAGCCGACCAAGATGACCGCCTCGACCGCGCCGACCGAGCCCCACAGGACAGGGGGGCCGGGATGGTGGCTCAGCGGGCCCAGGCCCGCGTCGGCGTGACCGCTGATGATTCCGGGCAGGCTGGTGAACAATGCGGCCCGGTCGACGAAGACCCACCCGTTGCCAGCGAGCAGGTTCGCCGCTGAGCGACCGATCTGCGCACCCATCAGCAACATGAACAGCACCGCGACGACCAGCGCGAGCGGGATCTCCCACGTGAACGGGTAGGGGTTGGTGCGTCGTGAGCGTTGCATCGGGTTCCCTCCGGCTCGTCCTGACTCCTTATGCGCTCAGCTGCTGCTGGCGGATCACGACGATCGCCGGATGATATGTAGGCAGCGTGGGGGCACTCTTGGGGGAGGCAGGAGGAGAGGGAGAGGGGCCAACCGGTGGCCACGTCTTCGCAAGCGGCGGGCGGGACTACGCGACCTGTCAAACCCACAAGATCCACGACTAGGCTCGGATACACCCGGCCAGATCGGGTCGCCGAAGCGGAGGATCACGTCGCTATGCCAGAGCCTTGGTTGTCTGCTGATGACATTGCCGCCTATTTGGGCGTCACCAAGGACACGGTCTACGCCTGGATCGCCGAGAAAGGCATGCCCGCTCATAAGGTCGGCAGGCTCTGGAAGTTCCAGGCGAGCGAGATCGATGAGTGGGTCCGGAGCGGGAGCGCTGCCTCGTTGGGCGATGACCTGGCTCCAGGCGCCAGGTGAGCAGCCGGGTGTGTCGGCCGCTACCGATAGCCTGAGCGACTTTGCCGAGACTAGAGAGGAGAGACCGTATGAACGACGCACTGGCGACGTCGCCTCGGCGCTATGCCCTGTCGTTCACGACCGGTGCTCTACTTGCCCGTGAGGGCGCACTACTCGCTCCCGTCTACGTCGAGCAACGAGGCTGGGAGCAGGTCCGCGACGAGGCGGTCGAGGGTAACCTGCTGCAGGCCCGGACGTACCGCACCGGCGTCCGGTTGGTGCGCGAGACTGTCAAGCGCCTGTCGGCTCTGACCGATGACGAGGTCGAGCTGCTGGTGGTTGCAACCGGCTCGGAGCGGGCGCACCTCATGTGGGTCGCCGCCTGCCGCCGGTACGAGTTCATTGGGGAGTTCGCCGAGGAGGTGCTGCGTGAGCGGTATCTCACTCTCGCGTCGACGCTGGGCTACGAGGACTTCGACACCTTCGTCCGGACCAAGGCGCTCTGGCATGAGGAGCTGGCGACCATCAAGGAGTCGACGCTGCAGAAGCTGAGGTCAAACGTGTTCAAGATGCTGCATGAGGCCGAGCTTCTGTCGGAGGCGGGCTTCATCATGCCCGCTGTGTTATCCGGGCGGGTGGCTACGAGGCTGAGCGCCCGCACGCCGAGCGACCTGCGCTTCTTCCCGACCCAAGTTGTGACGGAGCAGGGGGCTGCATCGTGATCCCGAAGACTCTGCCGGAGCAGGAGGAACACCTGGTCGCGGTCCTCAGCGGCCGGCGCTTCCTCCAGATGGAGGGCCTGGGAAACGAGGTCCCGTTCTTCATCTACCCGTACCCGCCCGAGGACGCGCTCGCCGTGGCGGCCGCCAAGAAGCGGGTCAAGAACCGGCTCGCGACCCACGGGATCACAGTCTTCGAGATCAACTTGTACGACCTGTCGGTCGAGCTGCTCAAGGAGCGGAGTGTCTGGGACCGGGTGCTGGCCGCCGAGCCGGATCAGGACAAGGACGACTTCCGCGAGATGCTCCAGGGGATGCTCGACCCACAACTGCACATCGCCCCGGCGATCCGCGAACGGCTCGCGACTGAGAGCTTCGACATCTTCTTCCTCACCGGAATCGGTGAGGTCTTCCCCTACATCCGCTCGCACAACGTGCTGAACAACCTGCAGTCGGTGGTCAAGGACAGACCAATGCTCATGTTCTTTCCCGGCCGCTACGAGCAGTCGGACACGCTGGGCTCATCGCTCGTGCTATTTGGTCGGCTCAAGGACGACCAGTACTACCGAGCCAAGAACATCCTGGAACAGGAGGCGTGAGCTCGATGCGGCTCGACCAGATCTTCGCCAAGGACATCCAGCGCCCGATCGAAGGCGTCATCAAGGCCGATGACGCCACGCACCTGGCCACCGAGGTCGAGGAGTACGTCCTGACCAACGAGGCAGCCAAGGGGCTGGAGATCCTGCTCGAGGAGTACACCTCCTACACCAACGCCAACGGCGTGTGGATCTCCGGCTTCTTCGGCTCCGGGAAGTCGCACATGCTCAAGATGCTCGCCCACCTGCTGGGCGACGTCGAGGGGCAGGACTACCCGAGGCAGAGCGTCTCGGACAGCTTCCGGCACAAGACCCCCGACGCGTTCCTGCCCGGCCTGCTCGACAAGGCCGACCGCATACCCGGGAAGAGCCTGCTGTTCAACATCGATCAGAAGGCCACCCTGATCGCCAAGGACCAGACCGACGCCCTGCTCAAGGTGTTCGTCAAGGTCTTCGACGAGTCCCGTGGCTACCACGGCAACCAGGGCCACGTCGCCCGCTTCGAGCGCGACCTCGACAACCGCGGCCAGTATCGGGATTTCCAGGAGGCCTTCGAGCGCATCGCCGGCATCCCCTGGGCTCAGGGACGCGAGCAGAGCGCCTTGGAAGGCCCGAGCATCGACCGCGCCTTCGCCGAGGTGAATGGTGGGACGGCCGAGGACATCATTAAGCAGTACAGCGCCTCGTACTCGGTCTCGATCGAGGACTTCGCGGACGAGGTCAAGACCTGGCTCGACACGCAGGGTGACCCGATCTTCCGGCTCAACTTCTTCGTCGACGAGGTCGGCCAGTTCATCGGCTCCGACGCCAGGTTGATGCTCAATCTGCAGACGATCGCCGAGTCGCTCAACACCAAGTGCTCCGGCCGGGCGTGGGTTTTCGTGACCTCACAGGAGGACATGGAGAAGGTCCTCGGCGACCGCACCCGCCAGCAAGGCAACGACTTCTCCAAAATCCAGGCCCGGTTCAAGACCCGCCTCAAGCTGACCAGCGCCGACGTCGAGGAGGTCATCCGCAAGCGGCTGCTGGAGAAGAACGACGCCGGTGTCGGCGCGCTGAGCGTCATCTACGCCGAGCAGCACGCCAACTTCAAGACGCTGTTCGACTTCGTCGACGGAGCCAAGACCTACCGCAACTACACAGACGAGGCCCACTTCGTCGGGACCTACCCGTACGTCAGCTACCAGTTCCCGCTGTTCCAGGCCGCGATTGAGGGCATCTCTGACCACAACGTCTTCGAGGGGCGCAACAGCTCGGTCGGTGAGCGCTCGATGCTCGGCGTGGTCCAGCAGGTGGCCAAGGACATCGGCAACGTCGAGGTCGGCCAGCTCGCCACGTTCGACAGCATGTTCGCCGGCATCCGCGCCTCGCTGAAGTCGGCCGCCCAGCGCTCGATCGACGTCGCTGAGCGCAACCTCGACAACGACCTTGCGGTCCGGCTGCTCAAGGCGCTGTTCCTGGTCAAGTACGTCGAGAGCTTCCAGGCCACCGCGCGCAACCTCACTGTGCTGGTCTACGACCGCTTCGGTCTCGACCTCCCGGCTCTGTCGGAGCAGGTCAAGGAGGCACTGACCGTGCTGGAGACGCAGACCTACATCCAGAGAAGCGGCAACACCTACGAGTACCTGACCAACGAAGAGCAGGTCATCGAGGAGGAGATCAAGAACGTCGACATCGACGCCTCGGAGCTGAGCGGTCGACTGTTCAGGATCCTGTCCGGCGACGTCATCAAGACCAGCAAGATCCGCTACGCCACGAACGGGCAGGACTTCCCGTTCGGCTTCAAGCTCGACGACCAGGCCCACGGTTCGCAGCGTGAGCTGGCGGTTCACTTCATCTCCCCGGAATACCCGTACTCGCCCGAAGAGATCCGGATGCACAGCGCGGGCAAGGACGAGCTGCGCGTCATCCTCGAGCCGGACGCTCGGGTGCTCGCGGATCTGCGCCTGTTGATCAAGACCGAGAAGTACATCAAGCGCAAGCAGGGCACCTCGATCTCGGCCATCGAGGGCCAGATCCTCCAGACCAAGGGTGCCCAGAACATCGACCGCGAGAAGGAGCTGATCGAGCGGGTCAAGGCCTCAGTGGGCAAGTCCACCCTGGTCATCAACGCCGCCGACATCACCTCCAGCTCCCAGGACGCACTGGTCCGGGTGACCGATGGCTTCCAGGACCTCATCAGCCGCACCTACACCCAGCTCAAGCTGCTCGACGGCAAGACCTACAGCGAGCAGCAGGTCGCCGGGGCAGCCAACCCCGACAGCGGGCTGTTCGATGCCGACGACGCCAGCAAGCTCTTTGCGCCGTCCGAAGAGGTGCTGTCGTTCGTCCTGCGCAAGGAGGCGCTCGGCGAGCAGGTCACGGTCAAGACCATCGTCGACAGCTTCACGGCCAAGCCCTACGGCTGGGACCTGGCCTCCATCGAGGTCCTGATCGCCTTCCTGATCGGTACTTCCAAGGTCACGCTGACTGTCGACGGCAACGTCCTCAAGCGGTCCGAGGTCGCCACGGCGCTGCGCAACACCCAGAGGCATGCCCACGCAGTGGTATCTCCTCAGAAGACGTTCGACGAGCGCAAGGTCGCCGCCTTCCGCAAGTTCTGCACCGACTTCTTCGACGAGGGCAACACCCCCAAGGACCCGCCGGAGCTCGCCCGCCACGGCGCTGACAAGCTGAAGGCCAAGCGCGAAGAGCTCAAGGCCACCGTCACCGGGTCCAAGTACCCGTTCGTCAGCCAGCTCTCCGTGCCGATCGACCTGCTCGACCAGGTGGTCGGCAAGCCCGACGACTGGTACCTGACCGACTTCAACCTTGGCGACGACTTGCTCGACGCCAAGGAGTCCACGATCGACCCGATCCAGGCCTTCCTCAATGGTGGACAGAAGACCATCTACGACCAGGCTGTCGACCTTCTGAACGCCCACAGCAGCAACCTCGGTTACCTGCCGTCCGGCAGCGATGTCTCGGTGCGCACCGCCCTGGACGACCCGAACGCCTTCCGCGGCAACAAGATGGCCCAGCTCAAGCAGGCGACCGACCAGCTGCGAGCCCAGATCGATCAGGTCGTCGCCAGCAACCGCACCGAGGTTGTCGAGGCGATCGAGGGACGCAGGGCCGAGATCGAAGCGAGCGCCTTCTACGCCAAGGCGACCCCGGACGCCCAGGAGAGCGTGTTGCGCCGGGTCGACCAGACGATCTCCCGCGTCCGCGCCCAGAACCAGGTCGCCCTCATCCGGGAGACCGGCTCGAGCTTTGAGGAGACCGTCTACCCAAGCCTGCTCGACCAGCTGGCCGCCGCACAGCAGGGAGGCGGTGATGGAGACGATGACACGCCGCCGCCGAAGCAAACCGTGTCGGTCAGGAGCATCTCGGCCGCCGGCGTTAGCGGGGTGCTTGAGACGGCGGAGGACGTCGACCGCTACCTCGAGGCTCTGCGGGCGGCGCTCGTGAAGACCCTGAACGATGGAAAGCGAATCTCGCTCTGATGGAAACCGCACCGCTGAAGTCGTTCGCCACCTGGGCGCGTACGGCGCTCATCCGCGAGGTGACTGCCCGGATCGCCGTTGTGTTGGCTCCTGCCTCGCCCGAGCGGGTGGAGCGGCGGGGGGCTGTGGAAGCCCTGCAGAAGGCCGTCGGCGCGGCTGGTGGGGGCGACAAGGGCAAGGCAGCGGTGGCTGAGCGGGTGGCATATACCTGGTTCAACCGGATCGTCGCCCTCCGGTTCATGGACGCCAACGGCTACACCGGCGTCGGCGTTGTCTCCCCACAGGCCGGGGTCGAGACGGGTCAGCCCGAGATCTTGGCCGAGGCCAAGCGCGGCAACATCGACGCCGCGGTGGTCGGCACCAAGACCCGGGAGACGGTCACGGCACTGCTCAACGGCACCCGCCGCAGCGATGACGCGCAGGGCGAGGCCTACGCACTGCTGCTCGCGGACTACTGCCGCTTCTGGAACCACACCATGCCGTTCATGTTCGAGCGGGAGGGCGACTTCACCGAGCTGCTCATCCCCGCGAACCTCCTGGCCGACGACTCGGTGCCGAGCCGCGGCGTCAAGGTCCTCACGACTGAGGTCTGCCAGGACGTCGAGGTCATCGGCTGGCTCTACCAGTTCTACATTTCCGAGCGAAAGGACGAGGTCTTCGCCGGCTTCAAGAAGAACAGGAAGGCCGGCGCCGACGAGATCCCCGCAGCCACCCAGCTGTTCACACCGCACTGGATCGTCCAATACCTCGTGGAGAACTCCCTCGGGCGTCTGTGGATGCTCAACAGACCGGCCTCGCGCCTGGTCGACCAGATGCAGTACTACATCGCGCCGGTCGACCAGGAGACGGACTTCATCAAGATCGCCCGGCCGGAGGAGCTCAAGGTCGTCGACCCGGCCTGCGGTTCCGGGCACATGCTGACGTACGCGTTCGACCTGCTGTACGCCATCTATGAGGAGGAGGGCTACGCCCCGGCCGAGATACCCGGCCTGATCCTGACCAACAACCTCTACGGCGTGGAGATCGACCCCCGAGCCGGAGCACTGGCTGCCTTCGCCCTGACCATGAAGGCCCGTGCTAAGCAGCGCACGTTCTTCAGCAAGCAGGTCAAGCCCAACGTCCGTGTCCTCGACCCCATCAGCTTCACACCGGACGAGATCGACTTCCTGCTGACCCGAGGCGGAGACAAGGATGCGGAAACTGCCTTCTGGAACCAGTTCGAGCACGCCGACACGTTCGGGTCACTCATCCGGCCTGACCCCGTGCTGACGGCGCAACTCGCGACCCACGTCAACGACCTGGACGATGGCGGCGATCTCCTTGCAGCCGACGCTATCACGAAGGCGCAACGAGTCATTGCACATGCCGAGTTCCTTTCGGGTCTGTACGCCGTTGCTGTGGAGAACCCGCCCTACATGGGCCGCGGGAACATGGGCTCGCTTCTCTCGAATCACTTGGCCGCGAACTACAAAGCGTATAAGGCGGATCTATTCTCTGCATCAGTCGCTCGGGCGTTCTCGCTCGTCAAGCCGCAGGGTCTCATAGGCGTCATGAGCCCAAATGTATGGATGTATATCGGCGCGCACGAGAAGCTACGGCGAAGACTCCTGCAGAATGGGTCTCTCGTCGGTCTTGTCGAACTCCCCCTTGGCGGGTTCCGGGGTGCTACGGTGCAGATATGCGCGTTTGTCTTCGCGCCTTCTCCGAACGCGTCCAAGACGGCTTCATTTATCTCCCTGGTCGAAGAGTCAATTGCGGATGTTGCTTCCGGGGGCGCGCTCGCCGACATAATAATTGATCCATCGGGGAAGATTTATCGGGTGCGCCCGTCCGCTTTGACGGAGATCCCGTCCGCCCCGGTTGCCTATTGGCTGCCGGATGAGGCGATACGGGCATACTCGGAGTTCGATAGTCTCGGCGACCACTCCTATGGGCAACCGGGCCTGCAGACCAGCGACAACGCACGGTTCATTCGATTCTGGTACGAGGTGGACGCAGCACGGACCAATCTGTCGGCTGAGTCATCTCAGGCAGCGAGCGAGTCCGGTGCGCGGTGGTTCCCCTTGGTCAAGGGGGGTGACTTCCGCAAGTGGTTCGGAAACCTTGAGAGCGTCGTCGACTGGGAGGATGACGGTGGGCGCATCAAGGCATCGATCAACGAGAAGTACCCGTACCTGAACGGCAACATCGACTATGTGGTCAAGGACCGCGGCTACTTCTTCCGGTCTTCCCTGACATACAACAAGATCACCTCCGGGCGATTCACGGCGCGTTTCACCCCCGTTGGCACAATCTTCGATGTTGCCGGCTCGGCGGTCTTCCCTTTCGACGAGCCGTTGTTGGCGCTGGCCTTTCTTGGGTCCACTACCGGCGAGTTCTTCATTCGGGCACAGAACCCAACTCTGAACGTCCAGTCCGGTGACATAGCACGACTACCTTATCCCGAGAGACTCCTGAAGGAACGCTCATCCTCCCTCGCATCTGCCGTATCCGAGGCGATAGAGATTTCCGCTCGCGATTGGGACTTAGCTGAGACTGCTTGGGGTTTCGTCACCTCCCCGATGCTCCTACTCGGGCCGACGGGAGAACCCTTGTCTGAGCGCGTCGCGGGGTTCGTGGCCGCTCACCGACGCGATCGCGAGCGGCTGGCGCGAATTGAGTCGGAGATTAACACCGAGGTCGCTGCTGTCTATGGGCTCGACGGCAAGGTGACCACAGAAGTTGACGCGAATGAAGTGACGCTGCGAGCCTTCGATGCGGCCACGTGCGCGAACGATCTCGTCTCCTACGCCATCGGTTGCATGTTCGGTCGCTACAGCCTGGACGAGCCGGGCCTCATCCTGGCCGACCAGGGCGCGACCGTGCAGGACTACCTGGTCAAGGTGCCGAATCCGTCGTTCGCTCCGGACAAGGACAACGTTATCCCGATCGTGGATGGCGACTGGTTCGAGGACGACATCGCGGCGGGCTTCCGCAGGTTCCTCCGCGCAGCCTTCGGTGAGCAGCACTTCGAGGAGAACCTGCGCTTCGTCACGGAGTCGCTCGGCGTGAAGGACATCCGCGACTACTTCGTGCGGTCGTTCTACAGGGACCACGTCCAGCGGTACAAGAAGCGCCCGATCTACTGGATGTTCTCCAGCCCGAAGGGATCGTTCAACGCCTTGATCTACATGCACCGCTACACGCCGTCGACTGTTTCTACGGTGCTCAACGAGTACCTGCGCGAGTTCACGGCGAAGCTCACGGCGAGCCTGCAGCAGCAGGAGCGCCTGGCCGCCGCCGGTGGGACGCCGCGTCAGCAAGCGGCTGCGCAGAAGGAGGCAGATCGGCTGCGCAAGGTTCTCCTGGAACTCGAGGAGTACGAGCACGACGTGCTGTACCCGCTGGCGTCCCGGCAGCTCGCGATCGACCTGGACGACGGCGTGAAGGCGAACTACCCGAAGTTCGGCGCCGCCCTGAAGAAGATCCCCGGTCTTGAGGCAAGCGATGAGTGACACGACCACAGTCCGCCCGCACCTGCTGCGCTGGTTCGACAGCCGTCGGGTTGTCTTCTGGCACGACCCGGAGGGCCAGTACGCCGCGGATCTCGACAGCCTCGACCTTCCGGGGATTCAGACGATCCGAGTCGCCAACGACGAGTTCGCTGTCAAGAACCGGTTGCTACACGACGACCCGGCGGGCAAGTTCCTCATCTACCGCTCGGGTCGGGCGCCGAGCGGCATCGGGGACTGGCTGCTCGACCTGGAGCTCGCCTATGGCGTCTTCACGGCCGACCGCGCGGCGCTAGTTGCGCAGGATCTCGGGCTGACCGGCAAGGGCATCGACGAGGTCGTCCAGGCACACGAGAAGTTCTTCCGCGCCGCTAAGCGGGTCCAGAGCTTGAAGGCGCTCCTCAATCCTGAGGACGATGCGACCGACCTGCGGGCCAAGATCACCGCAGCGGTGCTCGGAGTCAAGGACTCGCACAGCCTGCTGGAAATCACTCGCACCCTGCTGACGGAGAACGCTAAGGGGCAGCACGCCAAGTACGACGCTCTCATCGACTACGGTCTCGACGACTTCTACTGGCAGGGCGTCGCCCGCATCTACGGCTACGAGCCGTCCTCGCCCAGCATCGACGACCTGGTGCTGTGGATCTTCGGCACGGCCATCGAGGGATTCAAGTCGGACAGGCCGGGCGGGCTGCAGAACATACAGCTCGACTTCGCCAGCCTCCGTAACGACCGGCGCAGCCAGGCGGCCATGGCCATACTCGCCAAGCGGTCAGCCCGCGATCTGGACTACAAGTCGAAGATCGAGGACGCCAACTTCCGCGATCTCGTGGGCATCGACCTGTTTGAGGAGACCGACCAGAAGATCATCAGCGACCTGGCCCGGGCGGTAGCCGACCACACCGTCACCCCGCGCGAGGTGGCCGAGGTGGTGCGCGCTCGGCAGAGCAGCGTCTGGATCGACGGCTACAAGCAGCTCTACACGGCCGTGGCCAGTGCCTCGGAGCTGCTCGGCGAGCTGACGTCCCTGAACCTCGCCATACAGTCGTTCGACGACGGGCTGGAGCGCTACCGACGCGAGTGGTTCCGCATCGACCAGCTCTACCGCCAGTTCATCTACGCCGCGCGCACGGCCGAGTACCCCAAGCCCCTGGAAGCGCTGCGGGAACAGGTCGAGAAGCGCTACTCCAACAAGTACGTCTACGAGCTGGGCAATGCTTGGCAGCAGCAGGTCGACAAGGTGGAGAAGTGGCGCTCGACGGCCCTGCGCTCGCAGACTGTCTTCTACTCCCGGTACGTCGAGCCACTCGTGCGCGACGGCGACAAGAAGGCCGTGGTCATCATCTCCGACGCGCTGCGCTACGAGGTGGCCGACGAGCTCGGCTCCCTCATCCGCCAGGAGGACCGCTTCGACGCCACCCTGGACGCTGTCCTCGGGGTGCTGCCGAGCTACACCCAGCTCGGCATGGCGGCGCTCCTGCCGCATTTGACACTCAAGCACTCGGTCGACGCAAAGACCGTGCTCGCAGACGATCAGCCGACCAACGGTACGGCATTCCGGGGCAAGATCCTGGAGGCGGTCGGTGGCTCGGCGATCCAGGCCGAGGATTTCAAAGCCCTGAACGCCGATGAGCGGCGCGAGCTGTTCAAGGCCAATCGGGTCTTGTACGTCTACCACAACCGGATCGATGCCACCGGTGACAAGCCCGGGACCGAGCGGCAGGTCTTCGAGGCCGTCGAGGACACCCTTTGCGACATCGTCGACCTGGTGAAGAAGCTGGCCAGCGCAAACGCCACCAACATCTTCATCACCGCCGACCATGGCTTCCTCTTCCAGGACGAGGCCCTGGCCGACCAGTTCTTCCTGTCGACGAAGCCTCAGGGCGACGACCTCAAGTACCTCAACAAGCGCTTCGTGCTCGGCACCGGGCTCAAGGTCGATGACGCCTTCGTTACCTTCGAGGCGGCCC
>WBZT01003031.1_pt1 | contig 11292 bp, 12 predicted proteins | sample 5204241 | NCBI WGS metagenome assembly WBZT01 (sample SAMN12344358, study PRJNA552823) | activated sludge metagenome | biome: Activated sludge suspended growth; feature: Nitrification reactor; material: Wastewater; isolation source: activated sludge from nitrification reactor of wastewater...
TGCAGTCTCTTCATGCGTCCTCTCCTAGCAACATGCAGTCGATTCCGTCGCACAGGCAGTGCAGGGTCAGCAGATGCACTTCCTGGATGCGCGACGTGCGGTCGGACGGCACGCAGATGTGCACGTCCTTGTCGTTCAGCAGCGGGCCGATGGCGCCGCCGCCCTTGCCCGTCAGGGCGACCACGCGGACTTCGCGCTCGTGGGCGGCGCGGACGGCCTCGGCGACGTTCGGCGAATTGCCGCTGGTCGAGATCGCCAGCAGCACGTCCGAGGGCTGTCCCAGCGCGAGCACCTGCTTGGCGAAGACCTGATCGTACGAATAGTCGTTGGCGATCGAGGTGAGCGTCGAGGTGTCGGTGGTCAGCGCCACCGCGGCGAGCGGCGGACGCTCCTTCTCGAAGCGGTTGAGCAGTTCGGCGGCGAAGTGCTGCGAGTCCGCCGCCGAGCCGCCGTTGCCGCAGGCCATGATCTTGCCGCCGGCGAGCAGGCTCGCCACCATCGCCTCGACCGCCTCGGCGATCGGGGCGGAGAGGGTCTCCATGGCGGCCAGCTTGGTCTGGGCGCTGTCGTTGAACTGCCGGGAGATGCGTGCGAGAAGATTCATGAGGCCGATGCGGAAATCGATACTGCGTCCGATTCTAGCATGGCAGGGAAGGTTCCCCAGGGCGTGTTCTCATTCATTCTCCGACAGAATGAATGAGAACACGCCCCAGTCGTCAGAGCACGACGTATACCTCGATCAGGATGCGCTTCCATGGATCGAGATGCCGGTTCAATCGCGCGATGCGCGCCTCCACCCTTCCGCCGCGATCCATTTCCGCCGCCACGGCGCGGTTCTCGGCGCGCGGCAGGTAGCCCAGCTTGCGGCCGCGCCAGTCCACACGTACGGCGTTGGCGTCATGCGCGTTGTCCGGCTCCCGCACCAGCACGAGCGTGTCGCCGGCCTTCATCTCGTCCCACAGCTCGCGGCCGGCGTAGAACTGGAAGCCGGCCAGCGGCGAGCTTTGCACCATCACCCTGATCGCTTCCGCCCGCGCCGGCAGGGCGAGGCAGGCGGCGCAGCAGAGCGCCAGCAGGCTACGCCGCAGAGCCTTCACCCCCAACCCCTCTCCCCTTGTGGAGAGGGGAGTGTCGTGGGCTGCTGCGCGGCTAGCTCGTCTCGAAGGCATTGCGGATCCAGTCGATGTGCGTGCCGTCGAGCAGCACCGCATCGAAGCGGCAGACGGGCAGGGGCTTGCCGGCGAGGTAGTGGTTGGCGGCCAGCACGATGCGGCGCTGCTTGGCCGGCGTGATGCTGGCCGCCGCACCGCCGAAACTGCGGTTGGTGCGCAGGCGCACCTCGACGAAGACCAGCGTGGCGCCGTCGCGGCAGATGAGGTCGATCTCGCCGCCGCGGCAGCGGTAGTTGCGCGCCAGGATCTTCAGGCCGTGCCGCGCAAGATGCTGTGCGGCCTGTTCCTCGGCAAGGGCGCCGGATGCGGTCATGGCTTGCACCCGGAGGCGCGCCGCCCGACAATGCGGGCAGTCAAACCAATCATGGCATTGCGATGAGGCATCGGGACGCGGCCGGCGGGCTCAAGACATCGGCATTATATGTGGTGGCCACGCCGCTGGGAAATCTCGGCGACATCGGCGCGCGCGCGCTGGAGGTGCTGCGCGGCGCCGACGCCATCGCCTGCGAGGACACGCGCCACACGCGCCGCCTGCTCGACCACTTCGGCATCCGCGCCGAGACCTTCTCCCTGCACGAGCACAACGAGGCGGCGTCCGCGGAGCGGCTGGTCCGGCTGCTGCGCGACGGCCGCGTCGTCGCGCTGGTGTCGGACGCCGGCACGCCGGCCGTCTCGGACCCCGGCGCGCGCGCCGTGGCGGCGGTGCGCGAGGCCGGCTATGAAGTGATTCCGATACCGGGGCCGAATGCCGCGGTCGCCGCGCTCTCCGCCTCCGGCCTGACCGATCCGCATTTCCTCTTCTACGGCTTTCTGCCGGCGAAGGAGGCGGCGCGGCGCAAGGCGCTCGCCGAGCTGAAGCCGCTGCCCTGCGCCCTCGTCTTCTACGAGGCGCCGCACCGCATCGAGGAGACCGTCGCCGACCTGGCGGCGGTGCTGGAACCGGGCCGCACCCTGGTCATCGCGCGCGAGCTGACCAAGCTGTTCGAATCCATCGCCAGCCTGCCGCTGTCGGAGGCGCCGGGCTGGCTGGCCGAGGACGAGAACCGCCGCCGCGGAGAGTTCGTGCTGGCGGTTTCCGCGCCGCCGCCGGCCGAGGGCGTGCCCGCCGGGGCCGAACGCGTGCTCGACCTGCTGCTGGCGGAACTGCCGCTCAAGCAGGCGGTGAAGCTCGCCGCCGAGATCAGCGGCGCCTCGAAAAACGCGCTCTACGATCTCGCTCTGGAGAAAAGGCGCAAAGACTAGCTGCGTATAATTCGACCCCATGCAGACCCTGACCCTCACCCGTCCCGACGACTGGCATCTGCACCTGCGCGACGGCGCCGCGCTGGCGACCGTGGTGCCGCACACGGCGCGGCAGTTCGCCCGCGCCATCGTCATGCCGAACCTGAAGCCACCCGTGACCACCACCGCACAGGCCGCCGCATACCGCGAGCGCATCCTCGCCGCCGTGCCGCCGGGACTGACTTTCGCGCCGCTGATGACGCTGTACCTCACCGACAACATGCCGGCGGCGGAGATCGACCGCGCGAAGTCCTCCGGCATCGTGCACGCCGTGAAGTACTATCCGGCGGGGGCCACCACCAACTCGGATTCGGGCGTCACCGACATCGGCAACTGCTTCGCCACGCTGGCGCGCATGGAGGAAGCCGGCCTGCCGCTGCTGGTTCACGGCGAGGTGACCGACGCCGACGTCGACATCTTCGACCGCGAGCGCGTCTTCATCGAGCGCGTGCTGGCGCCGCTGCTGCAGCGCTTCCCGCGCCTGCGCCTGGTGCTCGAGCACATCACCACCCTCGAGGGCATCGCTTTCGTCGAGGCCATGGGGCCGAACGTTGCCGGGACGCTCACCGCACACCACCTGCTGATGAACCGCAACGCTCTGCTGGCCGGCGGCGTGCGGCCGCACCACTACTGCCTGCCGGTGCTCAAGCGCGAGACGCATCGCCGCGCGCTGGTGAAGGCCGCCGCCTCGGGCAATCCGAAATTCTTCCTCGGCACCGACTCGGCACCGCATGCGCGCAATACCAAGGAGGCGCCCTGCGGCTGCGCCGGCTGCTATACGGCGCTGAATGCGCTCGAGCTGTACGCGGAAGCCTTTGCGGCGGCCGGCGCGCTCGACCGGCTGGAAGCCTTCGCCAGCTTCCATGGCGCCGACTTCTACGGCCTGCCGCGCAACACCGCGACGATCACGCTGGAGCGGGCGGAATGGCGCGTGCCGGACAGTCTGCCCTTCGGCGACGACGTGCTGGTGCCGCTGCGCGCCGGCGAAACCCTGGACTGGAGGGTGCGGGCATGAAGCCGCTGGTCCTGGCGCTGCCGCTGATGCTGGCCGGCTGCATGAACGAGAGCGCCACCTACTATCTGGATGGACGGGAGCAAAGTCTGACGCTGCAGGCGAAGCAGCCCTGGTTCTGGGACCAGAGGGTGGATCTGGAGCTGGTGATGTCGCGCCTGCCGGACTGCCAACGCCGCAGCCGGCTCGATGCGGCCATGCCCGCCGAGATCGCACTCGAGGTGTTCCGTCCCGAGGCGGGCGAATTCGCCGAGCCGATTCTGGTCCTCAGGCAGGGCGGCCGCCACTACGCGCTCGGCCTCGCCAATTGCGAGTTGCAGGCCTTCAAGGCGGCGCCGCAGAAGCCGGGCGCGCTGCTGGGCGCTTTCCGCATGGAAGGCCAGCGGCTCAAGTTCAACGCGGCAGCGGCGGCCAAGCCGCTGCCCGCGCCCGCCGCCGCTACGCCGCCGACGGCCGCGCCGCAGTAGCGCTTTCCTCGCGCTCCGAGCGTAACGCCGATCGCCGTCCGCGCCTGACGTCGATGCCGGCGAGCAGCAGCAGGCCCACGACGAAATAACTTCCCGTGATGAGGATGGCCTGGCGGTGGTTGCCGCCGGAGAGCCAGTTCGCCAGCCCGTAGGTGAGGGGGCCGAAGATCGAGGCGAGTTTCACGGCCAACCCCCACAGGCCGAAGAATTCCGCCAGTCGCGAGGGCGGCGCCAGGTAGCCGACCATGGCGCGTCCGGCCGACTGCGAGGCGCCCATGCACAGGCCGGCGATGTTGGCCGCCACCCAGAACAGCGCCCTGCCTTCGGCCAGCCAGGCCAGCACGATCATCAGGATCCAGCCGCACAAGGTCAGCGCGATGGCGCGCACGTGGCCGATGCGATCCTGCAGGTAGCCGAAGCCGAAGGCGCCGAAGGCCGCCGTCAGGTTCACCACCAGGATCAGCACCAGCGTGTCGTGGGTGGTGAACTTCATCGCCTCCTGCGCGTAGATGGCGGCGAGCGTGATGACCGCGGCGATGCCGGCCTGGTAGAACAGCGTGCAGACGAGGAAGCGCGAGAGGTCGCGGAAACGCCGCGCATGGTGCAGCGTCGCCGCCAGGCGGGCCCAGGCGGTGTGCACGATGCCGTCGGCCGCCGCCTGCGGCACGGCGCGCTCGCGCAGGAAGAGGAAGGTCGGCAGGCTCGCCACGGCGAAGAGGGCTGCGGTGATGAGCATGGTCTCCGGTACCGCCTGCGCCGTCTCGCGGCCCGCCGCCTTGGCCTGCGACAGCCAAGCCAGGCACAGGCCGAGCGAGAGCAGGCCGCCGAGGTAGCCCAGGCTCCAGCCCCAGCCGGAGACGCGCCCCATGGCGCGGCTCTTCGCCAGTTCGGGCAGGAAGGCGGCGATGAGGTTCTCGCCGGTGCCGAAGAAATAGTTGGAAGCGATGACGCAGGCGATGGCGACGGCCAGCGTGCCGGGGCCGGTGAAATACAGCGCTGCCGTGAACAGCACGCAACCCACGGTGGTGAAGGCGAGCAGGCGCTTCTTGGCGGCGCGCGCATCGGCCCAGGCGCCGATGAGCGGCGCGGTCAGCACGATCAGGGCGTAGGAGACGGCGAGCGTTGCCGTCCACGCCAGCGTGGCCCACGGCGCACGCTGCGCGACGACGGCGACGAAGTAGGCGTTGAAGACGGCGGTGATCACCACCGTCGTGTAGCCCGAGTTGGCGAAATCGTACATCGCCCAGGCCCAGGCCTCGCGCGGCCTGGCGTCGTCGGTCAGCGTGCGGGAGCGTTTTTCGATGGCCATGGGAGCGCGCGTAAAATGGTTGGACGGATTATGGCTCCTATCACCGATCTCGTGGCGCTGGCGGCGCGCCCCCTCTTCGAACCCGTCGCAGGCTGGCTGCGCGCCTTCGGCGGCGAGGCGCCTCCCGGAGCCGATGCGCTGAATGCCCTGCTAGGGAAGCTTGCGCTGCCGCCGCAGGCGGCCAGCGGCGCACCCGTGCGCTTTGTCCTGCCGTCAAGGGGTGCGGCCGGTTACGAGGAACGCGTCTACGCCAACGGGGAAGTCGAGACGCGGGCGGACAACTGGCACGATTTCTTCAACGCGCTGGCCTGGCTGGCCTACCCGCGCACCAAGCGCATCCTCAACGGCCGTCACCATGCCGCACTGCTGGCGCAGCGCGCGGCCGGCAGCGGCGCGCGCGGCGCGGTGCGCGATGCGATCACGCAGTTCGACGAGTGCGGCATCGTCGTCGCGTCAGCCTCGCCGGCGCTGGTCGACCTGATCCGCGCACATGAATGGAGGGAACTGTTCTGGACGCATCGCGCGGAGTTGGCGCGCGATATGCATTTCTTCGTCTTCGGTCACGCCACCTGGGACCAGTTGCGCGCACCCTTCGTCGGACTGACGGCGAAGGCGGTTTTCCTCGACGTGGAGGCGGCGTGGCTGGCGCGATCGATCGAGCAGCAGGTCGCCGATGTCGATGCGCGTCTGGCCGAAATATTCATGCGACCGGACGCCTATGCGCAGCCGCGCGATTTCCAGCCGCTGCCGCTGCTTGGCATTCCCGGCGTGGTGGCGGAGAGCGAGGCGCCGTCCTACTACGACGACATGCGCCAGTTCCGCCCTAAAAAAAGAGGCCCCGCCGAAGCGGGGCCTGCAATGGAATCGGAGGTTTGAGATGGCCCCTGCTAAGAAAGCCTCATTCCGTTCCCCCTCTATTTTCGGACGGGCCCGTTGGCAGATCAAGGCAAGCCTGAAAATATTTTGTAAGGTATTGAAAATAAAAGAGGTAGTCGGGATATAATGATCTTGGAAGTCCGCCAGGCAGCCGCTGTGCGCCTTGTGCGCATGGAGGAAAGTCCGGGCCCCGCAGAGCAGGATGCCGGCTAACGGCCGGGCGCCGTGAGGCGATGGAAAGTGGCACAGAGAACAGACCGCCGATGGCCTCGCAAGAGGATCAGGCAAGGGTGAAACGGCGGGGTAAGAGCCCACCGCAGTCCGTGGCAACACGGCTGGCACGCTAAACCCCATCCGGGGCAAGGCCAAATAGGGAAGCGATAGCGCTGCTCGCGCTGCTTCCGGGTAGGCTGCTAGAGCGCCGCGGCAACGCGTCGCCCAGAGGAATGGTTGCCGGACAGCTTCGGCTGTCTTACAGAACCCGGCTTATCGGCGGACTTCCAACTCCCTTCGCAAGGAGGCGCAATGCCTCAACTCTTGATATTCAACTTTCACTTCGCTTTCTATCCACGTTGTTTTATAAGGATTAATTTTTCAAGATTTTGTCTCAAGTCGACCCCTTAAGTCTTTGTTGCGCCTAGAAAAATTCGCAATTTTCCGCTTGACCCTGCATTAGAGTTCATCTAAAGTGGGAAATAGTGGAAAAAAGTGGGAAATCGGAAATTCTGATTTCCCGTCAAAGGAGGGGGTTGGATGTTCCAGGGGGCTGCGGCGCTGAATCTCGACGCGAAAGGACGCCTGGCGGTGCCGTCGCGGCATCGCGAGGGCCTCGCGGCGGCTGCCAATGGAACGTTAGTGCTTACTGCACACCCCCACCGCTGCCTCCTGCTCTACCCCCTGCCTGCCTGGGAACCCATTCGCGACAAGGTGCTCGCGGCGCCCAGCCTCGAACAACAATCCGCCTACTTGAAGCGCCTGCTCGTCGGCTTCGCCCGCGAGGAGGAGATGGATGCGGCCGGCCGCCTGCTGGTCGCGCCGGAGCTGCGCCAGTACGCCGGGCTGGAAAAGGAAGTGTGGCTGGTCGGCCAGGGCAACCACTTCGAACTTTGGTCGGATGAAGGCTGGAAGAAACAGCAGGAGGCGATCTTCGCCCTCGGCGACAAGCTGTTGCCGCCGGGACTGGAGACGCTGACGTTGTGAGTCAGGCAATGCAGCACAAGACGGTGCTGCTGGAGGAGGCGGTCGACGCCCTGGCGGTGAAGCCGGGCGGGGTGTACGTGGATGCGACCTTCGGCCGCGGCGGCCACAGCCGGCGGATCCTCCGGCAGTTGAATGAGCAGGGGCGGCTGATCGCGCTGGATCGGGATCCGGCGGCGATCGCGGCGGGCGGGGAGATCGCCGATGCGCGCCTCAAAGTGATCCATGCCGCCTTCGGCAGCCTGAAGGCGGTGCTGAAGGCGGAAGGTGTGGAGCGGGTGGATGGCGTGCTGATGGACCTGGGCGTGTCTTCCCCGCAGCTGGACGAAGCGGAGCGCGGCTTCAGTTTCCGGCACGATGCGCCGCTCGACATGCGCATGGATACGAGCCGCGGCCAAACGGCGGCGGAATGGCTGGCGCAGGCGAGCCAGCAGCAGATCGCGGAGGTGATAAAAAATTATGGCGAAGAACGGTTTGCTAATGCGGTTGCAAAGGCGATTGTTGCTGCTCGGGCAGGGGGGGCTATCGCAACCACACGACAACTTGCCGAGATCGTGGCATCGGCCGTCCGCACGCGCGAGCAAGGCCAGCATCCGGCGACGCGCAGCTTTCAGGCTATACGGATTCACGTCAATCAGGAGCTTGAGGAATTGTCGCTAGCCCTGCCCCTGGCCGTTGAAGCGCTCCGCGCGGGCGGCCGCCTCGTCGTCATCAGCTTCCACTCCCTCGAGGACCGCATCGTCAAGCGCTTCCTGCGCGATGAGGCGCGTCCGCCGCAATTGCCGGCGCGCCTGCCGGTGCGCGCCGCCGACCTGCCGCCGCCGCGGTTGAAGCTGGTCGGCAAGCCCATTTCCCCCTCCCTGGCGGAAATCGCCGCCAACCCCCGCGCCCGCAGCGCCGTGATGCGCGTGGCGGAAAGGACCTGACGCCGTGCTCCGGCTGAACCTCGCCCTCATCGCGATTGTCCTGGCCAGCGCGCTGGGGGGGGTGGCCTCGCAGCACAAGGCGAGAAAGCTGTTCACCGAACTGGAGCGCGAGCAGGAGCGCATGCGCCAGCTGGAGGTGGAATGGGGCCAGCTGCAGCTGGAGCAGAGCACCTGGGCGTCGCACTCGCGGGTCGAGAAATTCGCCCGGGATCGGCTGCACATGAAGCCGCCGGCGGCGGGGCAGGTGCTGGCGGTCGAGGTGGCGAGATGAAGTTCGCCAACAGCCCGCTCCTTTCGCAACTGCTGCCGGCCTGGCGCGCGCGCCTTGTCGCGGCGCTGATCCTGCTGGCCTTCGGCACCCTGGCGGCGCGCTCGGTCTACCTCCAGGTGGTGCGAAACGACTTCCTGCAGCAGAAGGGCGAGTCGCGCTATGCCCGCGTGATCGAGCTGTCGGCCACCCGCGGCCGCATCGCCGATCGCAGCGGCGACATGCTGGCGGTGTCGACGCCGGTGAAATCCATCTGGGCGATTCCCGAGGATGCCCGGCTGGCGCCGGCGCAGGCGCGCGAACTGGCGGCCCTGCTGGAAATGGACGTGCGCGAACTCAACCGCCGTCTCGCCGCGGAGAAGGACTTCGTCTTCGTCAAGCGGCAGATTCCGCCCGACACGGCGGAGAAGATCGCCGCGCTCAACCTGCCCGGCATCCACCAGCAGCGCGAATACCGCCGCTACTACCCGGCCGGCGACGTGACCTCGCACATGCTCGGCTTCACCGGCGTCGAGGACAAGGGACAGGAGGGCATCGAGCTGGCCCTCGATGCGCAGCTGGCCGGCAAGCCGGGCAGCCGCCGCGTCATCAAGGACCGCCTCGGTCGCATCGTCGAGGACGTCGAGAGCATCAAGCCGCCGCAGGACGGCAAGGACATCACGCTGGCCCTCGACGCCAAGGTGCAGTACCTCGCCTTCACGCACCTGAAGCAGGCGCTGGCCGAGCACAAGGCCAAGGCCGGCGGCGTCGTCGTGCTCGACGCCAAGACCGGCGAAGTGCTGGCGCTCGCGAACCTGCCGGCCTACAACCCGAACAACCGCGTCAAGCTGACCGGCGCGCAGCTACGCAACCGCGCGCTGACCGACGTCTTCGAGCCCGGCTCGACGATGAAACCCTTCACCGCCGCACTGGCGCTGGAGAAGGGCCGCTTCCGTTTCGATTCGCAGATCCAGACGGCGCCGGGCCGCCTCACCATCGGCAATGCCACCATCCACGACGCCCACCCGCACGGCATGCTGACGGTGGCGCAGGTGATCCAGAAGTCGAGCAACGTCGGCGTGGCGAAGATCGCCGCCAACTTCGCGCCCGAGGAAATGTGGCAGATGTTCGACGCGCTCGGCTTCGGCCAGCCGCTCCGGCTCGGTTTTCCCGGCGAGGTCGGCGGCCGCCTGCGTCCTTTCAAGACCTGGCGGCCGATCGAGCAGGCCACCATGTCCTACGGCCACGGCATCTCGGTGACGCTGATGCAGCTGGCCCGTGCTTATCTGGTATTTGCCCGCGACGGCGATTTGATTCCGTTGTCTCTGACCCGGCTGGAATCGCCGCCGATCGCGGGCAAATCCATTTTTTCCGCACAGACGGCGCGGGAGGTCCGCGCCATGCTCGAACTGGCCGTGCTGCCAGGCGGCACCGCGCCCAAGGCGCAGATTCCGGGCTACCGCGTCGCCGGCAAGACCGGCACGGCGCACAAGCTGGAGGCCGGTCAGTATGCCGACCGCTACGTGGCGGCCTTCGTCGGCTTTGCGCCGGTGTCGGACCCGCGCCTGGTGGTGGCGGTGATGATCGACGAGCCCTCCGCCGGCAAGTATTACGGCGGCGAAGTGGCGGCGCCGGTGTTCGCCCAGGTGATGGCCGGCAGCCTGCGCACGCTCGGCGTGGCGCCGGATGCGCCGCTCAAGCCCGTCCAGGTGGCGCGGGATGTGGCGGCGGTGCCGGAGAGCCTGTGAAACGGATGGCTGGAGAAAGGGAAGCGCAACGCGTGCTCGATGAACTGCAAAGACAAGGCGTGACGACGACCTCCCTGTGCGCGGACTCGCGCGCGGTGGCGCCGGGGGACGTTTTCGTCGCTTTCCCCGGTGCGCGCGCCGACGGCCGCCGCTTCATCGCCGACGCGGTGGCGCGCGGCGCCGCGGCCGTGTTGTGGGAGCGGCAGGGCCATGTCTTCGACGCCGCCCTGAAGGTGCCGAACCTGGCGGTGGACGACCTGCAGGCGCTCTCCGGCTGGCTGGCCCATCTCGTATACGGGCGCCCCTCGGAAAAGCTGTGGTCGGTGGGGATCACCGGCACCAACGGCAAGACCTCGGTCAGCCAATGGGTCGCCCAGGCCTTCGAACTGCTCGGCCGCCGCTGCGCGGTGGTCGGCACGCTGGGCTGCGGCTTTCCGGGCAATCTCGAGGAAAGCCTCAACACCACGCCGGACGCGCTCATCCTGCACCGCCTCTTCGCCGGCTACCTCGCGCAGGGCGCGCAGGCGGTGGCGATGGAAGTCTCCTCGATCGGCCTGCACCAGGGACGCGTCAATGGCGTGCATTTCGACGTCGCGGTGTTCACCAACCTCACGCGCGACCACCTCGAGTACCACGGCGGCATGGCGGCCTATGGCGCAGCGAAGGAGCAGTTGTTCGCCACGCCCGGCCTGAAGACGGCCGTGCTCAATCTCGACGATACACTCGGCCGCAAGATCGCCCGCGACCTCGCCGGCCGCGGCGTGCAGGTGACCGGCTACACCCTGCGGGGAGAAACGGCGCCAGGCGTCGATGTCCTGCTCGCCGCCGAGGGCATCGCGGCGACGCCGCGCGGCCAGCGCTTTACCGCGGTTACCCCGCAGGGACGCGTCGACATCCAGGCTCCGCTGGTGGGCGAGTTCAACGTCTCCAACCTGCTCGCCGTGCTGGGCACGCTGCTGGCTTCCGGCGTGCCGCTGGACCGGGCAGCCGGCGTATTGCAGAGACTGACTTCTTCGCCCGGCCGCATGCAGGCCCTCGGCGGCGACAGCCAGCCGCT
>WBZT01003036.1_pt1 | contig 11287 bp, 9 predicted proteins | sample 5204241 | NCBI WGS metagenome assembly WBZT01 (sample SAMN12344358, study PRJNA552823) | activated sludge metagenome | biome: Activated sludge suspended growth; feature: Nitrification reactor; material: Wastewater; isolation source: activated sludge from nitrification reactor of wastewater treatment...
GAGCTCAAAGTCATGATGAAACTCGCCGAACTGATCGGCAGCTCGTCATGGGCGGCCGACTATCTGACGCGCCACCCGCTTTTGCTCGATGAACTGCTCGACTCGCGAATTTTCGACCTGAGCACCGACTGGCTACAGTTTCAGCGCGATCTGCAGGCGCGGTTGGCCTTGCACGTCGACGATACCGAACGTGAAATGGACCTCCTGCGCGAGGCCCACCACGCGCAGGTCTTTCACCTGCTGGCGCAGGATATCGCCGGCATGCATACCGTCGAGCATCTCGCCGACCGGCTCAGCGAACTCGCCGATATCATGGTGCAGACGACGCTCGATCTGTGCTGGCAGAAGTTGCGGCAGCGGCATCCGCATCCCGAGCGGCCACCGCAGTTTGCGGTCATCGCCTACGGCAAGCTCGGCGGCAAGGAACTCGGGTTCGCCTCCGATCTCGACCTGGTCTATCTGCACAACGATTCGGCCCCCGAGGTCGGAGAACTGTATTCCCGTCTCGGCCAGCGCATGAGCACCTGGATGTCGACGCAGACAGCGGCGGGCATGCTCTTCGAGGTGGACCTGCGCCTGCGCCCGAACGGTGACTCAGGAATGCTGGTCTGTCCGGTCGATGCATTTCGCGCCTATCAACTGCAGCACGCCTGGGTCTGGGAACATCAGGCGCTGACGCGCGCCCGCTTCTGCGCTGGCGACCCGGCCGTCGGGCAGCAGTTCGAAGCGATCCGCATCGAGATCCTGCGGCAACCGCGCGATCTCGTCACGCTGCGCGAAGAGGTCCTGGCGATGCGCCAGCGGATACTCGAACAGCATGCTTCGGGCAGCGACGAGTTCTTCGACATCAAGCATGATCGGGGTGGCCTGATCGACGTCGAGTTCATCGTCCAGTACCTGGTCCTCGGCCACGCGCAACGGCATGTCCGCCTGTGCGGCAACCTCGGCAATATCGCCCTGCTCGGGATTGCCGTCGAACTGGGCCTGATTCCGGCCGAACTGGCTGCACCGGTACGTGATGCCTACCGGGAGTTTCGCCGCATGCAACATGTGTTGCGCCTGAACGCCGGCCGCCGCGCGCGCGTCGATCGCGCCGCCGTCAGCCGCCGCATCGCAGCCGTCCGCAGCCTGTGGCAGGCGATATTCGGGACGGCGTGACCGGCCAAGCCCAGCACGCCGCCCGGGGACGGCCACACCGTCGGGTCATTCACTGCCGCAGGCAGTCACCCTGCGCGCGAGCTGACCTCGGGCCGGGAGTTCGCCGCCCGCCGCGGGGCGTGCCGAGGACGACGCTGCGCTCAGCGGCCGAGCGAACTCACCACCTGCGAGAAGGTCTGCGCGATTTCCTCCGACGACGAGGAAAGCCCCATCTGACGTTCGATCTGGGCCAGCGAAACGACGCCGCAAAGGATGTGGTTGTCCTCCTCGTCGTGGTCGACGACCAGGCAGAAGGGTGTCCCCAGCTCCTTGAGCGCGGCCAGCACGTTGCCCACCCTGGCCGAAGTCAGGTCGCGCAGGTGCATCACTTCGGCGTCGTCGTGCTGGCTGATCATGACATCGCCGACGACCAGTTCGCTCGGCCGCGCGCCCATCTGGTGCGCCACGGCAAGCGGCCGGTGGCCGCGGGTACCGGCTTCGCTAACGATCCCGAGCAGATGTTTCTCGGCATCGCCGACCAGCAGGTAGTGCACATGGCAGAGCGTCATGATCCGGTTGGCATCGTCAAGCGAGGTCTCGCGGGCCACCGTGACCGGAGTCAGGCGCTGAAAATCGGTCATCACCGCCAGCGCCGGCGAATGGGCGTCTACCGGTGGGTTGGCGGCCGGCTTCGGCAGGTAACAGGGGACACCTCGCTGGAGCCGGGTCCAGGGCAAAGGCTTGAAGCGCGTATCGGGCATGTGCGGATTCCTCTTCGTCGGTGGTCACCGAGGCATTAAAGCACCGATGATTCCTCTCTGGCAAGCACTGGAAAGCGCAGCCGGCAGGGGATTCTTCGCCTCGCCCGTTCGTCCTCGCTCTTGCCGGGCCGGGCCATCCCGCAGGCGCCTCGGCGACGCCAGAATTGCGTCAAGCGAGTGTTGAAGGTAGTATCCATGCCGCGCGCCGCATGATGGTGCACATCCCCTCGTCCTGCCGCTCCGGCGGTCCCGTCAGAATGGCGGTGCAGCTCCTCACAGCGGATAGGAATCGGCCTTTGGCCAGCGTTCCTGTACCAACTCAGTCACTTCCTTTACCGTTCCCAGAATGATTTCCGGCCTACTCAAGAAGATTTTTGGCAGCCGCAATGATCGGCTGATCAAGCAGTACATGCAGGTTGTCCGCAAGATCAACGCGCTGGAAGCGGCCATCAGCCCGCTATCCGACGAAGCTCTGCGCGCCAGGACCGATGAATTCAAGGCGCGCGTGGTGCGGGGCGAGACGCTCGATGCACTCCTGCCGGAGGCCTTTGCCGTGGTTCGCGAGGCCGGCAAGCGAACCCTGGGCATGCGCCATTTCGATGTCCAGTTGATCGGCGGCATGGTGCTGCACGACGGCAAGATCGCGGAAATGCGCACCGGTGAAGGCAAGACGCTGGTCGCGACGCTGGCCTCCTACCTCAACGCGCTGGGCGGCAACGGCGTGCATGTGGTGACGGTGAACGACTATCTGGCCAACCGCGACGCCGAATGGATGGGACGCCTGCATCGCTTTCTCGGCCTGACCGTCGGCGTCAATCTGTCGCAAATGGCACACGAGGACAAACAGGCAGCCTACGCCGCTGACATCACCTACGGGACGAACAACGAATTCGGCTTCGACTACCTGCGCGACAACATGGTCTACTCGGCCGGCGAACGGGTGCAGCGTCGACTCAGCTTCGCGATCGTCGACGAGGTCGACTCGATTCTGATCGACGAAGCCCGCACGCCGCTGATCATCTCGGGCCAGGCCGAAGACCACACCGAGCTCTACATCCGCATGGACAAGGTCGCTCCGCTGCTCAAGCGCTGCGCCGAAGAGAACGGTCCGGGAGACTACTGGGTCGACGAAAAGGGTCATCAGATCCTGATGACCGAGGAGGGTCACGAGCACGCCGAAGAGCTGCTCGCGCAGGCTGGCCTGCTGCCCGACGGCGGCAGTCTCTACGACGCCTCCAACATCCTGATGATCCACCACCTCTACGCCGCCTTGCGTGCCCACAACCTGTTCCTCCGTGACCAGCAGTACGTGGTGCAGAACGGCGAAGTGATCATCGTCGACGAATTTACTGGTCGCCTGATGTCCGGTCGCCGCTGGTCTGATGGTCTGCACCAGGCCGTCGAAGCGAAGGAAGGTGTGCGCATCCAGAACGAGAATCAGACGCTGGCCTCGATCACCTTCCAGAACTACTTCCGGATGTACGGCAAGCTGTCGGGAATGACCGGAACGGCGGATACCGAAGCCTACGAATTCCAGCAGATCTATGGTCTCGAAACGGTGGTCATCCCGACCAACCAGCCGATGCGGCGAACCGACAACAACGATCAGGTCTTCCGGACGGCCAAGGAAAAGCATACGGCCATCGTCGCCGATATCCGCAGTTGTCGCGAGCGTGGCCAACCGGTGCTGGTCGGCACGACCTCGATCGAGAATTCCGAGCTGCTTTCGGCGCTGCTTGACCACGAGAAGCTGCCGCATCAGGTCCTCAATGCCAAGCAGCATGCGCGTGAAGCCGAGATCGTACGCGAAGCCGGTCGGCCGGGGATGATCACCATTGCCACCAACATGGCTGGGCGGGGTACCGACATCGTCCTTGGCGGTAGTGTCGAGAAGCAGATCTCGCAGATCCGTGATGACGAAGCAGTAATTGCCGCTGAACGCGATGCGCGCATCGCCGAGATCCGCGCCCAGTGGCAAAAGCTGCACGACCAGGTCGTTGGCGCGGGTGGCCTGCACATCATCGGCTCGGAACGTCATGAGTCGCGGCGCATCGACAATCAGTTGCGCGGCCGTTCCGGTCGCCAGGGCGATCCCGGTTCCTCGCGCTTCTACCTCGCCCTCGATGATTCCTTGCTGCGAATTTTTGCCGGCGATCGTCTGAAAGCGATCATGGAGCGCCTCAAGATGCCCGAGGGCGAGCCGATCGAGCATCCGCTCGTCTCGCGTTCGCTGGAATCGGCGCAGCGCAAAGTCGAGGCGCGCAACTTCGACATTCGCAAGCAACTGCTCGAATACGACGACGTCGCCAACGATCAGCGCAAGGTCATTTACACGCAACGCAACGAGTTGCTCGAAAGCGACGATATCTCCGAGACCGTCACGGCGATGCGCGCAGGCGTCCTGCACGACACCTTTCGCCTGCATGTGCCGGCCGAAAGCGTCGAGGAACAATGGGATCTGCCGGGGCTGGAGACCGCGTTTGCCGGCGAACTGCAGTTGTCGCTGCCGATCGTCGAGTGGGCCAGGAACGAGCCAAACCTGCGCGACGAAGAGATGCTGCAGCGGATCGTCGACGCCGCAGGCGCTGCCTACGCGGAAAAGGTCCAGCTCGTGGGCGCCGATTCCTTCCACCAGTTCGAGCGCAGCGTCATGCTGCAGAGTCTGGATACGCACTGGCGAGAACACCTGGCAGCGCTGGATCACTTGCGACAGGGAATACACCTGCGCGGCTACGCGCAGAAGAACCCCAAGCAGGAGTACAAGCGCGAAGCCTTCGAACTCTTTCAGCACCTGCTCGACAGTGTGCGCGCCGACGTGACGCGGCTGCTGATGACCGTGCAGGTGCGCGCTCAGGATGCCGAGGAAGCGGTGCCGCATGCCGGGGTACAGAATGTCCGCTATCACCATGCGGACTATGACGAAGTCCTCGGTGGGGGCAGCGAGGGAGCGCCGGCAAGCGCCCAGAAACCAACGCACGCCGTTCACAAAGTCGGGCGCAACGAGCTCTGCCCCTGCGGTTCGGGAAAGAAGTACAAGCACTGCCACGGCCGTCTGTCATGAGATCAAAGGCTCGTGGCTCTAGATGGATTCCGGGGTGGTGGGCTCTCTGACCACTATCGTCCCTGCTGGCGGGCCAACGGGAACTCCGTAACACACTGTTTTATTGAGATCAAGTCCGATTTTTCGGACCGCAGCGAGCGGCTGCAGACGGTCAGTTTTCGCCACCAACCTGAAACGCATATTGAGCCAAGCGCTTGACCGGGAACACAGGGACTCGCCCGCAAGCCGGCAAGGCGGGGTACGGAGCACGTAAAACCGGTGCAAGGGCAGAGCACCGCTTGAACCATTGTCGGAAAACCGCGGACCACTAGACAGGTATCTACTGGCGGTCAGAGTTCAAGTGACACCGGCAGCAGACCACGCAGGGCGTTGCCCAAGTACAGGGCTGCCGCCCGACGCAGGTCATCAAGCCGCAGCACCTGCTCGACGGCGCGCCCCGACTCGAGCAACTGCCGACGCAGAACCCCGGGCAGCAAGCCGCAGGCCGTTGGCGGCGTGAGCAGCACGCCGTTGCGCTCGACGAAGACGTTGCTGCGCGCGCCTTCACAGACCTCACCACAAGTGTTGAGAAAGATTGCGTCAAACACCGCAGGCCGCACCGCCAGCGCTGCCAGGACATGGTCATAACGCGCGCGCGCCGTCGTCTTGTGGCGCAACAGATAGTCGTCCGCAGAAAGCGTTTCAGCCGCCAGCACGGCAGTCCACTGCCGGTCCCGCTCGTCGCCCCACGGCCTCGCTACGAGGCGATGCTTGCCGTCGTGGGCCAGCGTCAGGCGCACACGGTAGACACCCCGCGGGTGAGCAGCCGCTTCGGCGGCCAACGCCGCCGACAAGGTCGGCAGCCGGCAAGAGAACCCCAGGCTGCGTGCCGATGCCTGCACGCGCTCCAGATGCAAAGGCAGAAGCGGATAGGTCCCGGCGTCGAGACGCAGCGTCTCGACCAGTTCGAAGCCGGGATCGAATGCGGTCAGGAAACTTGCCTTGAGCAAGCACTCGGCATACTCACGCCGCGGGTCGGCGTCGGCCACGATACCGCTCCCGACGCCCAGTCTGGCCTGGCGGTCAGGTCCCAGTTCAACGGTCCGGATGGCCACGCTGAAGCGACAGTCGCCGCCCGGCGCCAGCCAACCGAGAGCACCGGTGTAGAGCCCACGCGGCGTCTTCTCGATCTCGGCGATGCGCTGCATGGCGCGGATCTTGGGCGCGCCGGTAATCGAACCGCAAGGAAAGAGCGCCGCGAAGAGTTCGGCCAGGCTTCTTCCCGGCAAGTCCGCGGCCACCGTAGACACCATCTGCCACAACGTCGGGTACGCCTCGGCCGCGCACAGCGCTTCAACCCACACCTTGCCCGGCTGCGCCAGACGCCCCAGATCATTGCGTAGCAGATCGACGATCATGATGTTCTCGGCACGCTCTTTGGCTGAGGCCAGCAGTGCTGCTCGCCGCTTCTCATCTTCGTTCGGCGTTCTGCCCCGCGCGGACGTGCCTTTCATCGGCCGCGTCAGCACCCTGCTGCCGCAGCGCGCGAAAAAAAGCTCCGGCGAGAAGGACAGGATCGTTTCCTCGCCAATCGCCACATAGGCACCGTAGCGCACCGGCTGGCGTTCGCGCAAGCGCGCATAGAGCGCCAGTGGATGACCATAGAGGGTGAACGTGATCGGAAAGGTGAGGTTGATCTGGTAGCAATCCCCGTCGGCAATCCAGCGACACACCTGCCTGACCTGCTGCGCATACGCTGCCGCAGCGACCGCGGGCCGCGCCTCGGCAATTCCGGCAAGCCGTTGCTCTTCGGGGATGGCTGCCAGTTGCGCGGCAAGAAAAGTGGCAACGCCGTGCGCGTTGAGCCATTCACCGCGCGCGAACACGGCGACGCGCAACAGCGGCCGAGTCGGCGGCTCTGCCGCCAGGATGGGCTCGAAGGAGGCGCCGAGGGCGTAATCAGCCGCCAACGCCAGCCATTGCCCGGCAGCAAGCTCGGCCTCGATGGTGCTGAAGAGCAGCTCCGGGTCGGCAGATGTTTCGAGGTGCAGCGTCCGGCGACACTGGGTCAGCAGCAGGGCACCACCGTCGTCACCGTCGAACAGCGCGAAACAACCCTCGGCAGGCGTCACCCAGCCTCCTGCCTGCGAGCCCATCGCGGCGGTCCCGCAAACGCTGCCCGGCGCAGCCTGCTTACTTGCGCTTGAGGTAATATTCGAAGACCTTGTTGGTCGCGACACAAGATAACAGCTCATTCCCGGTCTGCCTGGCGAAGGCCTCGAAATCCTTCACCGAACCCGGATCGGTCGCCACGATGTGCAGTACCTGCCCCGATGCCATCTCGGACAGCGTCTTTTTGGTGCGCAGTATGGGTAGCGGGCAGTTCAGCCCCTTGACATCTAACTCGCGGTCGAAATGCATTATCTGGTCCACAACGAAACCGAACGAAGCGGGTTAATCTGCCGCGCCGAAAGTGCTCCGTCCAACCGCTGGCGCATCCGCGCCAGATAGACCTCGTTGGGCTGAAGCGCCTCGACGGCGGTACTCGTGGGGGGATTGTAAGCGTGCTGCGCCGCGGGTCAAGCGGTAGGCCTGGGTCCCATGGCTTGAGGAGGACTTCACGAGCGCCTTCCTTGTGGTCGCGGGGGTGTGACAGGAACGAACACCCAAGCTCGACACTTTTCGCGTATCAAACGCATAAACGGGGCTTTGGTCGTAACAAAACCAAGGAGTTGGCGCGCCGCCGAAACACTTGTGTAGTGACACTTTTTGTTTCGAAGCCGATTGCGAGCATGGCGGTGTGGGGATACCGTAGCGACCTGTTCGTGAACATCACCACGTCCGGCCCAAGCCAGTACGTCAAGCTCGTCGAGTCCTACCGGGACACCTCCGGGGTGCAGCAGCAGCGGGTCATCGCTACCCTGGGGCACATCGAAGCCGTGCCATCCGGCGAGGCGGACTCGCTACTCAACGGCCTGCTGCGGGCGGCTGCCAGACCGAGCAGGCCGATCAACACCAGCAGACTGCCAGGCGGCTCGGGTACTGCCGTCAATTGGGTGTGGTAGACAAAGCAAAGTGCCCCAACGCATTGCCGATGGCCAGGGCATCCTGATTGTCGAACTGGAAGTGAATGCCGCCATAGATACGACTACGCCCCGCTTCCTCGGCCGCCTCGCTGAAGCTCAGAAACGAGCGATCGGCGACCCCGAGCGCCTCGGACGACGCAGTGAAGGCAATGTCGTCGGTCCCGAAGAATGCCGCCAGGATCGTTGCCGCGGCGCTGCTGAAGGTACTGTGTCCACTGGTATAAGTGGGAAACGGGGGAGTCGGCAGCAACGGAGCCCACGTCAGATCCTGGGTCGTGTCTGGGTTGCCGTCGCTGTCGGCTTCGTGAATGGCGGTGATCGGCCGCCAGAAATTGTACGCCTACTTATTGTCCGAGCAGGCGATCGCCGCGTCCGCCGTGGCGATATTCAGCAGGGCAAACAAGCGCGCGTTCTCGCTCACCGTGTTGCCCTGCATCTCGGCGACATCCTGCGCGATCAGATTCCAGTGACCCGGAGGTGTTGCACTACCCGCGCCATCCGCCCAGAAGCGAGCGATGTCGGTCTGCTCCGGGGTGCGCGTGGCGCTCGTGGCCGAACCCAGCAAGCGCACCTCCTCGAAAGCTGCCGTGTACTCAGCATCGTTCAGGCTCGGTGGACTATTTGAATCGCGGTACTGGAAGCCGCTCGACAGGGCCCAAGGGGTTACCGTCGGCCAGTTCGGCCACAGCGGGTCCGCATAACTCGGCGGTGTGGGCATCCACCGCCCCGGCAGACCCGACGCAGTGTAGGCGACGACCTCGCTCGAGTGGTCGTCGGCGCGCAGGGCCAGGATCGCTGCTGCGACGGTTCTGCCGGTGCTCACGCCGTCTATTTTGGCCGCAGAGTTGGCTATGGCCGCCAGATCAATGGCCAGACGGACATCGAATGTCGCCGTCTGTGCGGGGTACAGATTGAACAGAAATGACTAAGCCATTTAGCCTTTGCGCTTGCGTGTCCCGGAGGGCAGAGCATCAGCGCAGGATATTGCCCCGAACACGAGAGCATCAAGCTGCCGTGCCGACGGAAAGAGCATTGCCCATGTGTTGACGCGGCGAGCGCCGACCTTGCCTGACCCTTCTGAAGTGGGCCGCACTACTCCGCCCGATCTGGTCTCTGGCGCCCTCTCCGGGGCTGACCCAAGCGGCAGTGCTGAACGGCCACTCACCCCTGCGGCTTGCCCTGGGCTCGCCGACAGGTCGGTCAGCAGTACATGGGCATCCTAACCACGGTGGCTGGAGGTGTCAACCGCGCGGCGAAGATCATTGTTGTTGTCATTTGGACTTGCCGGACCTGCTCGCTGGGCGCCAAAGCCCATACCCTTCCGGTTAACTCATTGAGCATTTTTTGGCTGGCTTCTTGACTGCCCTGATTTCATGATTCGGCAACTGATTTTGATCACGCGCGCAGTCAACTGACACGGATGCGGTAGGGTGTGCGCCCTTTTGAGCGGAGCGATGGGCATGGACCCGTTGGGCGGCGGAGGAATTTGGCGGAGCGAAACGCGGAGACGGTCGTCTGACCAAGCGGCTGATCAAGGTGGCGACGGATTTTGCCGACAGGCCGACGGCGAGCATTCCGGGCGCCTGTTCGGGCTGGGTGGAAACGCAGGCCGCCTACCGCTTTTTCGATCAGGGCAGCGAGAAGAAGCAGGGACTCGGGTGGGAAGACATCCTGACGCCGCACCTGGAATGCACCCTCGCCTGCATGCGCGAGCAAAGGGTGGTCCTGTGCCTGCAGGACACTCTGGACCAGGGCGTCGATTCAATTCGTTTCGATTGGCGTATAATGCTGCCGTTTAGTTCGTACCAAATTTTCTTTACGTCCTAGGGATCAGCGCTATGAGCAATGAGTGCAAGGTGGACGGCGGAAGGCGGCGACTGGTCGTCGCCACCGCTGCTGTCGGCGGGGTGGGGGCGATAACTGCGCTCGTGCCTTTCCTCTCCAGCATGCTGCCGTCCGAGCGGGCGAAGGCGGCCGGTGCGCCGGTTGAAGTCGACATCGGCAGTATCGAGCCGGGTCAGATGATCACCGTCGAATGGCGAGGCAAGCCGGTGTGGATCATCAATCGCACTTCGCACATGCTCGAAACGCTGCCCAAACTCGATGAAGCGATGGCTGATCCGAAGTCCGACAAGAACATGCAGCCGGAGTATTGCAAGAACGAAACCCGCTCGATCAAGCCCGAGATCATGGTGGTGGTTGGTATCTGCACGCATCTGGGCTGCTCGCCGTCGGCCAAGTTCAAGAAGGGTGGTGAGGAAGGCATGGAGAGCAACTGGTTGGGGGGGTTCTTTTGCCCGTGTCACGGATCGACCTTTGACTTCGCAGGCCGTGTCTACAAGAGCAAACCGGCGCCGGACAACCTCGAGGTGCCAAAGCACATGTACCTGTCCGATAAGCGCATTCTCATCGGTGAAGACAAGAAGGGGGCTTAAGCCATGGCGGCGAATACCAATTTCGAAAAGTACAAGTCTGACGGTTCCCTGCAAGGCAATTTGCTCGAGTGGTTCGATGCCCGTTTCCCCGCAACTTCGCTATGGCGAGGACACCTGTCCGAGTACTACGCACCCAAGAATTTCAACTTCTGGTATTTTTTCGGCTCGCTGGCGGTGCTGGTGCTGGTCATTCAGATCGTCACCGGCATCTTCCTGGTCATGCACTACAAGCCGGACGCCTCGCTCAACGAGAACGGCATCCCAGTGGCTTTCGCCAGCGTCGAATACATCATGCGCGATGTGAACTGGGGCTGGTTGATTCGCTACATGCACTCGACCGGTGCTTCGGCGTTCTTCGTCGTGGTGTATCTACATATGTTTCGCGGCATGTTGTATGGTTCGTATCGGCAACCGCGCGAGCTGATCTGGGTTTTCGGCACGCTGATCTTCCTCTGCCTGATGGCCGAAGCGTTCATGGGCTATCTGCTGCCCTGGGGGCAGATGTCCTTCTGGGGTGCGCAGGTGATCGTCAACCTGTTTTCCGCCATTCCGCTGATCGGCGAACCGCTGTCGATCTGGATTCGCGGGGACTTCGTCGTCGGCGATGCGACGCTCAACCGCTTCTTCGCGTTTCACGTCATCGCCGTGCCGTTGGTGCTGCTCGGCCTGATTGCGGCGCACATCCTCGCGCTGCACGAAGTCGGCTCGAACAATCCGGACGGCGTCGAAATCAAGAAGCGCAAGGATGTTCATGGCATTCCTCTGGACGGCATCCCCTTCCACCCGTACTACTCGGTCAAGGACATCGTCGGGGTGGTGGTCTTCCTG
>WBZT01003037.1_pt1 | contig 11283 bp, 8 predicted proteins | sample 5204241 | NCBI WGS metagenome assembly WBZT01 (sample SAMN12344358, study PRJNA552823) | activated sludge metagenome | biome: Activated sludge suspended growth; feature: Nitrification reactor; material: Wastewater; isolation source: activated sludge from nitrification reactor of wastewater treatment...
AGATGTGTGCCAATGAGTTCTGAAGAAAGCAACTATGGCAATGCATGGCGTGTATTATTTGAAAAGACGGGGATCAGCTCCGAACAGCTCCACCCTATTTACGGCGAAACAGATCCGGATGACGAGATACACCGGTATGAAGATGCCATATTGAAGTATGTTCAGTTGAAGGATGGAATCCCCTGCTTTGATATAATATTGCTCGGATTAGGCGAAGACGGCCACACAGCATCTATTTTTCCCGGCAGGCTTGACCTGTTTGCCACACAAGATATAACAGCGCATACAGTTCACCCGCAAACAGGGCAAGACCGTATAACCCTGACGGGCAATGTCATAAATAACGCAGCTCGGATATATTTTATTGTAAGCGGAAGTAGTAAATCAGGAATTGTAAAAAGTATTATCGAAGAAACACCGGAGAGCGAGCTTCTGCCCGCTGCGAAGGTCCGACCGAAAGCCGGAACTGTGACCTGGTTTTTAGATGCAGAAGCCGGGAAGGAGTTATGAGGTGATAAAACAAGAATTTTTGCTTGATCAATACTCTTAATTCATTTTTTAACATTTTATTGATGATTATCGTGTAGAGACGACCCGGTGGGTCGTCTCAGGAACTCTCAAGATTCCTGCCTTCGCAGGAATGACAAGGCGCCTTGATACAGCCCCACTAATTTGTACACCAGTCGCGATGTTCCGAAGGAATCTGCGAGAATCCCTTCGGAAAAACCATAAAACTTCTGAACACCCATAAACACAAAAACGGTAACCAGAATATCCTCTGAATGCAATTGTTTCGTATTGACCTAATAATTAAATTAGCAATTCACTCAATATTCAGACTCCATTTCTTTTGCTCTATCATCTTCGTTTTGAGCCTTATGTTCATATGACTTCCCAATTCTTTCATATATAAGCGAGGTCCTACGGTATTTTTTCTTTGCAAGTTCTTTAGAAATCTCAAAATAATTTTCGGCCAGACTGCGTTCCTGTATACCACCTTCCCACATAGACTTTGAAATAGTTCCTCGTCTGTTATATGTAGCAATTGAAAACCCTTGCTCCAAATCCTTGTTGTTTACTTCCTCAATTATTCTACAAATTTCATCAGGTGGAATCTTATCCTTCTTTATACCTTTAGCAAATAACTCCCCCATGCAGTAGTACCCGGAATGTACACGTTTTACTTTTTTACTTTCATCTATAACTCCATAAACCCAGTTAGATAACTTTTCATAATTGATAACTCCGTTTTCATCTCTTCCCGGAATCGTTTTGAAATTATAAAGTAAATCAAATCCCTTTTTAGCTAAGTTTGATATTTGTTCTTCAGTGAGCCCTTTTATTTCCTCTTCCATCATTTTATCATCACCCTTTGGCTTATATACAAATTTTAAAACTTGAACGAATGATGACGCATTTTCCGCCATATCTTTGTGTATTATTTTAGGAGGTCTGTCTTTGGGACCACTTGACAATACAGATAGATACAGCCATTCTAGTTGGTATATTCTTTTATCATCTTCAAAGTCAGTTCTTTTATCAATTAGCTTAAAAAGTCTGATGCAATTGTATGGATCAATTGCTGATTTATATGGCTCATTTGCCTTCTCGGTCCCGGCTTTTTCAAGAATTTGAACTATTACCTCTGTATCTATGTCTTTTGGATACATACTTGCTGTATCCAATGCCGTAAGAAATCTTTTTACCGAAATCATATTGTGATAATAACGATTTTTCATTTTAGCAGGATAATCATTACCATACAAACCATTACATTTGCTCCAGTATGCTCTTTTTACTTCCTCGCCAAATCCTTCGATTAAATCCCATACAAATTCGCTGTGTCTCAAAGAAATAAAAAAATTCACAATTAAATCAACGCAGAATGATTTGCTCTTTAGATAATCCACAATTTTTTCAATCCAATTATTGCCATGTGTTTTCTCCATGCGAAAGACAAAACCTCTGGCAAAATTAACAGACTGTTCATTCTCTCCAAACAGCTCAATGACTTTTAGCTCATCTTCCTTTCCTGCTTTTTCCGATTTAGCAAAAGATTCTCCTAAAAATGCTGGGAATTTTACTTGTCCAGAAAAATCTAATACTCCTTTCAATCCACCGGAATCCAGTATAGAATTGACTGCCATTAGCCGTTCTTCTTCTATCGCATTCTCTAGCTCCTCATGATTTTTCCTGCTTACATTAAGCAATTCAGGATAATGGTCATCAAAGAGTAGTTTATAATCTGATGTTTTATCTTCTGGTTCAATTTGTGTGTATAATTTCTCAAGTTTTTTTACTTCTGCTTCTGGCAAAGCCCAGTCGGTGTCCTGATAAGTTCTATGTCTGGAAATAAGAGTTCTAAGTGTATTACGAATTTCTTCTTTTCCGATTGTAATCGTATCTAAATGAGTTTCAATACAATTATAGATTTTATCCATTCCCTCCAGACTAAATTTATAATCATCATAGCTTGGTAAAACTTTGGCTAACATCATTCCATCATTACCAGCGAGTGTAAGTAATCTATCTAAGATGGCTGAATACGTTTTATAAATTTCAGCATATGTAACTCCTCCTGTCTTTAATTCGGAAAACCATCTCCAACGTGGTTTATAGGTTGGATGTCCGATATCATGAGGCTTAGGCATTAATTCCAATAATAGATTGAAACCTGTTACTTTATCGGCTTCACAAAGTTCATCAATCGCTTCAAGCCTTTGTTCAAGATTGGCCAATGTATAAGGCAACCATGCCAGTAATATTCCTCTTAAGCTTCCATTGGGTCTATTTGCCCACCTTCCTCCTTTATCTAATGTTACAAGTTTTCCTAAAATTAAAATTACCCTAGTCAAATATTGAGGAGACCAGGCCAGTGCTTCCAATGCCCACAAAAGCCCTGAATGATTACAGCGAGAAAAGAGAGTATCGCTACCCTCTCTAAATAGGATCATGATTTTAGGGTCATCCGAATTAAAAGCCTCTTCAACGCATGTTAGAAATGCTTCAGGTGATGCTTCAGCTAATTGAGGCAAAGAGTTTGCAAGTGAAAACCATCTTTTCTCGTCTGCGTTTCTGAGTAATTCAGATACTATATTATCAATCCATTCTTGAGCGTTTTTCTCGTTTCCTAACACAGTAATTTTCTTCCCATATAATGCAATTAAAATCAATGTCTGTAAAATTCCATCTGTTAACCAGTCTGAATATTGCTGTTTTACCCCAAGTGTTTCAGCTTTATACCGCTCGTCTTCGTCAAGTTCAAACTCCGGGTCGTATGCCCCAATTACCTGTATTACAATCTTTCCAAAATCTTCCAACTGTTTACTTGTAATAAATGGCGTTAAGGCAAACCAGGCATCAATAGGTGAAACGAGTCTCCATTTTTCCGAAAACTGAAATAAAGGTGGGTCCTGTTCATTTTTAATAATTGTTAATTCTGAAAGATACTCATTATAGGGTTTCCTGCTGAATGCTTCTACTATCTTTTTATCTTCATATTTTGATTTTTTCTTCTTTTGCTTATCCCATATTTGTGTATCATCCCATCTGCCTAATAACAGAGCTGGTACTAGTTTTGAAGCTTTCTCTCCTTTTGCCCAAGAAGGCTGATTCTTCACATCCTGAAGCAATCTTCTTAACACCGAAAGACTTCTTCCAGATTCCTTTGACAAATTTGATACTTCCTCATCGGGCATGCCGCTCTCTTTAAGGGCAGTTTCAAAGTCATTCTTACCTAACACTTCTAATTCAGCGTTTTCGTTAATATTAGTCGAATCAGGACCTATCGGAATAAAAACTTTATTACCTTTTGTCACTGCATTGGGTATTGTATCAGTTTCATCGAAATAATTAACTAAAATATGGTTTTTGTGTATCCTGTAAATTCCTGCAAATACTTCAACATCAGTCACTATTATTGTCTTGCTAAAATAAAATTTTCTTTCTTCTTCATCCAAGGTTTCAATTACCGCACATAGAAATGCTAATGATTCTTCTCGGGTAAATGCTCTCAGAACAAAAGCGCTATTGTCTTTATCTGTAAGCCACTTTCGAAGTTTTGTTGCTTGTTCGGCCCTACCCGCTAACACAAGAGAAGCAGGAATTTTGAAATTTTCAGAAACCATAGTCCAATCATCCCAAAATTGTTGCGCTGATTGGAGCGAATTATCCGGATATTTTCTAATATTTTGTGCTAGCCATAACCCCGATACCGGGTTTCTTTCAACCCAATTCTCTAAATCTATTGCATCATAAATTTTAATATCTTTCCACCCATCATTTTTTCGTTGTTCAATCCATTTAGTTTTAGTGTTTTTACCTTTGTTATCTTCCCATTCTCTTGGAGTAACAAAAAAAAATGTAGTATCTTCCAATTTATATCCCATAGGGTTCTTAGTACGTTTTTCATAATCTTTCGATGCCTTTGACTTAAAATTTTCATCACAACCCCATTCCCAAACAGAGGTGCCTAGTGGAATTTTTTCCGTCTCTTCGGCACTATTGAGTGTGCCATCCCAACCGCTGTATTGTGTTGCGTCACCATAGGTAAATCTAATCTGACAAATTTCACTTACTGATTCATTAATTAATTGATAAAGCAAATAGCCTAAGTTTAGCTGACAATCTTTTTTGTCAGCCCACTGCTTTATATCAGTCGAATCTATCCATTTCATAATTAAAAAGGTTTAATTTGTAGATAAATATAACTAGACTACACATTTATATAAACATATTTCCTAGCCTCCGAAGGAGTCCCTTCGGGAGAACCCCAAACCTCCTGATCTTAATTTAGAAATCTATAAAATTACTTCAGGCTTGAATATGAAATCTACTCATAAAAAAAATCCCCGCATTCGCGGGGATTCTAATTACTGTACACCTGCTCCGAAGGAGTCCCTTCGGGATAGGGAGTCCTCCAAAGTTCCGAAGGAATCTGCGAGAGTCCCTTCGGGAGAATCCCAAACCTCTTAATTTTAATTTAGAAATCCATTGAATTACATAAGGCTTGAATATGAAATCTACTCAAAATAAAAATCCCCGCTTTCGCGGGGATTGTAATTTATGTACACCTGTAGGGAGTCGAACCCCAAACCTTCTGATCCGTAGTCAGATGCTCTATCCAATTGAGCTACAGGTGCAATTTTACGCTATTTGTACAAATTTACTTAAATATTAACAGTTATTCAATTCCATTAGGCTGGATAAATTCTGCCGAATTTATTGTTATATAAAGTGCTGTAATTTTAAAAAATAAATGCGAAAATGAAGAATTTATATCAGATTTTATATGGCGTTGCAGGATTAATGCTTCTGATTGTGCTTCTGGGCGGATCATTAACAAAGCCGGTGTTTAACAATTTCTCAACACGGACTATGGAAACCGCGGGAATACGAAAGGCATCCATCGACTCGCTCGACGGCAGAATTGATGACATGCTCTATACTGTAAAAAAGGTGCAATTGCAGATAGAGAAGATCAAGAATATCTTCTCAAGCGAACAGGTTGATGAAAGCAAGTTCCAGCGCACAAAAAGCGAGGTATTTGCCAGGAATGTTTACAATCCTGTGAATGAGCTGCTGATAACATTTTACCGTATCGGTTATTTTTTTATAAGTATTATTGTGCTGCTGGCTGCAGTGATATTCCAGCTCATATACAGGTCCGGAGACTTAAGGCGGAGAGTTGAAAAGCTTGAAGCATCGCTTGTTATAAAATAAAATCACCTAAGATAAAAAAAGGCTGTCTCAAGTGTAATCACTGCCTTTGCAGGAAAAAACTAATCACTTTGAAACAGCCCTAACTCTTTGGTAAGTGCTATTTGGTATTTGAAATAACTATTTGCCGCTTTTTTTCTTCCAGATATCAAGAAGGCTTTCATTCTTCTTGTCATTGGAAGCGACGGTTGTTTTGAGCTTGAACTCATTTTCGCTGCCATCCCAGAAGACCACATTCATGTTTTCCCCGCCAAACGTACCGTTAGAAGAAAAGAATGCTTCGCTGCCGCCAAACAGGCTTCCGCCCGAAAGCGAATACGCCCACACTTTATCTTTGTAATTATAGAACTTCAATGTCCTTATGTCATCAAAGTCAAATGTAATTTCACCGCATAGCTGGTTATCTTCTTCGAACAGGCGCTTTTTCACGTTTTTCACACCCGGCATTTCATCTTCAGGCTTTTTACCATTCAGGTAATTTGTCATAAGATCTTCGTATTCAGCTTCAACAGTTGAAGCTGAATCCATAGTATGCATGATGTTTATGTACTTTATCTTCCCGCTGCCTGAGTTCCCGTCTTTCAGCTTGAATGAATATTCCTTTGTTTCAACTGTTAAGCAGCCAATAAGGCTGACCGAAAGCATAAATAAAAATATGTATATAAATGATCTTTTCATTTTCCTGTATTTTCTTGCCAAAAATTTAATTGCTACATCACACCGTTATGTTTCAGCACATCACGGGCAATAATCCCTTTTTGTATTTCGTTAGTACCTTCAAATATCTTGTTAATTCTTGAATCACGGTAAAACCTCTCGATCGGGTATTCACGGGAATAACCCATTCCGCCGTGGATCTGCACTGCATAATCAACCACTTTATCCAGTCCCTCGGAGCAAATAAGCTTCACCATAGCAGAGTGCATGCTGATGTTTTTCTTCAGGTCATAATCAACAGCAGTTCTGTACATTACTGATTCCATAGTATAAATAGTTGCTGCCATTTCAGCGAGCATGAACTGGATTGCCTGGAAGTGGCTTATCGGATGATCGAACTGCACGCGCTCTTTTGCGTAACGGGAAGACATCTCGAGCATTTCTTTGGCAGCTCCAAGGCATGCTGCGCCCAGGCCAAGCCTGCCTGCATCAAGCGTCTTCATCGCAATGAGGAATCCCCTGCCTTCGGTGCCGATCATGTTTCCTTTGGGCACTCTTACATTATCAAAGGTAATGGCATTGGTTGTGCTTCCCCTGATGCCCATTTTCTTTTCAGGCGGACCTGCTGTGAAGCCGGGCATGCTGGTTTCAACCACGAACGCGGTGACTCCTTTAGGAGTGCGGGCAAAAACTGAAATAATATCAGCAATTCCCCCGTTCGTGATCCACATCTTATCACCGTTAATAACCCATTCATCGCCATCAAGCGTTGCGGTGGTTTTAACATTGAAAGAGTCAGAGCCTGCCTGCACTTCTGTTAGACAGAATGCGCCTATTTTTTCGCCTTTGGCAAGCGGAACAACGTATTTTTGCTTAAGCTCTTCACTTCCGCCGATAAAAATTGCATTGGTGCCGATCGACTGATGCGCACCGATAAATGTGGCCGTTGAGAGGCAGGCGCGTGCAATTTCTTCCTGCATGATGCAATAGCCCACTTCTCCAAAGCCGCCTCCGCCGTATTGTTCGGGAATGGAAGCTCCAAGAAGTCCAATTTCTCCAAGCTTTTTGATGATCTCGGCAGGGATCTTTTCCTGCTCATCTATCTGATGAGCAATTGGTTTTAATTCATTCGTTGCAAAGTCTCGAACCATCTCGCGCAGCATTTGCTGCTCTTCAGTAAATCCAAATTCGAACATAAACTATATAATTTAGATGTAATATTAAAATTGAGTGTGTTTGTTAAAAACTATTTTATATGGTGAGCCACTCTCTCGCCTGTAAAATTAATAATATCTTCAGCGCCATCTACACCAATCATATTGCCTGATATCCAGCCGGCTTCTTCGGAACAAAGCATCAGGATGGCTTTAGCCACATCTTCCGGATGTGTTAACCTGCCTCTTGGATTTTTCAGCTTAGTAGCTTCTATCATATTCTTAGCGCCTGGGATCTTCTGAAGAGCCGGTGTATCTGTAACGCCGGCCATTATAGAATTTGCGGTTACATTCATAGGTGCAAGCTCGTAAGCAAGCTGCCTGGTATGCGACTCAAGCGCCGCTTTAGCGGCTGATACCGCGCCATAGAACGGGATAACAGAATGAGAACCTGCGCTGGTTAATGTAAATATCCTTCCGCCTTCTGCCAGCAGGTTGCGGAATATTAAACCCTGAGTCCAGTAAACCAGTGAATTGGCCATAACGTTAAGGGTCATTTCCATTTGCGCCTGCGTAATGCAATTGGTCTGTGTTTTTGCAATGAACGGTTTTAGTGTACCGAAGGCTAATGAATGCACAAGTACTTTTATGCTTCCCTTTTCATGGCCGTGCAATCTTTCAGAAATTTCATCAAGAACTTCATTTCTTTTGATATCATCGGCAGCATTTATATTGAAAAATACCGCATGCTGTTTGGTATGTTCAATTTTCCTTATCAAACTCTTCACATCCGGCAGTGTAACAGCCCTATCAAGGTGCACTCCGAAAATATTATACCCATGTTTTGCTAACTCTAATGAAACTGCCCCGCCAAATCCGCTGGAGGCACCCAAAACCAAAGCCCAAGGTTTCATAAATTGCTGTTAAATTTGGAAAATTATCAAATAATATAGTTTTAAATGTTCAGTTTTTCAATCTATATTGAAGACACATTCAACGATTTTTGCAATATACCCAGTTTTTTTTATGAAGGGAATTTTAGCCAGCCTGATATTCTTTGTGATAATGCATTAAAGACAATAAAACGCAGTCAGCTCGCAAGACCGGGGAGCACCGGCCAAATAGCTTTAGTATCCGAGGCGTCATGTCTTTTGTCCTGACGATGCAGCATTCCAATAGTGCCACGAAGCTAACAATCCGGTTACTTTTCATAATTATCCGAAACATGTAAATAAAAAAGCCCCCATATTTCTATGGAGGCTTTCAAAAAGCTTTATTACAGATCGCTTATTTTATAAGCATCATTTTCTTTGTCTGTGTAAAATCACCTGCTGTCAAAGTATAGAAGTATATACCGCTTGAAAGCTGTGATGCGTCAAAGTTAACGCTGTATGTACCTGCATTCATCTGCTCTGAAAGAAGGATACCTGCTTCGCGTCCGGTTACATCATAAACAACCAGTTTAACCATTCCTGATACAGGAACTGCAAACTTGATGTTTGTTGACGGGTTGAACGGATTAGGATAGTTCTGTGAAAGATCAAATGCTGTTGGAGTCTGGTTGTTGTTTACAACACCTACTGTTGTAGCGCAGTTATATGAGCAGTAAGTGAAAGCCGAAGCTAAACCTCTCCATATTGCAACACAATCATCAGCGCCTGTCTTTTTACAAGGACGAATGCTGCCGTATGATGTATCTGCAGTTACGTTTGACACCTGGTATCTGTTTCCTGAAGGAAATGTGTTTGAAGTGGTATCAAATTTCTGAAGGAATGCCTGGGGAGTAGAAGAAACTTCCTGGTTATATCCAATCCTGAATGAAGTAGGAACATATGGCGCATAAATTTCAACACGGCCTCTCTGCCTGTCGCCTGAAGCATCAACATAACCGCCTGCTGACCATGTTGTGCCCCTGTCGGAAGTATATCTGAAGTACGGATCCCAGTCAGAAGAATTGAATGACCTCTGGTACACAATCATACCGTAAGCGGAGCTTCCGCCGGTGAATGCGATCTTTGCGCCGGAAGATGTATTTGCTTCTGCAACCTGGAATTGACCTGTGTTGCTTGTTCCGTAGTTATCGCTCCATGCGGTTACGATATTGTAAGCCGGGGGATTTGCTGTGCTGCCGTAATCCATCTGGAAAGAAGTAATAAGCCTATCTGTACCTGAATTGTTTAAATAAGCAATATCTGATGACAGATATTTACCGGCAGGATTTGGCTGACTGTTATAGAACCAGCAGCCGTTTGCAGCATTTGGATTTTTATAAGTTAATGTAATTGATGAAAACGGACTTGCAAGGTAGCAGAACTTCTGTTTCAGCCAATGGTTAGTACCGCCAAACAATGAATCACATGAAGCTATAACATATACGTAAGCAAGGCCCGTTGTATAAACACTGCCGTCACTTGTAATTCTTGGGCAGTAGTAATCATTTGTTGCCGGATTTGGAGCAAATACAATCTGTGTGCTTGTCAAAGCATTGGCAGTTATATTGTACCTCCAGAGCCAGCATCTCCTTGAGCTTGTAGCATAGTCATAATAACCTGCTACTATAAAAGCCCAGGTGTTTGCCCCGTCATAAACGATCTCCATATCGATCTCGTTGGCATTGTAATCGGTATTCGATACGAAATTGGTTGACCAATTACGAGTCCATGTCTGTCCCCCGTTTGTGGAGGTTAAGAAAGTCATGGTATCTCCCGTACCTGATGCCCACTGTGTTGAAGCAGCATACAAAGTACCCGCTGATGCGCCTATCTGAGCTACGCCAATAGCACTGCCCCAATTGTTCCAGGGGAGTACTGTCGAGACATTGTAGTCAGTTAATGACCAGTCGATAAACTGCTGCTGGTCAGAGTTAACTGCGCCTTCCTGCACTCTGGCACCTGTAAGATCGTTGATCTTTTTCTGAAGCTCGTTAACTTTATTTGCGTCAGCGTTTCTTCTTGCCAGGTTGAGCTCTTTTACAAGCTTAGTAACTTCAGGATTTTCATTTGTGTTCTTAGGCTGCACAGAATATTTATCTGTGGGTGTTGTGCCGTCAGAAGTGGTATAGAATCCCTGTTCGTTGCCGGGTAACTTGCCGTTACTCTGCGAAAAAGCATTTGAAACAAAAACGATTACTGCTAAAGCAGCAATGAGTTTTAGTTTACTCATTTTGTTCTCCTTTTAATGTTTATTATTTTTTGATTCCCCCAATAACACTAATATAGCAAACACCGCATGTAATTACAAACGTCATTGTCCACTTTCTTTGGAGTCGAAAGCCAAAATATGATCTTAAGATGCGTAATTACACATGCTTACGTGAGAATTGGAAAAATTATCGAAAGAGTTGCTAAAATTTGAACAGAATCAGGTATTTAGAAACACGAAGTTGATAAATTACAATACTTTAGTTACCCGAATTATTAAGTTTTCCTAAATCCTGCCAAGAAGTGCTGCCAATATCAAATCCTTTTATCATGAAATCCATTGATGTCAATCTCATATATTCCGGAATTATATCAAAGCTGCCTGAAGTTTCTATCAATCCAAATATCTTATCAGAAATCAGGTGGATACCGCAGAAGCCCATTTTTTTTTCCGGTTTTTTATCTCTGTACAAAGTATCGCTATCGTTTTCCGTTCTGCCAATTATGTTCATTTCACTATCTAATATCAAATACCTGCTTGTCTTTCTTTTTTTTTACTGCCAGAGTAACAAGTGAACCCGTATCCCAATGATATTTCTCCAATTCCAGCAGGT
>WBZT01003038.1_pt1 | contig 11276 bp, 11 predicted proteins | sample 5204241 | NCBI WGS metagenome assembly WBZT01 (sample SAMN12344358, study PRJNA552823) | activated sludge metagenome | biome: Activated sludge suspended growth; feature: Nitrification reactor; material: Wastewater; isolation source: activated sludge from nitrification reactor of wastewater...
GCTTCCACACAGAACTTGCTTCGTGGTCCTTTAGGCCAAAATGTGAAATAAGCAGTAAGACAATGTCTTCGCTAGGCTGGTACATACCGGCTTCAATTTCATTAATTGTTTTAGTATCTAGTTCTACCGCTCCGGCAACATCACTAGTACTTTCGTTGGCTTTAACTCTTAATTTCTTAATAGCTTGGCCAAAATCAAAAAATGGTGTCTTGCTTTTATTGTCACTCATTGTTTTATATTATATCAGTTATAAGAGTATATTAGTAGTAAGATGGAATTTGTAAAAGATCAAAAATTATCAGCATATTCAAGTATGCAGCTCGGCGGAAAAGCTAAATATTTATGTCATGCAAAAAAACAAAGCGATTTTTTAGAGGCCCTGAATTTTGCAAAATCCAAAAACCTTAAAATTATCACAATAGGCCACGGCACCAACATTATTTTTACCGATTCTGGCTTAAACGGTCTTGTGGTTGTGAATGAATACTCTGGATACAACATTGAAGACGAAATTTTAACCGCTAAATCGGGCTCTAGCTGGGATGAAATAGTTCAAGCTAGCGTAGAAAACGATTTAGTGGGCATAGAGGCACTATCTTTAGTTCCTGGAACCGTGGGTGGTGCCCCCGTTAACAATATTGGAGCTTACGGACAAGAAATAAAAGATACTTTAGTTTATGTAAAAGCTTTAAATAATGTTTCAGGAGAAATAATTACAATTAGTAATGCAGAATGCGATTTTGGTTATAGAAATAGTATTTTCAAAGAGAAAGACCACGGAAAATTTCAGATTTTAGAAGTATGTTTAAAGTTAAAAAAATACCAAAAAAGCAATTACAAAGTACCAAATTACCCGGCAGTACAAAAGGCAATGAAAAACGAACTGAATCCAAACCCGAGCTTAGTCAGAAAAGTTATATCAGAAATTAGAAGGTCTAAACTACCAGATCCTACAACTACACCAAACACTGGTTCATTTTTTAAAAATCCTATCGTAGACGTCGATTTATTTAATACTTTCATCAATAACTACCCAGATGCCCCTTATTATGAGCTTGAAAACAACCAATATAAAATTCCTGCCGGATGGCTAATTGAAAATCTAGGTCTTAAAGGCAAAATTATTAGCGGAATAGAGATATACAAAAAACAGGCACTTGTACTTGTAAATAGATCCGCAACTTCTTATAAACAGCTCGACGACACAATAAAGTATATTCAAAAACAGGTCAAATCTGAGTACAATATTGCGATATCTATTGAGCCAGAGATAATTAGAAATGACTAAGCAAAAGTTTATAGAACAAATTCTAAAAATTAATAATGATTTAAGTGGTCAGGACGTTGAAATTATTTCTGATGCTTTCGATTTTGCCAAAGAAGCGCACAAAGGACAAAAAAGAGCAAACGGAGAAAGTTATTTTACGGGTCACTGCATTCCTGTGGCGGTGCATGTAGCAGAAATAGGCATGGACAAAACACTAATTTGCGCCGCACTGCTTCATGACACAATTGAAGACACTGAAGTAGAAATTAAAGAAATAGAAGCAAAGTTCGGAAAAGATATTGCCAAGCTAGTAGAGGGGGTCAGTAAGCTAGGCAAGCTGAAGTATCAGGGTAACGAAAGGCATGTTGAATCTTTAAGGAAGTTTTTTGTTTCAATCGCCCAAGATGTTAGAGTGGTGATACTAAAGCTTGCAGATAGATGGCACAACCTAGAAACACTGCAATATTTACCCGCAGAAAAGCAACAGCGAATTGCACTTGAAAGTATTATGATTTACGCTCCACTGGCATCTAGACTTGGAATGGGAAAATTAGTAACAATACTTAATGATTTAGCTTTTCCCTACGCCCTTCCAAATGAATACGAGCGAACCCGCAAAATAATGTCCGTACAGCTAAAAAAAGCAGATGATTCAATCAAAAAAATTTACCGATCAATTTCTTCTGAACTTTATCAACAATTTGGGTATACCCCAATGATTAACAATAGAGTTAAAGGCATGTACAGCCTTTACAAGAAATTAGAGAGAAAAAACTGGATAATTGACGAAATATTTGACCTTATTGCTATTAGAGTTGTCCTTGAAAGCGTAGCCGACTGCTACCAGGCTCTTGGTATAATTCACAATAAATACCGTCCTGTACCCGGTAGAGTGAAGGACTATATTGCCGTACCAAAACCTAATGGATACCAGAGTTTGCATACTGCAATTTTTACCGGTGACGGCATGATAGTCGAAATTCAAATAAGAACTAAAGAAATGCACGAGTTTAACGAGTCTGGTGTTGCTTCGCATCATTCATATAAAAATAATCACTTACAAAAAGGATCTAACAAAGAGAGTTTTGCATGGATAGAACAACTACGAGAGTTCCAAGATAAAGACCTACAGCCCGCAACATACTACAAAAGGCTTAGGACAGATTTTTTCCAAGATCGTATATTTGTTTTTACGCCAATTGGAGATGTTATTGACTTGCCTAACGGAGCAAGCGTGCTTGATTTTGCCTATGCAGTTCACTCAGATATTGGTAATCATGCAACTGGAGGCAAAATTAACGGCAAGTACGTCGGACTCAAAACAACCCTAAACAGTGGCGACATAGCCGAAATAATTACCAACAAAAAATCTAAACCTTCTGATAAATGGTTAGAATACTGCGTTACTAGCTCGGCTATTGGTAAGATTAGACGGCACTTAAAAATTGAAGCAAAAGATTTAAAATAAAACTACGATGGAAGTGGATAATAACTTGCTAGTTCTTTAACTCTGTTTTTAAGAGAATTTAAGTAATCGTTATTATTTATATTTTTTAGTGAAAGGTCAATAATTTCGGCTATCTCAACCATTTGATCTGGACCCATTCCTCTTGTTGTAATTGCTGGAGTGCCAAGGCGAATACCACTGGGTGTAAATGGTGGATTAGGGTCATCGGGAATAACATTTTTATTAACAGTTAAGCCTGCAATATCTAGTGCTTTTTCCGCCTCTGCACCGTTTATACCCAGAGAGCTTACTGTATCAATGAGTAATAAATGATTATCAGTGCCATTAGTAACAAGCTTGTATCCCCTATTCATTAGTTCTTGTGCAAGTTTTTTGGTATTTACTACGACATTCTGCGCATAAATCTTAAATTCTGGTTGAGATGCTTCATCGAACGCAACAGCTTTTGCTAGTATGGTGTTCATATGCGGACCGCCCTGAACGCCCGGGAATACTGTCCTGTCAATTAGAGTTGGAATGTTATTTATTGTTTTGTCCAGCTTAACCAAAGGATTGCTTGCCACGCCTCTGCTTAAAATTAGACCAGACCTTGGACCACGAAGTGTTTTATGCGTAGTGCTGCTCATAACATGAAATCCTGCAGTCAATGGATTTGCAAGTACGCCTCCTGCAATAAGACCAGCAATATGGGCAATATCTGCGACCAATAATGCGCCAACAGAATTGCCTATCTCGACAAACTTTTTATAATCGAGTTCTCTAGGAAATGATGAATAGCCGGCCATGATTATTTTTGGTTTATGTTCTTCTGCTAAGCTTGCAAGTTGTTCATAGTCTATTTCGCCAGTTTCAATATCTTTTAATCTATATCGAATAAATTGGTACTGCCCCGCCAGAACCGTAACCGGATGACCATGCGTAAGATGACCACCATGGCTTAGGTCCATTGCCAAAACTTTATCACCGTAATTTAACCATGAATGGTATACACTTTCGTTGGCTTGAGCGCCTGAATGTGGCTGTACATTTGCATGATCTGCACCAAATAGTTTTTTGGCGCTTTCAATAGCGAAAATTTCTACTTTATCTGTATTTTCTTGACCGCCATAATAGCGTCTTCCCGGGTAACCTTCTGAATATTTATTAGTGAAAACACTCCCAAGGGCACTTAGGACATCTTTACTAACATAATTTTCTGAAGGGATTAGTTCCAACCCTTCTGACTGTCTTGTAACTTCAGCATCAAGAAGACTGTTGAGGTGTGGATTTTTTAACATATTTTTATTATATATCATCTCAGCGATATTGAATTATATTCTCATTTTTGATATAATATGCTAATTATGAGTACAAGAAATCAAAAAATTGGCACATTTATTTCTCAAATAAGGCAAGATAGGAATCTAACGCAAAAGGATTTTGCAAAAATATTAGGCACTAGTCAATCTGCGGTTAACAGAATAGAACAAGGAAAACAAAATCTAAGCCTTGAGACAATAGCAAGAATTAGCGAAGCATTAAATAAACAGATAATTAGCATAGGGAGCGGTAGTGTTAACCTTAAAATCGAAGGTGGCTATGAGCTTAAAGGATCCGTAACCTTAAAGACTAGTAAAAATGCTGCTGTTGCCTTACTTTGTGCATCTCTACTTAATTATGGAGTAACAAAATTTAAAAACTTTCCGAGAATAGAAGAAGTATTCAGAATTATCGAGGTCTTAGAAAGTATCGGCGTAAAAGTCAAATGGTCCGAAAATAATGACATAGAAATTAGACGACCAGAAAAACTCAACCTTGATAATATCGACACCGAAGCCGCCAAAAAAACCAGAACAGTGATTATGCTTATAGGTAGCCTAATGCATGAGTACACAAATTTCGAGATACCATTTGCCGGAGGCTGTAAATTAGGCGAAAGAACCATTGAGCCGCATAAATTTGCCCTGGAAGAATTTGGAGTAAAAATAAAGTCATACCACGGAAGATACAATGTATCTGTCAACAAGAAAAATCCACAAGAAGTAACATTGTACGAGCAAGGAAACACAGTAACCAATAATTTATTGATGGCCGCAGCTTATTCAGAAGATACTATTTATGCTCACGGGGTTAGCGGAGATTACATGGTTCAAGATCTAGCATATTTTCTCGAAGAACTTGGTATGAAAATTGAAGGTATAGGAACTCCATTCCTAAAAATAACTGGAGTTAAAAATAGAATAAAGAAAAATGTTACATTTGCCCCAAGTGAAGACCCAATTGAAGCTATGTTCTTTATAGCCGCGGCTGTAACCACTAATTCAAAAATATCAATAAAAAGAGTCCCCTATAGATGGATCGCTCTTGAGTTATTAAAGCTCAAAAAAATGGGCTTAACCATAGATACTGACAAGAAATATAAGGCACTGAATGGTAAAGTTGACCTTGCAGATATTACAGTACGCAAGCACAACGGAAAGCTTTTGGCATTAACCGACAAGCTTCACCCTAATTTATACCCCGGTTTAAACCCCGACAATCTTCCTTACTTTGTGCTAATCTCCTGTGTGGCAAAAGGCAGAACCTTAATTCATGACTGGATATATGAAAATCGTGCAATATATTATACTGAACTCACAAAAGTTGGAGTGCAAATTGAAATAGCCGACCCTCATAGAGTCTACATACATGGGCCGACTACTTTTTCTAACGCTGATGTTGTTTGTCCACCCGCCCTTAGGCCGGCAAGCCTATTATTGATTAGTATGCTAGCAGCAGAAGGAATGAGCAAGCTTAGGAATATATACACTATAGCTAGAGGATACGAAGATTTATCCGAAAGACTAAATTCTTTAGGAGCCCACATTACTATTTTTCAAGAAATATAAATACTAGTTCCGCTTGGCTACAAAATCACCTATATAAAAATCCGCTATTCTATAGTCAATTAAACCGCCGTCTGGTCTAGTAAGCTTACCTCCTGCACCTTCGAGTATTGCATGACCCGCAGCGACATCCCATATACGCATGGTAGTCCCCATTCTAGGATAAGCATCCCCCTCTCCAGATGCTATTTTTACAATTTTTAACTGTGAACCGTATTCTTGAATACGAGCATTAGGATAATTTTTAGTAATATACTCACTAGTCTCAGTACTGGGATGAGAAACGCTACCAAAAACTATGTCAGTAGCTTTGTTGGCAACTGTAATGGCAGTTTCGGTACCGTCTTTTTGTAATAAAAAACTACCTGAAGCAGGGCCACCATAATAAATATCACCTAAAACAGGTGCAGATACGATGCCAAATATTGGTTTACCCAATCTAACTAGAGCAATACAGACAGTAAACTGTCCGTTATGTTTTATAAACTCTTTTGTTCCGTCAAGTGGATCTACCACCCAAAATTCATTAGAATTTAGGCTGGCCTGATTGTCTTTATGGTCGGCCTCTTCACTAATGATAGGCATTCCCGGAAAAACCTGCTTAAGACCATTGATAATAATTTCATGAGCAGATTTATCGGCGTTAGTAACCGGTGATTGATCATCTTTATAGTCAACTGTGGTATGTTCTGGGTTATTATATATTTCTAATATAGCTTTGTCGGCTTCTTTAACAATTGGGAGTAATTCAACTGCATAGCCTGAGATATTTTCAACATTTGTCATAATATAAATTTCTGATTAGATTATCTAATAAATCCTGTAGTAAATGCGAGAACTACGCCAATAACTGCACATGCTTGAGATATAATCCAAAACCGCATAGTAACCTTTGTTTTCGGCCAACCCATCGCCTCAAAATGATGATGAATAGGAGCTGCTATAAAAACTTTACGCTTTAATAATCTTTTTGAAGTAATTTGAACTAAGCTAGAGCCGCCTTCAACCACAAAAACAAACCCAATTACAGGCAATAATAGCAATGTGTCAGTTAACATAGCCACGACACCTAACGATGTGCCTAGCGCGAAAGAACCGACATCTCCCATGACAAATCTAGCCGGAGGAATATTAAACCAAAGATAAGACATCAAAGCTCCGGCAACCGTAAAACAAAAACCAGAAATTCCGTAATTGCCCTGGAACAGAGCAATGACCCCAAAAGCGGCGTATGCGTTTATTAGCAATCCGCCAGCCAAACCATCCATTCCGTCAGATATATTAACTGCATTGCTAGTACTTACTACCACAAGAATAAACAGCGGTATAAGGAGCCATCCTATAGTTAAGTCGCCTACAATTGGTACATGAACTGAGCTATAACCGAGCTTATAATAAAAATATAAAGCAGCAATCGAAGCTATTAGGGTTATAAGGAAAAACTTTTTCCTGGCACCCAAGCCCATTACTCCCCCACCCTTGCCACTGACATAGAGGTAGTCATCAATAAGTCCAACAATTCCGCCACTAACTAATGCCGCAAGAGGTAACCAAGTCTGACCTCTATCTAGGTTAAAGGCAATGGTAACAAGAGCAATAGTGGCAACCATGACCATACCCGCCATTCTTGGTATTGTTCTTTTGATTCTAAGTTGAGCCACCACGGAAAGTTTTTCGCCGGTAGTAGAAACGGTTCTGTCCTTTTTTTTCCACCATTTGTATTTAAATGCGTAATGCGTATAAATTGGGGTTAAAAGCATAGCAACCACAAAAGCAACGAGGCTTAATATCATGATTAGAGTAATGTTATCTGTATTTAAACCTATTGTCTGTACAAGTTCTTTTTGCATTATTGTCCTAGTTTAATATATTTCTATTAGTAATATTATTCTATAATATCTATAATAACATTTAGCGTTAAAGAAGTATGAATCAAATGAAAACTAAGATAGAGTTACCTGTGTTAATAATCATTCGTGGCATACCTGGTAGCGGAAAGACATTCCTAGCCAACAAGCTTGCTGCCAGTATAGGTACTATAAAATGCGTCAATCTTGACCCAGATGCTACGGATTACGATAGCGAAGAATATAAGCAGCATGTTAATCAACAAACAAAAGATGGCGTAGACGCAAAGCTGCACGCATACAGGTTCTTAAGAGCAAAAGCATACAAAGCAATTGCTGAAAATAAAATTATTATATGGAATCAACCTTTTACTGATTTAGATATTATGAAAAAAGTAACTGAAAGGTTGACCGAACAAGCAAAGCTCGAGGGTACAAATCTTCCTATTATTGTATTAGAAGTTACTGTGCCAAAAGAAATCGCCTGGCAAAGAATACAAGACAGAATTAAACATGGTGGCCATGGACCCACAGAAAATAAATTTGCTCAATTTTTTGATCAATACAAATCAGCCACATCATACAACTATAACTGCATTACAATAAACGGCCTTGAAGACAACGATGACTTAATACAAAAGATCATGGACCAGGCTAATTCAGCCGCAAAAGGCTTTTGACAGTAGTATTATTTACGTTATAATATTTTAGTCTTTAACATTGCGGGTGTGGTATAACGTTTATTATTTCTGCCTTCCAAGCAGACGACGCGGGTTAGACTCCCGCCACCCGCACCAAATTTTTGTACCCGCCCCGGTAGCTCAGTGGATTAGAGCGATGGGCTTCTATCCCACAGGTCGGGGGTTCGAATCCCTCCCGGGGTACCAATTTATGAAACTACCTTATATGGTAGTTTTTTAAATTGTTTCCAAGAGAATTAGAGGTTCCGACCGTTGGTCGGGGTGAGACCCGCCATTGGCGGGTCGCAAGGAAACCTTCTTCTGAAAGCTATGCTTTCATGAACGAAGTTTCGGGCTCGCCGAAGGTGAGTCGAATCCCTCCCGGGGTACCAAGCATAAGCGTTATCGAAAGATAACGTTTTTCAATTATTTTACAATGCCTTTATCAAGAGCAACTTGATAAGATTTCCAAAATTGAGAATGAAGCGGACTGGGTAGCTTTTCGCTAGTGAACCAACCGATTTCATCAATCTTTTCGGGTTCACCAATCTTTACTTTATCTGGGTCTACTAGCACCGCATGCATTATAGCAACCCAGTGTGTTTTTACTGATTTATTTTCTCTGAATGCATCGTAAACAGTCAGAAAGTCAACTGACAATGGCTTAACGCAAAGCTCCTCTTGTACTTCTCTGCTTACAGCTTCTGAGATTGATTCACCAAATTCTATTGCACCTCCACCAACATCCCATTTACCATTTTCATCTCTGGCTCCTTGGCCTCGTTTTTGTAACAAAACTCTACCTTGGCCGTCATGTACTACAAAGCTAGCCGAAATGCCGATATAGTTAACACCTCTTTTTATATCGTTAATATCATCTATTGAATAGTTCATTTGTAATATTATAACTAATCTATAGTCATACTTAGCAATAAAGGTTTATATAATTTATTTATTTATTTTAATGATATTATTACTTAATGAAAAGATTCGAAGCATTACTATCTGATGCTGATGGTACATTAATTGACAGCGTTCCTCTTATTAAGCATGGACAGTACGAAACAGCTATTACTTTCTTAAAAGCACACGGCTTAGCTGATAGTGATTTACCGGATTATCCAACATACGAAACGGCTCTGAACCAAACCGTTGGGGGTAGCGCTAGAGATACTCTTGAACGTACTGTTAGAATGCTTTATTCGGATAAAGAACATCATATAGATGGCGCCGATTTTGATGTCTTACATAATATGCTAAACCCTGTACAAAATAGGATTGCACCGGAATATATAAGAGCATACCCAGGTCTACAATTGCTTTTAAAGCATCTCGGCACTCAGAGCGTAAAGCTAGCAATTTTTACAAGTGGAACACCGCATCACGTTGTTAGAAACATGGGCATTGCTTTGCCAGAGCTTGCGCTTACCGAGCTATTTAAAGATACGTCTATGTCTGATCGTGAAAAGCTATTACTTTTTGAAAAAGAAGTAGAAAAGTATTATAGAATTCCAATTTTTACTGTTGTAACTGTAGAAGATACGAAAGAACCAAAACCAGATCCAGAAGGCTTGCAAATAGCTATGAAAAGATTGAATGTAAAACCGAATGATTGTGCCGTGCTAGGTGATCATAAGGCAGATATGCAAGCAGGATTTAATGCATCTGTGCCAATTAGGATTGGTATAACTCATGGCTTTGACGATAAAGAAACATTGGAAGAAGCTAAAGCTACTGAGATAGTTACTAATCTTAGCGACATAAAATTATAGTCCTAACTTCGTATAGGACAGCGTACCAATAGAAATACTCAACATTATTGTTGAGTATTATTTAATTAGATTTCTGTGCTCAGCAAAGATAACCTACCAATTTGTGTTGGTATATCTACATATCCTCTGCGAAATTGCTCATAGATATCAGTTGGCCTTCCCGACTCTGCCATAACATCAAGAACATCATCTCCGAATAGTGTAATATTTGCGTTATTTTGAGCAAATTTTTCAAATAATCTGCGGACAGGAAAACTTAACCCAACAAGAGGCTGCCAATAATCAGTAGTATCGTTTTCAATTGAATAATAACCAATAATTTCTGTGTCTTGTTTTTTCAAAATATTATCCTATAAGAATTATACATAAATTAATTGTAAATATAAAAAAATAATAGATGTTTATTATTAAGTAAAGTTGGTAAAATTAATACTGAAAATAAGGAGGTGTTAATATGGATTTTGACTATAAAGATATGGGTGGCGAGCCATTTGTGGTAGATATAGAAGAACTTACGAAAAGCAATTCAGACTTTAGGGTGGCCAAATGGACTGGTACTAATTTACAAATGACGGTAATGTGCATAAAACCAGGTGGTGAAGTTGGCCTAGAGGTTCATAACGACATTGATCAATTCCTTAGAATAGAAGAAGGTCAAGGAAAGGTTCTCATGGGTGATACTGAAGATGATTTAAATTTTGAAAAAGATGTCGAGGATGATTTTGCGATATTTGTTCCCGCAGGAAAGTGGCACAACATTATAAACACTGGTCAAGAAAATTTAAAACTTTACTCAATTTATGCACCGGCAGAACACGCTAAAGGCACTGTTCATAAAACTTACGAAGAGGCTATGGAGGCAGAAGCCGAACACCACCACTAATAGTCGGTCTAGATTTAATTTGTATTTATAGATATAATCTTACTGTTCAACTCTGGCGGTAAGATTTTGGCGGATGTAGCTCAGTTGGTTAGAGCGCCTGTTTGTGGCACAGGAGGTCGAGGGTTCAATTCCCTTCATTCGCCCCATAATTATAAAATGGCCCTATTGGGCTGTTTTTTTATTAGGGGGATTGTAGCAAATTGATAATCGCCTAAGGTCGAGGGTGAGACCAGCAAGGCTGCTGGTCGCAAGGGAGTCAACACTTGCAAACTTGTTTGCAAAGTCGTTGCGACGGTGTCGCCAAAGGTGACCAATTCCCTTCATTCGCCCCACGAGACGTATAATAACTAAAAATGCACCAAAAAAATCTGGTGCTTTTTTAAAAACTTGCTGGTAAAAGTACTAGTATTCCGGCCAAAACTGGCACAATAATATTATCGCTTCCCTTGGGAGATAATAGTTCTGCCAAAGTTAGTATTGAAGCTACTCCAAAAG
>WBZT01003041.1_pt1 | contig 11262 bp, 9 predicted proteins | sample 5204241 | NCBI WGS metagenome assembly WBZT01 (sample SAMN12344358, study PRJNA552823) | activated sludge metagenome | biome: Activated sludge suspended growth; feature: Nitrification reactor; material: Wastewater; isolation source: activated sludge from nitrification reactor of wastewater treatment...
GCCGGTTCGAGCCCGGTCGGGGTCGCTCGAGTCTCTCGACTCAATCGGCCAGGTAGCTCAGTTGGTACGAGCGTCCGACTGAAAATCGGAAGGTCGGCGGTTCGACCCCGCCCCTGGCCACTTCACTTCACTCCGCAAACGGATCCAGCCCGGTGGCGGCCACCGACAGCGCGAACAACCGCTCGGCCGCATCCACGTCGATGGCCCACTCCTTCACCCCGCCGGTGGTCAGGTCCGCGTGGTCGGACGGTACGACGCCTTTGATCGAACAGTCCTCGCAGTAGACCCCGCCCCGGTCGAGCAACTCCGGCGCCGTCGCCGCCCACAGCCCGGTGGCGGCCCCTTCCTGCGGCGTCTTGAACAACGGATTGGGAGTGCCCTCTTCATCCATCCAGTGCCGAGCGATCAATTCCTCGCGGGGCATGTGTCGCTGCAGGTCCGTCAGGATCCCACCGGGATGCACCGAGTAGGCGTGTATTCCCCGCGCCGCGGCGCGGGCGTCGAGGCCGACCGCGAAGAGGGCGTTGGCCGACTTCGACTGGCCGTACGCCACCCACGGGTCGTACGGCATCTGCTCGAAGTTGATGTCGTCGAACAGCACCGGTGAGCGATAGTGCGCCACCGAGGAGTAGGACACCACCCGAGCGCCGGAGGGCATCAGGCCGGCGACGCCGGCCACGAGTGCGAAGTGCCCCAGATGGTTGATCCCGAATTGCGACTCCCATCCCTGCGGCGTCAGGGCGAAGGGGCAGGCCATCACGCCGGCCACGTTGATCACCAAGTCCACGGGGGCACCCGCCGCCCGGATCCCGGCGGCGAAGGCAGCCACAGACTCCAGATCGCCGAGGTCCATCGTCTCCACGCGGATGTTCGGCAGGTCGGCCAAGGCAACCTCTGCGGCGTCCCGGCGACGCGCTGGAACCACAACCGACACTCCGGCGGCGGTGAGCGCCTTGACCGTCTCCAGGCCCAGACCCGAGTAGCCGCCCGTGACGATCGCAGTGCGTCCGGCCAGGTCGTACCCGGCGAGTACGTCGGTCGCCGTGGACCGGTAGCCGAATCCGGTGTCCAACGGTTGCATTCGCGCGATCATGTCGTCGGTTGTCGTCATGACCGGCACCCTACGGTGAAGTCGACTCCGCCGCCCCTGCCAACGCCTGCGCGCTTCGTTCGACCTCCGGATCGCCGTCGCGCTCACCCCGGCCACTAGCCCACTGCGAGTAGCCCACCGCCACCGCCGTGGCGACGATCACCAGTAGCCCGCCCACCACGTTGTCGATCACTCGCTGCTTGCCCAACTCGCCCACCTGCGACAGCGTCGTGGCGTTCAGGCACGCAGTGGCCGGAACCATGAAGACGTAGTAGACCCACGGCAATCCACTGAGCCGGGCGAACAGTGCGACGAGGATGAACACAAGGCCGATCAGGTAGACCAGGGCGAGCGAGTCCACCTTGCTCACGATGGCGACGACGAACACCGATCCGAGAATCGTGCCAAGTGCCCGGAAGATGGTCGGCTTCAGGGTGGAGGTCGTGCCAATCGGCGCCATCACCAGGATCACCGCGATCAGGAACGCCCCGCCGATCATCCTGGGGTTGGCGAGCACGTAGAACGTCGCCGCCGTCACGAGAACGGTGATCATGACGGTGTACGTCGTGGCTTCACTCTGCGAGTGGGACTGGGGTGTCGGGGCCGGCCGCTTGCGCATCAACAACGAGACGAGAAACGCCGGGACGAGGCCGCCGACAAGGAAGATCAGCGCCATCCAGAGCAGGTACTCGGTGTCCAGACGGTCGACCGTCAACGCCCCGTCCCAGGTGGGTGGGTCGATGAGCGCCCAGGACAACATCACGGGCACCAGGAGCCCCGACGTCTGCAGGCCCACCCGCGACAAGCGGCCCACTGTCATGCACATCGCCATAAGCGCAGCGCCGATACTGGCGACAGACCGGCCACGATCGACAGTGGGCCGAGGAAGCCCATCACGATCGCCACGATCACCGCGTAGCGGCGGCCGCCGGCCATCGCCGCGGCCACGCCGACGATGGCCGGGATCGACGCCCAGGTGGCGGCCGCCTGCGGCGCGCCGGTTCCGATCCAGGTGATGAGGACCATCAGGATGGCTGGCGCAAAGAGCATCAGGACCGCAACACCAACGAGGAGCAACCGACGCTTCACCGGCATCTTCGCCGTCGCCGCGGCGGGCGCGGTGTGCCCGTGCGCGGTCATGCAGGAAGCCCACGGCTTGATCACCTGCGGTGGCCGATCCTCGAGCGATCAAGGGCCGCCGCCGCCTCAGGGGCTGACGACCGCCCATCACGTGGTCGGTTCCGCAATTCTGGGTGCTGCCGAACAGATCACCGGAGCCCATCATGACCCAGACCGCGACCGCGGGCCCGAGTTCACGTGCCCGGGAGTTCGGCAAGGTCGCGCTCGTGGCCACGATGGGGATCTGGCCGCCGCTGATCGCCGGGCGACTCATCCTCGGCCCGACCGCGATCACGATGCTGCTCTTCGGCACCCTGGTCGGCTTCCTGAACACTGCTGCCGCTGGGCGCCGGCTGGGCACGGCAGCCACCATCGCGTTCGTCCTGGTCGCTCCCGTAGCCCTCGTGGCCGGACAGGACCCGGTCGCCGGCACGTGCCTGATGGCGCTGGGGTGCCTGGCCGTCGGCACAAGCGCCTACTGGCAGCGGTTCAGCGCATTCAATGTCGGACTGACGGGGACGCTGTTCATCCTGGCCTCCCCCGCCGCGCAGGCCGACCTCCTCGATGGTGGCCCCGCGCAGTCGGAATACCTCCTGGCGGTTCTACTGGGCACGCTGCTGTGCGGCTTGTGGCCGGTCGCGATCCTGCCGCTGCTGAATTTCGTCAAGGACATCCCTTTGGAGGCGCACAACGAGAAGGCGGACACACTTCGCTACGTCGTCTCGGTCACCATCCTTGTGTCTGCGACGACCTTCTACGCACTGGCCTTCGCCCGGGACTCCAACGGCCTGTGGCTGCCGCTGACCCTGCTGATGGTGCTGCAGGTCGCTCCTGACACCACGCGGCACCGGGCTTTTCAGCGGGTCTACGGAACGATCGCCGGAGCGCTCGCATCAGCGGTGCTCGCGACTGTCTTCCACGGCACCTGGGTCATCGCGGTGGTGGCCGTCATCGCCTTCTTCGGACTGCTCGCGACCATGGGCCACCAGCCGTACAGCGTCTACGCGTTCTTCCTGACCGTCCTGGTCCTGCTCGGCGTCTCCGCTACCGAGCCGCCATTGGAGGCGAGCCTGCAGCGCATCGTCTACACCGTGATCGGCTGTGGCCTTGCACTGACCGCCTACCTGATCGAGCGGCGCCTGACCGCCGATCACACGCGAACGGCATGACTTGCGCCCGACGCAGCAGCAGCGTCCACGTCCCCTCATCGACTCTCCTCCGGTACAACTGAGGCGTGCGCGCCCTCAAGGTCATCCTCATCTCGGTGCTGTCACTGGCCCTGCTGGCCGGGCTGGTCGTCGCAGGGCTGTACTGGTTCGAACGCTGGCAGACCGACCGGGAGCAGGACGCACTGGAGGCCTTCTACACCCCACCTGCTGAGATCACCGGGGAACCCGGCGCCGTCATCCGCTCGGAACCTGCACCGGACTGGGACGTCCCCGGCGCGACGGCCACGCGCATCCTCTACGTCACCACCGACGCGAACACCGACAGCAAGCGGGTTTCGGGTGGGACGGTCTGGATCCCCACGAGCCCTGCGACCGGAGACCGCAAGGTAGTGGCGTGGGCGCACCCGACGGTGGGACTGGGCAACAGTTGCGCCCCGAGCCGCAATCCGGATTCCTTGAAACTGACAAGCGCCTGGATCCAACAGATGGCCGAGCAGGGGTGGATCGTCACCGCTTCCGACTACGCCGGCCTCGGCACGCCGCCACCGTTCACCTATCTGGAGGGTCAGCAGGAGACCACCGATGTGGTCAATTCCGTGCGTGCCGCGGCAGCACTGACCGATGCCAGGGCGGGGAAACAGTGGGCGGTGTACGGGCATTCCCAGGGCGGGCACTCCGCGTTGTGGACCGCGGCGCTGGCGCCAGACATGGCGCCAGAGCTCGAACTCGTCGGCGCTGCGGCGGCGGCGCCGGCAGCGGATCTGTTCGCGACGATCAATCAGCAATGGGACACCACGATCTCGTGGGTGATCGGCCCGGAGGTGGTCGTGTCCTGGCCGGACACCTACCCTGACCTACAGCCCTCCGATGTGGTGTCCGACGCGGGACTGAGCGCCACCGAGAGCGAGGCGCAGGACTGCCTGCTGGCCTCCGGGCTGTTCGGCCTGGCGCGCCAGGACCTCGCCAAACAGACCTACTTCAAGGTCAACCCCTATGCGAACCAGGCCTGGGCGAAGGCACTCGACGAACAGACGCCCAAGCCCACCAAGGCCTCGATGCCGGTCTTCGTGGGCCAGGGAACCGACGACGAGGTCGTCCTGGCCAACAGCACCGCCGCGATGCAGGAGCAGTGGTGCGCGGCCGGCAGCAACCTGACCATGGACTGGCTCGGGGGTGTGAACCACGAGGACGCCGGGCAGGCATCCGGACCAGCGGTCGTGGACTGGCTGGCCGACCGGTTCGCCGGCAAGCCGGCAACACCCAACTGTGCGCAGAAGCCACCCGTCGCGCCCTACACCTCGGCCCGCGCTGACTCTCAGTGACCCTGTAACGCAGCATCCGGCCCCCATGGACGCTCAGCCGGAATCCGGCCTCCGCCGGGCGTAGCGTGACCGCTGTTCCGTGGAGGGAGCACCACTATGAGCGGCGATCCGCGTCAGGCACAACTGGCCGACTTCATCAAACCCCTGCGTGTCGAGCCCGGCCGGAAAGTGGTCCTCGAAGAGGACTTCGACCCGGGCTACAAGGCCGACTTCATCAAGAAGTCGCAGGGCGAGGAACTACTCCAACTCGGCGTGTCGGTCCTGGCCGAGTACCAGGACCGGCTCGCGGCGCAGGACACCTGGGGTGTGCTGATGTGCCTGCAGGCCCTCGATGCCGCGGGCAAGGACGGGACCATCCGCCATGTGATGAGTGGCGTCAATCCGCAGGGCGTGAAGGTCAGCAGCTTCAAGGTGCCGTCGTCCGAGGAGCTCGACCACGACTACCTGTGGCGCTACGCATGCCGGCTGCCCGCGCGCGGGGACATCGGGATCTTCAACCGCTCCCACTACGAGGAGGTCCTGGTCGTGCGCGTGCACGAGCAGGCCCTGGCGAACGAGAAGATCCCGGCGGCATCAGCGGGCCGTGGCGTCTGGCGACGACGCTTCCGTGAGATCAACAACTGGGAGCACTACCTCAGCGACAACGGGTTCCGGATCGTCAAGGTGTTCCTCAACCTCTCGAAGGAGGAGCAGCGCAAGCGGTTCCTCAAGCGCATCGACCTCCCCGAGAAGAACTGGAAGTTCTCCTCCAACGACGCCAAGGAGCGTCAGTACTGGGACACCTATCAGACCGCGTTCTCCGAGATGCTCAGCCACACCAGCACCCGCTGGGCGCCCTGGTATGTCATCCCCGCCGATCACAAGTGGTTCGCCCGGATCTGTGTCTCGGCGATCATGGCCCACACCCTGATGGACCTCGATCCGCAGTACCCCACCGTCGGCCAAGAGAAGCTACAGGACCTCGCGGACGCGAAGGTGCTCCTCGAGCAGGAGGCGCCGACCGGCACCTCGGCCGACCCCTTCCTCGCCGACTTGGAGAAGCAGGCCGCACGCCCGGCCCGTCGCACGAAGAAGGCGAAGTGACATGACCGCGATCCCCGACGTGGCCTCGGACGCCGAACCCCGCTGGTACGCACTGAGCGCCGACGACCTGTGCACCAAGCTGTCGGTGGACGTCGACACCGGCCTCACCGCTGACGCGGCGGCGGCAGCGCTGGCCAAGAACGGGCCCAACGCCCTGCCGGAGGAAAAGCCCGAACCAGGATGGCGCCGCTTCCTGGACGAGTACCGCTCCTTCATGCAGATCGTGCTCGTCGGCGCGGCGATCGTCTCGGTGCTCATCCAGGAGTGGAGCACCGCGCTTCTGCTGGTGATCCTCACCATCGTCAATGCCGTCATCGGGCTGCGCGAGGAGGGCAAGGCGGCCAGCGCCATGAACGCCTTGAAGTCGATGATGAAGGCGGACGCCCGGGTGCGGCGCGGCGGCGATGAACAGACCATTCCGGCTGACCAGGTCGTGGTCGGCGACGTCGTGTTGCTCGCGGCCGGAGATCAGGTCCCCGCGGACGGCCGGATCGTGTCGGCCAGTGCCCTGCAGATCGACGAGTCCGCCCTCACCGGCGAGAGCGTCCCCGCATCCAAGGGTGCCGAGCCGATCACCGCTGACGGCGATGTCGGGCCGGGCGACCAGACGAACATGGCATTCATGAACACGCCGGTCACCCACGGCAGCGGGCTGATGGTGGTCACCGGCACCGGGGCGAACACACAGTTCGGCAAGATCTCCGGGATGCTCAAGTCGTCCGGCGACGAGCAGACGCCACTGCAGCACAACCTGACCCGCATGACCCAGTGGATCGCCCTTGCAGCGCTGGTGACGATGGTCATCATGTTCGCCCTCGGCCTGGCGCGTGGGCAGTCTGGCAAGTCCTTGTTCGTGACCGCCATCGCGCTGGCGATCGCGGCGATCCCGGAGGCGCTGCCGACCGTCGTGCAGGTGATCTTGTCCCTGGGCGCCGTCGGTCTGGCCAAGCACAGCGCCATCGTCAAGAACCTCTCCAGCGTGGAGACTCTGGGATCGACCTCGGCCATCAACTCCGACAAGACCGGCACGCTGACGATGAACCAAATGACCGTGGTCGAGGTGCTGGATCCGCAGAACCGCTACACGGTCACCGGAACGGGCTATGACCTGGCCGGCCAGGTCCAGCACGTCCACGGTTCGGAACCCTCCATCGACGACGCGATCCTGGCGTTCGTGGTCGCCAGCGACGCGAAACTCGTCGACGGCAAGGTCGTCGGCGACCCGACCGAAGGGGCGTTCCTGGTCTTGGCGGCCAAGGCCGGACTCGATGCCGACCGGACCCGTGACCGGCTGCCGCGACTGGCGACTCTGCCTTTCGACCCGACGTACAAGTTGATGGCGACCTTCAACAAAGCGAAGAACGACGATGGCAAGGACGTCGTGCGCTGCTTCGTCAAAGGCGCCGCCCCCGCGGTGCTGGAGCGGTGCGCGTGGGCCGTGTCCGGCGGCGTGAAGGTCGAGGCCACCGACGAGTTGCGCGCCAAGACCACACACGAGGTGGAGCGCATGGAGGGGGAGGGTCTGCGCGTGATGGCCGGTGCCATTCGCGACATCGACCCGGCCGAGTTCGATCCTGACGGTGACCTTCTGTCCTACATCTCCGACCTTCGCCTGATGAGCCTGATCGGCATGATCGACCCACCACGGCAGGAATCCAAGGACGCCGTCGCCCACGCCCAAGCCGCGCACATCCGGGTCCGGATGGTCACCGGCGACGACGTCGTCACAGGCGCCGCGATCGCCAAGCAACTCGGCATCCCGGGCGAGGCCATTCTCGGCGCGGACCTCGCGGCGATGTCCGAGGAGGAGCGTCTGGCCAAGATCGACGACATCGGGGTCGTCGGGCGCGTGGCACCCGAGCACAAGGTCCTCATGGTCGACACGCTGCGCAAGAAGGGCGACGTCGTGGCGATGACCGGCGACGGGGTCAACGACGCCCCCGCCATCAAGGCCGCCGACATCGGGATCGCGATGGGCACCGGGACCGAGGTCGCGAAGAACGCGGGCAACATGATCCTGTCCGACGACAACTTCTCAACGATCGTCTTCGCTGTCGAACAGGGCCGTACGCTCTACGACAACCTCATGAAGTACGTGCGGTTCATCCTCATCACCCTTGTCGCGTTCGTCCTCACGTTCCTCGGCGCCACGTTGCTCAACATCGCTGCCGGGCAGCCGTTCACCCCTGTCCAGATCCTCTGGATCAACTTCCTCATCGACATGCCACTGGGCATCGCCCTGGGTTTCGATCTGGAGACGCCGGGCCTGATGGGCAAGAAGCCGCGGCCGCGCCACGAGCCGATCGTGCGCATGCCGGTGATCGTGATGTCGTTGCTGACCGGCGTATTCATGGCCGGGTGCCTGCTTGCGCTCATCCAATACGGCGAGAACGGCGCGGGCGGATTCACACTCGGGGTGACGATGGCGTTGACGGCGTTCGCCTTCTTCCGCATCGTGTGCACGTTCGAGAGTCGCAGCATGACCGACTCGGTCTTCCGGCTGTCGACCTTCGACTGCAAGCAGATCAACCGCATCGTCGGTCTGGAGATCATTCTGGCTTGGCTGGTGACGGAGTTCGACGTCCTGCAGAAGGTACTGGGAACGACGTCAATGAGCCTGACGCAGTGGGCGTATGCGGTGGTGCCCGCGATCGCTCTGTTCGTGCTGTGGGAGATCGGCAAGTGGATCGCCCGGCGCGGTGTGAAACCCGTCGCGGCCTGAGTCAGCCCTTCCGCTTCGGCGTGCTCAAAGCGACCAGTTTCCGGTATCCGGCCAGCGGCAGTAGCCGGTGCCCGACCGTCATGACCGCGTACGGCACCCGCGGCGCCACCACCCGGAAGCGGGGACGGGAATGCTGCAACACCTTTGCCACTGCGTGCGCAACCACCTGCGGGTCGTTCGGCTTGAGGACCTTGATCGCGTTGATCGTGTCTTCGAGCTGCGGAACGAGGTAGTCCGGAGCCTGCTCCTTCTTGGCCTCCAGCACCGCGATGTCCTGCGGCAGCATGTCGGTGTTGCAGATGCCCGGCTCGATCACCGACACCTTGACACCAGTGTCCTCGAGTTCCATCGCCAACGCCTCGGCGAACCCTTCGAGCGCGAACTTGGAGGCCGAGTAGGACGCGTACAAGTTCACGGGCGCAGTGCCGTTGACACTGGTCACGTAGACGATGTGACCGCGGCTTGCCCGCAGCATCGGAAGTAGCGCCTTGGTGACGGCTGCGGCTCCGACGTAGTTGACGTTCACCTCGGCCTGGGCACGGTCGATGTCGAGCAACTCGACCGGACCGGCCACCGAAAGGCCGGCGTTGTAGACGAGTCCATCGAGGTGGTCCAGGTGTTCCCGCAACGCGGCGACTTCAGCGTGGTCGGTGACATCCAGGACCAGCGGGGTGATGCCGGCCGCCTGCAACGACGCTCCAGCGGACTCGCTGCGGACGGTTCCGATGACCCTGAAACCGCTGGCGACAAGGTGCTGCGCGATCACCAGACCGATCCCCCGCGACGCACCGACGACCAAGATCGTCTCCATACTTCGACGGTACTCCCGCAAGAATGGGCCCGTGCTCCCACTGGTCCTCACCCTGCGGTTCGCGCTCGAACTCACCCTGCTCGCCGTCGTCGCGTGGTGGGGGTACTCGGTGGGAGGGGTGCTGGTGGGGGCCCTCTGCGCGATCGGCGTCGCGGTCGTGTGGGGGCTTCTTCTTTCCCCCAAAAGCCCGGTTCCCCTTGCCGACGCAGGTACGCAACGCGGTGGAGGTCGCGGTGTTCCTTCTGGCCGCGGCGGGACTTTCCGCGTTAGGCCATCCCGCTCTGGGTGTCGTGCTCATCGCCGCCGACGTGCTGATCCTGCTGACCCTCTGGCGACTCGGAGCTACAACCGGGGGCGAGCCGGTCGGCTGAGCCACCACGGGAATCCGCGAGATCCTGAGCGGGCTCCGTGGCTGTGACCACCATCACAGCCCCGCCCGGTTTGTGGGATGTCACACATGGGCAACCTCACATTGTCAGCCCGATCGGGCGCGACACCTCTTGCGTCACCCACTACCTAAGGATTCTCTGTGTCTACTTCTGCTGCGCCTCGAATCGCTGTCATCGGAGGAGGTGCCGCAGGCATCACCGCCGTCAAGGAGTTGATTGAACGCGGTGTCGACGTGATCGCATTCGAGAAGGGCGACCGGGTCGGCGGCCTCTGGGTGCAGGACAACACCTCCGGCCTGAGCCCGGCGTACGACTCCCTGCACCTGAACACCTCCAAGGGCCGCACCGAGTTCGCCGACTACCCGATGCCCGCCGAGTGGGAGGACTACCCCGCGGGTACCAAGGTGGCCGGCTGGCTGCAGGACTACGCGGAGACGTTCGGCGTGACACAGAAGTACCGGTTCAACACCACCGTCACCTCGGTGCGCAAGGACGGCGCCGGCTGGATCATCGAGACCGACGACCGCGCCCGCTTCGAGGTGGACGGCGTCGTGGTCGCCAACGGCCACAACTGGGACCCCCGCTGGCCCGAGCCCGGCTACCCCGGTGACTTCGCCGGCGAGCAGATGCACGCCCACGACTACCGCAGCGCGGAGACCTTCCGGAACAAGCGCGTGCTCGTCGTCGGCATGGGCAACTCCGCGATGGACATCGCCGTCGACGCCTCCCACGTGGCACAGGACGTGATGCTGTCCGCCCGCCACGGCTCCTTCATCGTTCCCAAGTACCTGTTCGGCAAGCCCGCCGATGCGACCAACGGCGCGCTGTCGGTGCTGCCGTGGCGGATCCGGCAGGTCATCGCGCAGACCATGCTGGGTCTGGCCGTGGGCAAGCCGCAGCACTACGGTCTGCTCGAGCCGAGCTTCGGGCTGTTCCAGAACCACCCCACCATCTCCGACACGATCCTGCACCGGATCACCCACGGCGAGGTGCGCCCCGTTCGTGGCATCGAGCGGTTCGACGGCCACACCGTGCACATGACCGACGGCAGCGAGGTGCAGGCCGACATCATCGTCTGGGCCACGGGCTACCGGGTCACGATCCCGTTCCTGGAGCAGTCCTGGCTCACCGACAACGCCGAGAACATGCCGCTCTACAAGCGCGTGTTCCACACCGAGGACCCGTCGCTGACCTTCGTCGGCCTCATGCAGTCCACCGGAGCGGCGATGCCGGTCGTCGAGGCACAGTCGAAGCTTGCCGCCGCCTACTTCGCCGGCGAGTACGCCCTGCCCGCCAAGGGTCGGATCGACCGCGCGATCGCGAAGGCCTACGACGCCGCCGTCGACCGCTGGGGCAGCAAGCGCCCGATGATGCGCATCGACTTCGACGCATTCATCGCGGACAGCGCGGCAGAACTCAAGCGCGGCGCGGCCCGGATCCGCACCGGTCGCCCGGCTTTCACCACGACCTCCCGTCCCGCCACCACGCACGCGCCTGCGGCCTGAGAAGAGAACTGAGAATGCGAATCCCCTACCTTCACGACAACACCGACGCCGC
>WBZT01003042.1_pt1 | contig 11259 bp, 7 predicted proteins | sample 5204241 | NCBI WGS metagenome assembly WBZT01 (sample SAMN12344358, study PRJNA552823) | activated sludge metagenome | biome: Activated sludge suspended growth; feature: Nitrification reactor; material: Wastewater; isolation source: activated sludge from nitrification reactor of wastewater treatment...
CGGTCTTCCTCGGATAGTTCGCGAGCAGCGATTGCGGCATGAAGCAAGCGGGCGCGGGAACATGCTCCCGCGCCGAGTGGTTTCAGGGTCGCCGCAAGTCTAACGTAAACGGGAAGCCGGCATTCGCCGGCGGTGGCTGCAAGTCGATCGCGCCGGGGGTGTGACCGAACGGTGTGAAGCGTGCCAGCCGACGACCTTCCGCCTCGTTGGCATTGACCGGATAGCGATCGGGGTTGCGCCCACCGGGATGCTCGACGTGATACTGGCAACCGCCGAGAGAGCGTTTCATCCAGCTATCGACCAGGTCGAAGACCAGCGGCACATGGACGCCGATCGTCGGATGCAGCGCCGACGGCGGATGCCAGGCGCGGTAGCGCACGCCGGCGACAAACTCGCCAACCTTGCCGGTCGAGCGCATCGGCAGCGCACAACCATTGCAACCCACCACGTAGCGATCGCTGGCCATGCCCGTGACCCTGATCTGTACGCGTTCGAGCGAGGAGTCGACGTAGCGCACGGTCGCTCCCGCCGTTGCCTGCTCGCCCATCACATGCCAGGGTTCGAGCGCATGCCGCAGTTCCAGCTCGATACCTTTCACTGCGATGCGGCCGTGCAGGGGAAAGCGGAATTCGAAATGCGGCGCGAACCACGCGCTTTCGAGGGGATAACCGGCAGCGCGCAATTCGCTGATGACGTCGTCGAAATCCTGCTGCACGAAATACGGCAGCATGAAGCGGTCGTGCAGCTCTGTGCCCCAGCGGACCAGTCGCTCGGGCGCGTAAGGGGTCCGCCAGAAGCGCGCGATCAGCGCGCGCAGCAGAAGCTGCTGTGCCAGCGACATGCGCGCGTGCGGCGGCATTTCGAAGGCGCGCATTTCGAGCAGCCCGAGGCGCCCGCTCGGGCCCTCGGGCGAATAGAGCTTGTCGATGCAGAACTCGGCGCGGTGCGTGTTGCCGGTGGAGTCGATCAACAGGTTGCGCAGCACACGGTCGATGATCCATGGTGCGACGTACTCTTCAGCGTCGCCGACCGGCGGAAACTGGCCGAAGGCGATCTCGAGCTCGTATACCGAGTCGTTGCGCGCCTCGTCTACCCGTGGCGACTGGCTCGTCGGACCGATGAACAGGCCGGAAAAGAGGTACGAAAGCGACGGGTGGTTGTGCCAGTAACTGATCAGGCTGCGCAGCAGGTCGGGACGGCGAAGGAAAGGTGAGTCGAGAACGGTGGCGCCACCAAACACGAAATGGTTGCCGCCGCCGGTACCGGTATGTCGACCGTCGAGCATGAATTTCTCGGTACACAGGCGCGACAGGCGCGCCGCTTCATAGAGGTGCGTAGTGCGTTCGACGAGTTCATCCCAACTGGCCGACGGCTGAATATTGACTTCGATCACCCCGGGATCAGGCGTGACACGGAAGTTGGTCAGGCGAGGGTCGGACGGCGGCTCGTAGCCTTCGATGATAACCGGCGTGGTCAGTGCTTCGGCGGTCGCCTCGACGGCGGCGACCAGTTCCAGATAGTCGTCCAGTGTCTCCGTTGGCGGCATGAAGAGGTACAGAACTCCGTCACGCGCCTGTGCCGACAGGGAGGTGCGGATGACCGCCGCCGCTGCATCCGCTGGCAGCCCTTCGCGCGAACCGTCGGCCGCGTGCGCCAGCGACTCGGCGACTCGCTCGAGCGCCCGTTCGGCAAAGTGTTCGCCGGTCACCGCTGCGGCTTCGTCGCTCGCACTCTGACTGCGGCTGACCGCACTTTGGGCGCGGATTTCGGCATAGTCGGGCAACGGCGGAAAGTACTGCGTCGGATCGGGCGTGTGGATGTACGGATAGTCGGTCTTGGCCACCCAAGGCTGCGAGTCGAGCGGCAGGCGATAGCCGATCGGAGAATCGCCCGGAATCAGATGGCAGCGGCCGGCTCGCAGGAACCACTTGCCACTCTGCCAGCCGCCCTGCGCGTGACGTCGCAGCGGCAGCACATGGCCGGCCACCGTGTCCAGCCCCTGGCGAAAGATCTTCACCAGTCGCTCGCGTTCGATCGGATCATCGAGTCGCGAGTTCAAGGGGTCGACGTTGATCGGCAGGCGGTGTTCGCGCCAGAGATAGTAATAGACGTCTTCGAAGGCCGGAAAGACATACCCCGGGTCGATTGCCAGCCGTTCGGCGAGACTGCGCAGAAAGTGCCCGGCGAGCGCCTCGTCGGCTCCGTAATTGCAGGTTTCGTCGGCATACAGCCCCGGATTCTTCCACACCGGCTGACCGTCGCGCCGCCAGAAGCAGTTCAGCGACCAGCGCGGCAACTGCTCGCCGGGATACCATTTGCCCTGGCCGAAGTGCTGCAGCCCCTGCGGCGCGTACTTCGCGCGCAGGCGTTGAAAGAGGTCCGCCGCCCGCGCCCGCTTGGTCGGACCGAGGGCGTCGACGTTCCATTCGGCCCCGTCATGATCGTCGATCGAGACGAAGGTCGGCTCGCCCCCCATCGTCAGACGGACGTCGCCGCTGCTCAGATCCGCGTCGATCCGGTGCCCAATGGCTTCGATCGCCGCCCACTGCTCCTCGTCATAAGGTTTGGTGACCCGCGGCGCCTCCCAGACGCGTTCGATCTTCATGTGATGCTCGAACTCGCATTCGCACTTTTCGGTGAAGCCGGTGATTGGCGCCGCCGACGACGGTTGCGGCGAGCAGGCCAGTGGTATGTGACCTTCGCCGGCGAAGAGGCCCGAGGTGGGGTCGAGGCCGATCCAGCCAGCGCCTGGCAGGTAGACTTCGCACCAGGCGTGCAGGTCGGTGAAGTCGTGATCGGTTCCCGAAGGTCCGTCCAGCGATTTCACGTCGGGAACGAGCTGAATCAGGTAACCGGAAACGAAGCGCGCAGCGAGCCCCAGATGTCGCAACAACTGCACCAGCAGCCAGGCGGAATCCCGGCACGAGCCCCGGCCCAGCGTGAGCGTTTCTTCGGGCGTCTGCACGCCCGGTTCGAGGCGGATTACGTAACTCACCGCGCTTTGCACCTGCCGGTTGAGGTCGACGAGAAAGTCGACGCTCCCCCGCGGCTCGCGCGGAATCGTCGCCAGAAACTGGCGCACCTGTGCCGTCAGCGGCAGGCAATGCAGATACGGTTCGAGCTCCTCCTGCTGCCATGCTTCGTACGAGAAAGGAAAGGTGGTCGCGTACGGCTCGGGAAAGAAATCGAAAGGATTGATTACCGAGACGTTGGCGACCAGATCCACTTCGATGCAAAACTCGCGCGTCTTTTCCGGAAACACCAGACGAGCCAGGTAATTCGCCTGCGGATCCTGCTGCCAATTGATGAAATGCTGCGCCGGGGTGATTTTCAGCGAGTAGCTGAGTATCGGCGTTCGCGAATGAGGTGCCGGGCGCAGGCGGACAACCTGTGGCGAAAGATTGACCAGACGATCGTAGCGATAACGGGTAAGGTGATTGAGGGCAACATGAATGGACACAGTCAGCTCCGGAGCAAAAAATCAGAAATTGGAAGAGCAAGAACCGCGCCATAACGACGAAGCCATTCCGCCCGGCCAGTCGCGATGGCGACCATAGGGGAAATTGCGCGAATCAGCGATTCCCGACGAGACCACCCGCCGCCGATCCGGAACGCTGCTTGTTTGCGTATCCCATTTCTGGACTCCTCGCGAAGACTCGTACACGGACGTTCAGGCTTGCAGCTGTTTCAGCAGATCGGTTTCCAGTTTGACTCGCCCGGCGCTCTCGTCCAGGTGGTCACCACTGATCAGAAAGGTATCCTCGACCCGTTCGCCCAGGGTGGCGATCTTGGCGGTGTGCAGATTGGCATCATGCCGGGCCAGTTCGTTGGCAACAAGGAACAGCAGACCGGGACGGTCGGCGGCGACCACGGTCAATACGAACAATGTGCCGGTTTCGTCGGCTTCCAGACTGACCAGGGGCTGAATGCTGACCAGCGGTTGTATCGGGAAATGCCTGACCTGACGCGAGATTCGTCCGTTGGCCGGGACTTCCGGCGGTGCCGGGTGGAGCAGCCGTTCGGCAAGCTCGTGTTCGATATAGCTGATCATGGCTCGGTCGCTGTCGCGACCGGAAACGTCGAGCAGCATGAACGTGTCCAGTGCATAGCCATGCCGTGTGGTATGGATCTTGGCGTCGACGATGCTGTAGCCGGCACGGCTGAAAAAGCCGACCATGCGCACGAACAGGTCTTCCTGATCGCGCGTGTAAACCATCACTTCGAGTCCCGCACCGAGCGGATTGAGGCGCGCCCGGACCACGGGCCGCTCGCTCTCGACGCAGTCGTGCACGGCGCGGGCGTGCCAGGCGATTTCCTCTGCCGACTGACGTAGAAAGTACACCGTGTCGAGTTGCTGCCATAGTTCTTCGTGCGCCTTCTCCGGAAGAGCCAGGTAGCGCATCAACCGAAGCGCCTCTTGCTGACGCTGGGCGATGACACCGTGGGTCATCAACGTATCTTCGCCAGACAGCAGGAAGCGTCGGGTCGCCGTGAACAGTTGTTCGAGCAGTTGCCCCTTCCATGCATTCCAAACTTTCGGACTGGTCCCGCGAATGTCGGCGACGGTCAACAGATAAAGCGCGATCAGACGGCGCTCGTTGCCAACGACCTTGGCAAATCGGGCGACAACGCCAGGATCGGAGATATCCTCCTTCTGCGCGATCCGGGACATCAGGAGGTGCTGGCGAACGAGCCAGACGATCAGTTCGGTGTCTTCATCGGCGAGACCGTGCACCTCGCAAAAGCTGCGCGCGTCGCCCGCCCCGAGTTCCGAGTGATCGCCGCCACGGCCTTTGGCAATGTCGTGAAACAGGGCGGCGATATAGAGAATCCAGGGATTGCCGAGGTCGCTGATCAGCCTGCTGCAGAAAGGATATTCGTGAGCGAACTCCTCCATCGTGAAGCGACGCAGGCGGCGGATCACCTGCAGGATGTGCTGGTCGACGGTATAGACGTGAAAGAGGTCATGCTGCATCTGGCCGACGATGCGCCCGAAATTGGGCAGATAGCGACCGAGAACGCCAAGCTGGTTCATGCGCCGGAATTCCTGGACCAGGCGGTTCCCCTGTTTGAGAATTGCCAGAAAACGTGCGCGATTGCCCGGATCGTGGCGGAAGTCGTCGTCGATCAGATTGCGTGCGCGCCACAGGGCGCGCTGCGTGCGGGCACTCATGCCTTTCAACTCCGGATGTTGCTGGAGGAGCAGAAAGGCCTCGAGCAGCGCGGACGGTGTCCGCTGAAACACGTTTTCGTCTACCACGTCGAGGAACTCGTGCGCATTCTGGAAACGATCGTTGATCGCTTGCGGAAGCTCGTCCGGAGGCGGGAACAACGCCTCGCCGATGTTCTGCAGAAGGATTCCGGTGATCTGCGTGATGGTTTTCGCCACCCGATAGTAGTGCTGCATCATTTGCTCACTGGAGCGGCGTTCGGCGCTGGCGGAAAATCCCAGCTTATCCGCCAACGCCGTCTGGTAATCGAACAGCAGGCGATCTTCCCGGCGACCGACGTGCAGGTGCAGTTGCGTGCGCAAGCGGCGCAGGAAGGCTTCGCTGTGGTCGAGAAGCGCCGCCTCTTCCACGGTGATGAAGCCGTGTCGTTCGAGGTCGTTCCAGCACCTGCCATAGCCCGCTGCCTGCGCAATCCACAGGATGAGCTGCAGGTCGCGCAGCCCACCCGGACCTTCCTTGCAGTTCGCTTCCAGACTGTAAGGCGTGTCGCTGAAGCGCTGATGGCGATCTTCCTGCTCCATCTTCTTCGTCTGGAAGAAGGCGCGAGCATCGACACTCTGCTGGAAGATGCGCGAGAAACCCTCGAACAGTTCGACGTTGCCAGCCAGCCGGCGCGCCTCGATCATTGCCGTCTGCACCGTGATGTCGCCAGCGGCCTCCTCCAGACATTGCTCGATGGTACGCACGCTATGACCGGTTTCGAGTCCGATGTCCCAGAATGCACACACCAGCCCTTCGAGCTGCGCGGCCAACGCGTGGCCGGGTTGTTCCGGCAGCAGGATCAGCAGATCGACGTCCGAGGAGGGGTACAGTTCGCCGCGGCCATAGCCGCCAACAGCGATCAGCGCGAGCGAATCCGGCAATCCCAGCTCGCTCCAGAGGGCGCAGAGAATCTCGTCGATCAGGGAACAGCGATTGCGCAGCAGGCGCTTTGCGTCACCGTCGGCGAGGAAATCCTCACGAATCTTCCTCTGCCCGTCCTGCAGCCAACTCTTGGTACGCGCAGCGCCGTGAGGCGTCGGCCTCATCGCGCCCCGCCGACCTGCATCGGGCAGCAATCCGCGGCCGGCCGCCCACGCAACAATGCGCTGGGCGCCAGCCAGCGCCTGGCAAGCAAGGACCACTGCTCGATGCCGTATGGCAGCAAGAGCCAGGGCCACACAAACACCGTGCCGGCTTTCCAGCGCTCGGCTTCGAGCAGATCCAGCAGGGTCTGCACTGCTGCACCCCAATAGCACGGGCCGTCCCGCTCGCCGGTAAGTGCTGTCGCCTGCTGACAGGCAGCGCGCCACAGGTCTTCGGCACGTTCATCGCTCACTCCGGTCCGACGTGCCAGCCAGGGAAGAATCTTCGGTGTCTTCATGTTTCGCCTCTTCAACGATACCCGCACGTGCCTGGCTGGGAAAGCCATCCCGGCGAGCGAGCGCGACCGCAACGAAGAGCGGTCTTCGCTTGCGGCTGCCCCTGGTTTCCAAGCAAGCTTCGTGCCGACTCTCGACAGGTATTCTGCTTCTTCGGAACCGTTCGCAACGCGAGGCAAATGCACCAATGGCGTGCATTCTGGCAGCAGATCGCACCATTTCCGGCAGCAAAGTGATCACCCGACTTGTGCTTGCTCGGCCTTGATCCAGTCGATGGCGTGGCACGCTTTCTGCTTGCCGTTTTGAAACCTAGACTGATGGTGAGGACCATGAGTACACATTTCTATAACGAGATGTACGATTCGGCCGGTGTGCTGCGGCCGCATTACCGCACTTTTGCCGAGTGGCTGGCAGCGATGCCGGCCGACCGCCTGGAACGCAAGCGGACCGAGGCGGATACGGCATTTCACCGCGTCGGCATCACCTTCGCCGTCTATGGCGAGGAGTCGGGCACCGAACGACTGATCCCGTTCGACATCATTCCACGCATCATTCCCGCGGCCGAGTGGCAGGCGCTGCAGGCCGGACTATGGCAGCGGGTGAAAGCGCTCAACGCCTTCCTGCACGACATCTACCATGAGCAGGAGATCCTCAGGAGCGGTCGCCTGCCACCGGAGCAGGTGTTGCACAACGCGCAGTTTCGGCCCGAGATGATCGGCGTCGACGTGCCTTCCGGGATTTACGCGCATATCGCCGGCGTCGATATCGTCCGCGCCGGGGCCGGCGAATCGTACGTTCTGGAAGACAATCTGCGCGTCCCGTCCGGCGTCTCGTACATGATCGAGGACCGCAAGATGATGATGCGGCTCTTTCCCGAACTCTTTTCGCGGCAAATGATCGCGCCGGTCCAGCACTACCCCGACATGCTGTTCGAGAACCTGCGCAGCGTCGCACCGAAGGGGGTGAGCGATCCGACAGTCGTGCTGCTGACGCCGGGCGCCTACAACAGCGCGTACTTCGAGCACACTTTTCTGGCACAGCAGATGGGCGTCGAATTGGTAGAGGGCCGGGATCTGTTCGTCCGCGACGAAACGGTGTTCATGCGTACCACGCAGGGGCCACAACGGGTCGATGTGATCTACCGCCGGCTCGATGACGACTTTCTCGACCCCCTCGTTTTCAACAAGGACTCGATGCTCGGCGTCCCGGGACTGCTTGCCGCCTATCGCGCCGGCCACGTTACGCTCGCCAACGCCATTGGCACCGGCGTCGCCGACGACAAGTCGATTTATCCCTACGTCCCGGAAATGATCCGCTTTTACCTTGGTGAAGAGCCGAAGCTCAACAATGTCCCGACCTGGATGTTGCGCAAACCCGAGGACCTTAGCTACGTACTGGCGCACCTGCCGGAACTCGTCGTCAAGGAGGTGCATGGAGCCGGCGGTTACGGGATGCTGGTGGGACCGGCATCGACCAGGGCCGAGATCGAGCAGTTTCGGACGCGGATCGTCGCCTCGCCGGAGAAGTACATCGCACAGCCGACGCTGGCGCTGTCCAACTGCCCGACTTTCGTCGAGTCGGGAATCGCTCCGCGCCATCTCGACCTGCGCCCTTTCGTGCTCTCCGGCAAGCGGGGTATCGGCATGGTACCGGGCGGATTGACGCGCGTCGCGCTGCGCGAGGGCTCACTGGTGGTGAACTCGTCACAGGGCGGCGGAACCAAGGATACCTGGGTGTTGGAAAACTAGAGATGCAGGGAGATTTCAAATGTTGAGCCGTACAGCCGACCATCTTTACTGGATGGCGCGTTACACCGAGCGTGCCGAAAACCTCGCGCGTCTGCTCGATGTTTCCTACCAGATGTCGCTGGTACCGCAATCGCTTGCGGCGCAGAACGAGAACTGGCGCGCGATTCTCGCCCTCAACAGTCTGGAGGCGGCCTTTGCCCGGGAATACCCGGCCGTGAATGTCGAAAACGTCCTGCGTTTCATGGTTTCCGACGCGTCCAACCCTTCGTCGATCTACAGTTGCCTGCGAGCGGCACGCGAAAATGCACATGCCGTGCGCGGCACAATGACTGCGGAAATGTGGGAAAGCGTGAACGCCACCTGGATCGAATTGCGGCAGCAGAACTTCGAGCACATTCTGGCACGCGGCGTCAGCGAATTCTTCGACTGGGTCAAGCTTCGTTCGGCGGTAACGCGCGGCGTGACCTTCGGGACCATGCTCAAGGACGACGCTCTGCATTTCATCCGCCTCGGAGGACTGCTCGAGCGCGGAGACAATACGGCGCGAATTCTCGACATGCAATACCACATCCTGCGACAGAACGACGACGAGGAGGTCAGCGACTTCTATCGTTGGGGAGCCCTGCTTCGTTCGCTTTCGGCATTCCAAGTCTATCGCAAGGTATATCGCGACGCGATCACCCCGGGTCGCGTGGCTGAGTTGCTGATCCTCAACATGAATCTGCCACGGTCGCTGCATTCCTGTGCCGACGGCATCGTGCGCATGCTGCAATTGATCGCCAACGGCGCGTCTGCCGAAACCGAACGGCAGGCCGGAGTCCTGCACGCGCGCCTGCACTTCGCGCGGATCGACGACGTGCTAGCCGGCGGACTGCACGAGTATCTGACCGATTTCATGGACCGCATCTTCGAGATCGGTGATGGAATCAGCCGCGACTTCCTGATACCGGGTTGACTCACTCGATGACATCTCCAGCGATTGTGCAAACGCCACCAACCATGCTGTCAACTCCGGCGGGGCAACCATGACCTACTGCGTCGCGATGCAGCTGGATGCCGGCCTGGTGTTTCTGTCCGATGCGCGCACCAATGCCGGCGTCGATCACATCAATACGTTCCGCAAGATGACGGTGATCGAACGCACAGGCGAGCGAGTGCTGGTGCTGATGACCGCCGGCAACCTGTCGGTCAGCCAGTCTGTGGTCAATATTCTGCGCGAGCGCATCGACGCCGACGGTGGCGAACATCTCTGCAATCTGCCGAACCTCTTCGAAGCGGCACGCCACATCGGTGCGGTTGTACGCGAAGTGTATCAGCGCGACGCGGCGGCATTGAAAGCATTCGGTATCGAGTTCAACTCGTCGATCATCTTTGGTGGCCAGATCGCGGGCGAAGCGCCACGCCTGTTCAACATCTATGCTGCGGGCAATTTCATCGAAGCCAGCGAAGACACCCCCTACTTCCAGATCGGAGAGTCAAAGTACGGGAAACCTATCATCGACCGCGTCGTTACCCGGCGCACGAGCTTCGAGGAAGCTGCCAAGTGCGCATTGATTTCGATGGATTCGACAATCCGCTCGAACCTTTCCGTGGGCATGCCGCTCGATCTTCTGATTTACGCCAGCGGCGCGCTGCAGGTGCGCCAGCACATCAGCATTGGCCCGCAGAATGCCTATTTCAACACCATCCGCACGCTCTGGGGCGAGCGCCTGCGGCAAGCATTCACCGACTTGCCGGACCCCGACTGGGCCAACTTCGGAGCTGCGATCAATCCCGACGGCAACCATCGGCACACGCATCGCAACGGCGTCAATCCCTTGCCCATACTGCTGGTCCGGCCAGCGAATGGCGTCGTTCCCGGTCGCGTCGATTGACCCGATCATCGACTTGTGATGTAATCTCCGTTCCGGTCGCTGAGTGGACCGCACGCTCAGAGATGAGCGTGGCAGTCAACGTGTGGCAGTCATTTTCTCCGATACGAACGATCGGCCCGCCACCCGGATTCATCGATGCATCGGACAGATTGGGCGATTAACTCAGTGGTAGAGTGCCACCTTCACACGGTGGAAGTCAGTGGTTCGAACCCACTATCGCCCACCAACCAGACCACACCAAGCCTTCGAGCCGGCTTCCACTGATCGCGGCAGATGCGGCACTGATGAGCCCCCTGGTTCACCGCAGACAAGCCCGAACCGATCGAGTCGGTCATTACTCGGTAGCATTGAACGGCACTCGAATCTGCGGGCTTGGGCAAGAAGCCGGCATATCCTTCCACTTTCTGTTAGAATCCGCGCGTCGAACTTGTCGCCAAGTGCAAGTGCGCAAAGACCATCCCAGGGGGCAATTCGCGGTTCTCCTCGCCATCATCCCAACGAGATATGACCACTTCATCGCACTCCTCTTTCATCATCGTCGGTCTGACCATCACGGGCAAAAAGTTCCGGCCGAGTGACTGGGCTGAACGGCTTTGCGGTGTTCTTTCGGTTTTTGGTGCCGAGAAGAAGATGCGCTATTCACCCTACGTCGGCCCGCGCACGTACAAGGGAGAAAAGGCAGTATTCGTTGACGGCCGACTGTATGAAGTCGAGCCGATGGCATACCGGTTTGTGCTGCACTTCGCAGAAGACAACGATCTGCAACTGATCTACGACGTCGCCGCCCCCGCCGCTGCCCAGGGCAGGCCGGCCTGAGCGTCCGGCCGGAGGCGACCCACCCTCTGCGCCGCCGCCATAGCAGCAATCCAGCGAACGCGATCGAGCGTAGCTGACACCAACGTTCGGCACGTCAGCAACGTCGCGATTCGCCGACGCTCGCGCCAAGTGCCATGGCACCACGCCGCAGCGTGTACACGGCGGCTTGCAACCCGCGCGGCGCATGCGCCCAATCGCTTTCGCTGCGAGCCGCTCGCTCGTCGGCACA
>WBZT01003043.1_pt1 | contig 11256 bp, 6 predicted proteins | sample 5204241 | NCBI WGS metagenome assembly WBZT01 (sample SAMN12344358, study PRJNA552823) | activated sludge metagenome | biome: Activated sludge suspended growth; feature: Nitrification reactor; material: Wastewater; isolation source: activated sludge from nitrification reactor of wastewater treatment...
CGGAACATTCACATACGACGCCTGGGCAAGAATGCCGTACCGGTAGTAGTCAGAATGGAAATTCGGGAATGGAAATTCGGGAAATTCGGTGCCACAGCCGCATTGTTCTTGTTGCCACTTCGCATCCTTTCTCGTTTGCCATCTCACCGCTCCCTCCCCGCCTCATGAAACGCCTTCTGCACCGGCGAGAGCAGGTATTCCATGACGCTGCGCGTGCCGAGGTTGATCTCGGCGGTCACCTGCATGCCCGGCGTCAGCGCAAGCGCCTTGCCGTCGGCAATGAGTTGCTGCGCATCGAGTTCGACCAGCGTCCGGTAGATCAGGCCCTTGCGGGTCGCATCGCCTTTCGCGGTGTCGGTCTGCGCCGAGGTGTTCTCTGGCTTGTCCTGCGCGTCGGCACTGACGTGCACCACCCGCCCGTCGAGCATGCCGGGGGTAAAACGGGACAGACCACGATTTCTCACACTTTCCGTCTGACCGTCCCGAACGGCGGGAAAAACAATTGTGGTTCGTCCCCGGTTTTCGTGGAAACACCGGAAAGGCAATTGTGGTCCGTCCCCGGTTTTTTCGTCCGCGTCCCCGGCTTATTCACGGTTTTTTTCAGCTTTTTGACGGTTGGCTGGAGCACGATGTTAGATGGCATTTTCACGCTGGATTTCTGCCTTTTCTTTCTCGGGTACGTTTGACCACGTGATGTGATCTGCAAGTGAGAGCTCCACACCAAGCCCAGAGCGCGCGACAGAAACGATTTGCTTGTACCACTGAGCACAAGACCATTCTTTCATGGGTGTGGACTTGAAACCGTGCTGGGCTTGATCCCAATACACGCCGGCTGCTTCTCGATAAATATATTGATACATAGACTTGCCTAGTCCTTCGAGGCCGAGCAACAACTCTCCTGTATCTAGCACCTCAATTCGATTGACTGTCTCGCGATCCATGATTTGCCATCTAACGTGTATTAGGGCGCAAAAATGCGCCATAACGTGGCGCTTGCGCCCTAACCCGGAAACGCCGCGCCTGCAGGCCATTGAGTAACAACGGGATATCCGGAACTGGCATTGATTAGCGCAGATAAACGCCGGGGCAAACCCGTTGCGCAGAGCTTAGCCGAACTGGATACGGGGTTGCCATAGCACCAAGGTCTGGTTCGCGCGCTTCCCCTTCCTATTCCCGCCCCGTGGCCTGGGCCGCCGCCACCCGCTCAACCCGATTTCGCCAGCCCCGCCCGCGAAGAACGATAAAATGCGCGCCTGACGCAATTCGAACCCCTGACATGGCAACCCAGAATTCCTATACCGAAGCCTCGTTCCGCGTGCTCAAGGGCCTGGAGCCGGTGCGCGAGCGCCCGGGCATGTATACGCGCACCGATTCGCCCTGCCACATCGTGCAGGAGGTGATCGACAACGCGGCCGACGAGGCGCTGGCCGGCTTTGCGCGCAACATCCACGTGGCCCTGCACCTGGACGGCTCGATCACCGTGACCGACGACGGGCGCGGCATTCCGGTCGGCCTGCACCCCGAGGAAGGCGTGCCGGTGGTGATCCTGGCGTTCACGCGGCTGCACGCGGGCGGCAAGTTCGACAAGAAGGGCGGCAACTCGGCCTACGCGTTCTCGGGCGGCCTGCACGGCGTGGGCGTGGCGGTGACCACGGCGCTGTCGACCCGCGTCGAGGTCGAGGTACGGCGCGAGGGCAAGGTGCATCAATTGACGCTGGCCCGCGGCGGCGAATCGATCGGCGAGATCCGGGTGGCCGGCGAGTGCGGGCGCCAGAGCGGCACGCGCGTGCGCGTGTGGCCCGACGGCAAGTATTTCGACAACCCGAAGATTCCGCTCGGCGAACTGGAGCGCCTGCTGCGCTCCAAGGCGGTGCTGCTGCCGGGCGTGAAGGTGTTTCTCGACATCGAGCAGGCCGGCGGCGAGACGCTGTCCAAGACCTGGTCGTACCCGCAGGGGCTGGCGCAGTACCTGAACGAGCTGGCAGGCGGCATCGAGCCGGTGGCACCGCTCTATGCGGCCGAGAAGTTCGCCCCGGCCGACGACGCGAGCTTTGCCGAGGGCGAAGGCGCGGCCTGGGTGCTGGGCTGGTTTGCCGAGGCGGTGGCGAGCGAGTCGTATGTGAACCTGATTCCCACGGTGGCCGGCGGCACGCACGAATCCGGCCTGCGCGCCGGGGTGTTCGACGCGGTGAAGTCGTTCATCGAGCACCACGGCCTGCTGCCGCGCGGCGTGAAGCTGCAGCAGGAGGATGTGTGCGCGCGCATGGCCTTCGTGCTCTCGGCGCGCATCCTCGACCCGCAGTTCCAGGGCCAGGTGAAGGAAAAGCTCAACTCGCGCGAGGCGGTGAAGCTGGTGGCCGGCATGGTGCGCGACCCGCTGGAAATTTGGCTCAACAACCACGTTGACGCCGGCAAGGCGATTGCGGACCTGTCGATCAGGCAGGCGCTGGCGCGGCAGAAGAACGCGCAGAAGGTCGAGAAGCGCAAGCAGTCGGGCGTGGCGGTGCTGCCGGGCAAGCTCTCGGATTGCGAAAGCGAGGACATCGCCGAGAACGAGCTGTTCCTGGTCGAGGGCGATTCGGCCGGCGGCAGCGCCAAGCTCGCGCGCAACAAGGAGACGCAGGCCATCCTGCCGCTGCGCGGCAAGGTGCAGAACAGCTGGGAGATCGACGCCGACCGCCTGTTCGCCAATGCCGAAATCCACGACATCGCGGTGGCGCTGGGGGTGGACCCGCACGGCCCGAACGACACCACCGATTTCTCGAACCTGCGCTACGGCAAGGTGTGCATCCTGTCGGACGCGGACGTGGACGGCTCGCACATCCAGACGCTGCTGCTGACGCTGTTCTTCCGCCACTTTCCGCAGCTCATCGCGCGCGGGCACGTGTTCGTGGCGCAGCCGCCGCTGTACCGCATCGACACGCCGGCGCAGGGCAAGAACCGCCCCGCGCGCCGCCTCTACGCGCTGGACGACGGCGAGCTGACCGCGATCCGCGACCGGCTGCAGAAGGAAGGCGTGGTGCTGGAGAAGATCGAGATCGGCCGCTTCAAGGGCCTCGGCGAAATGAACCCCGACCAGTTGCGCGAAACCGCGATGGACCCGGCCACCCGGCGCGTGCTGCCGGTGCGCGTGCGCCCCGACGCGATGGACGACACCATCCGCATGTTCACCATGCTGATGGGCAAGGGCGAAGCCTCGTCGCGCCGCGAATGGATGGAAGCGAAGGGCGACACGGTCGAGGCGGACGTTTGAGCCCTATTGCAGCCGAATGTTCTCCTGGAGATCTCTGCGATGCGAACTGCAAGACTATTCACCATCGGGCGTAGCCAGGCTGTTCGGCTGCCGAAGGAATTTCGCTTCGAAGGCGACGACGTTTTTATAAAGCGCGTCGGGCAGGCGGTTGTCCTGCTGCCGCGCAAGAAGGGCTGGGAACTGCTCGAAAGCGCGCTCAAGTCCTTCGAGCCCGGATTCACGATCGACCGAAGCCAACCCGGCCATCAGGCACGCACAACATTGTGACCGTGAGGCTCGCGGCCGGCTTATTCCCGTAAGCACTGGACGAAGCGAGTCTCCGAGCCGCCCACCGACAAGTCTGAAACCATGAACGACACCCCCGACCTTTTCGACAACGCCCCGCCCGCGCCACCGTCACCACCGGCGCCGCCCGAGGACATGGGCGACAGCCTGCCGCTCGACGCCTATGCGGAGCGCGCCTATCTTGCCTATGCCATGAGCGTGGTGCGCGGGCGCGCCCTGCCCCAGGTCGAGGACGGCATGAAGCCGGTGCAGCGGCGCATCCTCTACGCGATGAACGCGATGCGCCTGGCGCCGACGTCGAAGCACGTGAAGAGCGCCAAGGTGGTCGGCGAGGTGATCGGCAACTACCACCCGCATGGCGATTCGAGCATCTACGAAGCCGCGGTGCGCATGGCGCAGGAATTCACGCTGCGCTATCCGCTGGTGGACGGCCAGGGCAACTTCGGCTCGCGCGACGGCGACTCGGCCGCGGCGATGCGCTACACCGAGGCACGGCTGACGCCGATCGCCGGGCTGCTGCTCGACGAGATCGACCGCGGCACGGTGGACTTCATCCCGACCTACGACGGCACCTCGAAAGAGCCGCAACTGCTGCCGGCGCGCCTGCCCTTCGTGCTGCTCAACGGCGCGTCGGGCATCGCGGTCGGCATGGCGACCGAGATTCCGCCGCACAACCTGCATGAAGTCGCCGCCGCGGCACAGGTGTTGATCCGCAAGCCGGAAGCCACGCTCGACGAATTGCTGACCTTCATTCCCGGGCCGGATTTCCCCGGCGGCGGGCAACTGATTTCGACCGCCGCCGCGATCCGCGAGGCCTACGAGACCGGGCGCGGCAGCCTGCGCATGCGCGCGCGCTGGCGCAAGGAGGATCTCGCGCGGGGGCAGTGGCGCATCATCGTCGACGAGCTGCCGCATGGCGTGTCGTGCGCGCAGGTCCTGACCGAGATCGGCAACCTGACCAACCCGCAGCCCAAGACCGGCAAGAAGGATCTCTCGCAGGACCAGAAGACCGTCAAGGCGCTGCTGCTCGGCGTGCTGGAAAACAGCCGCGACGAGTCGAACGAGAAGGCGCCGATCCGCATCGTGCTGGAGCCGCGTTCGTCGCGCCAGTCGCCGGAGGAATTCATGGCGGTGCTGCTCGCGCACACCAGCCTCGAATCGAGCGTGCCGGTGAACCTGACGATGATCGGCCGCGACGGCCGCCCGCAGCAGAAGGGGCTGGTCGCGATCCTGCGCGAGTGGGTGAACTTCCGCTACGTCACCGTCGAGCGGCGCACGCGCCACCGGCTGGACGAGGTCGATCGGCGCATTCACATCCTCGAAGGCCGCATGATCGTTTTCCTGCGCATCGAGGAAGTCATCGCCTGCATCCGCGAATCGGACGAGCCGAAGCCCGCGCTGATCGCGCGCTTTGGCCTCACCGAAATCCAGGCCGAGGACATCCTCGAAATCCGCCTGCGCCAGCTCGCGCGGCTCGAAGGCATCCGCATCGAGAAGGAACTCGGCGAACTGCGCGAGGAGCGCGGCCAGTTGCTGAACCTGCTCGACGATCGCAAGGCGATGACCAAGCTGATCCTCAAGGAGATCAGCGAGGACGCGAGGAAGTTCGGCGATTCGCGCCGCACGCTGATCGAGGCGGTCGCGCCGGTGGCGCAGGCCGAGATCGCGGTGCCCGACGAACCGGTGACGGTGATCCTGTCGCGCAACGGCTGGGTGCGCGCGCGCCAGGGCCACGGCATCGACCCGGCGACGATCAGCTACAAGACCGGCGACTTTCCGATGCTGGTGCGCGAGGCGCGCACCACCTGGCCGCTGGTGCTGCTCGATACCCGGGGGCGCGCCTATTCGTTGCGCATTGCCGACCTGCCGGGCGGGCGCGGCGACGGCGTGCCGCTCACCACCATGGTCGAATTCCAGGACGGCGCCAAGCTCGCCGCCGCGATTGCCGACGACCCCGAGGCGAACTACCTGTTCGCCGGCTCCGGCGGCTACGGCTTCATCACCAGGGCAGCCGAACTGGTGACGCGGCAGAAGGCGGGCAAGAGCTTCATGTCGCTCGAAGCCGGCGAGCGCGTGCTTGCGCCGGTGCCGGTAGCGGCCGGCGCAACGCAGGTGGCCTGCATCTCGGAAGGCTCGCGCCTGCTGAGTTTCGCGATCGAGGAGGTGAAGGTCCAGGCCGGCGGCCGCGGCGTGATCCTGATGGCATTGGACAAGGGCGAGGCGCTCGTCGCGGTGGCGACCGGCAACGGCCAGCGCTGGGAAGTGGAAGGCGCGGGACGCGGCGGCAAGGTGAAGACGGTCGCCGTCGGCGCGAAGGACATGGACAAGTACCGCCTGCATCGCGCCCGCAAGGGCTGCCTGCTGCCGGAGAAGATCAAGCCGTCGGGCATCCGCTAGCGCGGATTGCGCGGGCCGGGCTGCGCCATGCGACGCCCGGCCGGGTTCGCCGCAAAACGCGGCCGGCATCCTGCCTGCAAGGCGCATGAATAGGCGTTCCCGAGCCGGCACGACCGGCGAGGCGCATGGAATGGCGCACGCAGGGCAGACAGGCCGCCGAGCGCCTGTCCATGCGGGCTCCAGGGCTGGTGGTTTTCACCTTCGTGGCGGCAACGCCCTGCCCCGCGCGCTCAACCGCCGGCGCGGCTCTCCAGCGCCTCCCAGCGCGCCATGGCCTGTTCGACCAGCGTTTCGAGTTCGGCGAGCCGTGTGTTGAGGCGTGCGACTTCGTCCGGCGCCGCACGATAGGTCGCGGGGTCGGCGAGCCGCGCCTGCAGCGCGGCCTGCTCGGCTTCGAGTTGCGCGATGCGCTCCGGCAGGCCGTCGAGTTCGCGTTTTTCGTTGAAGCTGAGTTTCGCCGGCCGTGCCGGTGGCGTTGCAGTCGCCGGTTTCGACGGCGATTTCTCCACCACGTCCGCACCGCCTCCACGTGAAGAAGCGGCCTGCGGCGCCGGCCGCTGGCGAAGCCAGTCGTCATAGCCGCCGGCGTATTCCTTCCACGTTCCCTGCGGCGCGGGCGGCGCCTCCCACGCGAAGACCTGCGTCACCACGTTGTCGAGGAAGGCGCGGTCGTGGCTCACCAGCAGCACGGTGCCGTCGTACTCCTGCAGCAGCGCCTCGAGCAATTCGAGCGTGTCGATGTCGAGGTCGTTGGTCGGTTCGTCGAGCACCAGCATGTTCGCCGGCTGGCTGAACAGGCGTGCCAGCAGCAGGCGGTTGCGCTCGCCGCCGGAGAGCGATTTCACCGGCGATCGGGCGCGCTCGGGCGCGAACAGGAAGTCTTCGAGGTAGCCGATGACGTGTTTGCGCGCGCCGCCGATCTCGACCCAGTCGGAACCCGGGCTGATGACGTCGGCCAGCGTGGCCTCGGGATCGAGCTGGGTGCGGAACTGGTCGAAGTAGGCGACGGCGAGCTTGCTGCCGAGGCGCACCCGCCCGTCGTCCGGCGCGAGTTCGCCGAGGATCAGCTTGAGCAGCGTGGTCTTGCCGGCGCCGTTGGGGCCGATGATGCCGATGCGGTCGCCGCGCTGGATGCGCGTCGAGAAGCCGCGCACGATCCAGCGCTCGCCGTAGCGCTTGCCGGCGCCTTCGAGTTCGGCAACCAGCTTGCCCGAGGCGTCGCCGCGTTCGAGCTGCAGCGTGACCTGGCCCAGCCGGTCGCGTCGCTCGGCGCGCACGCGGCGCAGTTGTTCGAGCCGGCGCACGCGGCCTTCGTTGCGCGTGCGGCGGGCCTCGATGCCCTTGCGGATCCACACCTCTTCCTGCGCCAGCAGCTTGTCGAACTTGGCCGCCTGCTGTGCCTCGGCTTCGAGTTGTTCGCGTTTGCGGTTCTGGTATTGCGTGAAGTTGCCGGGGTAGCTCGCAAGCCGGCCGCGGTCGAGCTCGATGATGCGCGTGGCGATGGCATCGAGAAAGCGCCGGTCGTGCGTGACGACGAGCACCGCCCCGCCGAAGCCGCGCACCAGTTCCTCGAGCCAGGCGATGCCTTCGAGGTCGAGGTGGTTGGTCGGTTCGTCGAGCAGCAGCGCATCCGGCTCGGCCACCAGCGCCCGCGCCAGCGCGAGGCGCTTGAGCTGGCCGCCGGAAAGGGTATCGACCCGCGCCGCGCCGTCGAGCCCGATGCGTGACAGCGTCTGTTCGACACGCGTGTTGAGGCGCCAGGCATCGGCCTGCTCCAGTTCGTGCTGCAGATCCTGCAGGCGCGTCAACAAACGCTCGTCGCCCTGCGTGGCGACCTCGCCCAGCAGCGCATGGTAGGCGTTGAGCAGCCGGCTCGCTTCGCCCAGCCCGCCTGCCACCGCGGCGAAGCAGTCGTCGCCGGGCTCGAACTCGGGTTCCTGCGGCACGAAAGAAAGCTTCAGGCCCGGCTCGCGCCATACGCGCCCGTCATCGGGGTGCGCGAGGCCGCCGAGCAGGCGCAGCAGGCTGGACTTGCCGGTGCCATTGCGGCCGATCAGCGCGACGCGTTCGCCGGGGTCGAGCTGGAACTCGGCGTGGTCGAGCAGTGCGACGTGCCCGAAGGCAAGGCTGGCGTTTTCGAGCTTGAGCAACGGCATGCGGTTCGCTAGGAAATCGGTCAAGGGCGAATTGTCTCACGCGGCGCCGGCGCGGCAGCCGCGCTTGACGCGTCGGGCGCCGGGACGAACCTCGCGGAACCGGGCAAAGCCCGTAACACGCCTTTCGACGGGCGCAGACTGAACGACGAGGGCAGATCCCGAGGCTGATTCCGTTAGTAGCGAACCCGTCGAACCCTGAACGGACGCGCCTTACGCGTCGCTGCCCCGGTTGCCTGCACCCGGATCGCGCCCTTGGTCGGGCGCAGGTGCTTCGTCCTGCGCATCCTTGCCACGCTTGCGGCGGCCGCGCTTCGGGCCGGCGGCAAAGCTCTGGCGCGCCAGCGACATCTCGGCAAGCTGCGTGGCGACCATGTAATTGATCGAGCCTTCCGGCACCACGCCGGTTTCGTCCGGTTCGCCGGCCGGCACGCCGCTGAGCAACGAGATCGCCTGATCGACCGTGCTCACCGCGTAAACGTGAAAGCGGCCTTCCGCGCAGGCGCGCACGACGTCCTGCCGCAGCATCAAGTGCTTGACGTTGGCATCGGGAATCAGCACGCCCTGCGCGCCGGTCAGGCCTCGCGCGGCACAGATGTCGAAGAAGCCTTCGATCTTTTCGTTGACGCCGCCGATCGCCTGCACGCGGCCGTACTGATTGACCGAACCGGTGATGGCGAGCGACTGGCGGATGGGCGCTTCGGCAAGCGCCGAGAGCAGCGCGCAGGTTTCGGCAAGCGAGGCGGAATCGCCTTCGACCGGGCCGTAGGATTGCTCGAATACCAGACTCGCGGCCAGCGAGAGCGGCAAGGAACGCGCAAAGCGCGCGCCGAGGAACGATGCCAGGATCATGACGCCCTTGGAGTGCAGCGCACCGCCGAGTTCGCTCTCGCGTTCGATGTCGATCACGTCGCCCTCGCCGAGGCGCACCGTGGCCGTGATGCGCACCGGATGCGCGAAGCGGAAGTCGCCGAGGTCGATCACCGCAAGACCGTTGACCTGCCCGACGTGGCTGCCGTCGGAGGCGATCAGCAGCGTGTCGCGCAGCACCTCGCGCTGGACCTGCTGGCGCAGCCGGTCGGCGCGGCCGATCTGCGCCTGCAGGGCGCGCTCGATGTCCTGCGGACCGACGGCCGCCGCGCCGGCCGCGGCCAGATGGTCGGCCTCGCACATCAGGTCGGCGAGGCGCCGCGTGCGAATGCTCAGCCGCTCGGAATCGCCGGCCACGCGCGCCGCCTCTTCGACCAGCCGCGCCACGGCTTCGCGCGTGAAGGGCCGCAGCCCGCCGGCACGCGCGAGCCGGCCGACGAGATGCGCATAGAGCTGCGTGTTGGCATCGTCGCGCGGTATGTCGTCCTCGAAATCCGCCGCCACCTTGAACAGTTCGTCGAACTCCGGGTCGTACTGCTGCAGCATGTAGTAGTGAAGACGTTCGCCGAACAGAATCACCTTGAGGTCGGCCGGGATCGGCTCCGGCTCGATCGACGCGGCGCCGATCACGCCGATCATCTGGCCCAGCGATTCGATGCGGATCTGCCCCGATTTCAGCACGCGCTTGAGGCCTTCGTAGGCGTAGGGCTGCGACAGGAGCTTGACCGCATCGAGCATCAGGTAACCGCCGTTGGCACGATGCAGTGCGCCGTTGCGGATCATCGAGAAGTTGGTAAGCAGCGTGCCCATGTGGGCCACCTGGTCGAGGCGGCCGACGAGGTTCGGGTAGTTCGGGTTGTCCTCGAACACGATCGGCGATGCGCGCGTCGCGCCGTGGTCGATCAGCAGGTTCACCTGGTAGCGCGCCAGCGAGATCGAGCCGGTCATGGTGACCGTGATGGTCTCGCCTTCGGACTTCTGGCTCTCGCGCAGTTCCTCGCCGGTCTCGATGACGTCGCGCTCGACTGCGCCGAGGTAGGCCAGCACTTCGGGCAGGTCGGTGTAGCGGCCCTTGAGCTCCTCGACCATGTGGCTGACTGCCATGCTCATCGCCTCGCGGCTGGCTTCGCGGATTTTCGCCTGCGTCTCGCGCCGCCAACGCGGAAACTGGTGCAGCAGCTTGCCCAGCTTTTCGCCGTGTGCCTCGATGGTCTTGCCGATGCGCTTCTGTTCCTCCTCGGGCAACTTCGAGAATTCGTCCGGACTCATCGCCTCGTCGTCCTTCACCGGCGCGAACACGAAGCCGTGCGGCGTGCGCAGCAGCGCGATGCCGTGCTTGCCGGCTTCGTCGCCGAGGTCGCGCAGCGCGGCGTCCTCGCGGCCCTTCAGCGCCTCCTGGATGGCGTCGATGCGGTTGCGGTATTCGTCGCTCTCGAACACGCCGGTAATGGTGGTGCCGAGTTCGAGGACGAATTCACTCATGTCGCGCTTGAACTGCGCTCCGCGTCCGGCCGGCAGTTGCAGCGCGTTCGGCTTCTGTTCGTCGTCGAAGTTGTAGACATAACACCAGTCGCCCGGCACGTCGCCACGCGCAGCCGCCTCTTCGAGCAGGCGACGGATCATGTAGTGGCGCCCGCTCCCCGCTTCGCCGAGCACGAACAGGTTGTAGCCCGGCCGTTTCATCGCGACCGCGAAGCGCAGCGCCGCCTCGGCACGTCCCTGGCCGAAGCTGTCGGCCGTTTCCGGCAAGTCGGCGGTAGTGGCGAAGTCGAAAACAGCCGGGTCGCATACCCGGCAAAGCTGGGCCGGATCGAGCCCTTGAATGACGGCATTCATGCTTGTTCTGGTTTATCCGTAGAATCGCCGCTCGCCACGGCACGCAAGGATTCTACGACGTGCGCCCTCGCCCGGGATGCTGCGTGGTAGACTCGCGGCAGCTTTCGATGCTGCCGCTGTGTATCAGAGCACGGCACGATCCGGTTCCATCCGGATTGCCGGTTCCGCGGGATCCAGGCGTCCACTCCTCGTAGTTCAATGGATAGAACGGGTGCCTCCTAAGCGCCAGATACAGGTTCGATTCCTGTCGAGGGGACCATCCAGACGGTCCTTCCGTCTTCAGCCCGACGCATCGTCGCCGCCCATGCTGCGGACCCCATCCGGGTTCGCCGAAAACTTAACGCGCATCAGCGCCGATTGAATCGCGCGCAGACCGGCGAGTGCGCCGCACGCGATGCCCACGCCGGGTACCCTGCCGACATCGGGTTCGGACGGGTTGATGCGCACGAGCGCACCGCCTGA
>WBZT01003044.1_pt1 | contig 11253 bp, 8 predicted proteins | sample 5204241 | NCBI WGS metagenome assembly WBZT01 (sample SAMN12344358, study PRJNA552823) | activated sludge metagenome | biome: Activated sludge suspended growth; feature: Nitrification reactor; material: Wastewater; isolation source: activated sludge from nitrification reactor of wastewater treatment...
GTCCTCAAGGATGCGCCCGTTCCCGCGTCGCGCCTGAAGAACCCGGACGCCCCCACCCTCGAAGGTGGTGAGGCCCCCGCTCCGAGCGCGGCCCCCGAGGAGGGCAAGCCGTGAGGAACCTGCCTCCCCAGCGCGCGAAGTGGATCAAGATCCGCATGGCCGCCCTGTGCGGGCTCATGGGCGTGGGGCTGGGATTCGTCGTCTCGGGCGCAGATCGGATCCAGAACCGGGACGGCGCGCAGTGGCTCTCGATGGCGGAGCGGCAACGTCAGCGGCGCCTCCACATCGAGCCGAAGCGCGGGACGATCTTCGATCGCAACGGCGTTCCCCTCGCGGAGAGCGTCGAGGTCCCGAGCGTCTCTCTCGACGCGGTGGAGATGCTGCACGGCATCGATGAGCAGTACGTCCCGATGCGCATCGACCAGTACTCGGAGCGCATCGCGGAGGCGCTCCACATGCCGGTCGAGGACGTCCGAGAGAAGATCTCGCGGCGAGGCCGGTTCGCCTGGCTCAAGCGGCGCATCTCGGAGGACGAGGTCCGCGCCGTCCAGGCCCTCTCCGACAAGAAGCAGCGCTACCCGATCCGCGGCCTCTCCATCGAAGGAGAGGGCCAGCGCTTCTATCCGAACAAGGAGCTCGCCGCCGCCCTCGTCGGCTTCGTCTCCCCGGACGGGAACGGAAAAGAGGGGCTCGAGCTCAGCCTCAACGACGAGCTCAAGGGCAAGCCCGCCGAGGTGCACGGGCTCCGGGACCGGTCCGGCCGTCTCCTCTTCTCGGAGGGGCTCGACAGTGAGCAGGCCCTCGCCGGCCACAACATCTACATCACGATCGACCGCGCCATTCAGTACACCGCCGAGCGCGAGCTCGCGGCGGCGATCCGGACCTACGAAGCCCAAGGCGGATCGATCGTGGTCATGGATCCGACGACGGGAGAGATCCTCGCGATGGCGAGCGGCCCCGGCTACGACCCGAACGACTACGCCAACGCGGATCCGGACGCGCGTCGCAACCGCGCCCTCGTCGATCGGTACGAGCCCGGCTCGACGATGAAGATCTTCACCCTCGCGACCGCGTTCTCCAACCACACGATCAGCGCGACCGACCCCATCTACTGCGAGGACGGTCACATGGCGATCGACAACATCACGATCCACGACACCCACGTCCACAAGTGGCTGACCCCGACCCAGATCCTCCAGTTCTCGTCGAACATCGGCGCGGCCAAGATCGGGCTCGGGCTCGGACAGCAGCGGCTCTACGAGGGCTTCCGCCGCTTCGGCTTCGGCGAGTCGCCCGGCCTGCCCGTCCCGGGCCAGTCGATCGGCGTCCTTCGCCCGCGCCAGCAGCCGTGGGTGCAGGTCGAGACGGCGAGCGCGAGCTTCGGCCAAGGCATCAGCATCACCACCATCCAGCTCGCGCAGGCGATGAGCTCGATCGGCAACAAGGGCAAGCTCCTCGAGCCGATCCTCATCAAGCGGATCGCGGACTCGACCGGCACCGTCCTCGATGAGCCGAAGGCGCGCGTCCGTCGTCAGACCGTCTCCCCGGCGACGGCGAAGCTCCTCTCCGAGATGCTCGTCAGCGTCACGGAAGGTGAGGGGACCGGCGTCGAGGCGAGCATCCCCGGCTTCAAGGTCGCGGGTAAGACGGCGACCGCCCAGAAGATCGATCCGGAGACGGGCAAGTACACCGACACCCACTACATCGCGTCGTTCGTCGGCCTCATCCCCGCCGAGAAGCCGCGGCTCACGATCGCGGTCATGATCGACGAGCCGATGGCCGGCACGTATGCCGGTGGCTCCGTCGCGGCGCCGGTGTTCCGGCGCGTCGCGGAGATGGCGCTGCCCTACCTCGGGGTCACCCCGACCCAGAAGGAAGAGAAGCCGAAGAACACGAAGGGCCAATCGCCGGTCGCGGAAGCGGCGGCGGCGGCGCGTGGCGGAGATCCCGCCGACGAGGCCTACAAGATCGTTTCGGAGGGGCGCGAGCCCGCGACCCCGATCACCTCCGAGCCGCCCAAGAAGAAGCGGCCCACCAAGGTCGGTGAGGTCGAGGTGCCGGAGCTCGTCGGCTATCCGGTGCGCGCCGCCATCCTCAAGGCGTCGAGCGTCGGGCTCGTGCCGCAGATCGAAGGGACGGGCCGGGTCGTCCGTCAGGAGCCGCCCGCGGGGACCATCTCGCCCAAGGGCACCACCCTCAAGCTCGTGTTCGAGCCGCCCACGTGATGACCGATCCGAGCGACAACCCGCCTCCCATCTCGACGCCTCCGCCCCGGATGCGGCTCTTGGACGTCGTGCGCGAGCTCGGGTCCCGAGCCACCGTGCGCGCGGGGGCGTTCGGCGAGAAGGACGTCCCCCTCACCGGGGTTCGCCATGACTCGCGCGCCGTCGAGCGCGGCGACATCTTCGTCGCCCGCGAGGGCGGGCGCGTGAACGGGCTCGCCTTCGTGGATCAAGCGATCGCGCGCGGCGCGGCCGCCGTCATCGCCCGCCGCGGCGCGATCGACGCGACCCTCTCCGTGCCGCTCGTAGAGGTGGACGACGTCCCCCTCGCCCTCGCGGTCGCGTCCGCCGCCGTCTACGGCCACCCGAGCTTCGGCGTCGACGTCATCGGCATCACGGGAACGAACGGCAAGACGACGACCACGCTGCTGGTCCGGAAGATGATCGCGAGGTCCGGCGGGCGGTGCGGGATCATCGGGACCCTCGGGGCCGAGCTGGAGGAGATGGTCCGCCCATCTGCTCACACGAGCCCGGAGGCGGACGAGCTCTCGCGGCTCCTTCGCGAGATGCGCGACCGGGGCGCGACCCACGTCGCGATGGAGGTGAGCAGCATCGCTCTCACCGCGAAGCGCGCCGACGCGGTCCGCTTCCGCGTCGCCGCCTTCAGCAACCTCACCCAGGATCACCTCGACTACCACGGCACGATGGAGGCGTACGCGGAGGCGAAGGCGCGCCTCTTCACGGAGCTCTCGCCCGGCGCGGCCGCCTTGAACGTGCGCGATCCGTTCGGCGTCGAGCTCGCCCGTCGCGTGGCCGGGTCGGCGACGCTCGTCACCTTCTCGAGCGCCTCCGACGTCGGGTCCCCCGTCGTCTATCCGACCTCGCTCGAGCTCGACGCGGCCGGGATCCGCATGGAGGTCGCCTCGCCGATCGGCCCCGTCGCGATCGACTCGAGCCTGGTCGGCGCTCACAACGTCGAGAACCTCCTCTGCGCCGTCGCCATCGGCGTATCCCTCGGCCTCGCCGCCGACGTGATCGGCGCCGGCCTCTCCGGGGACGTGCGCGTCCCCGGCCGCCTCGAGCGCTGCGACGATCCGAGCCGTGACGACGTCGTCGTCCTCGTCGACTACGCCCACACGCCGGACGCGCTCGGGCGCGCCCTCGCGAGCGTGAGGGCCTTCGCTCGAGGCCGCGTCGTGTGCGTCTTCGGGTGCGGCGGGGATCGCGATCCCGGCAAGCGCCCGCAGATGGGCGCGGCGGTGGGCGCGGTCGCGGACGTCGCGTTCGTCACGAACGACAACCCGCGCAGCGAAGACCCGCGCGCGATCGCGGATCAGATCCTGCCCGGCCTCGCCGGCTCGAAGGCGAAGGTCACGGTCGAGCTCGATCGCCGCCTCGCCATCGCGCGGGCGATTCGCGAGGCCGCCCCCGGGGACGTCGTCCTCGTCGCGGGCAAAGGGCACGAGACGTATCAAATCATCGGGGGGCGCACGTTCGCGTTCGACGACCGGGTCGAGGCGCGCGTCGCCCTCGCCGAGCGGCGCGCGGAGCGGGGAGGCGCGTCTTGATCTACGAGCTCTTCTATCCCCTCAAGCACCACTACTCGTGGCTGAGCTGGCTGAACGTCCTCCGGTACGTCCCGTTCCGGACGATCATGGCGACGATCACGGCGATGCTGATCACGTTCGTGCTCGCGCCGTGGTTCATCCGCGAGCTCAAGCGCAAGCAGATCGGCCAGGTCGTCCGCAAAGAAGGGCCGGAGTCGCACTTCGTGAAGGCGGGGACGCCCACGATGGGAGGCGCGCTCATCCTTCTTTCGCTGCTCGTGCCCACCGTCCTCTGGGCCGATCTCCGAAATCCCTTCGTCCTCGCGACGACCGCCGTCACCGCCGGCTACGGCGTCATCGGCTACCTCGACGACTACCTCAAGATCAAGCGCAAGAGCTCGGGCGGCTTGCCTGGTCGGTACAAGCTCATCGGGCAGACCCTCATCGGCGGGGCCGCCGTCGGTTACACGTACCTCCTTCCGGAGCGGATGCCGCCCGACTGGAACCTGATCCGCACTCAGCTCGCGTTTCCGTTCGCCGCGTTCTCGAAGTACTCGATCACCCTCCCGCTCTGGTTCTACGTCGGCTTCGCGATCTTCGTCGTGGTCGCGACATCGAACGCGGTGAACCTCACCGATGGCCTCGACGGCCTCGCGATCGGCCCGGTGATGATCAACGCGGGCACCTACCTCATCTGGGCCTACGTGGCGGGCGCGACGATCGCGAAGCTGCCCCTCGCCGACTACCTGGACATCCCGAAGATCGCCTCCGCGGGCGAGCTCAGCGTGTATTGCGGGTCCGTCATCGGCGCGGGGATAGGCTTCCTTTGGTACAACACGTACCCGGCGCAGCTCTTCATGGGGGACGTGGGGGCGCTCGCCCTCGGCGGCGGCCTCGGGATGCTCGCCGTCTTCACGAAGAACGAGGTCCTGTCGATCCTCCTCGGCGGCATCTTCTTCATCGAGACGCTCAGCGTCATCACCCAGGTCGTCTCGTTCAAGCTCACCGGCCGGCGCCTCTTCCTGATGGCGCCCATCCACCACCACTACGAGAAGAAGGGGTGGGCGGAGCCGAAGATCATCGTGCGCTTCTGGATCATCTCGATCCTCCTCGCGCTCGTCTCGCTCGCTTCGATGAAGCTGAGGTGACCGTGCTCTCCCTATCGAAGAAACCCGCCAACCTGCCGAAGAATCGCCCCACGCCGAAGCCCGCCGCCGAGGCGGTGGCGGAGCGGCACATCCTTCCGCAGCCGATCTCGGATTTGAGGCGACCACCAAGTTCAACGATGGCCAGTACTACCTGAAGCGTCAGGCGGTCTACGCCGTCCTCGCCCTCGTCGCGATGTGGCTCTCGAGCCGCCTCGACTATCGGCGCATCAAGATCCTCACGTACCCGATCCTCTTCGGGGTCGCGGGGATGCTCATCCTCACCATCAGCGGCTTCGGCCATCGCGCCGGCAACGCGGATCGGTGGCTCACGGTCGGCCCCGTCCACATCCAGCCCTCCGAGCTCGCGAAGCTCGCGGTGGTGATGTGGCTCGCGTACTCGCTCTCCAAGAAGGCCGATCAAGTAAAGACGTTCGCGGTCGGGTTCCTCCCCCATCTGTTCGTGTCCGGTATTTTCATGCTGCTGTGTCTGAAGCAGCCAGACTTCGGCAGCGCAGTCGTCCTCCTCTTTCTTACCTTCACGTTGCTCTTCGTCGCGGGAGCACGGGTCCCGTACATCGCCGCGTTCTCGATGTTGCTTGGGCTGGGGGCAGCAGCCGCCGTCCGGTTCAGCAGCTATCGATACGCGCGGTACGTGTCGTGGATCGACATGGAGTCGCATCGCGACGGCTTGGCTTATCAGCCCTTTCAGTCGGTGATGAGCTTCGGGTCGGGAGAGACTTGGGGGCTCGGCCTCGGCCGTGGTCTCCAGGTTCTCTACCTGCCCGAAGCTCACACCGACTTCGTGAGCGCCATCATCGGTGAGGAGCTCGGCTTCGTCGGGATCCTCGGCCTGTGCGCGGCCTACCTCGCCATCGTCGCGCGCGGGGTGAAGATCGCCCTCGAGGCCGCCGACGACTACGGCAGCTTCCTCGCGTTCGGGATCGCGACCCTCTTCGGCGTGCAGGCGCTGACGAACCTCTGCGTCGCGATGGCGATCCTCCCGACCAAGGGCCTCACCCTGCCGTTCATCAGCTACGGCGGCTCGTCGCTCCTGGTGAACGCCGCCGCCATCGGCGTGCTCTGCTCGATCTCGAGGCCGCGCAAGAAGACGATGCCGGCCGGGGCGAGCAAGAAGGCCTCCGCGCCGTCGGCGCCGGCCGGAAAAGCCCCGAGCGCCTCCGCCGTCGTGCTCACCAAGGCGGACGAGGGGGAGGTCGGGTGGTGACCGTCCTCATCGCAGGTGGCGGGACCGGTGGTCATGTCTTCCCGATGCTCGCCGTCGGTCAGGCCCTCAAGCGCGAGGCCGGACCCGACGTGGAGGTGTTCTACGTCGGGACCGCGCGCGGGATGGAAGCGCGCGTGATGCCCGAGGCGGGTGAAGACTTGGAGCTGCTCGACATCGCTCCGCTGCGCGGCGGCGGGGCGAGCGGCCTCGCGAAGGGGACGTACAAAGCGGTCGCGAGCATCGCCGCCTGCCGCGCCCTCGTGAAGCGCCGCAAGCCGGACGTCGTGCTCTCGGTGGGCGGATACGCGGGCGGGCCCGTCGCCCTCACCGCGCGCGCGATGGGCGTCCCCCTCGCCCTCCTCGAGCCCAACAGCGTGCTCGGCTTCACCAACAAGGTGCTGGGGCCCTTCGTGCACCGCGCCTACGTCGCGTTCGGCGACGTCGACACCAAGTTCTCCGGCGACGTCGCGATGCGATCGGGTGTTCCGCTCCGCAGCGCCTTCGAGCAGAAGCCATACGTCCCCGAGGCGGGCCGGCTCCGGGTCCTCGTCGTGGGCGGGAGCCAGGGCGCGCGCGCCCTCAACGAGAACCTGCCGCGCGCGATGAAGCTCCTCCTCGCCGAGTTTCCGGGCGCGACGATCGTCCACCAGACCGGCCGCAACAACGAGGACGCCGCGTCCGCGCGCTATCGCGACGAGGGCCTCTCGCCCTCGACCGATCCCTCTGCCCCGATCCGGGTCGTGCCGTTCATCGATCGCGTCGCCGACGAGCTCTACCGCGCCGACGTCGTCATCCAGCGCTGCGGGGCGAGCTCCCTCGCGGAGCTGTGCGTCGTCGGCCGCCCGAGCATCCTCGTGCCGTTCCCGTTCGCCGCCGATCAGCACCAGCTCGCGAACGCGAAGAGCCTCCAGGCCGCGGGCGCGGCGGTCGCCCTCGAGCAGAAGGACGCGACGAGCGAGCGGCTCGCGTCCGAGCTCGTCGCCCTCGCGAAGGATCCCGAAAAACGAATCACCATGGCTCGGCGCGCGGCCGAGCTCGGAAAGCCGGACGCGGCGCGGACCATCGCGCGCGATCTGTTGAGCCTCGCGGCGAAGAAGAAGGTGGCGTGATGTTTCGAGGGCGCGTTCGTCACGTGCATTTCGTCGGGGTGGGCGGGGTCGGCATGAGCGGCCTCGCGGAGATCCTCCGCAGCCTCGAGTTCGACGTGTCGGGCTCGGATCTGAAGCCCTCCGGGACGACCCAGCGCCTCGGCGGGATCGGCGTCCGCATCGATATCGGTCACCGCGCCGAGAACGTGGCGGGGGCGGACGTCGTCGTCTACTCGAGCGCGATCAAGCACGAGAACCCGGAGCTCGTCGAGGCGCGGGCCCTCGGCACGCCCGTCATCAGCCGCGCCGAGATGCTCGCGGAGCTGATGCGGCTCAAGTACGGGGTCGCGGTCGCGGGCTCGCACGGCAAGACGACGACGACCTCGCTCATCGCGACGGTGCTCCGCTCCGCCGGCCTCGACCCGACGGTGGTGGTCGGGGGCAAGATGGCCGCCCTCGGATCGAACGCGCGGCTCGGGGCGGGGGACCTCCTCGTGGCGGAGGCGGACGAGAGCGACGGCAGCTTCCTCCGGCTCACCCCGACGATCGCCGTCGTCACCAACATCGATCCCGAGCACCTCGATCACTACGGCTCCCACTCGACCTTGAAGGACGCGTTCGTGGAGTTCGCGGCCCGAGTGCCCTTCTACGGCCTCGCCGTCTTGTGCCTCGATCACGCCCACGTGCAGGACATCCTGCCCAAGATCCAGCGGCGCCACGTGACCTACGGATTGAACCCGCAGGCCGACTACGCCGCGCGCGCGATCCAGTTCCGTGGGCTCGAGACGAGCTTCAACGCCTACCGTCGCGGCGTCTCCCTCGGCGGCTTCACGGTGAAGATGCCGGGAGCTCACAACGTCCTCAACTGCCTCGCGACGATCGCGGTCGCGGACGAGCTCGAGGTCCCCCTCGACGTGACGAAGCAAGCCCTCTCCACCTTCGGTGGGGTCGCGCGCCGGTTCAGCGTCGTCGGGCGCAGCAAAGGCCGCACCCTCGTCGACGACTACGGCCACCACCCGGCCGAGATCCGCGCCACCCTCGAGGCGGCGAGGCGCGCGTTCTCGGGAGAGGATCACCGCGTCGTCGTCGCGTTCCAACCTCATCGCCACACCCGCACCCGCGATCTGTTCGACGACTTCTCGCGCGCGTTCAACGAGGCGGACGTCCTGCTCGTCACCGATATCTACGCCGCCGGCGAGGCGCCCATCCCGGGGGTCTCGGCGGAGAAGCTCGTGCAGTCGATCCGCGAGCACGGCCACCACGCCGCCCACTACGTGCCGGACAAGAACGAGCTTCCGAGCATGCTCGAGCAGCTCACCCGCGAGGGCGACATCGTGATCGCGCTCGGGGCGGGCGACGTGAACGCGTGCCTGCCCGCCCTCAAAGCGCGCCTCGACAAGAGCGGGCCGGAGGCGGCGCCGTGACCCCCTCGAAGCGCGAGCCCCCGCGCAACGTGCGGTCGCGGCCTTCGTCGCCGCCGCCCGCGGCCGCCGCCGACTCTCCCGCCCCGCCCGAGGTCGGCAAGACGACCCCTCCGCCGAGGTCGGAGCCGCCCGTCGCGCCGCCGAAGGCGCCCCTCTCGGAGCGGATGCCGCGCGTCCACAAGGCCCTCACCGGGGCGAAGATCGTGGTCGGTCTCGCCATCGTCACGTCCGCGTCCGTCGGGGTGGCGTGGGGCGCGAAGCGCTACATGACGACGAGCCCTCGGTTCGCGGTGAAGACGATCGAGATCGACGGGGCGGAGCGCAAGACGCCGGAGGAGATCGCGGCCATCGGCAGCCTCCACATCGGGGACAACATCTTCAGCGTCGACCTCGACGTGGCCCGCCGAAAGATCGAAGACGACCCGTGGGTGAAGTCGGCCACCGTCACCCGCAAGCTCCCCGGCAGCGTCATGGTCGTGGTCGTCGAGCACGAGCCGGCCGCCCTCGTCTCCATCGAGGACAAGCTGTTCCTCGCCGGCAACGACGGCACCGTGTTCAAGGAGGTCGGCCCCGACGATCCGCTCGACCTGCCCGTCATCACCGGCATCCGCACCGAAGAGGTGAAGACGGACCGGGAGGGCGTGAAGAAGGACGTCCAGCGCGCCCTCGACGTCGCGAACGAGATCGAGAAGTCCGCGATCGCGAAGCGCTACCCGCTGCAAGAGGTCCACCTCGAGAAGGACGGGACCATCGACGCCGTCGTCGGCACGGACGGGATCGCGCTCCACCTCGGGGTGGGGCCGTACCGCGGCAAGCTCGAGCAGGCGGAGCGCGTCTTCTCGGAGCTCGGGAAGCGCAAGACAGAGCCGGCGATCGTGTTCTTGGACAACGAGGCGAGCCCCGACAAGGTCGTGGTTCGGATGCGGTGAGGAGGGTTCGATGTACGACCGAACTCGTCCGCAAAGTTGTACCGTCTCGGGCGGTTCTGGCAGCGTCCCGGTCACCCTACGCGCTCCGTCGTCGTTCGAAAGCGCGGGGCTAGGAAAAGGACCGTGAAGAACCGCGTGGACGAACCCGAGATCGTCGTTGGCCTCGACATCGGCACGACGAAGGTGTGCGCCGTCGTCGGCGAGGTCGACTCGGACGGCGTGACCATCCTTGGTGTGGGCAACGTGCCTTGCCGCGGGTTGCGCAAGGGCGTCGTCTCGAACATCGAGTGGACGGTCCGCTCGATCGCCGACGCGATCGAGAGCGCCCAGACGATGGCGGGGGTCGAGATCCGCACCGTCTACGCGTCCGTCGGCGGCAGCCACGTGCGGGGCATCGCCTCCGACGGCGTCGCGGCCGTGAGCGGGGGCGAGGTGAGCCGCGTCGACGTCGAGCGGGTGCTCGAGGGCGCGCGCGCCATCCCCGTCGACGCCGATCGCCAGATCCTCCACGTGCTCCCGCGCGAGTTCACCGTCGACAACCAGGACGGCATCCGCGACCCGGTGGGCATGAGCGGGGTGCGGCTCGGGGTGAAGGTCAACCTCATCACCGCCGCCACGAGCTGTGTTCAGAACGTGATCCGCTGCGCGGAGCGGGAGAACCTCACCGTCGCCGACGTGGTCCTCGGCTCGCTCGCGAGCGCGGAGGCGGTCCTCTCCGAGGACGAGAAGGAGATCGGCGTCGCGGTGGTGGACATGGGCGGCGGCACCACCGATCTGCTCCTCTACGTGGACGGGGGCATCGCCCACACGAGCGTGATCCCGGCGGGCGGGATGAACGTCACCGCCGACATCGCGGCCGGGCTGCGGACCCCGATGGGAGAGGCGGAGCGGCTCAAGCGCAACTTCGGCTGCGCCCTCGCCCGCATGGTGGCGGAGGACGAGGAGATGGAGGTCCCGGGCGTCGGCGGGCACATGCCGCGCAAGGTGTCGCGGCGGCTCCTCTCCGACATCGTCGAGCCGCGCGTGGAGGAGATCTTCGCGGTGGTGCGGAAGCGCATCGAGGACACGGGGCTGCTCGAGCAGCTCTCGGCCGGCGTCGTGCTGACGGGGGGCGGGGTGCTCCTCGAAGGGATGACGGATTTTGCCGAGGAGATCCTGGGGATGCCCGTCCGCCTCGGGGTGCCGGTGGGGGTGCGGGGGATCTCTCAGCTCGTGCAAGGACCGCAGTTCGCTTCCGGCGTCGGGCTCGTGCAGTTTGGCGCAAAAGCTCTCGCATCGGTGCGCGAGCGCGAGCACGACGGGGGCGAAGCCCGCGCGGCGCGCGTCCAGCGCGACCGGTCCGGGATCGTTCGGGTCGAGTCGCTCGAAGAGGAGGCGGCCCGCGAACAAGAGAAGAAGAAGCCCGGTCGCTTTTGGAATTGGCTCAGGGCGGCATTTTAGAGAAGATGCGCCCCATCTAGGGGGCGTGGTTGTCGCATTGATTCTGGAAACTAGTTCGATTGATTGTTGCCATTGATGGCAAGCGAGCTTGGCGCGTGGCTTCTCACGCGCCCGACGAAGCCGAGGGAAGAGGCGCCCGAAGCTTCGCCGTCGAAGATGAACGAGGCGGCGGCCCTACGCGTGTATCCCCGGGAGGATTTCGATGAGTTTCTCCATTGAGTTCGCCGACG
>WBZT01003045.1_pt1 | contig 11251 bp, 14 predicted proteins | sample 5204241 | NCBI WGS metagenome assembly WBZT01 (sample SAMN12344358, study PRJNA552823) | activated sludge metagenome | biome: Activated sludge suspended growth; feature: Nitrification reactor; material: Wastewater; isolation source: activated sludge from nitrification reactor of wastewater...
AAACATGCGCTTGCCCATGTGCAGGGGAACTCCCGGGATGGATGTCTCGTGGGGCCGGCCGGCCGGCCGGGGGCGCGTCGCGCGGGCCCGCGCGGGTCACGGCCTCCGGATGGCGGGAGGTCGCTGAGGCGCCCAGATCGAAACGAGTGCCCGGATTGGATGCCGCGGGAGCGCCTTCGATTCAACCGCGAACCCGGTCGCGACGGCGTTCGTGCCCCGATGCGTGGCGCTGGTTCGCCGGCGCCAACGTTCGTGCGACCGGGATGGTCGAAGACCCGTAGTGCGGCTTCACTGTCGTCACGATTCCAGCCCGGACGCGTCCCGCTGCGGCACGTCCGAGCCGACCGCATCACCGCCACGAGGCTTCCCATGCCGCTCCACGTCCGCCCCCGCGTTGCCCTCCCCGCGTCCCTCGCGTTCGCCGTGGCGTTCGCGCTCGCCGGCGCCGTTGCCGGATCGCCCGCGTCGGCCGCGTCGCACCCCGGACCGCCGCTTTCGATCCGGCACACGACCGGGCCCATCGCCATCGACGGCAACCTCGACGACGCCGGCTGGCAGGACGTGCCCGAGGTCACGAAGTGGTTCGAGACGCGCGTCAGCGACAGCGGCGAGCCCGCGGTGCGCAACGTCGGCAAGATCGCGTACGACGACCGCTACTTCTACGTCGCGCTGCGCTTCGACGACCCGCATCCCGAGCTGATCCGCGCCCCGTTCGCCGATCACGACCAGCTCTCGGGCACGACCGACTACGGCGGCCTCGTGATCGACAGCCACAACGACGGCAAGTCGGCGCTGCTGTTCCTCGCCAACGTGAACGGCCTGCAGTACGACGCCGTCTCCAACGACGCGTCCGGCGAGGACAACTCGCCCGACTTCTTCTGGGAGTCCGCGGGCAAGATCACGCCCGCCGGCTACCAGCTCGAGATGCGCATTCCCTTCTCGACGCTGCGCTACTCGCGCGAGACCGCGCCGACGTGGGGCGTGATGCTCTACCGGAACTACCCGCGCGATCAGCACTACCAGTTCTTCACCGCGCCCATGCCGCGCAACTCGAGCTGCTTCATCTGCAACGAGAGCGATCTGACCGGCCTCGAGAACCTGCCGCACGGCTCGCACCTCGTCGTCGCCCCGCACGCGAGCACGCAGCGGCTCGACCTGCCGCAAGCCGGCCCCGGCACGCCGATCGTGAACGGCGACGTGAAGTCCGACGCCGGCGCAGACGTGAAGTGGAGCCCGCTCGCCAGCGTCGCGATCGACGCCACGATCCATCCCGACTTCTCGCAGGTCGAGTCCGACGCCTCGCAGATCACCGCCAACGAACGCTTCGCGCTCTTCTACGCCGAGAAGCGCTCGTTCTTCCTCGAAGGCATCGATCTCTTCGCCACGCCGCTGCAGGCCGTGTACACGCGCAGCATCACCTCGCCCAACGCCGGCGGCCGCGTGACCGGCCGGCTCGGCAGCACCTCGTTCACCGCGCTCGCCGCGCACGACCTCGGCCAGGGCCTCACGATCATCCCCGGCGCCGAAGGCTCGCGGTTCGCGCCGCAGGACTTCGCGTCCGACGTCGCCATTGCGCGCGTGCGCCACGACCTCGGCCAGTCGAGCGTGAGCCTGCTCGCCACCGGCCGGAGCATCGACGGCGGCGGTCACAACGCCGTCTTCGGCCCCGACCTGCGCTGGCAGCCCAACGCGCAGGACGTCTTCGCCGCGCAGGCGCTGTGGAGCGACTCGCGCACGCCGAACCGCCCCACGCTCGCGCACGAGTGGGACGGCCGCACGCTGCAGGACCGCGCGCTGCTCGCGCGCTGGTCGCGCAACACGCGCCACCTCGACGTGTTCGTGCAGGGGCAGGACATCGGCAAGGACTTCCGCGCCGACGAAGGCTTCATGCCGCAGGTCGGCTACCGCGAGGGCTACTTCGAGAGCGGCTACACGTGGCGCTCGACCAAGTCCATCGTCTCGCGGCTGCGGCTGTGGACGATCGAGTGGTACGACGAGGACCAGGACGGCTCGCCGCTCGCGCGCCGCGTCTCCGCCGGCGTCGGCATGGACGCGCGCTGGAACAGCTTCGTGCGCATCGAGCTCAACCACGACGACATCAAGGTCGGCCCCACCGTGCTGTCGCGCTTCCGCCCCTACGTGCAGGTGCAGTCGAGCCCCAGCCGGCTCGTGAACAACCTCACGCTGTCCGCCCACTTCGGCGAAGAGCTCGACTTCGACAACGCGCGCAAGGGCACCGGCGCCACGCTGAGCGGCTACGTCACGCTGCACCCGAACGACCACTTCGAGATCACGCCGAGCAGCACCGCGCGCTGGGTCAACGTCGACGATCCCGTGCTCGGCAGCGGCCGGCTGTTCCTCGCCGAGGTCGCGCGCCTGCGCACCGTGTGGACCTTCAACCCGCGCGCGTTCGTGCGGCTGATCGGGCAGTACGAGGGCGACTCGTACAACCCCGGCCTGTACACGTTCCCCGTGCCGACGAAGGACCAGCACTTCAGCAGCTCCGCGCTGGTCGCGTACAAGGTGAACTGGCAGACCGTCGTGTACCTGGGCTACGGCGACAGCCGCGCGCTCGCCGATCCCAACGGCAAGCTGGTCGCCAACGGCCGCCAGGCGTTCGCGAAGGTCAGCTACGCGTGGCAGATGTGATGCGCGGCGCGCCGATGGCGCCGACGTGGGCCAACTGTCCCCGGGGACAGTTGGCCCGCCGCCGGGGCTGAGCCGGCGCCGACGAGCCCAGCTGCCAGCCCCATCTAATGAGGAACGCCGCTCGGGCGAGACCCGGCGGCGTTCGCGTTTCCGGTGCGGCCCAAGGGCTTAGCGGCCCGGCGCACCCAAGCTGGCGGAGAGGGAGGGATTCGAACCCTCGAAGGGCTTACGCCCTTAACGGTTTTCGAGACCGCCCGATTCAGCCGCTCTCGCACCTCTCCGCCGCTGTAGATACACGACTTAGCGAGGTGCCGTCAACCCGCTGTGACCACTGGTGTGACCAATCGTCCCAATATCCGCGCCGCTTCCGCCTGCACGTGAGCCTCGCCGAGGCGACCGTAGCGCTGCGTCGTGACGATCGAGGCGTGCCCGAGGATTTCCTGCAGGGCGGCCAAGCTGCCCCCCGCTTCCAGCCATCGGCACGCGAACGTGTGCCGGAGCTGGTGCGCGTGGAACCGCGTGATGCCGGTCTGCCGCCGGACCTGGCGTGCAAATCCATCCGCGCACGTCAGCGGTGAGATGCGACCGACCCGGTTCTTCAACTCGGACTGCAGGCTGGGCGGGAGCGGCACGCGTCGCACCTTGCCTGACTTCGTCTGGTGGACCACGAGGCTGCCATTGGAAACGTCACCCGTTGTTGCCCGCACCAGCTCGCCCCAACGCAACCCCGTCGACGCGAGGACCCGACACAGGAACCCGTACGGCGCTTCCAGACTGCAAACGGCTTCCAGCTCGGCGTCGGTGAGCCGGTCGGGCGGCCGCTCCTGGATCCGCGGCAGCACCCGGCGCGGGAACGGCGTGCGTTCCACGAGCCCCGAGTCCTCGCACCAGTTCAAGAAGCAGCGCAGATCGGACAGGATGTGCTTCACCGTCTGCGTGCTCAGCTTGCGCTTCTCGAGCCAGAGCCGATAGGCCCGCACGTCCTCGCCGGTCACCCGGTGAAGGAGCGTGTGGCCCATGAACCGGTTCAGGTAGTCCCGGACGCGCTGCTTGGCGAGCCTCTGGTCGCGCTCGCCACGAACCGTCGGGACGTAGGACGAAAGCCACCTCCGCGCCGCGTCCTGAACGGACACGGCCGAGGTGGGCGTCACACCATCCTTTTTCAAAGAACGCAGCCGGTCGCATGCCTCCTCGTAGTTCGTGCCCAAGGAGACCCGTACGAGCCGGCCGTTGGTCATCGCGCGGTAGTAGTACGTCCCGCCGCGCTTGACCATGTTTCTCGGAATCTTCGGCACGGTTACCTCTCTTTCCGCGCCGTCAACCACCGAGAGACGTCAGCCGGGTCGAACCGTAGCACACGCCCCAGCCGGTAGTGAGGCAGACCGCGCCCGGCCACCAAGCGCCGGATCGTCTTGGGGCTAACCCGCAGCGCCGAAGCCACCTCGGGCAGCGTCAGCAGGCGCGCCGGGCGGTCATTGGCATCCGATAGCCCGGCCTGGCCCGTCGGTCCCGTCAGGGTGCGTTCAGCACGATGCGATCCCATTCACGCTCCTCCCGACGCCCGACGGACTCGCTGCCCGTCAGCCCTCATCCTCGGGATCGGCGTCGATGTGGTCGATGCCCGTATCGATCGTCTCGAACTCAGCGCCCTCCGTAAGCAGGTCGCGGCCGCGCTCCTGCGCTTCTTCCTCGGAGCTCGCTTCGACATTCCTCACGCGGCACTCTTCCCAACGCACGATGTAGACGGAGTACTTGTGATTCATCCGTACGCCTCTCACCTGCTGCTGCATCACCTCTGAGATATCGGCCGGGAGGCGCCGACCCGCTTGAGCCGCAGGATCAACCTGCAGGCTCGGCGGTCCGGAACGCACTGCCCGTTGGAATGCCGCCTGCTCCGTGCGCGAGCGACTGCGAACTGTCCGGTCACCCGCCACCGCGAAGCACACCCCTGCCGAGCCGACGAAGCCAGCGTGAGCGCAGGCCGTGGTAGAGCACGAAGACACCGAGCACCAGCGTGGCGGGTCCGAGAATCACGTGCCCTGGGGGCCAGATCCCGGCCTCGTCCAGCTGAGCGCTGACGGGGTTCGGCGTGCTCAGAGCCACTGCCAGTCCCACGAGGACCAGTACGGTCTTCGGTCGGAAGCGAGCCAGCACGATGAGCGAGTGCCAGACCGTTCGGAAGGCACCCACAAGTGGAAGCAGCGCAAGCCAGAGGAGCGCGCCCAAGATTCGTCGAGGCATAGGCATGTTGGTTACGGTTAGTGAGCCAACGCTCCCGGCCATTCATCTGGTCAATCCTCCTGCTCATCCACGCCGATCAGGCGCATGTCGTTCTCGTAGGGTTCGGGGTCTTCTCGGCTCTCCCACTGCTCCCAAGCCAGTTCCTCAGCACGCTGATCCGAAGAAGCGAAGACGTACTCCTCGAAAATCGTTACCCGGCGAAACAGAACCCGGAAGCGCTTCATCTCTTCAGACACCTGCTTCAGTCCTCCTCAAGCTCGGCGAAGGCGCTCTCCGCGCCTCCATCCATGTGAATCGAGTTGTCCCCGTCGTCGACCGCATCCAGCTCGAGCGCCTTCTCCTCGGCCTCCGCCGCGGAATCGGCGGTGATGTTGTGATAGTGGAAGATCTCCCAGCGCCTGACGGTCACCGTGAATGTCGGACTCATGTCCACTCTCCCAGCGGGTCCCGGGTGACGGGCACGATCGTCGCGCCCCCTCCCGCGAGTTGCCGCAACAAGGCTTTGGCCGATCCGCCCACGACCTCGTGAAGCAAGGTCAGCCAGATCCGGACCGCCTCTTCCTGAGCGAGTCCGTGGGGCATCGACATGCGCCACCACTCACCGGCGAAGGCCAGCGACGAGAGGCGTCGCTTGAACCAGGACGGCGACAGCGCCGTCAGGGTGAGCACCTCGAGGTGGATGCCGGCAGCGCGGCACCCGACCCAGTACGACAAGTCCGGAACCCAACGGTGGGTGACGATGAGGAACTCGCGGACGTCTCGCCGGCGTCGCGGGTCCAGGGTCGCGAGTCCGCGCGTCCACCGGGACGAGCCTTCGAGACCACAGCGCTCGAGTTCCACCTCGATCGCGTCGAGGAGTTCGGCGCCAAGGTCGGCAGCTCCCTCGAGCAGCAACGAATCTCGTTCCAGGATGAGTTCTGCCCGGATCGGCCGGCTCATGACGGGTCCTCCTCTCGCCTCGGTGCCAGGACGTAGCGCGTTTCGTCACGAGGATCGAGAGACACCCAACCGTGCTCGAGCAGGCTGGTGCATTGGAGGGCCTCTCGTGTCGTGAGCCAGATGAAGCGCTTCGCCATCTCGTGCTCCATGGGCATGGAGCCCCATCGGTCTCGGATCGCCTGCACGCGAGCAACGGAGGCTGTCACCACGAGCACGCGGAAGCCGCGGAGCCCTTCCGGGAGACCCAGCCGCGCTCGGAGACCGTCGAAGGACCCGTTCAGAAGGGCGCGAAGGTAGAAGCGCACGAACAGCCCGACACCGCGCTTGGGGTCCCCCAAGACCTCCGTTCCCCGATCGATCTCGACGAGGAAGAACGCCTGGCGCTCGCCACGCCGCATGGCGAAGGCGAGGTCCGGCGTATGCGTGATGCGCTCCGCCAAGTCGCCGCCGAACGCCACCGTCTCGGCGAGCAGCGCCCGTGGCTGCACGGCCGCCGCGAGAGCCGTGCGATCGGTGTCGGCGATCATGTTCAACAGGTCAACATCCGGCCGCTGGCCGGCGGAGAGCACAATGGAGATCCGGAAGTCGCTGACCTCGAGCTGGTGTCGCAGGAAGTAGGTGCCCGGCAGAGCGACGGGAGTACGTCGTGCGACCGCAGCGCCCACACCCGGCGTAGCGTTCGCGGTCAGCGTGGCCACTCCCAGCGGCGAGAGCGAGATGATCTGTGTCGGCACGCCGTCGCTCCGCCTGCGAACAACCAGCCCAGCCTGCTCCAGACGACGGAGGCGGCGCAGCGCAGTCTGAGTCGAATGGAAGTGCAGCCGCTCGAGTTGCTCGCTGGTGAGCAGCCGGTACTCCCCGAGCGAGCGGAGTATGGAGCGGTCGCGCTCCGTGATGATTGGGCCAGGGCGGGTCACAATGCCTCTCCCGGGCTCAGGCCATTCAGGCCATTCGTGCGCGGCGCGCGCTCAGCAGTGACGGCGGGGCGCGCGTAGCGGGCTCGCGAGCGGCGAATGACCTCCTCGCGCACCTTCGCCTGACCGCCCGTAGGGGGAGGAAGGGTGCGTAGCCGGAAGACGCTCCGGCCGATCCGGCACACCGCCTCGCCGGTGCGCAGACTCACGAGCTGTTCCGCTTCCACCGGCACGAGATGCCCGTCGACTTCGCCGACGAGTTCACGCGAGAGGCGGCGTGCGTCGCTGGCTCCGACCTGAAACGCGACCACCGTGCCGACGTTGCCAAGGATCTCGCGCATTAGGTTCTCGCCGATCTGACCGGTCTGCTGGTGCGCGAGGACGAGTCCGAGACCGTATTTGCGAGCACGCGACAGCATCACCTCGTAAGACGTCGCGGCCACGTTCGCGAAGCGCTGGAACTCGTCGACGTAGACCATGAACAACCGGCGCTCGTGCTGCGGAATGTTGGCGCGACTCAGCGCCGCGATTTGCAGCTTGGCGACCACCAGCTGGCCTAGAAGCTGCGCGTTCTCCTCGCCCAATAGCCCATCCGAGAGCTTGAAGAACATCACCTTTTGCTCGTCCATCGCCCGGCGCACGTTGAAGCTCGGTCCCGGCTGGCAGAGCAGGTTGCGCACCGTGCGAGGCCGCAGAAACCGCCCCAGGCGATTGACGAGCGAGAGGTGCGCGTCCTTGGGGTAGGCCGAGTAAGTGTCGCGCCAGAATCGTCGGGTCTCCTCGTCACGGGTTTGTTCGATGATCCAGCGTCGGAACCCGTCGTCCTGCCGATCGAGGAGCCGCTCGATGTCGAGAAGGGTCGTATTAGGGATCGGCAGTAGGGCGTACAGCGCCTGTCGCAGGATCATCTCCATGCGCGGCGCCGCAGTCGCCGTGTCCTCCGCCAGCCGCTGGAAGATCGCCATCAGCTCGGCGCTCTTGAGGTCGAGGTCTTCGCCCTCGTCCAGGTGGAGCGGGTTGAACGACACCGGGTAGTTCATGTCCCCGGGATCCACGACCACGATGTCGTCCCAACGGGAACGCGGGATGTACGGCAACAGCTCGTCCGAGATCATCTCCGCCTCGGGCGCCACCACGGCGAGCCCACGACCGACCTCGAGGTCCTGGAGGATCATTCGGCGCAGGGCGGTCGTCTTTCCCGTGCCGGTCCGCCCGACCTGGTACTGATGGCGCGCACGCAGGGAATCGGGCAACCGAACCGGGATCTCTTCCCCGTCCCTATCGAGGTAGCCGAGGAGCGGTCCGGAGATGGACCCGGCCCTGGCATCCAGCTCGGCTCGCAGGTCCGCCGGGGAGATCCCGCCATCGATCCAGCCGCGGATCTCCGCCCCCTTTGCGACGTAGCCCGCGAGGTACCCTCGCGTGCTGTTGAAGTCGCGGAGGACGGCGTCACATTCCCGCCGCCGGCGGGCATCGAGCCGCCGCCGAGCAAGCGTCCGTTCCTCCTGAGCGAGGCTGTTCCTCGCGGATATGCGCGAGAGTGCGTACCCGCCAAGCCCGATGGCGCCGAGTCCAAGCAGCCAGCCGTTCATCGTCCGTCGCTTCCCGACCCAAGGTCGCAGTCGTCCTCACCCTGTATCCCGACCCCGTAACTGAGCTGTATGTCCACTCGGTACGGGGTACGTGAGCGCAAGCCGTTGTTATCGTGCACGGAATGCACGCCCAGATGTGCCCGACTCCGGTGCACTGCACTCGTGACGGGCCGTGAACCGCCCCGCGGCATACGTTCGTCTTCGACTTCGTTTCCCCAGGCGTCCCAGCCGGGCACTCGGTGGCGTGCGAAGAGCTCCAACCTCGGCAGCTCACCCAGCAGTTCGACGATGCGTCCGCGCACCTCATCCGGCTTCTCGCTGTGCCGGCGGCGGGGGCTCACGACGACCGAGTGCACGCTCCTCGAGACACGCGTCGGCCGACCCTTGGTAGCCAGGAGGCACGGCTCGGTATTGGCGCGAGTCCACGCGCCCAGGCCGGTCGCCAGCCCCTTGCCCAAGGGGTTCAACTTGACCCAGCAGAACGCCACCGAGCGGTACTCGAACCCCCACGCCCTAATGAGGTCGAAGGCGTCCTGGAGCAGTGGCCACGTCGCCCAGAGGAACAAAGCGCAATCTCTCGCCGCGGGCAACACCATCGCCTTGAGCTCGTCGATCGAAAGCGTGTCGTAGTGGTCGGCAGCGCCACCGCGGCCGTGGTTTCGGCTGCGATAGGTCCAAGGCGGGTCGGCGTAGATGATGCTGTAAGGGCGGCGCGGCAGGTCCGAGCACGAAGTGCCCGCGAGGTTCAGCCGAACCCCGGGCTTCTCGTTCGTGATCGGATTCCGCACTGTGTTGTTCATCGCCCTCTCGTCGGTGTGTCAGTCGCAGATCTCAGGTCGTTGTGTCCGCTAGTGCTTCAAGGCCTGCCGCGGCGCTGAAGCGTCCGGGGACTCATCCAGTGGGCTCTCGTGGGCAGCTGGGGCGTCCTGGTGACTCGGGCGTTCCGCTTCGGCAGGTACTTCTTCACGAACCTCCAGGCTCTGAGACCCAGGTAGCTGACAAGGCCGATCGCGAGCAGCTCCGGCACCCACGCGTGGTCCGCCAGCAGCGAGGCGCGCGCCGCTCCGAACACGACTGCGCAGACGAGGAGCAGGCCGGCGAGCCCCTGGGCGGTACGAACGAGCCGGTCCATCAGCGGCTCTCCCCGAAGGCTTCGCGGTAGAGCTCGCCCGCCTCTGCCGGGGGCAGCCCAAGCCCGAGGGGCTGACCATCGGTCCGCAGCTCGAAGTGCACCTCACCCCAGCCGTCATGCCGGTAAGCGTGGCTCGTCCCCGATGCGCCGGAGGTCCCGATCACCTCGCCCGCGTGCACGACCATGCCGGGCTTCAGGTCGGGGCGGATGGCGTCCAAGTGGGAGTAGCTGGCCGTGATGAGGTGCCCGTCGCGCACGCCGAGATTGAGCGTGATGCGGCGGCCATGCAGTGACCGAAGGACCTCTGGGGGCGTGTCCCCGAACTCGCGGCACTGTCGAAGCAGCGCGTTCCGCTGTGCTTCGGGGAGGCTCGGCTCGTTCTCGATGGTGAGCACGGTGCCATCCGCCGCCGCGCGAACCGGGGTGCCGCGCTGGCAGCGAAGGTCCAGCCCCTCATGGACTCCCGCGCGATATTCGCGAACCGCGCCGGGCAAGCGATCCGGCGAAGTCGGCACGGCGACGCCCTCGACCGGCTCGGTCAACTCCGGAAGATCCTGAGGCGATTCCGTCGCAGGCTGCTGCACGGCCTCGTGCACGACCAGGTCGCAGTCGTCGACCGGCGCGAGCGCGGTCGGTCGTCCCCGCTGCAGCGCCACTCGCAGGGCGGCCCCTTGTGCAGTCACGCCCAGGATAAACAGCAGCAACGCGGCGTTCGAGCGCAAGAAGCTGGGCGCGAGCCGGACGAGGTCAACGAACATCGATGAGTACTCCTTCCCCAACGGCAAGCTGGCTCCCGTCGGGCAGCACCGCGGTGATGCGCCCGTCCGCATCGGTGACTCGAAGCACTCGCTGCCCCGGCCGCAGGACGACACGTCTCCACGGGCCGCCTCCGACGGTGAGGCGGCGGACGACGGCCGGGCTGTGCGCGTTGTCCCCGATGCCGCTCAACAACCCGGCGAAGACGTACCCGGATGCACCGTGGGAAGAACTCAGACGACACCACCCACCCTGCTCTGCCCCGATCTCGACGGGCTCGCCCTGGTAGAGTTGCGAGACGACGGGGTAGCCTATGCCGGGCCCGCTGCGGAGATTCACGGTCGCGGCGCCGACGGTTACAGTGGGCGTCGACGCGGCGGCGAGCGGCATGGCTTCAGAGGGCTGCTCGGTCACGGGTTGGACGGCGGACGGCTTCGTCACAATCGGGAAGACCTCCGGCTTGAACCTGCTCAAGGCGAGCCCCGTGACAAGAGCCGTCAGCACCACGACACCCGCGAGCGGAAGTAGCGAAACGCGAACAGCAGCGAGGTCGGGCACCACGAGTGGAATCACACGAACGGGCAGCCCCGCCGGCGGCGGGTTGAGGACAGGCGGCACGAGCGGCGGCCTCACCGGTCGCACGTCAGGCCGCCTCGGAATCTCGCCGACAGCCTCCGGAACCGCGAGGGGTCGGGCCGCGGCCGGAGCGGCGGGCCCGGCCACACCGACTGCCTCCGGCCACTCGACTTCGCGCGCGATCGGCAGTGGTCCGTCAGGCACATTCTGGATGGCGTGCGCGACCTCGGGCCGCAGCCGGCCGTTGTCGTCGGTGAGATCGGGGCCAATAGTCACGAGCGCACCCCCGCTGAGGAAGAGAAACCGCACACGGGACACGGCTCGTCGCGCACTACGCGTGCGTGCACGACGTCCATGGGCCGACGGAAGAGGTCCGTGTATTGGGCTTGCGGAGCGCTCGGGCCATGCAGGAGCGTGAAACCACCGTGCGCGAGCAACGCCGAGCGACTTCC
>WBZT01003046.1_pt1 | contig 11245 bp, 7 predicted proteins | sample 5204241 | NCBI WGS metagenome assembly WBZT01 (sample SAMN12344358, study PRJNA552823) | activated sludge metagenome | biome: Activated sludge suspended growth; feature: Nitrification reactor; material: Wastewater; isolation source: activated sludge from nitrification reactor of wastewater treatment...
CGGCCCTGGCGGTGTGTTGCCCACCGGCATCACCGCCGACACGACCTACTACGTGGCGTCGCCGTCGGGCGCGACCCTGAAGGTGTCGTCCAGCGCTGGCCCCGGGGCCGACTACGACTTCTCGGGCACGCTGGGCGGCGGCACCGCACCGATCTACATGAAGCTCGTCGCCACCCGCCTGACGGCGAGCGGCTTCGACAGCGTCAACGCGACGACCGTGTCGAGCGGCGTCAGCATCGGCTTCTCGAAGACGCTGCAGGACGACCATGCCGGCACCAGTGCCAGCCACGTGTCCTGGGATACGTCGGACCTGCCGCTCTACGGCGCGATCACGGTGACGCCGAGCGCGGGCACGCTGTCGACGGGACCGAACCTGAACGTGAAGTTCACGGGCCGGGACTCGACCGGGGCGGCGGCCACGGAGACGCTGACCTTCTCGACGGCGGAGATCGGCGCCGGGTCGCCGGCGAAGACCACGACCAAGTCGTGGTCGTCGGTGACCTCCGTGAGCGTCTGGTCGGACGCCGCGTCGATCACGGACTGGAGCGGGACGCTCGCGTTCACGGGGAAGTGCTTCCCGACGCTGAACGCCGCGAACGGCTACCGCTACGTCAGCAAGGCGATGGCGAAGGTCAACAGCTACGCCGCGGCGGGCTTCGCGGCGACGACCGAGTCGTCACAGACGGGCCAGTTCGAGATCGCCAAGCTCGATGCCCTCACCCAGACCAACCTCCCGGTCACGTTCGCGGGGACCACCGCAGCGATCGAGTCGGTGATCAATGGCCAGTCCAACCTGGTCACCGTCACCGTCTCGTCGTACGAGGACCACGGCATCGCGACCGACACGGAGTACTCGCTCGGGGGCGGCACGACCACGACGGGGACCGCGGACGACTTCAACGCGGCGCTCGCCGAGCTCAAGGCGTTCGACATCGACTGCGTCGTCGTGCTCTCGACGGATGCCACCGTGCACCGGTACGCGCTCGCCCACGGTGTGTACATGCAGGGCAACGGGCGCAACGACCGGCAGATCTTCGCCGGCGCGGCGGCGAACGAGACCTACACCGCGCTCCGCACCCGGTTGCGCAACCTCGGCACGGGGAACGCCGACATCCTGAACTTCTTCTGCGACGAGATCCAGATCACCTCGTTCGACGGCACGTCCGTGTGGAAGGGCCCGGAGTGGACGGCGCTGCAGGCGGCGATGGTCGCCGCTGGCAACCTGCGGGTGAGCCTCACGCGCAAGCGCCCGAACATCCTCGGCCACCGACGCAACAGCGCGCTCCTGGGCGACGATGGCGAGAGCGACCTGATCCGCATCGGCGTCGTCCCCCTCTCCACGCCGCCGGGCGGGGTGCCCCGCTACGTCCGCTGGGTCACGGCGTGGCTCGAGGACGAGAACGACATCCGTACCGACGGTGCGGCCGTGCGCTCGCGCATGCTGATGTACAAGGCCCTGCGTGCCGGCCTCGACCCGCTCATCGGCGAGCTCGGGACCTCGGCCACCGAGGGCCTCATCGAGTCGCGGGTGGTGGAGGTGATGGACCAGCTCGTGCGCGACGGCACGATCACGCGGTGGAAGCGTGAGACCTTGACGGTCACCCAGGAGGGCAACACGTGGAACGTGGGGCTCGAGGGTCAGCCGGCCACGACCATCCTGTTCATCGGCCTCAAGGCGACGTTCAGCGTCCCGACGACCTGATAGGAGACCCCCATGCCGCAGCCGCTGCTTCGTCCCTTCTCGAGCCCCCGGTGCCTGCTCTACTTCGGCAAGCACGCGCTGGGGCTCGCCACCGGCTTCCAGGTGCGCGAATCGATCACCCAGTTCCCGGTGGAGGCCCTCGGCGACGTCTACGTGAAGTCGCACGAGCCGGTCGCCATCCGCGTCTCGGGGTCCTTCGACACGATGCACATCTTGTCGCGCCCGCTGTCGGGCCTGGTCGACGCCGCTGGTCCGCTCTGGCCGTACGGTACGACGCAGCAGGTCATCCAGTACGAGCCCCTCACCGTGACCGTGGTCGACGACCTCACCAAGAAGTCCGTCCTGAAGATCATCTCGATGGCGCCCGAGTCGCGCACGTGGACGATCGCCGCCGGCTCCGTCATGATGGAGAACGGCACCTTCGTCGCCATCCGCGTCGAGGAGCACAAGAGCCCGATCACGACCTGATCTCGACGTTGACTTAGCAGCCGCCCGGCAGGAGGCTACCCCCTGCCCAAGCCGCGGCCTGATGGCTGTACTGGTGACGGGCAATTTCTGGCGCCCGACGTGACGGCGGGCCGCCAGAACCCTCACGACAAGGTGGTCATCATGGCGGGTGTTCCGACGTTGGGGCGCATGGAGAGCGAGTCCGCGTACGACGAGGCGCGTGCGCTGCAGGAAGCCGCGGAGCAGGAGCGTGCGCGCGAAGCGGCCGCAGGCAGGGTTGTCGCAGACCCTGATGACGTGCCGCGGTCGAAGATCATGCGCTTCACGTGGTACGACTCGGTCCTGCGCCGGAGGGTCAGCGAGGACTTCGAGGTCCGGATCATGACCTACAAGGAGCGCCTCAACCGCGCGCGGTCGGCCGGGCTCATGGCGGGCATCTCCTGGGGGCTCCTGCCCGCGCAGACCCAGCAGTACCTGCTCGCCATCGCGACGAGCCAGATCCTGTGGCCCAAGGCTTCTGAGGCCTGGCGCCGCGCCCTCGACGAGCAGGAGGACGTGGCGATTGCTGCCTACCTGGCGGTCGAGGAGCACCGCCAGACCTACTTTCGCCTCGACGATGGCGCGGGTGAGTCGGGCGAGGCGGAGATGGGACTGGCCATGGCTCCGGTCGCTTATCCCGGCACCTGACTTCTCCTCGCTCGAGGAGATCGAAGGAAGCGACGAGGAGGTGTACGAGTACGTCCTCCTCTCGATGGACGACCGTGCTTGGCAGCAGGTGGAGGGCCAGTGGCAGGTGGCACGTGCGGCTGAACGCACACCCAAGCGGGGGGCCGTCGATCCGTTGATGGTGATCTGGGCGGAGGCTCTCCGGAAGAGCCAGGAGCGCGAGGCCAGATACCAGGACCAGGCAAGGGTGCGGGATGGCGAACAACAATGACAATGTGAAGCTATCTGCGACCCTGGACCTGGCGCAGGCCATCAACGAGTCGAAGTCGCTGGCCAAGGTCTGGAACAAGCTGCTGACGGACATGCAGAAGGCCGGTGAGGTCATGTCGGCCGCCGGCATGCGCGGGTCGTTCCGTAGCAGTGCTGAGTACGGCGACACCAAGATCTCGGCCACGGGGCGCATCCCTGCGCCCGAAGTCGCTGCGCAGCGAGCCAACGCCCAGACGGCAGAAGCGCAGAGCGTCCTGTCGCGTGCACAGGCACGCATGTACGCTTTGCGCCAGGCGGGAGCTGGGGGGCACGCGCGTGTCCTGGCTGCTCAGGTCCACGAGACCTTGGCGGAGAGAGCTCTCAACGCCGGGGACCCGCAAAAGGCCCTGGCTTTCGCCAGGAGAGTCCAGGGGAACCTCACCGCGGCCGAGTACGAGACAGGGATGTCGACGCAGGCGCCGCATCACCAGTTCCGCATGGGGCTCGCGGGGATGCGAAGGCAGCTTGCCCTGAACGAGCGCCTTGTCCAGCGGGGGCAAGACCTCGGTGCAGACACCACCGGGGCGGAGGCGCACCTGGCGGGTGTCAGGGCTGCCTTGGCGCAGCGGAACAAGAGGGGCCTCCGGGAGGCGGAGGCGCAGATCAAGGAGGACCTCTCCATCGCCGACCTCAAGGCGGAGGTCAACAGGCGAGAGAAGATCAATAACCGGGAGAGGTCGCGCATCGAGCGTGAGTCGATCGGCCGCGCGGCCGACCGCTACGCCTTCGCGCGTGCGATCCACACCGGCATCCACCAGGGTGCAGCAGCGCTCGCAGGGATGGTCGCCGGGGGCTCCGAGGCTGTCGCCCCTGGCATGGTGGGGCTGATCGGGGCTGCGGGCAACGTCCTACACATGCAGGGGATGCGCCGCTACGCCCTACAGGGCATCGGCGGAAAGTGGGGGTCCGGCGGCGGCGGCGGCGGCGGCGGCCCCTCGGGTGGCGGGGGTGGACCTTCGGGTGGCGGGGGTGGACCTTCGGGCGGCGGTGGCGGCGGCGGCGGCGGCGGCGGCGGCGGCGGCGGCGGCGGCGGCTTCGGTGGCCTGGGTATGGCCGTCACCGGATCGATCATCGGCGCGGTCGCTAACGGGGTGATCTCGCTGATCAACAAGGGCAGCGGTATCATGCGCGCTGGCGGCAGCATCGCGTCGCAGTACGACGACATTGTCGGCTCGCAGATGTATGCGCGCTCTGGTGCGGGGGCGTTTGATCCCAGCTACATCAAGGGCGTCAACAGCTACTACAAGATCGAGCGTGGGGGGAACGAGTACAGCGTGTTCGGCGGGAAAGTGACCTCGCCCAAGAGCTACGAGAGCACGCCGCTCTACCAGTACAGCGAGGAGGCTGCAGCGGCAGGTATCAACGAGCGGACCCAGCAGATCCTCGCCACAACGAGGCAGGCCCGGGAGCACTTCTTCGCGACGATGAGTCTGCCAGGGTTCGGTGGTCAGGACCGCCAGACGGCGTTGAAGAACCTGGGGTCCATGCTTGGGGGCACCGGGGGTATCGACATCGAGAGGCTCCTCGGGACGAACAACCCCTTCCTCCAGAACATGAGGTACAGCGGGCTGCTGGGTACCGCCCACAGGTACAACATCGACCCGCGCCTCATGGGCGCGACCCTCGCGGAGTCGGTAGGCTCGAGTCGTATCGGACGAACGACCAACAACGACCTCGTCCTCGGGGCCCAGAAGTTCGGGCTCGGCACCAACAGCGTCATCGAGAGCTACCTCTCGATGCGTGCGCAGGGGGCCGCTGGCGGGTTGAACTTCAACCCCGATGCTCAGTCCGCGTTCCTGCTCCAGCTGCACGGCAGTGGGGTGAGCAAGGAGCAAGCGTTCAACATCCCGGGGGCGATGATCAATGACCGCCTCGGGGCAGCCAAGACCCTCACGGGGGGCTTCGCCGATACCGGGCGCCAAGCCGTCCTGGCATACGCTCTCCAGCGCACCGGGTCGATGTCCGCGGCCGCCGACTACATCCGCGGGATGTCTGAGCAGGAGCAGCTCACCGCGATGAAGAGCGTGCTCGGGTCGGACGTGACACGCATGCGGCTGATGGACGCTGGGATCTCGGCCAGCTCGGCTGACAAGCTGATGGGTGGCGCCTTCACGCCTGGCGCCGCGTTCGGAATCCAGCCCGCGGAGATTCTGGCTCTGAAGGGGGTTCTCGGATCGCCTGCGGCCAACCGGGACGCCACGCAGCAGGCGTACGAGTCGAGTCCTGACAGGGAGGCACGCCTCGCCCGGATCGACAAGACGTTCGACAGCATCGCGGTGTCTCTCACCGAGATCGCTGAGTCGCTGTCGAAGGTGGTGTTCTGATGGACGTGAGCCTGACATGCCACCGGCACGGGGCTGCCGAGGTGGACATCACCCCGCACATCCAGACGATCAGGTACTCGCGCTCGAGGGATGTCACGGCGAGCGAAGGGCTCGTCGTCACGCTCAAGATGAGCGTGGTCGAGGCCACGTACAAGGTCCGCCCCGGGAACTGGCTCGTGCTGCGCACGTTGGACGGCCGCGCGCTCTCGTTCGGCTACGTGACCGACGTCGACGCCGGGTTGAGCCGCGGGCAGAATCGGGCGCTGGTCTCGGACTTGGTAAAGGTCACCACGATCTCGTGGTACGAGTTGATCACTCGAGCGCACGTGTATTCGCCGGTCGGCGACACAACCAGTGTTGGCGCGTTCTTCAGCCTGTCGGACTACAGCGCGGCGATCGCCCCCATCATCCAGGTCTATACGATTGGGCAGATCGGCCACAGCCTTCAGCAGCTGTTCCGGAGCCTCGGCCGTATCAAGCTGCCTGAGTCGCTGGGCGGTGAGTACCTCGGGGATGCGGTACCTGTTGTCTACAACGAGGCCACACGGGTGGCGTACGCGCCTGACCGTATCGTGGAGGAGGTGGCAACGACCGGCGGACCGGCCACGACGTTCAGCATCGGAGCGACCGAGTCGGGCCTCGGGGAGATGATCCAGGGGGCCTACCAGCCGGACCGGACCCTCATCGAGATGTTCTGTTCGCTGGAGCCGATGCCAGGGGAGGTGGGGCTGCCTACGCTCACGGCAGCGCAAGCGATAGCGACTGCGGTGGGCAACATCGCGAGCGCCATCGTGACGACAGCGGCGCAAGCGGCGGCCCCAGCGGGGCCATCGGTGAGCTCTGGAGTCGTGGCGGTCACCCCTGAGTACAAGGACAGCAAGCTCGCCCAAATCCTGGGCATGCGTCCTGTCCTCATCTACCGGACCACGCCGTGGCGTACCCGCCCACTACACAAGTCGCTCGTGGCGTCGAAGGGCTACAAGGGCGTGGACGACGCCTACCTGGACGAGCTCGTCGGGTCGATCCTGGCGCGATTCGGCGTGGTGCCGCCCCCCGACCCCATTGCAGACCAGCACAGGCGTGACCAGGAGGAGCTCAAGGGCAAGGTCTCAAATCAGATAGAGATGCTCAAGGCGCTATACAGCGCTGTCACCTGGGACTACGCACGCGCGCTCGCCATCTATCCTGAAATGATCAGGAGCATGAAGATGCGCTGGTCGGACGCGGCTAGGGTCAACATGACCACGATCGCCTACGCTACGGCGGGTACCACGGGAGTGGAGGCGTCGGAAGCCGCGGGGCTGCCAATCCTGTACGAGGACTCGGTGCGGAACTACGGTCCACGGATCGCACGTCCGACCTGGCCATTCGTCATGGTCGGTAGCCTCGAGGCCGGCATGTCGACTGCGGCTGGGAACCCCAACGGGTACACGGCCACCATTGGCGACTTCCTTCGAGCCCAGGCCGCGCAGCTCATGCAGTTCTTGCAGAACGCGCACCTGATGGCGACCGGGACGATCAGCCTGAACTACACGGACGCCTTCGATGCCAACCTCCAGGAGCGAGTTCTGTATCTGCCACAGGCAGAGATCATCAAGGTCGCGCTGAACGACTCGCTCGACATCTTCTACGCCTACGTCGACGGCGTCACGCACGAGTACAACAGCACGGACGAGGGTGTCGACCTGGCCAGCACGACCGTGAGCTATTCACGTGGGCTCTTCGGGTTCGAGGAGGACGTGGTCCGCGCGCCCTACGTCCCGGCACCAGAGGCGCCGGACCAGAAGCCAGTGGGGAACAGCTCGAGGGTCTCATCCCGTAGGGCTGGTACGAAGCGGGCTCCTGTCACGGTCAACAGCCTCCTCCACGGAGGCGTAGAGCTCGCGGTCTCGTTCCCGGTCTTGCGGGACCTGCTCGTCCTCGATGAGGACCTCCCAGCACCTCTTCGCACCTACAGGACCGGCAAGATCAACAACGTCGTGATGCACTTCACGACGGGCAGGTTTGAAGCAACGGCGACGAGCTGGACGACCGAGTTCCAGAACCGCTACTCCTCAAAGCAGGGGATGTACGCGCCACATATCATCATCGACAAGGACGGCGGGGTCACCCAGATCATCGACACCAAAGTCGAGGCGTGGCACGTGATACACGAGCAGGTGAACGCCACGTCGGTGGCGGTCGAGCTGATCGTTCCAGGGAAATCCGGATGGAAGGCGTCGGAGGAGAGAGCCAAACAGGCTGCGGGAGGTGTCACCCTCCCGTGGCCTACGATGACGGACTACGTGATCATCGGTAGCAACGGCACCAGCCAAACGAAGACAGACTTCTTCGGTCCGACGCAGCTGCAGAAGAAGTCCTTGCGGGAGGTCTTGAAGGCGCTCTACTCTCACATCGGGATCCCGCTGTATCACGACCCTGGGTCGACGCTGCCCAAGACCGTCCGGCGGTTCGGTGTCGCTGAGGCAGGCAGGAAGCTCGCAGCTGGGGGCGTGTGGCACCACACGCAGTTCTACGCTGGTCACACGGACGCGGTCGGTCTCGACATCCTCGAGGTCCTGCCAGGGGTGGTAGCATGAGCCGGCCAACCGGACCGATCCTACAGGCAATCCGCCGCGGGGGTGTAGGCATCGCCTACGCGGTGCGGAGCTATCAGATCAGCGGCGTCCACTACGTGGACGTGGAGCTACCCGCAGTCGGTGGCTCCTGGAAGAAGTGCCCTGTCGTCGGTGGCGACAACAAGGTCATCAACGCGCCGGAAGATGAGTGGGACGGTCGCATCGACCCGGAGCTTCACCCGTTGGTCGCCATCGGATATCGCTCCTGGCGCCTTCCGCCGCTTGTCTTCGACGTGATCAGCAACGAGTCGATCAACTTGTCGGATGCGAGCGACGATGACGAGCACACCGACTCCGATCAGCGTAGGGAGACAGTGCGCGACCGTGTCTTCGAGAATGGCGGCTCGAAGGTCATCATGGACGCTAACGGGAACGTTACGTTCCACCTGGGCGGTGATGTGACCTTCTCCCTCAAGGAGGGGATGAAGATCACCAAGGATGGGGATGCAGGCGATCGGATCGCGACGGCGGGTACTGTGTCTGAACAGCTCAACGCCGTCATCGACAAGCTCAACGCCCTGATCGACTACGTGCAGACCTACGTTGCAACGGCCACGGCCCCGACAGGCGGAGGGCCCGTTACGCATGGGGCCTTGGGCCTCCCCGACCACGCTGGGTCCGTGGGCGACGACGACCTGGCAGCGTCGGGCGTGCTGATTCCCAGCCGGAGGGCCTGACGTGGTCAACCTCAACAATTCCCGCCTCGGCCCCCGACTGCAGGCGGAGTTCGACTCCCTGCGCGAGCAGGGGTCCAACGAGCAACTCCCTGTGCCCGACGGGAAGGTCACGCCGGCCAGCGTGCGGGGTGGCAAGGCTGAACTGGCGCCGGTATCCCAGGCCCACTACTTCACCGTCGGCAGCCCTGAACGGCACTACTACCTCGAGCTGGTCGAGTCTCCTGGGGGGCCTGTCATCGACTCCGTCGAGCTCCCGTACGTCAGTCGAATGGAGTGCGACCTCCCGCTGGCGGTAGCACGCACCTACACGATCGCCGACCTGTACGAAGAGCACTCGGGGTTCGTAGAGCGGACGTTTGGCCTGTCGGGCCGGTCTGGGTACTCCGAGCTCGCACTCGTCCGGTTTCACAAGCTCCGCAACTTCCTGGAGAAGTACGCGAAGCTGTCGGCAGACAACAAGAACGCCTTCGTACGCGGCAAGGACATCCGGCTCGTACTGAACTTCCCGTGGGAGGGTGAGAGCTTCTACGCGACGATGATGTCGTTCAAGCCGATGAGTACGACTGGCACATCAAGGGTCAGCTTCGAGTACTCGATCATCCTCAAGGCGTACGCGTACGCCACCAGGAAGTGGACCCTTCCGAAGAACATCATCCAGTACCTGGATGCGCCGGGGTACGACGCTAAGCATACCGGGCTGCGGCACCCATGCTTCCGCGACAGCGTCGAGGCGTACCAGGAGGTGCCGCCGGACACGGCGTACATCTACAGGCAGAGGGACGCGTACGACGAGGCGCTGAGGCAGCTCGACGGTACCCAGGTCGACTCGACCATGTATCAGACGCTGTACGAAGTCATGGACCGGTCGTTCGCCACAACCTACAGCTACTGGGACGGGGCCCCGTACGACATCCGCCAGTACGAGCGTCTGAGTGGGAGGTTCAACACCATCATCGGGTGGGTATCGTGGGTCTCCCGTCAGGTGGAGGAGCTGCTCGGCGTACAGTTCCGCCACCTGGTATCCCGTACGGGGGTTCGTGAGCTCCCCACCCTGAACGGTGTCGCGCCAGTGCCCGACCGTACGGGACAGGGCCCGGTCACGGTCGTGACCGTGCAGGCGGGCGACCGATCCGTCATGGACGTCGCGTACCGCGAGCTGGGGGACCGCAGCGCGTGGTGGCGCATCATCCAGCTGAACGGGATGCTCGACGCCCGCACGCGCAACGACGGGACGGTCCTGCAGCCTGGACATCGGATCTTGATCCCTGCATCGGACGGGCTCGTGCCAAGCCAGGCGCAGGACATCTACGGCACCGACGTCCGGATCGGGGATGACGGCGACTTCGTGCTCGTAGGTACGACTGGCATCGCCGTCGTCAGCGGCGTGGAGAACGTCGAGCAGAACCTGGACCACAGGTACGGGACCGTGCGCGGGACGAACCGTGCCTTCCCTGAGTTCGGGCTCCCCGAGCTCGTCGGTACGATCGCCACCTCTGACATGCCGGGGATGGTCATGAGCGCTGTGAAGACGCAGACCGCCAGCGACCATCGTGTCACGAACGTCTCGAAGCTCGAGACCGCATGGTCTGGAGGAACCGTACAGGTGTCGGTCGTCGCCCATCTGGTGGCCAATCCCGCAGTGTCCCGGGTGTTCCTCTACCCCGGGTAACGAGGACCCGATGCCCTTCGCCGCACGACTGCCGAACGAGATCCGCCAGCTGATGCAGGCGCGATCCGTATCCACGTCCAAGAAGCTGACGGACATCGCGCAGGGCGACGCGCTCGGGACGCTGCTCGGCGTGCCCGCGGAGGAGATCAGTGGCACGGAGCGCCACCTTCAGGACTGGCTGCGGGCGTACTTCCTGGACGCGAAGGGCGCCGACCTCGACGACCGTGTCGCCCAGCTGCCGAAGGAGTTCCCACGTCGGCAGGGGCCGAAGCGGGCGAGCGGCGGCGCGGTCCAGATCACGAGGACCAGCTCGGTCGGCAGCCTCACGATGCCGGCGGGGAGCATGGTGTTCGGGCGGTCTGACCAGGCCGACACCTACTACACCAACGTGTCGGAGGTCACCTGGGCGGACGGTGTTGCCACCATGCCCACGGGCGGAGGCGAGATCCGGGTCCGCGCGGTGTCCCCCGGCACGTTGGGCAACGCGCCCGCCGGCGCGATCGACATCGTGCGCAGCCCGACGAGCACGATCCGTGCGGTGACTTCACTGACTCCCGTCGCCAACGGCACGGACGGCGAGTCCGACGCCGAAGTTCGGCGCCGAGCCAAGCTCTGGATCTCCAGTCTCATGGGCTGGACGCGCCGCGCACTCGAAGGCCTGGCCCTCAACTACTCGGGGTCGGACGTCATCCGACATGCGCGTGCTTTCAGCGACCCGCTGTCTCCAGGGTACACCGAGCTCGTGGTCGACGACGGCCTGGGGATGGGCGGCTACACCCGCGACGCGAACCCGACGTCGGGCATCGTCCCCGATCTCGAGCCGGGGACGCGCT
>WBZT01003048.1_pt1 | contig 11243 bp, 13 predicted proteins | sample 5204241 | NCBI WGS metagenome assembly WBZT01 (sample SAMN12344358, study PRJNA552823) | activated sludge metagenome | biome: Activated sludge suspended growth; feature: Nitrification reactor; material: Wastewater; isolation source: activated sludge from nitrification reactor of wastewater...
AAAGGATTAGGAGCGACTTTCATGGACAAACTCATACAAAAAAAGGCGGCCATCGCCTCAAGATTGGCACTAGCGCGAAAACAGGCTGGATTATCCCAAGGCCAAGTGGCTCAGATGTTAAATTTGCATCGGCCCTCAATTTCTGAGGCTGAGGCGGGGCGGAGGAACGTGACAGCAACCGAGATCGGAAAGTTCGCGGAGATTTACGGTGTAGGGGTTGATTGGCTTGCATGTTCCGACAGCGACGTGCCCAACGAAGCCAAGGACCGGGTGCAACTTGCCGCGCGCGAACTGGCCAAACTAAAGAAGCAGGATTTGGACAAAGTCCTTGATCTGCTGAGTGCGCTTAAGAAGGCGGAGGCGCAATAATGTCCGACCGCAAACTCCTGGCGCGGCAAGCCCTCGGTGCCGCCCTTCAACTGCGCACAAGCAAAGGTAAAACCTTGGTTGATCCTATTTGCATTTACGACCTGGCCGAGTCGCTTGGTGTTGAAGTGCGATTCGCAGACATACCGAGCCTGGAGGGAATGTATTCAGGCCCACCGCAGCCGGCGATCATCCTTGGAGCGGAGCGTCCAGCTGGGCGTCGGACATACACCTGTGCGCACGAACTGGCCCACCATTATTTCGGTCATGGCACCCGCGTTGATGAGCTTCGGTCGGATGATGCCGGCCCGGCGTCATTCCGGCCGGAGGAGTTTCTGGCGCAAGCTTTCGCCGGATTCCTGTTGATGCCAAAACTGGCAGTCTATAACGCGTTCGCCGTAAGGAACTGGAAACCTGCCCTAGCCACACCTGAACAAATTTATCGGATTTCAAATCTGTTCGGCGTGACGTATTCGGGCCTGATCCAGCACATGACCAGAGGGCTGCAGATTATCACTGAGACCGCCGCCGACCAACTACTCACGATGAGATTGCCGAGTATTCGCGCACAATTCATCGCCGACCCAAAACGCCAGTTGGTGTTGGTGGACGAGAGTTGGCAGGGCCGGCCGATTGACTTGGAGGTGGGGGATATTGTTCATGCTCCAACCGGGGTGGAATGCGAGGGCGGTTGCCTCGTTCATCTTGAAGATAACGTTTCAGGCAGACTGTTTGAGGTGGCACGACCGGGACATGGCAGGTTGATGAATCCCCTAACCGGCTGGGCGAGCTTTGTCCGCGTGAGCCGGCATTTTTTCGTTGGTCGTAGCATATTTCGCCATCTTGAGGAGGTAGAGGATGAATAGTATTCCGCCCATTGAACGAACAAATCTATCACAGGCTTGGGCCGAAGCTTTCCTTGCGTTGATGAGGCCCGGTTGCGCAGAGGTCACGCCGCTGATCGTGACCGTGACGGGCATTGATGGCGACAGAATCGCGGAACACGCGGGCATCAGAACGAGTCTGGACAAGGTGCTCATGCCCAGGGCGGCCTCGTGCAACACCGTCTCGAATACAATTTTTCCGAAGTCTCTCTGGAATCCAGCTCGCGAACGCGCGCTGCTGTATGAGCGCTACTTGGAACATGCGTGGCCAAGAATCAAAAAATGCCACGCCAACAACCGGGGGACATATTTTCAACGCCTGATCGCTTTCGAAAATGGCGAAACGCACGTGAACCAATTGGAACACGTCATCGCGACGTGGCACCGCGGGAACCACCGGCACAGCGCGCTTCAGCTTTCGGTTTTCGATCCCCGACAGGACCACACCAATTGCCAGCAAATGGGATTTCCATGTCTGCATCAAGTGTGTTTTACTCCGCTTGGCCCCAAAGGCTGCGATGGGCTTGGGGTCACTGGCTTCTATGCGACTCAGCATATTTTTGAAAAAGCTTACGGCAATTATCTGGGGCTTTGCCGGCTGGGACATTTTGTGGCACACGAGATGAAACTGCGATTGGTGCGGATGACCTGCATCGCTGCATCCGCGCGGCTGGGAAATGTCAGCAAGTCGGATGTCGAGCCCTTCGCTAGGGAGTTACGCCGCATGGTGGATGCGGCAACCAAAACTTGAAATGATATGGCATTCTGGAGTTCGGAAAAAATTAAGCAGATTTCGGCAGGAACCAAACTCGTCGATCCGTTCGATGGGAACGCGGTAAAGCACGGCGCGTGCGAACTTGGTTTGGGGCCGGAGGCATTTCTCACCTCGGATTCCGACAACAAGAAGATCGTCGTCAAGGATGGGGAGCAGCTTGTGTTGCCACCGGGGCAATTTGGACTGCTCTTGACCGAAGAACGGGTCACCATTCCCAACAACGCAATCGGTTTCATCTCGATCAAGGCGGGCATCAAGTTCTGCGGCCTGGTAAACGTGTCTGGTTTTCATGTTGACCCGGGATTCTCCGGGCGTCTGAAGTTCTCCGTTTACAACGCCGGCAGCCAAAACATTGTGCTGCAGAGGAGGCAGAAAGTTTTCCTGCTGTGGTTCAGCGATCTGGATCAACCGACGACGCCATACTCAGGCGACCATGCCAATCAGAACGAAATCTCGCCCAAAGACGTCATGCAAATTCAAGGTGAGATTGCTTCCCCTGGCCAACTCAAGAACGACCTTCAGGAACTGGAACGGAAATTTGAGAAGGAAACGCAGAGACTTGAAAACAAGTTCGAAAATTTAAGAGTCGTGTTCGCTGTGTTCTTGACGTTGGCGTTGACCTGCTTTGCCGCGATCCTGCGCGGCTGTTTTGCCCCTACTAGCGATAACAAGACCGCACCCACCCAAGCGCCTCCGCTGACTGTGCAAACGAATTCGTCCGGGTCAGCATCGATTTCAACACCAAGCAAATAGATGACACAGGCTGATATTGGAAAGCTATTTGTTTTCGAGGGGCCGGACGGTTCTGGTAAGACCACTTTCTCCCGCGCCCTAGTCGACCGCTTGAACGCAAACGGGGTGCGATCTGAATGGTTATCATTCCCGGGTGCCGACGCAGGAACCTTGGGAAAGCATGTTTACAAAATCCATCATAACCCGCGCAGTGTGGGGATCAAGCGTCTCGGCCCGACCAGCGTTCAACTGTTGCACATTGCCGCACATGTTGACTTGATTGAAAGCCGGATTCTCCCGGCGCTTAAACAAGGACAATGGGTTGTGTTGGACAGGTTTTGGTGGTCCACCTTGGTTTACGGCGCGGTGACTGGTGTCAATCGGGGAGCACTGGACACCATGATTGAAGTCGAACGCATGCATTGGGGCAGGATACTGCCAAGTCATGTCTTTCTACTCCAGCGCAAGGCACCACACGGCCAAGACCTCACGTTGGAGCGGGTGGCACTTGAAAAGGAATACGCAGATCTCGCGCTCAAGGAAACGGCCAAGTATCCGATAACAACGATTGGCTGTGACGGCAGCAAAGGTGAGGTTTTGGAGCGTATCCTAAGATACGTCCATTCTGCAAAACAGTGCGCACCCAAGGCTAAACCGACGACTTCCGAGGTCAATGGGAACGCGCGCATGGGCAGCCGTGCCGCCGTCCCAAAATCAACTCTCGTTTTTACTAAGCTCACGCCGGCAAAAACCACCGTCGTATATGACACGTACTGGCGGTTTGCAGCAGAACGGCAGGCAATTTTCTTCCGGCGATTGACAGGAAGTGCGCCTCCTTGGACAGACGATCGCATCTTGCGCGAGTATAAGTTCACAAACGCCTACCGGGCCTCCGATCGGACCAGCCAGTATCTAATTTCCAAAGTCATTTATTCAGGGAGCCAGACTGCTGAAGAAATTCTGTTCCGAACGTTGATCTTCAAGTTGTTCAATCGTATTGAGACATGGGAGTTGTTGGATCGCGCATTTGGGCAAGTTAGTTACGGCAACTACTCATTTGCACGATATGACGCGGTTCTGTCCAAGGCCATTGATGGCGGAGATACCATTTATTCCGGTGCCTACATAATGCCTTCCGGAGGTCGCTCGACGAGAAAGGAGAGAAAGCACCGGATGCATCTGCGGCTTGTGGAGCGCATGTTGAGGGATGAATTATTTCTTCGTCTCGGCGACGCGGCTTCCATGGGCAAAGCGTTCGAGTTGTTGAGAGCTTATCCCACCATCGGCGACTTCCTAGCCTACCAATACGTCACGGATTTGAATTACAGCAGCATCATAAATTTCAGTGAAATGGAATTCACCGTGCCTGGGCCTGGCGCCCGTGACGGCATCCGGAAGTGCTTCTCGGACCTCGGCGGGTTGAACGAAACCGACCTCATCAAGCTTGTAGCGGAACGGCAGCAGATTGAATTCGAGGCGCGGGGCGAGGAATTCAAATCCTTGTGGGGGCGACCACTTCAGCTCATTGATTGCCAGAATCTATTCTGCGAGGTGGATAAGTACTCCCGGGTAAAGCATCCCGAGTTTGCTGGGCGAACTGGAAGACTGAGAATCAAGCAGAGATACCGTATGACGAAAGAAACGATTCAATACTGGTATCCACCAAAATGGGGTCTGAACGACAAAGTCGCCCAAGGAGGGAAGTGTGTTCCGACTATTTGAAGGTCAGACGGCGGATGCGGCGTGGCTAGCCGCAGCGGCGGCGTTCAGCAAGGATGAAGGTGTCTCGATCCAGGCCAGCAGGAATGGCACGACCCGAGAGATTCTGCCCGCCGCCATATCCATAGCTGATCCCCGCCAGCGGTGGACGGGTTCGCGGACCCCACCAATGAACATCGCTTTTGCATTGGCCGAAGTCGTTTGGATTTTGGCAGGGCGAAACGACGCGGCGTTTTTGAATTATTTTAATCGAGGCTTACCGAAGTTTTGCGGAAATGGACTGACCTATCAGGGCGCGTATGGCCACCGTCTTAGAAAGCAGTTTGGGATCGACCAACTAACGCGTGCCTATGAGGTTCTGAAGAAGAATCCCGAAAGCCGGCAAGTTGTGCTACAAATCTGGGATAGCCAAGTCGATCTCCCCACAGCCGACGGAAGGCCCGCGTCTGGGGACGTGCCATGCAACGTGGTCGCAATGGTGAAGATTCGAGGCCAGGCCTTGGAGTGGACTCAAATCATGCGCAGCAATGATCTTTTCCGAGGTTTGCCTTACAATTTCGTCCAGTTCACAACCTTGCAGGAGGTTCTGGCTGGTTGGCTTGGGTTGGACCTCGGCACTTACAACCATGTGAGTGACAGCTTGCACGTGTATGAAAGCGAGTTGGATCAAATCAAGGCTTCTGTGGCGATTCCTATTGCCTGCAATCCTGACTTATTTGCCCTCTCCAAACCGGAATTTGAAGCAGCTTTTTCCGAATTGGAAGCTCAAGCAAACGGGGTAACTGACGAGACGGTTAGTGTTCAGGCGCTCGTGAGGAATGTTGTCAAATGCAAACTGCCGGATGCATATCGAAACGTCTTGTGCGTGCTGTCTTCTGAAGGAGCGCGACGGCGGAAGCGAGTGGATCGGATTGCTGAGATCATGTCCTATTGTAACAATCCTACATACGTTCAACTGAATAGCCAATGGCTTGCCCGGTTTGAATCTCCGGCTGCAGAAGTTCTCACAAAATCTTTCACCTAGCGCCTGTCGGTAGCGAAAATCCAATCACCAGTTGAACTGCAAACTCTGAACAACCCATTTACGCAGAGGCGCAGGCCGTGGGAAGGAGGGGATTGTCCGGGTTAATGCTGGCTTGCATCGGGCCAATGGTAAAAGGCCGTCCACCGATGCAAGCGCTTTTCTACGGAGGTTCTACGTTGGGAATATCGTTCCTGCGTACGGAGGATGAGTTTTCGCCTGCGGCGATGGCGTGTTTCGATTGCCGACAGACTCTTTGCAGGAAAGGGAGTCGAGGCAACGCCGTTTTCCAACAGGCGGATGAAGATTTGGTAGCGGTCAAGTTCGACGAATTGCGCCGGGATGAATGTGTTGGCGAATTCCTTCGCCAACAACTCGGCGTCGGTGTGGCCGATGCGAAAGCTGATTATGGTGCCGGTGTTGCCGAACACCGCCTGCCGCACTTCGGGGGAAAGTTGGTCAAGGTATTGATGCGAGAGCGTCAGGCAGAGGCGATACTTGCGGGCCTCCGCCAGAATCGCTGCGAAGCTGTCGGTGGTGAAATTGTGGAACTCATCAATGAACAGGTGAAAGTCGCGGCGCTCGTGCTCGGGCACGTTGGCGCGTGACATGGCCGCCAACTGAAATTGGGTGGTGAGCAGCGAGCCAAGCAGGTTGGCCTTGTCCGCGCCGAGTTTGCCTTTGGACAGGTTGGCGATGAACACGCGGCCGGTGTCCATCATGAATCGGAAATCAATTTTGGATTTCACCTGGCCGAGAATGTTGCGAATCGGAGGGTTCATCAGGAACTGGCCGATTTTATTTTGGATCGGCGCGATGGCTTCACGCATGAAGCGCGCGTCGTAACTGGCGAACTCGTCCGTCCAGAATTCACGCACGAACGGGTCGTTGACCTGGCGCACGACCCACGCTCGGTATTCGGCGTCGGTCAGCATCCGGTTCACCCCGAGCAGGGAAGTGTTCTGGCAATCGAGCAAAGCGAGTAGCGCGTTGTGGAGGATGTATTCCATGCGCGGCCCCCACGAATCGCGCCAGATGCTTTTGAATGCGGCAACGATGCCGGACGCAACCAGGTGCCGGTCATCGGGCGGCACATTGGCGAGCAGGTTCAATCCGATGGGGAATTCCAGATCACCCGGATTGAAATAGATGAGGTCATCCGTGCGGGAAGGCGGGAAGTGGTCGAGCAACTCGTCGGCAAGGTCGCCGTGGGGATCGAGGAGCGCCAGCCCGTGACCAAGATACAGGTGTTGCAAAATCATGTTCCGCAACAAGGTTGTTTTTCCTGAACCCGTTTTGCCGATGATGTAGGCGTGATGGCGCGCGTCCTCGACGCGGAGGCCGAACGGGGCTTCGTGGCCCCAGTTTTCGCGCGTGCCGAGTTGGATGATGGGATCGTTCATGGTCGCTGATTCAGCCGCCACTCCCGGCCAGGCGCGAACAGTTCCCCGTGTCGAAAAAGAACTGGTGCGCGGACGAAACGCCGCCCCGGAGACAGGCGTTCCAATGGCTGTTCGTGGTGAACCATTGGCAAACGCTGTTGGGTGCGAGCCAACGGGGTAATGGCGGCTGAGTCTGAAACCCGAAGAAGTGTATTGTAACACGGTGGTGGTCGCGCTGACGCGCGTCGTGTGGATTAGCCGCAATCGCGGCGGCGCTTTTTCCAAAATGAGTTTCGTGGTGTCGCGATGCGAAGTCGTCCTCGCAGTCGTGATGTCCGATAGGCAATCGTGAACCCGTGTTCCCCCAACGTGTCGTCGGCTAGGACGATAGTCCGCAGCGGCCGACTTCGCGCTTTTGGGTGCGCGGACGACGATAGGAGGAACGAAACCTGATAACCGGATGGAAAAAGCGCGAAGTCGGGCGCTAGCCGACGACACGTTGGGGCACCCGTATGGCTCGGTTGAGCCGCGCCATCGCGCCCGGTGCGGCTCGCACCCCTACATACCATGTATGTAGGACTTGTGCGGCAGTCGCCGTAAAGGACAGCCGGTCATTTGACCGAAAGAATCGCGGCATGGTAGGATGCCATCATGGAGGCAAGGAACTACACCGTCATCATTGAACCGACCGAGAACGGGGAATTTTGGGCGTATGTGCCGGCGTTGCCGGGCTGCTTTACGCAGGGCAAAACGTTGCAGGAGGTTGTTCGTCTGGCTCAGGAAGCGGTCGAGGGATTCGTGGAAATGCTCACCCGATTGGGGAAGCCGATTCCGGTCGAGAAGGCGCATCCACGCCGATCCACTTTTAGCATCGCGGTCAAGTCGCCGGCACGGGCATGACCCGGCTGCCGACGTTGAGCGCGCGCAAAGTCGTGGCGGCCTTGAAGCGGGCTGGCTTTGAAGAAATACATTTCAAAGGCAGCCATTTGTATCTGCATCATCCGGGCAAGGACTTGGAAACGTGTGTGCCGATGCACGGCGGCGACCTGGGGCGCAACCTGATGCGCGCCATCCTGCGCCAAACGCAACTCACCGAAGCGGAATTTCACGAATTGTTATGAACGACAGGGAACGGCTCAACCGAGCCATGCCGGGCATGTCGCACAACATATATTTTCTACCGTGTCAAGGGACGCTCCGTCTCAATGACAGAATTTCACTGGCGCACGCTGAAGATTTTCGTGGCGCGCACAGCGCCACGAACCTTCGTTGCGGAAGCGTCCAGGACTCTGCTCGCGCGCGATCTCGCGACGAAGCCACCGGAGCGATTCCGGTTTTCATGCAACAAAAAAGTCAGGTTCTTGACATAACCGTTGCGTCGTGGTGTAGCGCGAGCGCCATTTGCTCGCGGGATGTGTGGTGTGTTAGCATGAGAATGCACTTGTGAGGGCCTTCGTCCTCTCGCGGTCGTTTGAAAACCGCAGACGAGTGCAATCAGAAGCCACCGGCCAACCCGGTGGTTTTTGCCGTTTCAATCCTCGGCCAGATCGCCGCTGTGCAGCAGGCGTCTTCCCTGTTCATCCTGTCGCCAGAACGGAATCAAGCTCCAGAAAATGCGCTCACCACCCGGCGACTGTTTTACGATCACCTTGAATCGGCGCGCATTCAGCACCGCCACGAATTCGTAATAGGTGACGGCAATCAAATCCTTTTCCCAACGTCCGTGCCGGCGGCGACGTTCCCATGCCGTCGTTTCTTGAATTCCCTGCACCGTGCGGCTCAGGCGTAAAATCTCCGGCGCGCGGGCCAGATGTTTCAAACGGATGAACTGATCGCGCCGGTCGCGTCCACGATTCCAACGCTTGAACAGCAGGTGACGAAACCCCTCGGTGTTGAAATGCACCCGGCCTTGAAAGTAGGGACATTGGATTTGGCCGATGCTGGCATAAACCTGTTCGGCGGCGTGCCGAACCTGGGTGAATTCTGCGTCTGTAAATTCGAGCCCGGCCATGTCAGAATTGAATCTCGGTCAGTTCCGCTTGAACGAGGCGCTGGCGAATGAACGCGCGGGCATGTTCGTCGCGCAACGCGGCATTCAACCAGCGCAGAAAATGCGATTCGGTAGGCTGAGTGGTGGACAATAGTCGTCTGCGTCGGGCTAGTGCGCGGGATGTGTGGGCCGTTGGATTCCGGTTGACCTCAGCGCGCCTTCGGCTTTGCCGCCACGAAACGCCGCCGGGTTGTCCCCTTCCTTTCAAAGACCGTTCGCCTATTCTTCTGTTGGGTATTATTAACTGCATATACTTATATGGAGTGAAGTCGGCCCGCTAACCACTAGCGGTGAGCCGGCCGACACCTAGAAGTCGGCCCGCCGACTTCTGGGGGTGCTTATCCCCAGCCGGCTTCACCTGGAAATGAACCGTGTAAAGGTTCGTCTTGCCCTGGCCGCGGCGCGTGATGGCCACCAAACCGGCGCGCTCCAGTTCCCCCACAAACTCGGTGACGCGCGACCGGCTCATGCCCATGTCTTCGGCCAACCGATCCTGGCCGGGAAAACAGGAATCGTTGTGCCACGCGTAGCTCAGGAACATGGCGTAGGCGACCTTAGCGCCCAGTGAGAGCTTCGGGTCTTTCAGGATGAAATTGGGGACTTGGGTAAAACCGCCCCGGACGACGGGATCGTCCGTGGCGAGTTGCAAGTTATGCTCCCTGATCACTTCCCCGATTTGCTTCATGTGTGATACAATTATCGCACGAGTGAGCCGATTCCCCTTGTGGATAAACTTCCTGCCTGGCTCGCCCAATCAAACGCCTTTCATGGAACAAAACCCACCCTCAACCAATGCGAACAGCGCCGTCCCGAACGGAACGCTTCCGCACGTGACGGAATCGTTCGGAGCAGTTCCGTCCGATTCCGCACGGTTCGGAACGGTGCGGAATGATTCCGAACCCTTCGGCTCAGTTCCGACCCGTTCCGAACGCAGTGAGAATCACACGCTGACCGTCCGCGAAGTGGCGCGGATGTTTGAAATTGCCGGAGTCGCCCGCACGGAACGCAGCATCGTGAAATGGTGTCGGCGGGTGGGCCACGAAGTGCCACGTCTGGACAGCTACTTCGATCCGAACGAGCGGAAACACTACATCACCCCGGAAAGTGTCGAGCGCGCGATTGCCGAAGAACAAGCCAAAGCCGCCAAGATCAACGCCCGTTCCGAACCCGTCGGAACCGTTCCGAACGCTTCCGCACCGGTCGGACGGGACACGAAAACCGCTGACACGGGTACGAACCGCGTGCCGGAACTGGAAAAGGAAGTGATGGATTTGAAGATCACGAACCGGGCGAAAGATTTCTTCATCGAGCAATTGAAACAGGAACGCGACGGCTTCGCCAACGAGCGGAAAGAATTCGTGGCCCAACTGGTCAGCGCCAACCGCCGGGTGGGCGAACTCGAAAACCAACTGCTGCAACTGGCTGAACCGGGCGATGACAGGCCACGAAAGTTGGAAGTACGTCAAGCGTCGCCTGTGCGGGATCAAGGATGAATCGTTCGGGCGGGGCGACATACTTAATGCTAAACCATAGCCCGGCTGAAGCGCCTGCAGTTCGGGCAGTGGGCGATTTGGCGCGGAAGCGTCAATGGCCCGCACGCCCTGCCTCTTTGAGAACGGTTCGCAGAACGTACAAGCGAACATCGGCGTCCTCGTAGGTCAGTTGGTATTCAGTTTGAAGAAGCCTGCGGTACGGCACTTCATAGGTATTGTTGGCGAGCACCAAAATGCCCGGCTTGGCGGCTTCAAGCTCGGCGGCAAGCCGGGCGTTGGTCATCTCCCCCGACCACATGCGCTTGAGAGTCAAAACACCCAATTTTGGCGGAAGCGGAATATTGGCATGGAAAGAGTAAATCGGCTGGTCGGTGAACATGAAGGCGCAAAACGGCTTTAGCGGTTCGATTTCCTTGAGGACGAGGGAACTGTACGTCCGCGGGGAATTTCGGATCGCGGTCGCCTCCAGGTAGAGTCGCGTTCCCAGCCATGGCAAGGCGAGGAGCAGCCAGCACAGCGCCAGAATCCGCTGAGGAAACAACCGCGCACTCCGGCACAAGTAATCGATCCCGACTGCTGCGCACCAACAAAGGGGGATGGATATGTGCAAATAATAGTACGGCCACCAGGGTTTGTGAGGGACGAAGGTCGTCAGGACTAGAGCAAGCCAGATTGGCGCAGTTAGCGATGAGACGTTCTCGCGCCAACGGCGAATGCAACAAACGATTCCCACGGCGGCTGGGACAGTCCCGTCCCAATTCCTAACTAACAGGCTCCACGGAAACGCGTGTGTTTTCGGCGAGCCGTACTCAAACGATTGG
>WBZT01002102.1_pt1 | contig 11237 bp, 10 predicted proteins | sample 5204241 | NCBI WGS metagenome assembly WBZT01 (sample SAMN12344358, study PRJNA552823) | activated sludge metagenome | biome: Activated sludge suspended growth; feature: Nitrification reactor; material: Wastewater; isolation source: activated sludge from nitrification reactor of wastewater...
GACCCAGACGGCACCGCCGGCCTCGGCCAGCGCGCCCGGCCCCCGGCCCACCTCCGTGGTGGCCGTCACCGATCCGCCGTCGGCGGTGAGCCGGGTGACGGTGTCGTCGCCGAAGTCGGCCACCCAGACCGCGTCGGTGGCGGCGAGCACCGCGGCGGGCGAGTCGCCGACCGCCACCTCGGTCGTGGTCAGCGCCGGCGTGCCCACGCCGACCCGCGCGACCGCGGCGCCCTGGTACTCGGCGACCCAGAGGCCGGCGTCGCTGACGGCGAGCGCGCCCGGCCCGGGCCCGACGGCGACCGCCACGAGGTCGCCCCAGTCGCTGGCCGGGTCGATGCGCGTCACCCGGTCCGAGCCGGAGTCGGCCGACCAGATCGCGCCGCCCGCCTCGGCCAGCGCCGACGGCTGCGCGCCGACGTCGTACGAGGTCACGAGCCGCTCGGCGTCGGGGTCGATCCGCCCGACCGAGTGCGACGAGTAGTTGGCCGCCCAGACCGAGCCCTGGGCGACGAGCAGCGCGACCGGTCGTGCCCCGCCGCTGCCGACGGCCTCGCCCGCCACCAGGTCGCCCGGCGCGGCGCCCAGCGCGATGGGCGTCACCGAGTCGTCCTCGTGGTTCGCGACCCACACGGCGTCGTCGGTCGCGGCCAGCGCGAGCGGCGCCCGCCCCACGTCGATCGTGTCGGTGACCTCCCCCCGGGCCGGGTCGAGGCGGGTCACCGTGTCGTCGGCGGCGTCCGCGACCCAGACGCCGCCGGCGGCGGCCAGGAGCGCACCGGGGGACGACCCCACCGCGACCGATCCGAGGGCGACGCCGCGCCGGGCGTCGACGCGCGCCACCGCCCCCTGGTCGGGCAGGCTGGCCCAGAGCGATCCGCCCGCGGCCACCAGGTCGGCGGGCGCGCCGTCGAGGGCCACGGTGGCCACCACCGAGCCGTCGGTCGGATCGAGGCGCGCCAGGGCGTCTCCCGCCCGGTCGGCCACCCAGACCGCATCGTCCGCGGCGGCCAGCGCGACCGGGCTCTCCCCCACCGCCACGGCGTGGGCGGTGCCGTCGCCGTCGAGGCGGGTCACCGTGCCGGTGCCGTGGTGGGTGGCCCAGACCGAGCCGAAGGCAGCGAGGAGGTCGCCCGGGTCGGGCGCGACCGGTGTGCGGGCGACCACCGCCCACGGGCCGTCGCCCCCCTCGACCGCGACCGCGCCGGACGTGGTGGGGACGCCCGGTCGGCCACCGTCGCGGTCACCCGCGGCGACGAGCAGCACGGCGAGCACGCCCCCGACGAGGAACAGCACCAGCGCGAGCGTCGTGGCCCGGCCCGGCGCCCTCACGGGACGTCGGTCCCCTCGAGCGAGCGGCAGGTCGCGCCGGCGCAGGCGGCGAGCTGCTCGGTGAGCCGCGCCAGCCGGTCGAGCAGCGCGGGGTCGGCGGTGCTGGCCAGGTTGTGGCGCTGTTCGGGATCGTCCACGCCGTCGTACAGCTCGACCTCGCCGGTGACGTAGGCCACGTAGGTGTACCGATCCGTGCGGACCCCGGAGAACTGTGGCGGGGTGGGGCCCTCGCTGGGCGACTCGTGCCCGTCGGTGTCGCCGATGAGCGGGGCGATGTCGACGTCGTCGGGCAGCGTCGTCGACGTCGTCGTCCCGGGCGCGGCGCCCGTCCCGCTCGGCGCCGTCGGCGGCACGTAGCCGGGCGCGAACGGCGGCCAGTGCTCGAGGAGCAGGGCGGCCCGCCCCGAGCCCTCGGCGTCGCCGAGCCAGAGGCCCGACAGATCGCGCCCGTCGACGAAATCCGGGGCGTCGGCGCCGGCGAGCGCGGCGAAGGTCGGGGCCAGGTCGACATTGCCGACCAGCGCGTCGGACGTCTCACCCGCGGCCACGCCCGGCCCGCGCACCAGCAGGGGCACGCGGATGTCCTCCTCGTAGGCCGACTGCTTGCCCGCCTTGAGGCGGTGCTGGCCCAGGTGGAAGCCGTTGTCGGACGTGAAGACCACGTAGGTGTCGTCGAGCTGGCCGGACTCGTCGAGGCCGCGGAACAGGCCGTCGAGCTCCCGGTCGAGCGAGCGCAGCGAAGCCAGCCGGCTCCGGTACCGCTCGTCGATCTCGGCCTGCTGGGCCTCGGTGAGCGGTGGCAGGCCCGCCACCCAGTCCGGCGCCGAGGGGTCCACCTCGTCGAAGGTGCCGTCGCGCGGGGCGGTGGCGTCGGCGAAGGCGTCCTCGTCACCGGGGCCCGGCGTGGCCGGCTCGTGGGGGGCGTCCACCGACAGCCAGGTGAAGAAGGGCTCGCCCGCCGCGTCGGCGTCGGCGGCGACCTCGGCGGCCTGCTGGACGAGCACGTGGCCGGCGTAGTCCTCCGGCGCGTCGCCGTAGCGGACGAGCCGGCCGTCCTCGTTGAGCGTGTAGTCGTAGCCCACCTCGGTGGAGCCGTCGACGGGGCTCGACCAGGTGTCCCAGCCCGGTGGCACGTAGGTGGCGCCCGCGCCGCGGGGGTAGTGGTTCAGGTACTTGCCGAGCAGGGCGGTGCGGTAGCCGGCGGCGTCGAGCCACGTGGCCACCGTCGAGGACTCGACCCCGAGGGCGTGGGCCACCGGGAACCCCCCGTTGGTGCCCTCGTTGCTCTGCACGCCGGTGTTGTGGGCGTACTGGCCCCGCAGCATGGTCACCCGCGACGGGCAGCAGAGCGAGACGCTGACGTAGGCCCGCGAGAACGAGGTGCCGGCGTCGCCGAGCCACGACCGCACGTGGGGCATGGCGGCCAGGTCGTCGACCACCATGTCGTCGGTCAGCACGAACAACACGTTGGGACGGTCCGGTCCGGCGCCGGGCCCCCCACCCGCCCCGTCGTCCGAGCCGCCACCGCAGGCCGCCCCGGTGGCGGCCAGCGCCAGCGCGAGCGCGAGTCCCAGCACCCGGCGGCGCCCCCTCGTCCTGCCGGACGCCGTCACGCGGGCACCTGCGGCAGCGGGGGCAGCTCCTTGGGCGGGACGTGGGTCGGCTCCACCGTCATCGACGCGAGGGCGGCGAGCACGGCGTCGAGGTCGGCGGTCGTCAGGGCCTGGCCGATCAGCTCGCCCTGGTACTGGCCGCCGTCGGTGGGGAAGGCCACCGCGACCAGCCAGGCCCGGGCCTCGCCGTCGCACTCGACGAAGGGCTGGACCTCACCGCGGAGGACGCCGTCCCCGGTGGTGAAGGGCAGAGGCCCGAGGGCGCGGCAGCCGTCCGGGATGGCGGTGCCCGCCCGCGGGGAACGGGTGCCGCGCTCGAGCGAGCCCCGGGCGTTGTTCTCGTTCACGAACGCCGCCGTGGGCGGGTCGCCCACGAAGCGGCCGGCGCCCACCACCACCACCGGGTCGGTCTCGACCCGCGGGCCGAACGACGGGCTGATGGTGAAGCCGGGCCGCGGGAGGTCGCCGGGCCGGGGCAGCTGGTCGCCCCACGCGGCGGGCACGACCGCGCTCGTGGCCCCCACGAGGTCGCACCGGCGCACGGGGTCCCCCTCGGGAGGCGCGGTCGCCAGGCCCGCCTCGCCCGCCACGGCATCGCGCACGGCGACGAGGTCCTCGCCGAGGGCCACCGGCTCGGCCGGGCGGTCGCACGCCGCGTCGCGCGGGGCGCCGATCGACCCGGTGCCCGGCGTGGCGGTCGTCGTCGGCGCCGCGGGCGCGGCGGCGTCGTCACCACCACCGCAGCCCGCCGTCAGCGCCGCAGCGACCAGTACCGCCACCGCGGCGACCACCCTGGGCACGGGCGGGGAGGTTACCGAACGGCCCCGCCGCCTTTTCGCCGCCTCCGGAGGGCCGCCCGTACACTCCCGCGCGATGCGAGGGATCCTGAGCGCCGCCGCCTACGTGCCCTACCGCCGGCTCGACCGGGCCGAGGTGAAGGCCACCTTCGGCAAGGGCGGGGGCCGGGGGCAGCGGACCGTCGCCTCCTACGACGAGGACGCCACCACCCTCGGGGTCGAGGCGGGCCGCCTGGCCCTGCGCCGGGCCGCGACGCTCGCCACCGCCGCCGGCGGGCCCGGCGACGGCGTCGCCCCCGCTGCGGTGGTGTTCGCCACCACGGCCCCGCCGTACCTCGACAAGACCAACGCCACCGCGATCCACGCCGCGCTGCGCCTCGACCGCACCGCCGCCGCCTACGACGCGGTCGGCTCGTGCCGCTCGGGCGTGGGCGCCCTGCGGTCCGCCCTCGACGGGCGCACCCCGACCCTCGTGGTGGCGGGAGACCTCCGCTCCGGCGCCCCGACGAGCCCGGACGAGGCCGCCGGCGGCGACGCCGGCGCCGCGGTGCTCGTGGGCGACGCCGACGACGGCCCCCTGCTGGCCGAGCACCTCGCCACCGTGTCGCTCACCGAGGAATTCCTCGACCGCTGGCGCACGCCCGGCGACGCCGGCTCCAAGGTGTGGGAGGAGCGCTTCGGCGAGTCCGTCTACGTCCCGCTCGGCCGCGACGCCTGGGACCTCGCCCTGAAGGCCGCCGAGCTCGGCGCCGACCAGGTCGACCGCGTCGCGGTGGTCGGCACCCACGCCCGCTCGGAGGCCCGCCTCGGCAAGGCCCTCGGCGTCGGCGAGGGCGCCCTGCTCGACGACCGTGCCGCCACCGTCGGCAACCCGGGCGCGGCCGCCGCCGGCCTGGCCCTGACCGACCTGCTCGAGGGGGCGCGGCCCGGCCAGGTGCTGGCGCTCGTGTCCCTCGTGGACGGCGCCGACGTGCTCGTGTTCCGGGCCACCGACGCGGTGGCCGACTGGTCCCCCGAGCGGTCGCTGGACGACCAGGTCGCGGCCGGCGCCCCGGTCCCCTACGGCACCTTCCTGTCCTGGCGGGGCGAGGTGGCGGTGCAGCCGCCGAACCGCCCCGAGCCCCAGCGGGCGGCGGCACCCCCGTCGGCGCGCCGGTCCGAGTGGAAGTTCGGGTTCGTCGGCTCCCGCGACCCCTCCGGCGCCCTGAGCCTGCCGCCCGCCCGCATCTCCTACGCCGACGGCACCCTCGACGAGGGCACGCCCGCCCCCATGGCCGACGTGGCCGCCACCATCGTCACCTTCACCATCGACCGCCTCGCCTACTCGCCGAGCCCGCCCATCGTGTTCGCGGTGGTCGACTTCGACGGCGGCGGCCGCTTCCCGGTCGAGCTCACCGACGTCGACCCCGACGCCCTCGCCATCGGCGACCGCGTCGAGATGACCTTCCGCCGCCTCACCACGAGCGACGGCGTCCACAACTATTTCTGGAAGGCCCGCCCCGCCCGCGGGACGAGCGGGAAGACCACCCCGTGAGGCTGCGCAGCGGAGCGGAGCAGCGGCACCGACGAACCGGATCCCGAAGGGGTCCCGACGAAGGAGGGACGAGGCCGGCATGAGCTCACATGGGATCAAGGACCGGGTCGCCATCGTGGCGATGGGGTGCACCGACTTCGGCGAGCACTGGGACCGCAGCGCCGACGACCTGATCATCGACGCCGCCGGCCAGGCCCTCACCGGCGCCGGTGTCACCACCGACGAGATCGACGCCTACTGGTTCGGGACCGCCACCACCGCCATGAGCGGCATCGCCCTCTCGCAGGCGCTGAAGCTGCGGGCCAAGCCGGTGACCCGCCTCGAGAACTACTGCGCGACCGGCTCCGAGGCCCTGCGCAACGCCTGCTACGCGGTGGCGTCCGGCGCCTACGACTCGGCCATGGCCATCGGCGTGGAGAAGGTGAAGGACGGCGGCTACCAGGGCCTCAACGCCCCGCCCATCCCCACCGACGGCACCCAGCGCACCCTGACCGCCGCGGCGATGTTCAGCCTGGTCGCCCCCGCCTACGGCGAGAAGTACGGCGTGTCCGACGCCGAGCTGCGCGAGGTGCTCGCCCGCATCGCGGCCAAGAACCACCGCAACGGCGCCCGCAACCCCCGCGCCCAGTTCCGCCGTGAGGTCTCGGTCGAGACGATCTGCCAGGCGGCGCCCGTCGCCGGCCGCCTCGGCCTGTTCGACTGCGCGGGCGTGGCCGACGGCGCCGCCGCCGCCATCGTCGTCCGCGCCGAGGACGCCCACCGCTACACCGACAAGCCGCTCTACGTGAAGGCGCTGTCGTTCGTGGCCGGCAACGGCAGCGGCAACGCCGACCCCGAGTACGACTACACGACGTTCCCCGAGGTCGTGCAGGCGGTCACCGACGCCTACGCCCAGGCCGGCGTCACCGATCCGCGCGCCCAGATCGCCATGGCCGAGGTGCACGACTGCTTCACCCCCACCGAGCTCGTCCTCATGGAGGATCTCGGCTTCGCCGACCGCGGCACCGCCTGGAAGGAGGTGCTCGCCGGCACCTTCGAGCTCGAGGGCGACCTGCCCGTGAACCCCGACGGCGGCCTCAAGTCCTTCGGCCACCCCGTCGGCGCGTCGGGCCTGCGCATGCACTTCGAGCACTGGCTCCAGTTCCGTGACGAGGCGACGCCCGAGCGCCAGATCACCACGGTCCAGGACCGCAAGCTCGGCCTCGTCCAGAACCTCGGCGGCTACCCCGGCGAGATGCTCTGCTTCGCCAGCATCCTCGGCCCCGAGCCCGGCTGACGCCGCGGCGCCGCCGGCGTTCCACGGAGCACCGCCGGCTCCGGTCCGATCCGGGACCGATCTGGTCGGCCGCGAGAACGATTCGCGCTAGTACGGCGTCAGGACGGGCCACTGACCTGGACAACCGCCCCCGCAGCCTCGAGTTGCTCCTTGGCGTAACGAGCAAAGGTCTCCTCGACCGATCGGAGTACAACGATGCCCGAGTGAGTCGATCCGACGGAATCGACGAGGTGCTTGGCTTCGGCCAATCCCAGACCGGTGAGCTCGCGCACTTCCTTGATGACCGAGATCTGACCTCCAGTGACGTCCACCAAGCACACGTCGAAACGCTGACTCGTCGCATCCCGAACGGCCTGCGCTGCCGCGTCGGTGATCGAACGGCGGAAGTACATCGCGTGCGCAGTCGTCCCCGTCGCAGTACCCACAGGCGAATCGATCGGCGCCACACCTACGAGCTCCCACCCTGAAGCGGCGAGCCTCTCGGCCTCGGCCATCGGCCATCGTTCCGCAGCCGTGCTCATGACCCTGCGCAGCTCCCATGCAGCCATGAGGCAACGCTAACCAAGAGACCCGTTCAGGTTCTCGAAGACCGGCGCGCACGCGGTAGCGGACGCCGATCCGCCGGGTCGCATGCGTTTCGTGGAGCGTTTTCGGGCCGGGGTTCTTGTCGGTGCTCCTGGGGATGATGGACCTCTGAGCCCACTCCTTGGGAGGTCCCGCCGTGCCTGTTGCCACTGCTGTCGTCGAGCCGGTCGGGGTGTCGCCGGGGGGTCCGGCGGGGTGGTCCGATGACCGGTTGGCAGCGGAGATCTCGACGCTGGCCGGCCACATCGCGGCGGCGATGTGCCGGTGGTTGTTGCTCGTGGCGGAGTTCGACCGCCGGGAGGCGTGGGGGGCGTGGGACTGCCGGTCGTGCGTGCACTGGCTGTCGTGGCGGTGCGGCGTCGGCCGCCGCGCCGCCCAGGAGCACCTCCGGGTCGCCCACGCCCTGACCCGGTTGCCCCTGGTGCGCCAGCACTTCGCGGCGGGGGAGTTGTCGTATTCGAAGGTGCGGGCCATCACGCGGGTTGCGGTGGAGCCCTACGAGGAGGAGTTCTTCGTGAACTTCGCCCGCCACGCGACCGCCCCGATGCTCGAGAAGGCGGTGTCGGGGTATCGGCGGGCGGGCCGGCTCGACGACCAGCCCGCCGCGGATCGTCACCAGCGGCGGATGTTCCGGTGGTGGGTCGAGCCCGACGGGATGGTCGCGTTCGAGGGGCGCATGGCCCCCGAGGACGCCGCGATCGTGACCGCCGCGATCGGCGCGGTCGTCGTGCCGGCGTCGAAGCGTTCCACGGAGCGTCCCGTCGACGACCACGGCGAGCCGTTGCCCCAGCCCGGCGACGACTCCAAGTGGGCCCGCCAGGCCGACGCCCTCGTCGCCGTCTGCGACCGCGCCCTTCACGGCGGCGACGACGAACCCGGCGTCGTGTCCGAGCCGGCGGCCACGATCGTGGTCCACGTCGACGACGACGTGCTGGCTCACGCGGCCGACGGGGCGTGCCGGCTCGCGGATGGCCCCAACCTCTCGCCGGAGACCGCCCGCCGGCTCGGGTGTGACTCGACCACGTTCACGATCGTCACCGGGCCCGACGGCCGCCCCCGCCTCGTCGAGAAGGCCCACAAGTCCGTGTCCCGCACGCTGCGCCGTGAGGTCGCCGCCCGTGACCAGGGGGCACTGCCGGTTCCCGGGCTGCGACCTGGTGGGCCGCTTCCAGGTCCACCACATGGTCCATCGCGAGCACGGCGGCCCTCACGGGGTCGACAACCTCATCACCCTGTGCGCGTTCCACCACCGGGTCGTGCACGAACACGGCTACCGCATCGAGCTGCTCATGGGCCAGGTCACCGTCCACCGCCCCGGCGCCACCCCCGTCACCGACCAGCCCGCCACCGCCCCCACCGGCCCCGACCTGACCACCCTGCACGACCTCGCCGAGCTCACCATCGCCGAAGAGACCATCACCGGGGCGTGGGACGGCGCCCGCCTCCGCTACGACGACCTCAACTGCGCCCTCTCGTTCCTCCTCGACCGACGCTCCACCCCCGGCGACCCCACCAACAACTGACGCAGTCCCCCGATCGCAGCACCTCGCTCTCGGCGCGAGTCGCCCCCGCAGGCCGGTGGCGCACCGCACGACCCGCTGCGACCATTGGCCACCGTGGACGATCACCAACGTCGACTGTTCCAAGGGATGCTCGACGACTTGGACGCCTTCGAACGAACGGGCGATGACCTCGGGCGCCTGGTCACGAACCTGATGGGATTGGTCCGAGCTGCTGACATCCACGACGAGCAGGTGCGCAGCGGCTTCTACGACCAGTGGGTGAAGCTCGACATGGAGCACGAGCTTCGAACGGAACCATGGGCCCCGGTCGGCAGCGCCAGTGACGACCGGTTGGCCGCCGGGCTCCGTGGCGTTCGCGGTTGGGTCGAGGAGCTGCTCGCCGACGACGACGGCGAGCTCTTCTAGATCCGCGACAAACCGCTCGCCACAACAGTGACGCCGCAGTCAGCGCAACCGGCTGGTCACACGGCCTAGGCCGAACGGCGGTATCTGGGATTCGGGGTGGTCCATCGGTCCCATCGCGCTTGGCGCCGGCCGATGCCCGGCCGATGCAAGGACCATGCGGTGGACCCGGTGGCGAGTGCGCACGACGCGCGAGGCGGCCCGCCTCGCGCGCCTGCTGTACATCGTCAGCGGGCTGATCGTCGTGGTCACGGAGGCGGTGCGCCCGTCCGAGCAGGACCCGGTCGTCGTCGCCTCGTTCGGCGTGGCGGCCATCGTCGTCGGCCTGCTCGTCCCCCTCGTGCCCTGGGAGCGCCTCCCCCGGTACGCCCTCCTCGGCGTGCCCTTCCTGGGCCAGACCATGATCGGCCTCGCCGGCGTCGTGGCGCCCGGGTCGACCCAGCGCTACGTCGTGCTCTACGCCCTCACCTACCTCTTCGTGGGGCTGACCCAGCGTCCCGGCGTCGCCTTCGCGCTCGTCCCCTACACCGTCGCCAGCTACGCCGCGGGCACGTGGCCGACGCCGTCGTGGCTCGACTTCGTCGTGGTCCTGGCGGTGGCGGTGCTCATCGCCGAGACCCTCAGCCGCACCGCCGCCCAGCAACGCCGGGACGGGGCCACCATGGTGCGGCTGCTCGACGCGGCGCGCCGCCTCACCCGGGCGGAGACCCTCCGGGACGCGACCGACGTGGTCGTCGAGGCCGTCGGCGAGACCCTCCACACCGACCTGGTGGCCGTGCTCCTCGTCGACCCGGACGACCCCGACCGCTACGTGGAGGTCAGCGGCAACGACTCCGTCGTCGGCTACGGCCCCATGGCGGTCGACCTGCGCGCCGAGCCGAGCGGGGTCGCCGCCGCGGTTCGCCGTCACCAGGCCGTCTTCGTGCCCGACGCCCGCAACTCCGACGTGACCTCGCCCCGGCTCATCGAGACAACCGGCCTGGCCTCCGCCCTGTTCATCCCCCTGGTCGGGCACCATGAGTGCCTCGGCGCGGTGGTCACGGGCTGGCGCCACCCGGTGCACCACCTCGACGACCTCGAGCGCGACGCGGTCGAGGTGCTCTCCACCGAGGCCGGCCTGGTGCTCGAGCGCCTGCGGGAGACCGCCCGCCTCGCCGACGAGGCCGAGCGCGAGCCGCTCACCGGCCTCGCCAACCGGCGGACGTTCGCCCGGGCCCTGGCCGCGGCGGCGGCCGGGGACGCCGTGGTGATGATCGACCTCGACGGGTTCAAGGCGGTCAACGACCGCTACGGGCACGGGCTCGGCGACGACGTGCTCGTCACCATGGCGGGCTGCCTGCGGCGCTCGTGCCGGACCGACGACTGCGTCAGCCGCTTCGGCGGGGACGAGTTCGCGGTCGTGCTGCACGGCGGGGGTGAGGCCGGCGCCCGGCGGCTGCTGGACCGACTCGCGGCCGCGTGGCGCGAGACCGACCCGCTCGTGGCCTACTCCGCCGGCTACGCCGCCTGCCCGGAGGACGGGGCCGGCGCCGCCACCCTCGAGGCGGCCGACCAGGCCCTCTACCGGGCGAAGCGGGGCCGCGAGGAGCTCGTCGGCATCGACTGACCGATCCGGCGACTGGGGTCGGCGCGCACCGCGTCCCATCCCGCCCGATGGGTCACAATGCAGGGATGGCCCCGGCGTCCGATCCCCCTCCCCCGCGCGAGGTCGTGCGCTACGGCCCGGAGATCCCCGACGAGGACGCGCTGCGCCTGCTCGGGACCGTCGCCGACAAGCGGGTCCTCGTGCTCGGGCTCCACCGCCCCTCCGCGTCCATCGCCCTGGCCCAGCAGGGCGCCAAGGTGGTGGTCGTCGACCCCGACCAGGAGCGCCTCGACCGGGGCCGGGCCGCCTGCGAGGAGGCCGAGGCGCGCGCCGAGTTCCGCAAGGCCGACCTCGCCGGGCTGGCCTTCCTCCCCGGGGAGTCGTTCGACCTCGTCCTCAGCATCTACACCCTCGCCGCCGTCGACGACCTGAACCGCGTCTTCCGCCAGGTGCACCGCGTGCTCAAGGCCGACGGGGCGCTCGTGCTCTCGTTGCCCCACCCCGCCCACGCCATGCTCGACGCCGACCGCCCGCCCCGCCTGCCCGACGACCCCGTGCTCGTGGCCCACCCCTACCCGGGCACGAGCGGGCGC
>WBZT01003051.1_pt1 | contig 11235 bp, 11 predicted proteins | sample 5204241 | NCBI WGS metagenome assembly WBZT01 (sample SAMN12344358, study PRJNA552823) | activated sludge metagenome | biome: Activated sludge suspended growth; feature: Nitrification reactor; material: Wastewater; isolation source: activated sludge from nitrification reactor of wastewater...
AAACCGCGTCGCTGGCTCAACTCCGGTGGATTGGGAACCATGGGCGTCGGCCTGCCCTACGCCATGGGTGCCGCATTGCAGAACCCAGACTCGCAGATCGTCTGCGTCACTGGCGAAGGCTCGATCCAGATGTGTATCCAGGAGCTATCGACCGCCAAACAGTTCCGTTTGCCGATCAAGATCATCAATCTCAACAACCGCTACCTCGGCATGGTGCGGCAATGGCAGGAGATGTTCTACGGTAGCCGTTACGCTGAATCGTATATGGATTCGCTGCCCGATTTCGTCAAGCTGGCCGAAGCTTACGGCCATGTCGGCATCCGTATCGAACGTCCCGAGGACGTCGAACCGGCGCTGCGCAAAGCCTTCGTCGAACACAAGGACGACTTGGTTTTCCTGGACGTGATCACCGATCAGAAGGCCAACGTCTTCCCGATGGTTGCTGCCGGCAAAGGCCTGGCGGACATGATCCTGAGCGAAGAACTGTAAGGAAAAGCCCAGATGCGACACATTATTTCCATTCTCCTGGAAAACGAAGCCGGTGCGCTGTCACGCGTTGCCGGGCTTTTTTCAGCACGCGCCTACAACATCGAGACGCTGACCGTCGCCCCCACGGAAGATTTGTCGTTGTCACGCCTGACTATCGTCACTTCCGGCACCGATGCGGTAATCGAACAGATCACCAAGCAACTGAATAAGCTGATTGATGTCGTCAAGGTTGTCGACCTCTCCGAGGCTGCACACATCGAACGTGAACTGATGCTGCTCAAAGTAAGGGCAACGGGCAAGGATCGCGAAGAACTGAAACGGCTGACCGACATCTTCCGCGGCAACATCATTGACGTCACCGAATCGACCTACGTCATCGAACTTACCGCCAGCGCGGCCAAGCTCGACTCCTTTATCCAGGCCATCGATTCCGGTCTGATCCTCGAAACGGTGCGCACCGGCGTGTGCGGGATCGGCCGGGGCGAACGCATTCTCAAAGTCTGACCAGACCGCATAGCACACGAGGGAACCACATGAAAGTTTATTACGACAAGGACGCTGACCTCTCCCTGATCAAGGGCAAGAAAGTCACCATCGTCGGTTACGGCTCGCAAGGGCATGCGCACGCGCAGAATCTGAGCGATTCCGGTGTCAAGGTGACGGTTGGCTTGCGCAAGGAAGGTGCATCCTGGAGCAAGGCAGAAAACGCCGGTCTCAAAGTCGAGGAAGTCGCCAAAGCAGTAAAAAACGCCGATGTGGTGATGATCCTGCTTCCGGACGAAAGCGCGCCGCCGGTCTATAACAACGAGATTGCCCCGAATATGAAAAAAGGGGCGGCGCTGGCTTTTGCGCACGGATTCAACGTCCATTACAACCAGATCGTCGCTCGCGACGATCTTGACGTAATCATGATCGCGCCGAAAGGTCCAGGACATACCGTTCGTTCCGAATACCTGCGTGGTGGCGGCGTTCCGTCGCTAATCGCCGTCCATCAGGACCGTTCTGGCAAGGCACGCGATCTGGCCTTGTCGTATGCGGCGGCCAACGGCGGCACGAAAGGTGGCGTCATCGAAACCAACTTCCGCGAAGAGACCGAAACCGATTTGTTCGGTGAACAAGCCGTATTGTGTGGTGGCGCTGTCGAACTGGTCAAAATGGGTTTCGAAACGCTGGTCGAAGCCGGCTACGCACCTGAAATGGCTTATTTCGAATGCCTGCACGAACTCAAGCTGATCGTCGATCTGATGTACGAAGGCGGCATCGCCAACATGAACTATTCGATCTCCAACAACGCTGAATTCGGTGAATACGTCACCGGAGGTGAAGTAATCAACGATCAATCGCGTACGGCAATGCGTAACGCGCTCAAGCGCATCCAGAACGGCGATTACGCCAAAATGTTCATTTTGGAAGGGCGCACCAACTATCCGGCAATGAGCGCCAGACGTCGCTTGATCGCCCAACATCCGATAGAAGTCGTTGGCGCAAAATTGCGCGACATGATGCCCTGGATCAAGAAAAACCGTCTTGTCGACCAGAGCAAAAACTGACTCTTTCGCAACTTTCTGTCGTGGATAGCAGACGACGCTCTCCACGACAGCCGCGCCTAGCGCTGCGTTTCCCCATCGCCCGGCGCGCAATACCCTCTACCAAATCGAATGGGCCTCTGTCTCGGGGTAACCCGCTGACCGCAGCAAACATCGCTTGCTTGCCCTCCCCGTTGAATTGATTACAGGCAGAATCTCCGTAAGGCCGATATCGCGATGCCTGAATTGAAGCCCCGCAAAAGCTTGTTCAATCCTGAACTGCGTCGGCGGGGAATCTATATTCTGCCAAATCTCTTCACCACCGCAGCTTTGTTCTGCGGCTTTTTCGCTATCGTCCAGGCAATGAAAGGCGGTTACGAACAGTCCGCCGTAGCGATATTTATCGCGATGGCGCTTGACGGACTCGATGGTCGCGTCGCACGCATGACGCGCACGCAAAGCGCATTCGGCGCCGAATACGACTCGCTCTCCGACATGGTCTCCTTCGGCGTCGCACCAGCGCTGGTGGTCTATGCCTGGGCCTTGAAGGATATGGGGCGACTCGGCTGGATCGCCGCTTTCATCTACTGTGTCGGCGCGGCGTTGCGTCTGGCTCGTTTCAATACCACCCTCGCAGTCACCGATCGGCGCTATTTTCAGGGGTTGCCCAGTCCGGCAGCCGCCGCACTGGTCACCGGCTTTTTCTGGGTAATGATCGACAAGGATATCGCACCCGCTGAAGTGCGCTGGCTAGTGTGCGGGCTGGTGATTTTTGCAGGCATATCGATGGTCAGCAGCGTTCCCTTCTACAGCTTCAAGACTCTCAATCTGCGTCGCAGTGTCCCATTCATCTTCGTCGTTGCCGTCGCCATTGCTTTCGCTGTCATTTCCTACGACACTCCGGTCGCCCTGTTTGGCCTGTTCATCATTTACGCCCTATCAGGCTATGTGCAGGCATTGCTCTTGATCAAACGGAAGTCATCGGGCCAGGACGACCAAAAACTTACCGAATGAACGGCACTGCCGGACGGACCTTCAGCACACGAAATCAATAGGCGAAAAAATGCCCCGCGCGCGGGGCATTTCTGTTTTCTCTGAAAATTCGGATTCAAGCCTTCTTGGCCCGGCGAAAACCGGCCAAGCCGAGCAGACCCAGACCAGCCAACATCGCCGTCGCCGGCTCGGGCACATCCTGGCGCGGCCGCTGGAACGCATAGAGTGTGCCGCTGACCGAAATTTCGTCAGTTTGCGGATTGATTCCAGTCTGAGTGAAAGCCAGGGTGAAAGCGCCGTTGGTATCGGCGTAGGTGCTGGTGGCATCATGCCAGTAACCGGTACCGGCAACGGTCAAAGTATGGCTAAGACCAAGCACATTCCCGACAGTTTGGAGGGTAGTGGTGACAAAAGTCAAACCACTCCCAGGACCATCAAAACCAAAACTGGTGGCAGCCAATGGCCAAGGATTGGCATTGATGAATGCCAGATCGTTGCTTGCCATGCCCAAAGCGGCAAAAGAGCTGCCTGCGCTGACACCATTGACAACCAGATCGCCTTTGCCATCGCTCGGCATGAGGTCAGCAAATGTGATCGAGGTTGCTTGATCGACGAACTGGTTGGATGGGGTTTGATTGATCGTACCCGCCGTGGCACCGAGCGAGACGGTACCGTTCAGATAAGGCAAAGCATGAGCGGACATCGAGGAGAGACCGAATGCGATCAGAGCCGTTAGCAGTTTGAACTTCATGGGATTTTCTCCGACAAATTATTTGATTTTTTGAATTCCTCAACTGCTACCAGTTGAGACAGATGAAATAAAGCATGATGCATGCCAGAACAAGAAAATACTTTTATTACAAATATTTAAAAAAATTTTTTCGTTCCCAAAAACCCGGAGTGTAAAAATATTCGACAGTTTTTCGCCAGATGAGAACGGCTTTGCGCTATCAGCTAATGATCCGTTCTTTCCAACTGAAACCTTGCGGATTGCCTTGCCCGCACCGCCGACACCACAGAACAGCGGCGAGCGCTGGTTCGCACTCAAAAAAATTCGGTACGGAAACATGCGCTCCCTCTCGGTTTTAGCCTTCCTAAAAGCCTCGCTACCTAAGCAGACGAAGACCCAATCTCTTGCCAATGATGCGAATCTCTGCTTCCGGCAGAATTGTCTGATCGAGCCAGTCAACTGTCCAGCCCGCCCTTTGAACACGATAAAACGCAAACTATCGCTTACGTTTTCAATTCTGCGCGATCGGCAAAAAAGGCCAATGCCTCTGGATTGGCCAAGGCCTCGCGGTTTTTCACCGGACGGCCATGGACCACTTGCCGCACCGCCAGTTCGACGATCTTCCCACTCTTGGTGCGCGGAATGTCGGCAACCTGCAAAATCTTGGCCGGCACATGACGAGACGTCGTATTCTCGCGGATCGTCTGTTTAAGGCGTTCAACGAGAGCCGAATCCAAACACAAACCTTCGCGCAGCCTGACAAACAACACCACCCGCACGTCATCTTGCCAATCCTGTCCGATGACCAACGCTTCCAGCACTTCCGGCAATCTTTCAACTTGTCGGTAAATCTCGGCCGTTCCGATGCGCACTCCGCCAGGATTGAGTATCGCGTCTGAACGTCCATAGATGACGAGCCCCTCATGTGCGGTCAGTTCGACAAAATCGCCGTGGCACCAGACATGGGGAAACCGATCGAAGTAAGCCGCATGATATTTGCTGCCCTCAGGATCGTTCCAGAAACCGATCGGCATCGATGGAAACGGGGCGGTGCACACGAGTTCGCCGCGCTGGCCGACACCGGCAGGAATCGAACGACCGTCGTCATCAAAGACATCGACAGCCATCCCCAAACCTCGGCATTGCAACTCACCACGATGAACCGGTAGCAAGGGATTGCCAAGCGCGAAACACGAAAGGATGTCTGTCCCGCCGGATATCGAAGCCAATAACAAATCGGGTTTGATATGGCGGTAAACATAATCGAAACTTTCGGGAACGAGCGGGCTGCCCGTCGAAAACATCACGCGCAATTCGGCAAGCCGATGTGTCTGGCGGGGCTGCAATCCTGCTTTGGCAACGGCGTCGATAAACTTGGCCGACGTACCGAAATGGGTCATACCTTCACGATCGGCATAATCGAAGAGCAGTTGCCCAGATCGCCCATCGACCGCCACGAAGGGTGATCCGTCGTAGAGCAGCAATGTGGCGCCAGAAGCCAATCCGGAAACCAGCCAGTTCCACATCATCCAGCCGCAGGTAGTGAAATAGAACAGCCGATCACCCGGCCTGACATCGCCATGCAGCTGATGCTCCTTAAGATGTTGCAACAGCACACCGCCATGCGCGTGGACAATGCATTTCGGAATTCCGGTGGTTCCGGAAGAAAACATGATGAACAGTGGATGGTCGAAGGGCAGGCGGTGGAAATCGATTTCGCCAGCGGTAAAGGGCGCTACGAAATCGACATAACGCGTGCCGTTACTCAGTACGTCGACCGACGGCGCGGGGTCGAGATAGGAAACCAGAACCGTTCGCTGCAAAGTAGGCAAGAGTGCAGCAATCTCAGCGTTGCGGGACTGACAATCGACTGCTTTGCCGTTATACCAATAAGCATCCACACAGAGCATGACTTTAGGCTCGATCTGGCCGAAGCGGTCGAGAACACCTTGCACGCCAAAATCCGGAGAGGCCGACGACCAGACTGCTCCCAACGCCGTGGTAGCCAACATGGCAATCAGGGTTTCCGGCATATTTGGCAGGTAAGCAGCGACACGATCACCCGCAACGACTCCTTGCGCTTGTAAAGCCTGGGCAAACCGCGACACCTCGTCATACAGATCTTTACGTGACAGCCGTCGTTTGACCCGATCTTCACCCCAGAAAACCAGTGCGTCGGCATCGTCACGAAAGCGCAGCAAATTCTCGGCGTAATTGACACGCGCCTGCGGAAACCAACGCGCCCCAGGCATCCGATCGCCATGCTCGAGAACTATCCCTTCTCTGTCGCCGATCAATTGACAGTTGTCCCAGACAGTCGTCCAAAAAGCTTCGGGATGTTTGATCGACCAGCGCCATAACTGGAGATAATCATTGCACTCAGCTGACCAACGCTGATTGACTGCGATGCGAAATTGGCCAAGCTGGGCGTTGGCCATGCGTTCGTTGTCAGGTGACCAGATCGGTTCAGGTGCGATCAACTGGTCTGGCAGCATCATTCAGTCCTCCCGCGAAGATGCCCACTGCAATGTTTACCGTCCGACGGTGTGATGCTACGGTTTCCATAGTGGGCGCATCAATGTCTGTCGTGCACGCAATATAGCCAAAAAAGCGAAAAAAGTCGCCGCCTTAGACAGGAATGGCGTGGTTATGGAAAACAGTGCAGGAGGAAGAATTGGAGGCGCGAGCGGGAGTCGAACCCACCTACACGGATTTGCAATCCGGTGCATAACCGCTTTGCTATCGCGCCAAAACCAAATAAAGAGTTGCCTGCCGCTTTTGTTTTGTAACCTAGCCAAAAGCTATACTAGCGTAGTTTAACAAAAACGAGCTTACAACCGCCCAAAATTAAGCAACCGCACTAGCCGCACTAGCCGCACTAGCCGCACTAGCCGCACGCAATAAAAAGAGAATTATACTTTTAATTATCGTTCTGTCAACAAGCAATATCCAGCGTCTCAAGGCAATCGCATTCGAGAAACTGGCGAAGCGCGGAGAATTTTTACCCTGCATACTTTTATTCGCTAACTCCCGCGATCCCCAAAATAAACAGAAAAGAACGGTGTTCGTGCATAAATAAAGACTTTCCCATTTCTCTGAGATTTGCAGAAAAATCAGAGAGCCACCACCACTCTGCGCCATCAAAATGCCATTTACAGAATAATTTTTCACCACATCCTAATCAATAATGTGGATCATGCGCCAACGCCCGCCATAGCCCGTCTATTTGCTGGATTCATCCATTTTTTCATCGGATGTTGAAGTCGAAGATGATATATTATCTTCACTATCAGGAACAGAAGGCTTGGCCAAAGCTTCATCTATGTTTTCAGGTGTTTTAATAGCCCTTATCGTCAAAGGATCTCCACCAAGCAAACGAAACTGTTCACGCAAAACGCGTGAATTTGGGCTGTATTCTAGACCCGTTTTGACAAGACTCTTTGCTTCATTTTTTTTTCCTGTCTTTATCAGATATTCTGCCCAGTGGGAGTAAGCAGGCCAATAATCTGGCTTGATTTTTCTTGCAATTGAAAAAGACTGATTTGCCTCTCTAATTTTTGACAAGCGCACTTCTACTTCACCTAAACGACTCATTATCTCAGGCAGCAAAACAAATCCAGGTTTCGCGTTTTCAATCACATATGAATAGTCGTCCCTCACAGATATGAGCAAAGCCCTACGTTCTTGCTCCGTCAAGCCAATCCTAAAAGATCTTTGTAGATTTATCTGCGCCCAGCAATAATGGTGAATCGCATGAAACGTATTACCAAGAACTGATACCCAGCGTTTTGTTTCAGGACCATTACTGACATAATTCCAGCTCTGTGAATATGGGCAATAGGGAGGGATAATTGCCATTTCAGCTTCGGTGATATTATCAGGTTTACGCGCAATGGCAGACTCGCTGGCCAGATTGAGCGCTACGAAAATAATAACCACGAGCAACCTATCCACCTGAAAAACCCGGATAAGTGGCGCAAAAGAGTTGAAGAGCTTGAACACTATGAACTCCTCCGGTTAATCTGCAGTAACAAATATTCTATCAGTCTCAAAACTACGATTATAGTGTTGGTACATAAATAGAGACTTTCCTACTTTTCCTGAAATTCGCATCAAAATGAAAGATCCACCACCACTAAGTGCATATTCTGATCAACAATGTCGACTTATGCACCAACGCGGTTTCGTGTTGCCACCTTGGGCCAGCTAGAGGGCCGAAACTTGGTTTTAAAAATGATTCTTTCTCCTCTGACCTCTGCAGTAATAATGCTGGGAGAAAAAACATCAGATAATAGCAATAAACAACAGGAAAACGGATAGCTGAGCGAAATCATTCGATCACAGCCAGTTTTATTTCCTTCGCCAGATCAAGTTGGGCTCGCAAGTTTTGACGGGCAGCTTTAAAACGGGTCAAGCGAACTCGGTCGAGTGTGACCGACTCCGGAAGAATCAACGCTTCAGGGTCTACCTGTTCGTCGTTGATCCGGAATTCATAGTGCAGATGCGAGTCGGTCGCCCAGCCAGTACGTCCGACATAACCGATCACATCCCCTTGACGAACGCGAGTCCCATTGATAAGTCCCTCGGCGTAGTCGTTGAGATGTGCATAGACCGTCGAATAGGTCGTGTCGTGCCTGAGAATGATCACTTTGCCATAGCCATTCTGAGTTTCAGCGGCTTCGACAACCCCATCGGCAACGGCCATGACCTTGGTACCGGTCGGTGCAGCATAATCGACACCTTTGTGCGCACGCCAAGCTAAAAGTATCGGATGAAAACGAGATGATGAGAAGGCCGAACTGACATGCGGATTCTCGACCGGCGCCTGTAGAAAAGGCTTGCTCAGACTCTTGCCATCGGCTGCGTAATAGGCCCCACGACCCGGTTCGAGCTGGAACCAATAGGCCTGCTGGGAACGTTGCCGATTGCCGATTTCTGCCGCCAAAATTCGACCGTTGCGAATTTCCTGGCCACGGTAACTAAAGGTTTCATAGACGACAGAAAAGTGATCGCCTTGGCGCAACATGCGATAGAAGTTTCCATCGCTGCCGAAGATGCCGACGAGTTGCATGGCGATCGACTCCGGAAGCCCGGCCGCATCGCAGGAACTGATGAAAGAACCACGAATTTCTCCAGACTTGACCACCGTCCGCTGCTCAAGGTTTAGAGGAAGTTCTTTATTGACAAAGCGATTGCCGACACGATCGAGAGTTACCAACGTGTTTTTGTCGATCAGGGGGAAAGAAAGGTGCAACAACTCTCCAGTACTGCCAACTCTGGCACTGACGGTCGTTCCTGGGTGAAGATTGCTCGTTAGGACGGCATTTGCATGGCGGTCTTTACGGAGATGATCAAGCGCATCCCGATCACTGGCTCCCAAGCGGATCAACAGACTGGCCAAGGTATCGCTGGCCAGAAAGCGTTCTTCACGCACATAAGACGACTCGTTGGAGTCAATCACAGACAACACGGGTATTGGGAGGGACTCGACGACCACGGTAGGCGCCGGGATGATTTCTGTCGGCGGTACGATGGCAAAAGCGGCAACCATGCCCAACAGCGATACGCCAGCGACGCCGGATACCGCCCAGCGATGACGCAACAGGCGGTCGAAGGTCCGATCGGAATACGGTAGAATGCCGCGCTTCTCGTTGTTCATAGGCAGAGGCAGGCTAGAAGCAAAGCGCCTAAGCCTACCAAGAAATCGTCCTCATCAAAAGCCCTTTGCGGCAAAAATTTGGAAAGCTGAGCTATGCGCGCGGTCACTGAAGACCTCCTCCACATCAAACGCGGCTGCGAAGAATTGCTGATCGAAGCGGAGATGCTCGACAAGCTGAAAAGCGGCCGACCATTACGCATCAAGGCCGGTTTCGATCCCACTGCACCAGATTTGCACCTGGGACATACGGTTTTGATCAATAAACTGCGTCACTTTCAGGAACTCGGTCACCAGATTTTGTTTTTGATCGGTGACTTCACCGGAATGATCGGTGACCCGACGGGCAAAAACACCACCCGTCCGCCACTTACTCGTGAACAGGTACTGGCAAATGCCGATACGTATCAGCAACAGGTTTTCAAGATTCTCGATCCGGCAAAAACTGAAATCTGTTTCAACTCGACTTGGTTCGACTCCATGGGCGCGGCCGGCATGATTCAGCTTGCCGCGTCACATACCGTCGCGCGTATGCTCGAGCGCGACGATTTTGCCAAACGTTATCGTGGCGGACAACCGATCGCCATTCATGAACTGCTCTATCCCTTATGCCAAGGGTACGATTCGGTAGCCATGCACGCTGATGTTGAAATCGGCGGCACTGACCAAAAGTTTAATCTTCTGGTCGGCCGTGAATTACAAAAAATGCATGGGCAAGCGCCGCAGTGTCTGCTCACCATGCCACTGCTCGAAGGACTCGACGGCGTCAATAAAATGTCGAAATCTCTTGGCAACTACGTCGGCATCACCGAAGCGCCCAACGAGATGTTCGGTAAACTGATGTCGATATCCGACACCTTGATGTGGCGCTATTTTGAGCTACTGTCTTTTCGCAGTCTGCAAGCGATCGAGAACTTGAGGCAGGAAGTTGCCGAAGGGAAAAATCCGCGCGATGTCAAAGTTTTACTGGCATCGGAGATTGTCGGGCGTTTTCATGGTCCGCTCATTGCCGACAAAGCGCTGACCGACTTCGAAACCCGCTTTCGTCACCACGCGATCCCGGATGACATCCCCGAAGTGCATCTCGACGATTCCATTGCACCGATCAGCCTCGCCCAGGCGCTGAAGCTGGCCGGCTTGACATCGAGCACCTCGGAAGCCTGGCGGATGATCGACCAGGGCGGCGTCAAGATCGACGGCAAGAAAGTCAACGACCGGAACTTGCCACTCGCCCGCCACAGCAACATGGTCATTCAGGTCGGCAAAAGAAAATTTGCCCGCCTTTTTCTCGGTTGAAAGACGCGGCTTCCTTACGGTTACCGCGCAAACCAAAAACCTGGCATTCCCTCCCCCTCCGTGCGTCACAGGAAGTGGGAGGGTCTGACAATTGCCAGACGATTTTCAGGTTGATGCAACCGCTCGCCTGCGCAGACGGCTGACGATTTCATATTCAGTAACTCGGCACCAGTCAGATGCCACAAAAGCTATCGGCAGCCGATCGACGCGCGCTGAGGCACCGAAGAATCAAGCCCCAAAAATCAGTTGTTGCCGTTATCCAGGAAACTGCGCAGTTTATCCGAACGTGACGGATGCCGGAGTTTGCGCAGGGCCTTGGCCTCGATCTGCCGTATACGTTCGCGCGTAACATCGAATTGTTTGCCGACTTCTTCCAAGGTATGGTCGGTATTCATCTCAATACCGAAACGCATTCGCAATACCTTGGCTTCACGCGGCGTCAATGTATCGAGCACATCTTTGGTGATGAAGCGCAGACTGGAGTACAACGCCGCCTCGGTCGGTGCCAGCGTGGCTTGATCTTCGATGAAATCGCCAAGATGCGA
>WBZT01003053.1_pt1 | contig 11232 bp, 8 predicted proteins | sample 5204241 | NCBI WGS metagenome assembly WBZT01 (sample SAMN12344358, study PRJNA552823) | activated sludge metagenome | biome: Activated sludge suspended growth; feature: Nitrification reactor; material: Wastewater; isolation source: activated sludge from nitrification reactor of wastewater treatment...
GAGCATCCCCTGCATCGCGTGACCGTAAAAGCGAATCATCTGTGCCAGCAGGTCCGTTGTAAACAAAGGGATGCCGGCCGCTTCCTCCTCGAGGATGATCTGCAGCAGGATGCTGCGTGTAATGTCCTCGCCGGTCTTGGCATCGAGCACATTGAAGTTTTCCTTCGATAGCACGAGATCCTTCACATCACTCAAGGTGATGTAAGCGCTCGTCTTGGTATCGTAAAGACGACGGTTGGGGTATTTCTTGATCAGTCGCAGCTGTTCGGGCATGACGACCCTTCCTCCATTTGCAGATGACTCGAGACAGGCGCTCTTTTGCGTCCTTTGGTGCGATGCAGCACAATTATAACGCTTACAAAAAAAAACAGGCCCCTATTGGAGCCTGTCCTGACCTTCCTGATACGGGAAGCTATTTTTACTGGTAGTACAAACCACCACAGATGTTCATCGTCGAACCCGTCATGAAGCCGGCAATGTCCGAAGCGAGGTAGACACACGCGCCACCGATCTCTTCCGGCTTCGCCAAACGCTTCATCGGCACCGTATCGATGATGCTCTGCAGGATCTCCGGCTTGATCGCCATCACCATCGGGGTGGCGACGTAGCCAGGGCAAATGGCGTTGACCGTCACGTTTTTAGCCGCCAGTTCGGCGGCCAGCGCTTTGGTAAAGCCGATCACGCCCGCTTTGGCGGCCGAGTAATTGGTCTGACCAGCCTGACCCCGAAGGCCATTGACCGATGAGATGTTGATGATCCTGCCCCAGCCGCGCTCGGCCATCTTCGACGAGACCTGCTTGGTCATGTTGAAGAGGCTGTTCAGGTTGGTTGAAATCACGGCATTCCACTGCGCCGGCTCCATCCGCCCGAACATCTTGTCACGGGTGATGCCGGCGTTGTTGACCAGAATGTCGATCGGACCTGCCTTGGCTTCCGCTTCTGCAGTAAGAGCGACGCAGGAGTCGTAGTCGGAAACATCGCCGGCAACACAGATGAAGTCGTTGAAACCGGCTTCGGCCATGGCCTTTGTCCACTCTTCCGGCTTGTCAAACTCTGGATGGTAGGCGGCCACCACTTTGTGGCCGGCCTTGGCCAGCTCCTGGCAAACAGCCGTTCCGATTCCACCCATAGCCCCTGTAACCAAAGCAACACGTTGCGTCATAGCTCTTTCCTTTCTTGTGGACGATTGAAACAACACTTGAGCCAACGATTCTGCATTGCAGCATCTGCGCTGTCAATGCCAATGCCAAAATTTCGGCACTTTGCGGCATGAGTTCTCCTGCGCAATGCCTGCCATGCCTGCCGTATCGCTGCCCACAGCAAAGCACCTCAGCCACCTATAATGCGCTCATGCATATCGTCGTGATCGCCTGGTTGTACGTAACCGTGTTGATGGCACTGACCGAAACCAGTATCGTCGCCGGAATAATGACGCTGGTTTTCTACGGTCTGCTTCCGACGATGCTGCTGCTATGGCTTTTCGGCGGCTCCGCGCGGCGGCGTGCGCTCCGCATGCCCAGGGAAGAGACTCCCGCGAATAGCGACGCAGACCACGAAAAACCCGAGCACTGACTACTCGGACAGCCAGATCAGCGACGCCATACGTCCGGTCACGCCGTCGCGCCGATACGAGAAAAAGCGGCTTTCTTGACTGACCGTGCAGTACTCTCCGCCGTAGATGCCTTCGACACCCAGGCGTGCAAGACGCTGACGGGCCAACAGGTAGATGTCGGTCAGCCAGCCACCAGACTTGTTAACCGGCTGCGGAAGCGGCTTGAAAGCGGCTGCCGCCTCTGCATAGGCGTCGACAAACGCTGCCCTCACCTCGCCGCCTACCTCGAAGGCCTGTGGACCGATGGCCGGCCCCAGGTAAGCGATCAGATCGATTCCAGGCACCGCCATGGCAGCCACCGTTCTTTCCAGAATGCCGGCCTGCAGGCCGCGCCAACCGGCATGCGCTGCGGCCACCACCGTCCCGGCGCGGTCACAGAGCAGCACCGGCAGACAATCCGCAGTCATCACCACGCAGACGACAGCGACATTGCGCGTAAATGCGCCGTCGGCTACCCGGACCTGGGTACTCGTACCCGCCTCAAGCACCGTCGTGCCGTGCACCTGATGCAACCAGCAGGGTGCCGCCGGCAGAGTCCGGCCAAGCCGCTGACGGTTGGCCGCCACTGCCGGAGGATCATCACCCACGTGATCGCCGAGGTTGAGGCTAGCGTATGGGGCCATGCTTACCCCGCCATGACGAGTCGTGATGAGACTGCGCACTCTCGTCGGCGCCGGCCAGTCGGGAACGATCCAGGGTTGAAGATTCAAGGTTCAAGTACCGGGAAAACAGGGGTGGACGCGCATGATCGGACCCTTATTGCTCATCGAGCACCTCATCGTCATCGATGTAGATGACTTCCGGGCCGCCCTCCGAATCTTCATCCCAAGTGTCTTCATCGTCGGTATCGTCTGCTGCTCCGCTACCGCGCACTGACCGCAATTCCTGCCGGAGTGTTTCGACCAGCGTAGCCATGTCTGCTGGCAAGCTTGATTTCCAGAACAGTGCGCGACCCGTCTGAGGGTGAGTCAGCGCCAGACGGGTCGCGTGCAGCGCCTGGCGAGGAAACAGCGGTCCTTGCGGCACACGACTGGGCACCCCGCCATACGCCGGGTCGCCCACCAAGGGATGCCCAAGCGACGTCATGTGCACGCGGATCTGGTGCGTTCGCCCGGTTTCCAGCGCGCATTCGATCAGCGTACAGGTCGCGAAAGGTTCCAGCACCCGGTAGTGTGTCCGGGCCGGTTTGCCGGTTCGCACCACGGCCATGCGGGTACGCAGGGTCGGATGCCGGCCGATCGGCGCATTCACCGTCCCAGAGCACTCGACGAGTCCCCTCGCCAACGCCTGATAATGGCGTTTGACGGTACGCGCCTGCAGTTGCCGTACCAGATCGGTCTGCGCCTCCAGCGTCTTGGCGACGACCATCAGGCCACTGGTATCCTTGTCGAGTCGATGCACAATGCCTGCCCGCGGTACCTTGTCGAGTTGTGGGACATGGTACAACAAGGCATTCAGCAAGGTACCGTGCCAGTGACCATTGCCCGGATGAACGACCAGGCCAGCCGGCTTGTCGATGATCATCAGCGCCTCGTCTTCGTAGACCACCTGCAAGGGAATGTTCTCCGGAGAAGAAGATTCGGCGCGTTCATCGGGTGCTTCGGCGACTTCGATGATCTCACCGCCCCAGAGCTTGTATCGAGCTTCGACGATCGGCGCACCGTTCACGGCCACTCTTCCCGCACGTATCCAGCCCTGCAAGCGGCTGCGTGAATGCTGCGCCAGCAGGCGCGCCAGAATCTGGTCCAGGCGTTGGCCGCTGAACTCGCCAGGCACGCTCAGGGCAATGCTGGGGTTTGAGCTATAATCGGCGCACCCGATGTCCTGCTCCGGCACATCGGCTAATGCCTTTCTTTTCTTTGGGTTTTCCATCATGCGTAGTGTAGCGGTTATCGCAGCGCTCATCGTCGTTTCTCTGATCTCCGGCTGCGGGATTCTTCCCGAAGAAAAGGATGAAACCATCGGCTGGTCAGCAAACAAGCTCTATGCCGAGGCCAGGGATGCGCTCAATGACGGCTCCTATGCCAAGTCGATCAAGTACTTCGAGAAGCTCGAATCACGCTATCCTTATGGTCGCTACGCACAACAAGCGCAGATCGACATCGCCTACGCCTACTGGAAAGACCAGGAGCCCGCTTCAGCGATTGCCGCCTGCGATCGCTTCATCAAGCTGCATCCGAATCACCCGAATGTCGACTACGTCTACTATCTGCGTGGACTGATCAACTTCAACGAAAACCTCGGTATCCTGGGGGCGATCAGCAACCAGGACATGACCGAGCGCGACCCGAAAGGCGCACGTGAGTCGTTTGACGCCTTCCGCGAACTGATCACACGCTTTCCGGACAGCAAGTACACACCCGATGCGATCTTGCGCATGAAGTACCTGGTCAATGCCCTGGCTTCGCTTGAGCTGCATGTCGCCCGCTATTACATGAAACGAGGGGCCTATCTGGCAGCAGCGAACCGTGCTCAGTACGCAGTATTGAACTATCCTGACACACCGGCGACCGAGGAGGCCCTTTTCATTATGGTCAAGGCCTATGACGCGCTCGGTCTGACCGATCTGCGCGACGACGCCGAACGCGTCATGCGCAAGAACTTTCCAAACAGCGAATACTACATCCGCGGTCTGGATCGCCAGGAGCCGTGGTGGAAACTCTGGTAGATCAGCCCAGGCCACGAGAAAATATGGACACTGGCCGCCCCTCCTTGCTTGAGATGGGCGGCACTATTCTGCCGAGCCATCTCAGATCGACTGCTTGATGGCCAGTACGGCCATGTTCCGCAAGGTTCTCAGCAAGGCCAATTCCTTCTCGGAAATCACGATCTCGCCTGCCTGTGCGCGGTCGGCATAGATCATGGCCACGCCATTGCCGTTGATGCAAAGCGGAAAGATGACAAAGGTTTCGGCAGCCACCGCCTTGCGAAACCAACCCGGGATACGTGCCGCAATTTTCGGATCATTGGTGTCACTGATCAGGATATCAACGCCTTTGGCCAGTGCTGCATGAAAGATGTCGGGCGTAAAAACCAGTGAAAACCGGAAGCTCCTGGCAATATCCAGGGCATCGGGTCCGAAACCGAAGCGACCGAGCATCGAATTGCTGCGCGCTTCACGAATGCACAGGATGACGCGCATGAAGCCTTTCGCACGGTAGATGGTTTCCAGCGTGATGCGCAGCACGTCATTCAGCTTGAAGTTGCTGACCAGTACGTTGCTCAAATCCTGAATGCCGGCCAGCAGAATGGCTTCACTGACCAGAGGTTCGGCCTCTGCCGCGAATTCGTCGCGTTCGGCCACAGGATCCACTACCCCCCCCTCCGTAATGACATCGGCGAGAACGGTTCCCGCCAGGCCATCGTCAGCGCCTGCTGTCAATTCAACCGTAGAGGGGCCGGTCGGCGCAGTTCCCCAGGCCTTGAGCTGCCGGCCGAAACGCGTCTGCTGCAGATTCAGGTGAATGGTGGCAGCAAACTGCGTCACCTGCTCAAGCGACTTTTCGAGGGTACTGTGCAGTTCCTGTTCGTCGAGTGCGACAGCCTCGCCAAAGCGCGTCGCAATCTTGCGCAGTTCTTTGGCCTGTTGTTCGTTGGCCGTTTCCGCAAGCACCGCACATAGCTCGTTCGACAGCGAAGAGAATACCCGTAAGCGATCCTCGGGGTTGAGCGGACGGCGAATATTGCCTGCTGGCAGCCGGCGCATGCTATTGATGATCAGCCTTGGAAATCCCCAGACCTGAGCAATGCCAATACCGAGATCCTCGAGCGATATTCCCAGCACCTGCAGCGCTGCCGCCTCCTCGGAGCAGTTCTTCTGCAACAGCATGCGCTTCATTTCCGCGCTTTCTTCGGGGAAGTAATACTGGCTCAGCAAACGACCCAGATTGTGGAACATCGAGCAGATAAAAGCCTGCTCGATGTCCAGACGAACGGCACTCTTGCCGGCAATGTTCCTGGCCAGCACCCCGGCCAGATTGGCCCGCAGGAACTCCTCCTTGAGTTGGCTGGCATTGTCCTTGTTCTGCAGGTGATCGAGAAGCAGCACGGTGATGGCAATGCTGCGCACCGCATCCAGACCGAGCACCACGACTGCGCGCGAGACCGTACTGATGTTGCCGCCACCCGCCTGCTGGTAATAAACCGAATTGACCATGCGCAGAAGCTTGTTGGTCAGCGAGAAGTCCTTGAGGATGGTGTTGGAGACTTCGGAAATACTCTGATTCTCCGAAGCCGTGATCCTGTTGATCGCCCCGACCGACTCCGAGAGGGCCGGGAAATCGCTTTTGTGGCGCATGCGTCGCAGCAGGAAGTCAATCGTACTCTGCCTCGGATCGGCCGATGGCACCAAGGTTTCCGGTGCCAGATAGTCGTCCAGAGCCTCGCGCATCTGTCTGGCCGATTCATAGCGACTCTGCGGATCACGCGCAAGTGCCCGGTAGAGAAGATGTGCCAGTCGCTCCTCAAGCTGGCCGCTACTGTCTTGCGGCAACCGGATGTCCTCGCCAGCGATCTGCTTCATCACCAGCAGGATGTCGTTCCCGGGAAATGCCCGCTTGCCGGTCAGCAACTCATAGAAAACCAGGCCGGCCGAAAAAACATCGGATCGTTCGCTGCTCGTGCGTTGCAGGATGTACTCTGGCGCCATGTAGGCCGGTGTGCCAGTCAATTGTCCGCCATCGCCCGCCAGCGCCCCATTGCGAGCAGCGATGCCGAAATCCATGACACGCGGCAGTTCATCATCGTCAATCAGGATGTTGCTTGGCTTGAGGTCACGGTGAATGATTCCCGCAGCATGGGCGTGAGCAATCGCATCGAGGATCGCCTGCATGATCGCGATCGCCCTGGCCGGTTTCAGGGCACCGCTCAGCGCCAGGTACTCGGCCAGGTTCTTGCCCGGTACATACTGGAAAACCAGATAAAGATCCCCTCTTTCCTCGGCAGCCTCGAAGATCGGGACGATGTTCGGATGGCGCAACTGACTGACCATCCGTGCCTCGTCCAGCAACTGACGATTCTGCTGCGGGTCAGAGCGTGCAAAGTGGAGCGTCTTGATCGCCACTTGCCGTTGCAAATGTGGATCACGGGCGAGATAAACGATGCTTTGAGCACCTCGACCCAGTTCACGAATGATCTCGAAACGCCCAACATACTTGCTCACAGTGCTCGATCACCTCGCAAAAACGATATTCCAGGCACGGCAATAGTGATGCCCGCCGGCAACCATCAAAGCCAGAGCAGTTTCGGTACCGACCCCGTCCGCCCACAAACCACGGCAAGCTGGCCGAACTCGCTTGCCAGCACTCGCATTCGCTGCTCGTCTGCCCGCAACACCAGATAACTCGGCTCAACAGGCCATACACCGCCGTCGGCAAGGTTGCTGGCGGGCAGGAAAAACCAGCCCAATGCCTTGATTCGTTTCAGCAAACGCTCCTGGGCAAGGCAGTTGTCCTGTTCCGAAAGCAGCGCTGCCGGGTTGTATGCCGTCACGATTCCCCAGCACATTTCGGTCGTCTCCCCAGGTTCGACATCACTGGCCGGCTGTTGGGCGGCCAGGCGAAGCAGGAAAGCATCGAAAGCGGGAGCAGCCACGCCAATCCGCAGGGCAAAATCCTCCCCGGGCACGATCACCCGATAGGTCGTCGCACAAAACGCGGCTTCGAATTCGGCCCGGCTCATCTCTTCCCTGAGTGTTGCCCCAAAGATTTTAATGTGAAAGTTGCGTCAGCGACTCATGAATCTCCCCTCCCCCTCTCGGGGGGCGAAGGCGGGGTTTCGCGGAGCACTGCTCCGCGCCGCCGTAGCCGGCCCGCGATGCAGCGCGGGCCGTGGGGGGGGTCGGTGGAGAGGGAAACCTTTCATGATCGGGGGTCGCTGGAAAAATCATGACCGTTAGACCCGCAATCATCCGCCGCTTTGCCTTGATCAGAGGAAGACCAGACCCGCACCGCAGCTCTATTTCAAGGACAAGGCAACGCGGCTTTCCCGGCTTGCTTCTGACTTGCCTTCCGCCTCCACCAGCTTGACTGGCAACAGGAACAGACGCTCTGCGGCAACCTCACGTGCGGCCAGCCAGTCCAGCACCGTTTTCGCCCTGCGAACAGCGAGATCGCGCAAATCCTCCTCATCCACAACGGTATTGGCCAGAATCAGTTTCTCCATTTCCTCAACCGGAAGTCCCTTCACCATGCCTACCAGATTACGTGGTTTGGGAAACTTCTCGGCACGGTAAACACGCTCAAGAAATGCCGGATACTCGTTGGCGCTGACCTCGACGGCGTCCGTCGAGCCGCTCTCAACCCCCTTCCTGGTCAACTCATCCCGTTTCAGCGCCCGTACCTTGTGACTCAGGCGATCACGTTTCAATCCTTCGGAATCATTCTTTGGGTCTGCACGCCCTTCGATTTCGAGCTTGAGCGCGGGTCGGTCGATCAGGGCCTTGGCCAGATTTTCCAGCCGCTGCTGTGCCGGCAGTGTGATCAATGCCTGCCCAAAATCGAATTCGACGTTCGACAACTCTTCGCCACCACCGAAAATCGACCCCAGCAAGGCAAAGGGCGAAGTCACTGCCTTGACCAGCAGGTTCACGACCACTTTGACAATCAGGCTACCAACACTGAATTCGGGATCACTGAGTGAACCGGCGATCGGCAGATTGATGTCGATCTCGCCGTTGCGGTTCTTGAGCAGGGCAAGCGCGAGGTTCACCGGTAGCTTGGTCGCATCCGGGCTATCAATCGCGCTGCCAAAGGTCAACTGATCGAGAAACACTCGATTCTCAGCGGTTAGCTGATCATCTTGGATCCTGTACTTGACGAACAGCGACAATTTGCCTTTTTCGATCGCGTAACCGGCATACTTGCCTGAGTACGGCGACAGTGAGCTCATCTCGAGGCCCTTGATGTCGGCCTGCAGATCAAGATAGGGCTTGGCCGACAGCGGGTTGATCTGCCCTGATACGTTGAGAGGCGCGATGTTGTCGTAGCTACCGCGCAGATCGAGGCTGGCGACGCTGTCAGCCGCCGATGACAGCCCGCTGATGGTTCCGCCGATCTTCTTGAGATTGGCCGAGTAGTTCGGCTTGATGAAATTGTCACTGAACCTGATGTCGCCACCCTGCAGCGTGATTTTGCCGATCTTGATCGGCAGCGATGGCTTGACGCTGGCGGCCACAGGAACCGCCGCCGTCGCTGCACCGGCCACGACCACCGGTTGCACCGACCTGGGCACCATGGCAGACGGCGCCGCCTCGGTCTGGCGAACGATCTGCAGCAGATTCAGCTGGCCCGCCCGGCTGATGATCACGCGCGCAAAAAAATCGGCGAGCGCCACCTCGCCAATCGACAGCGAATCCGGATTCAGGCGCACATCGATCTTGCCGAGGTAGAGTGACTTCCATTTCAGGAAGTCGGCGGAATTGATCTTGTCAACCGCGTAGAAATCGCCCACCGTCACCTGCCCGGAGATTCCCCCGGCCAGTCTGCTGGCTTCGATGGCGCCGGTGCCAACCTGTCGCAACTGGACGACTCCACCCAATGTCACCTGGCCGCGGGTCACATCGATGTTCAGCCGGTCAGTAAAGTAAGGTTGCAGTGGCAACAGTTCCAGCGTCTTGACAGCCACTTTGAGGTCCAGATCGAACGGGAAAATCTTCAGGCTGCCACCGGCCTCGCATTCTCCCTTGCGATTGAGCCGGAAACGCGTCGACACCCTCGCGGTCCTGCCTGCTTCGGTTGACAGGTTGTCGACATCAATGGTCATTCCTTCAATGGTGTGCGTCGCCAGCGGCGAGACAGCAGCATCTTCGAAGCGAAGGCCAAGGTCTTCACCGCGGTACTTGGTGAGGTTCACCTTCCACGGCCGCGAAGGATCCTTCTGCGAGGCCTGGACGATGCGCAAGCTAGGGGGCTCGACAAACTCGATGCGGCCGTCGACAGAGCGCCGCATCAGCAGGCTGGCGCCGTGCGCTGCAACCTCATCGATCATCACTTCGCGCCTAGCCAGATCCAGCCGACCGCCCTTGACCGAGAAGGCCTCGATCTTGATCCACTGGGCAGCCTGCAGACGCCGAAAGGCCGCATCGAACTCGGCTGCAGCGGTCCCCTTGGAGTCAAGTTTCTTTAAGGCAAGATCAATTCCTTCGACGCTCGCGTTGAATGGTTTGCCATGCGACTCGTCGAGCCAGCGCAACACACCACCGGTGACCTTCACTTCGCCGAGCGACCATGCGAACGTTGCCGGCTGCGCTTCCGGTGCGGAATTCTCGTGGGCTGCAAGATCACTGCTAAAAAAATCCACCCAGTTGATCGTACCCTGCCGGCTGACCTGCGCATGGATCTCGGGCGAATCGACGGTCACCTGATCGATCATCCAGTGTCGATTGATCGGATCAAGCACCCCAAGCTGAACGTCGAGGCGTTTCAGGGACAGCAGTGGGGAACCGGAGGAATCCTTGATGTCGACATCCTTGATGGCGACATGTCCCGTGAGACTGAGCGTCGAACGATGATCGTCCTGCTGGCGAAAGAGCAGCTTCAAGTCACTGTCAAGGGCACCGGAGACAACCTGGAACGGCAAGCGAACCGGCACATAATCGACATACCTGTCGAGTTGCACATCACGAAAATGAAACGCCAGCTCGCTGTCGATCGATTTCGCGAAAGGTTTGCTCTTGCCCTGGATGAGCAGAGGCGAACCATTGATCGATGCCGAGAGAGCCGGCTCGACGAAGATCTCGGTGGCCTGGGGCAAGCTCGAAATAAACGGCAGCGCGATGTTGATCTCACTGATGATGTGCTTTTCCCCAAGGACCCGGTCGTCGACTTCGAGCTGCCCGCCAGTGAGCTGAATATTGTTGATTGAAAAAAGCGGGGCAGGATCGTCGGACTCCGGCTTGGCCATCCATTCGTCGATCAGATCAGAGAAGTTGAAACGTCCGTCAGGCAGACGCACGACCTTCAAGGCCGGTCCATCCAGCCTCAGCTCGCCAATGACCGGACCACCACGCCACAGCGAACTTGACTCGAGGTTGAAATAAAGGCTTTCAAAACCCAGGACCTTCTCGCCCCCCCCTTTTTCCTGAATCACCAGCCCGACAACTTGCAAGGATAGCGTGTAGGGGTTTATGCTGATGCCGTCAACGGTCACGGGTCGGTGCAGGGCTTCGGAGAGTTTTTCGACGAGCATCCATTTGACGAGCGGAGGCAGCGCGAAAAAACCCAGCGCACCGACAACCAGCACGGTCAGCAAAACGCGCAGCCCATATTTTCTAAGGTTCATGGAGGTCGTTGTAATGGGGGTACGGATTCTTTCAGACATGGCAGCAGGCCAAAGGCTGGCTGAGGAAGCCACCAATTTAGCACGACGAGGCGTTTCCCGCATTTGCCATACGGCAAACGTCGAGCCAGCGACTGGCCAGCGGATCGCCGCTGGGCGCCTTCAGCCGCTGCTTCCGGCAGGCTTGCGCAAGTCAGCAGGATGAGCCGGTTGCCGCCACGAGTCCTCATCGTTGATGACAACGATCTGATGCGGACACTGCTGCGCACCATCCTGCGCAGCAAACAATACGAGGTGATTGGCGAAGCGGGGAATGGTGTCGACGCACTCGAACTGGCAGAACG
>WBZT01003054.1_pt1 | contig 11221 bp, 8 predicted proteins | sample 5204241 | NCBI WGS metagenome assembly WBZT01 (sample SAMN12344358, study PRJNA552823) | activated sludge metagenome | biome: Activated sludge suspended growth; feature: Nitrification reactor; material: Wastewater; isolation source: activated sludge from nitrification reactor of wastewater treatment...
CTGAGGCGTCGACGCGTCCGGCCGTCCGGTGCCCGCGAGTCGTCGCGGGGCACGTGGCGCGCATCCTTCGCCGGACTGCTCCTGCGCCGCCCCGGCCATGCGCCGCCCCTGACGTGCGCACGCGCGCAACAAGCGCCTCGCTTGCCTACGGCATCGCCGGCTTCGGCGCCTTGCGCAGCGCCCGCTTCACGCCCTTCTTCGCGGTCCTCCTCGGCCGCGTCGCGGGCACTTTGCCGCCGGTCTTCGGCGCCGCCTCCGGCGCCGTCCTCGCCGTCCTCGCCGTCCTCGCCGTCCTCGCCGTCTTCTTCGCCGTCTTCTTCGCAGGCGCCTGCGCGAGCCGCACGCTCTCGGCGCTGGCGGCAGCGGCCTGGCGCTGGAGCGCCGCCGACGGCGCCACCGGCCGCTCGGGCGCCAGTCGGCGCAGCTTCGCATCGGCGGGCATCGCGCGCGCTGCGCGCGCGGCGCCTGGCACACCCCGCGGCAGCGGCAACCCGCCTTCCGCGCGCCAGTCGTGGCCAAGGAACATCGCGCGCTCGGCGCGCCGCCTGCGCGTCAGCCCCGGCAGCTCGACCAGCACCCCGTTCTTGCGACCCTTGTTCCAGAGCAGGAACTGATCGGCCGCCGCGACGTGGTTGCGTGCATTGAGCAGCCTGAGCAGCGTCGAGGCGGCGAAGTTGGCCAGGCCGCAGTTGAAGACGAAGCTCATCAGGGCGCCGAACTGCCCATCGGCCAGAGGCACCTTCACCAGCTGCAGCAGCCCCGCCGAGCGGTCGAGCAGGTCGGCGCGCAGCAGCGCCTCGGCCTGCGCGACGGTGATGCCGCCCGGATACAGCCGGCGCGCGACGGCCTTGTTCTGCGCGCCCTTCAACTGGCGGCCTTCGTGCACCACGGCATGGCCCCAGCCGATCGTCCAGATGCCCAGCGGATCGAGATAGGCGTCCAGGTTCACCGTGCCGGGGTCGCCGTCGGGCAGGCCCTCGAAGCTCTTGATGAGCTCGACCGCCTCGGCGGGCGTCTCGCGCAACGGTGCGGGCATGGGAGTCCTCCTCCAGCTGACCTGTGGCGTGCAAGTATCGGCCTGCAGCGTGCGCAACGGCGATCCCAAGAAGCGCCGATGCGACCGTGCAGCGCCAACCCTTTCCTGCCGAAGCACGGCTGCCCGCACCTGCCCGCACCTGCCCGCACCTGCCCGCGCCGGAGCACCTGAGCCCCGGAGCGCCTGAGCACTCGGGCCCCCGAGGCCCCGATCAGCTGCGCGCCGCCTCGACCATCATCTGCAGGCGACGCTGACCGTTCCACTCGTCCAGCGCCAGCCGGTACGCCAGCGTCGCGCGCTCGGGCAGCGGCTCGATGCGGTTGAACCAGATCGCGTCGCGCAACTGGCCGCCGTGGCGCACGCGCAGCTTCAGATGCTTGTCGGCCACCAGGCGCTGCTGCAGCACCTGGACCTCGTCGCAGAACAGCGGCGGCTCGAAGCCCTGGCCCCAGACCTGCTCGTCGAGCAGCAGCACCGTCGGGACGTCGAACCATTCCTGCGCCAGCGGCCCGTCGGTGCGCACGGTGCGTGCGAGCGCAGCCGCGTCGAGCCACTCGCCGGCGACGCGGCCGAGCGCGGCATCGAAGGCGGCCACGGCGCTGGCCGCGTCGCCCGCCAGCGTGCAGCCGGCCGCCATTGCGTGGCCGCCGAAGCGCTGCAGCAACCCCGGCTCGCGCTTGCTCACGAGATCGAGCGCGTCGCGCAGGTGAAAGCCCGGGATCGAGCGCCCCGAGCCCTTGAGCACGCCGCCCTGGCCGCGCGCGAACACGAAGGTCGGGCGGTGCAGGCGCTCCTTCACGCGCCCGGCCAGGATGCCGACCACGCCTTCGTGAAAGCCCTCGTCGAACAGCGCCAGCGCCGCCGGCGGTTCGTCCAGCGGGCCGAGCAGCGCTTCGAGACGCTGCTCGGCCTGCTCGCGCATGCCGCCTTCGACGTCGCGGCGCTCGCGGTTGATGGCGTCCAGGCGCACGGCGAGATCGTGCGCGCGCGCCGCGTCGTCGGTGAGCAGGCATTCGATGCCCAGCGTCATGTCGGCCAGGCGCCCGGCGGCGTTGATGCGCGGCCCGAGCGCGAAGCCGAGGTCGAAGGCCGAGGCACGTGACGCATCGCGCCCGGCCACGCGCAGCAGCGCCGCCACGCCGGGCTGCATGCGCGCAGCGCGCATGCGCTTGAGGCCCAGCGCCACCAGACGGCGGTTGTTGGCGTCGAGCCTGACGACGTCGGCCACGGTGCCCAGCGCGACCAGATCGAGCAGCGCCTCGAGGCGCGGCTGCTGCGCGGCGTCGAAGCGACCGCGCGCGCGCAGCTCGGCGCGCGCGGCGAGCAGCACGTAGAACACGACCCCGACGCCGGCGATCGACTTGCTCGCGAAGCCGCAGTCGGGCCGGTTCGGGTTGACGACGACATCGGCCGCGGGCAGCGGCTGGCCGGCGGCCGGCAGGTGATGATCGGTGACGAGCACCTTCATGCCGAGCGCGCGCGCATGCTCGACGCCGGCGTGGCTGGCGATGCCGTTGTCCACCGTCAGCAGCAGCGCCGGTGCGTGCGCTGCCGCCAGCTCGACGATCGGCGGCGTCAGGCCGTAGCCGTGGCGCGCGCGGTCGGGCACCACGTAGGCGAGCGTCTCGCGCGGCGCGCCGAGCATCGCCAGGCCGCGCAGCGCCACGGCACAGGCCGTGGCGCCGTCGCAGTCGTAGTCGGCGACGACGCAGATGCGCTCGCTGGCGTCGATGGCATCGGCAAGCAGCCGCGCCGCCGCCGGCGCCCCCGCGAGGCCATCGGGCGGCAGCAGCCGCGCCGCGCTGGTGTCGAGCTCGTCGGCGCTGCGCACGCCGCGCGCGGCGAGCAGGCGCGCCAGCAGCGGGTGCACGCCGGCCTGCTCGAGCGCAAAGGCCACGCGCGGCGGCACGTCGCGGGTCTGCAGGATCACAGCGACTCCAGCAGCGGCGCGGGCGAGGCCGGCGCGGCCCAGCGCGCAGCCAGCCGCGAAGCCAGGCGCTGCCACCGCGTGCGCTCGCGCGTCGCCAGCACGACACCGCGCCGCTCGCCACACAGCATGAGCTGCACCGCCTCGCCGCGCGCCGCGGCCATGCGCAGCTCGGCGATCGGTCCTGCATCGAGCGTCTCCCAGGCGCGGGCCCAGGCCGCGGCGTCGCCGGCCAGCGCCGGCGCGCGCAGCCGCGCGTCGACGCGCGGCGCGCCGGCGCGCTCGGGCTGCGCGACGCCGCAGCCGCTCAGCCAGAACGAATTCACCGGCAGCAGCCCGCGCGCCTCGCGCGCCGCGTTGATGGCCTGCCCGTACAGCAGCATCTGCACCTCGCTTTGCAGGCGGCGCACGGGGCGCGCCGCCGGGTCGTTGCCGAGCCAGTGGTCGACGTTGCGCCCGATCACGCGATCGAGCGACGCCGTGGGCAGCTCGGCCAGGCTCTCGTGCATCACGTACCAGCGATCGGCAGCGCCGAACACGAAGCCGTAGCCCGCGCTCGTGAACAGCTGCGTCACCGCATCGAAGAGCGCGCGCGAGTCGTCGAGCGACAGCATCAACGCCGCCGGGTCGACGAGGCTGACCTGGTCGGTGCCCAGATGCCAGTGTGCCGGCGTCACGAGACCGACCGCGAGATCGCCCGTGTCCAGGCCATCGGCGCGCGCCGCTCGCGCCGCGAACGGCAGTTGCCCGTCAGCGCCGGCCCAGCCGAGCGCGCGCGCCAGCGCCCGCTCGTGCGGCGGGCTGAGGCTCCACTCGTCGCCCTCGTCGCGCGCGACCTCGTCCAGCTGCGCGAGCAGCGCGGCCAGCTGCGGCAGCTGCGGCACCGCGTCGGCGACGCCGCGCGGCGCCCCGGCCCCCGGCTGCGCACGCGCCAGCGCATGCAGCGGGGCAGCAAACGGGATCAGCAAGGACATGCGCACATTATCCCGGCGCGGCATGTCGCGGCGCCGCACGACGCGCGAGCGCCCCCTTGCGCATCGCTCACCCGTGAACCCACTCATTGCGTGGCTTGCAAGGCACCGTCAGAATCGTCCGACGATGGCCCGCGCGAGTGGCCCGTCGCCACGAGGCGCGGCCGTCGGATCGTCGACTTCAGAACGGGGGCAACCGTGTCCATCTCGATTCGTCGTGGCAAGTATCTGGTCGCCGGCGCCGTGCTGGCGCTGGCGGGCCTCGGGCACCTGGCGCAGGCCGCACCCCTCACGGTGTACACGGCGCTGGAGGACGACGAGGTCTCCGACTACATGGCCGCCGCCAAGAAGGCGATGCCCGATGTCGAGTTCCACGTGTTGCGCCTGTCGACCGGCGACCTCGCGGCGCGCGTGATCGCCGAATCGGGCAACCCGCGTGCCGACGTGATCTGGGGCTTCGCGGTCACCAACATGCTCGATCCGCGCATCCACGGCGCGCTCGTCAAGTACGAACCTGCGGCGGCCAAGGCGCTGCCCGACAAGTACAAGGGCAAGGACGGGACCTGGTTCGCGGCCACCGGCTACATGAACGCGTTCTGCGTCAACACCGAGCGGGCGAAGGCGAAGAACCTGCCGATCCCCACGTCGTGGGACGATCTCACCAACCCGGTCTACAAGGGCGAGCTCGTGATGCCCAATCCGGCTTCCTCGGGCGTGGGCTGGCTGCAGATCGCGGCCTTGCTGCAGGGGCGCGGCGAAGACGGCTGGAAGTACATCGGCGAGCTGAACAAGAACATCGCGCAGTACACGAGCTCCGGCTCCAAGCCGTGCAAGATGGCGCGCACCGGCGAATACGCGATCGGCATCTCGTTCGCGTTCCCGGCCGTGCAGTCGATCCAGCAGGGCTTTCCGGTGAAGATGGTCATCCCGCCGAAGTGGGAAGGCTACGAGCTCGAGGCCACCTCCATCCTCGCCAGCACCAAGAACACGAAGGACGCCAAGCGCTTCGTCGACTGGACGCTGTCGCCCGAGGCGGCGGCGCTGTACGGCAAGTACAAGGAGATCGTGACGATCCCGGGCGTCCCGGTGGCCGAGCGCATGCTCCAGGCCGGGCTGCCGCAGGACGTCGGCAGCGTGCTCTACCCCATCGACTTCGAGAAATCCGCCGCCGAGCGCGCGGCGATCCTCAAGCGCTGGCAGCAGGTGACCGCGCGCTGAACGTCCGGCGAGCCGGCAGCGGACGCACGCGGCATGGGGCTGCAGCTCGCGAACATCGGCAAGTCCTTCGACGGAGTCGAGGCACTCAGGGACGTCACGCTGGAGATCGGCGAACACGAGTTCGTCTGTCTGCTCGGACCCAGCGGCTGCGGCAAGACCACCTTGCTGCGCATCGTGGCCGGGCTGCTGCAGGCCGACCGCGGCAGCCTGTCGATGGACGGCGAGGACCTCGCGCGCCTGCCGCCCAGGAGCCGCAACTTCGGCATCGTCTTCCAGTCGTACTCGCTGTTTCCGAACATGACCGTGCGCGAGAACATCGGCTACGGACTGCGCATCCGGCGCACCGAGCGCGCGCGCATCGAGCAGCGCGTCGACGAGTTGCTCGCCCTCATCCAGACCCCCGGCGTGGCCGAGCGCTACCCGTGGCAGCTCTCGGGCGGGCAGCAGCAGCGCGTCGCGCTGGCGCGCGCGCTGGCGGTCGAGCCGCGGCTCATCCTGCTCGACGAGCCGCTGTCGGCGCTCGACGCACGCGTGCGCAACGAAATGCGCCGCGAGCTGCGCGAGCTGCAGCGCCGGCTGCGCATTCCCACCATCATGGTGACGCACGACCAGGAAGAGGCGCTGATGCTGGCCGACGTGGTCGTGTGCATGAACCGCGGCATGATCGAGCAGGCCGGCTCGCCGCAGACGCTGTATCAGGAACCGCGCACGCGCTTCATCGCCGACTTCATCGGCGTGAGCAACCTGTTCGAGCTCGACTGGCTGCAGGCCTGGGCGCCCGCACTGCTGCAGCAGGCGCCGCCGGCCGACCCGGTGCAGGCATCGATCCTGTGCGTGCGGCCCGAGCACGTCCGGCTCACGAAGGCGAGCGACGGTGCGGCCGTCGTGCGCAGCGTCACCTTCCTCGGCAACCTGAGCCGCATCGGCTTCGAGTGGGGCCGGCGCATGCTGGTGGCCGAGCAGCAGTCGGGTGCCGCACTGGCCGATGGCGATCGGGTCCACGTGCACATCGATCCGGCCCCCGTGCGCTGGGTTTCGGCGTGAGCCCACTCGCCGGCGCCGGCGGCGCGCCCGCTCCGGGCGCGAGTGCGGCCGTCCCCGGCTGGCGCTCGCCCGAGGAACTGCTGGTCCGCGTCTGCATCGCGATCCCGACCATCGCCTTGCTGCTGTTCTTCGGCCTGCCGCTGCTCACCATCTTCTGGCAGAGCTTGCACCAGCTCGACGGCTCCCTCGGCTGGGGCAATTACGCCGCCGTTCCGCAGACGCCAGGACTGATCACGGCCACCGCCAACAGCTTCGTCATCAGCCTCGGCACCACCGCGGTGTGCCTGCTGCTCGGCGCGCCGATCGCCTACGCGCTGGAGCGCAGCCGCGTCTGGTTCAAGCCCTGGGTGCGCCTCGCCCTGTTGCTGCCCATGCTCGCCCCTTCGCTCGTGCAGGGGCTGGGCATCCTGTTCCTGCTCGGGCGCAACGGGCTGCTCGTGCGCTGGAGCGGTGTCGAGCACAACATCTACGGCTACTGGGGGTTGCTGCTGTCGGACGTGTTCTACGCACTGCCGCAGGCGGTGATGATCATCCAGGCCGCGCTGCGCAACGCCGACGTGCGCTACTACGACGCGGCGACCGTCATGGGTGCCACGCCGCTGCAGCAGCTGCGGCACATCACGCTGCCCAACTGCAGGTTCGGGCTGCTGAGCGCGGGCTTCGTCGTCTTCACGGTGACGATCACCGATTTCGGCAACGCCGCGGTCATCGCCGGCGACTACAACGTCCTGGCGACCGAGATCTTCAGCCAGGTCTCGGGCCAGCAGGACTTCGGCATGGGTTCGGTGGTCGGCATCATCTTGCTGCTGCCGGCGCTGCTGTCCATCTACATCGAGCGCGTGGCGTCGCGCAAGGAGCTCGGCCGCGGCTCGGAGCAGCGCGTGCCGCTCGTCGCCGCGCGCAGCGTGCCGCGCGATCTGCTGCTCGGCGCGCTCACGCACCTGACGGCGCTGGCGATCTGCGCCATCGTCGCCGTCGTCGTCTTCGCGAGCTTCGTCAAGCTGTGGCCCTACGACATGAGCCTGACGCTGGTGAACTTCGACGTCAACATCGCCGACGGCTACAAGCCGATCTGGACCACGCTGTACGTGTCGGTGCTGTGCGCGCTGCTGGGCGTCGTGCTGCTGTTCCTGCTCGCCTACGGGGTGCGCGAGCGCCACGGCCGCGCGATCAAGCTCGTCTACTTCCTCGCCATCCTGCCGGTCGGCGTGCCCGGCCTCGTCATGGGCTTGTCGTACATCTTCGCCTTCAACAACCCGGCCTATCACCTGACGTGGCTGTACGGCAGCGCAGTGCTGATCGCGCTGTGCAACTTGTACCACTACCACACGCAGGGCTTCCTGACCATGGCCACCGGCATGCGGATGGTCCCGCGCGCGCTCGAAGACGCCGTGGCCAGCCTGGGCGGCAGGATCCGGCACGTGTTCGGCGACGCGATCCTGCCCGTCATCGCGCCCACCGTGCTGTCGGTGTTCTTCTTCCTCTTCATGCGCTCGATGGTGACGCTGTCGGCGGTGATCTTCCTCGTCACGCCCGAGACGAGCGTCGCGTCGGTATCGGTCATGCACCTCAACGAGGCCGGGTTCGTCGCCCAGGCGGCCGCGTTCTCGACCATCATCGTCGTCGTCGTGGCCGCGGCGATGCTGCTGATGCGCGCGCTCGTCTTCTACGTGCGGCCGAACCTGGGTGCGGCCGCGCTCTGAGGGCAGTGCACGCACCCCGGCGGCTGCGCCGCGCCCGAATCCAACCCCCACGAAAGAACCGGAATGAACAGCCAGCGCAACGACGCCAGACCCGGCATGCTGTCGATGGACCAGTTGCGCGCGGCGGCGGCGGCCGGCGAGATCCACACCGTCGTGCTCGCGATGGTCGACATGCAGGGCCGGCTGGTCGGCAAGCGCCTGGGCGTGCGGCACTTCCTCGACCAGGTGGCCGAGCACCACGCCGAGGGCTGCAGCTACTTGCTCACGGTCGACGTCGACGTCAATCCGGTGCAGGGCTACCGGATGAGTTCGTGGGAGACCGGCTACGGCGACTTCGTCTACGTCCCCGATCTCTCGTCGCTGCGTCGCCTGCCGTGGATGGAGGGCTCGGCGTGGGTCGTCTGCGACCTGCAATGGGCCGATGGCCAACCCGTCGTCGCCTCGCCGCGCCAGATCCTGCGGCGCCAGATCGAACGCCTCGCGGCGCACGGGCTCGAAGCGTTCACCGCGACGGAGCTCGAATTCATCGTCTTTCGCGACACCTACGAGCAGGCCTGGCACAAGGGCTACCGCGATCTGCGCCCGGCGAATTGGTACAACGTCGACTACGCGCTGCTCGACACGGCGCGCCTCGAGCCGCTGCTGGCGCGCATCCGCAACTCGATGGACCAGGCCGGCATCCGGGTCGAGAACTCGAAGGGCGAGTGCAACTTCGGCCAGTACGAGATCAACTTCTCCTACGGGCGCGCGCTGGAGGTGGCCGACCAGCACGCCCTGTACAAGCACGGCGCCAAGGAAATCGCGGCGCAGGAGGGTTGCTCGCTCACCTACATGGCCAAGTACAACCAGCGCGAGGGCAACTCCTGCCACGTCCACATGAGCGTGCGCGACCTCGAGGGACGCGCCGTGACCGCCACGCCCGACGGGCAGGCGCCCTCGGTGCTGTTCGCCCGCTTCATCGCCGGACAGCTCGCGTGCATGCGCGAGCTGACGCTGCTGTTGGCACCCAACATCAACTCGTACAAGCGCTACGCGAAGGGCAGCTTCGCCCCCACCGCCATCGCCTGGGGTCGCGACAACCGCACCTGCGCCGTGCGCATCGTCGGCCACGGCCCGTCGCTGCGGCTGGAAAACCGCGTGCCGGGCGGCGACGTCAATGCGCATCTGGCGCTTTCGGCCATGCTCGCCGCGGGCATCCACGGCATCGAGCACGAACTGGAACTGGAGCCGCCGCTGCAGGGCAATGCCTACACCTCGCCCAGGCCGCACGTGCCGCGCTCCCTGAACGAGGCGGCGGCGCTGTTCGCCAGCTCGAAGATGGCACGCAGCGCCTTCGGCGACGAGGTGGTCGAGCACTACCTGCAGATGGCGCAGGTCGAGATCGACGCGTTCGAAGCCACCGTCACCGATTGGGAACGGTTGCGCTGCTTCGAGCGCATGTAGCGCGGAGCCGGCGATGGACGAATTGATCACCGTCAGCCCCGTCGACGGGCACGAGATCGTGCGGCGCCGGCGCGCCGACGCACGGCAGGCGGCGCAGCTCGCGCACGCGGCCAGGCAGGCGCAGCGCGACTGGGCCGCGCTGGCGCTGCACGAACGCACGACCCTGCTCGGCGCGGCGATCGATCGCGTCGTCGCCGACGCCGGCACGATCGCGGCCGACATCACGCGGCAGATGGGGCGCCCGATCGGCCACAGCCCGGGCGAACTGCGCGGCTTCGCCGAGCGTGGACGCCACATGCTGGCCGTGGCCGCCGAAGCGCTGGCCGGCATCGAGCTGCCGGCCAAGCCCGGATTCGTCCGCAGCATCGAGCGCGAGCCGGTGGGCGTGGTGCTCACCGTCGCGCCCTGGAACTACCCGCTGCTCACGGCGGTCAACAGCATCGTGCCCGCGCTGGCTGCGGGCAACGCGGTGATCCTCAAGCATTCGGAGCAGACGCCGCTGTGCGCGGAGCAGCTGGTGGCGGCGTTCGCCGCCGCCGGGCTTGCGGCAGGCGTGTTCCAGTACCTGCACGCCTCGCACGACACGATCGGCCAGCTGATCGCTGGCGGTGCGGTCGACTACGTGGCATTCACCGGATCGGTGCACGGTGGTGCCGCGATCGAGGCCGCGGCGGCGGGCCGCTTCATCGGGCGCGGCCTCGAGCTGGGCGGCAACGACCCCGCCTACGTGCGCGCCGACGCCGATCTGCAGCACGCCGCCGAGACGCTCGTCGACGGTGCCTTCTACAACGCCGGGCAATCGTGCTGCGGCATCCAGCGCATCTACGTGCACGACAGCCTGTACAAGGAGTTTGTCGAGCGCACGGTGGCGCTCACCGAGGCGTACCGCCTGGGCAATCCGCTCGACCCCCAGACCACGCTCGGGCCGGTGGTGCGCGCACGCGCCGCGGCGCAGATCCGCGACGCGGTCGCCGCATCGATCCGCCTGGGCGCCAGCGACGCCATCGATGCGCGGCGCTTCACGCTCGCGGCGCCAGGCACCACCTACGTGGCACCCAGCGTGCTCACCGGCGTGACGCATGCGATGCCGGTCATGAACGAGGAGTGCTTCGGACCGGTGGTCGGCATCATGCCGGTGCGCTCCGACGACGAGGCCGTCGCGCTCATGAACGACTCCCGGTACGGCCTCACGGCAGCCGTCTTCACGCAGGACCTGCAGGCCGCGCGCCGGCTCGGCCGCCAGGTGCAGGCCGGCACCTTCTTCATGAACCGCTGCGACTACCTCGATCCGGCGCTGGCATGGACCGGGGTGAAGCAAAGCGGATACGGCATCACGCTCTCCACCCTCGGCTACCACCAGCTCACGCGCGTGAAGTCCTACCATCTGCGCACGGCATAGAGCCACGCCGCCCGGTGCGACGTCGGTGCCGACGCGCGACCTACCCCGCCGCCGCGGCTGCAGGCGTCGGGTCGGCGAACAGGTCGAGGATGCGCCAACCCCGAGCGATCGCGATCGCGCGCAAGCCGGACGGCGATCAGATCGTCGACGCCGAAGCGGCGCGCGATCGGCTCGGTGATCCACTCGTTGGTCGCGGTGACGATGAGCGTGCGGTGCCCGCGCGCCTTGTGATGCTCGACCAGCGCCGTGGCCGCGGACCTGAGCGCCGGTTCGATGACGGCGCGCATGAAGCGCTCGCGCGCCGCGGCGGCCACCGCAGGCTCGCGCGCACGCATCGTCGACGTGTTGAAGCGGACGTACTCGCGGATGTCGACGCTGCCGCTGCGGTAGGCCTCGAACATGCGCTCGTTCGTCTGCCTGAAGTCGGGCGCGTCGGCCCAGCCGAGCTCGAACGTGAAGTCGCTCCAGGCATGGTCGGAG
>WBZT01003055.1_pt1 | contig 11219 bp, 13 predicted proteins | sample 5204241 | NCBI WGS metagenome assembly WBZT01 (sample SAMN12344358, study PRJNA552823) | activated sludge metagenome | biome: Activated sludge suspended growth; feature: Nitrification reactor; material: Wastewater; isolation source: activated sludge from nitrification reactor of wastewater...
GTTTCTGCAGAAAGGGATGATCAACGCCCACCGGGCCATCGTCGACTATGCCGAAAGGCATCATCTGGTTGACTCGCCGCGTACCACCTGCGTCGCCTGCATCGTGCAGAACAACATCGCGTACTGGGTGCACTCGGGCGATTCACGGTTATATCTGCTGCGAAACGGCAAGGTATTGGCGCAAACCAGGGATCACTCGCGTGTTCGACAATTATTCGATCAGGGGGTGATCAGCGAAGAACAGATGGCCAAACACCCCGACCGCCACAAAATCTACGGCTGTCTGGGTGGCCAGCAAAAGCCGGAGATGGAATATTCCCGCAAGGCAACCCTGGAAGCCGGAGATGTCCTGGCGCTGTGCACGGATGGCGTATGGGGTGTGCTCCCTGCCGGTACACTGGCGCTCTCCCTGAAGACCGCCGACCCGGCGTATGCCGTGCCGCTGCTGCTGAACGACGCGCAGGCCCGTGGCGGTTCGCATGCCGACAACCTGTCGATGATCGCCGTGCGCTGGGGTGACAGTTACAGCGATCAGAGTAGCGGCGGGAGCGGTACGAGTGGCCTGATCTCCACCAAGACCATGCCGAAAGACTCGATCACCAAGATCATCGACGAATTCGGACGCCACCAGACCAGCAAGACTGACCTCTCCGAGGAAGAGATTGAACTCGCCATCGAAGAGATCCGCTCGACCATCCAGAAGTACACCAAATAAGGAGGGACCCGCATGCGCCCCAGCAAACGCCTGGCCTCACAGTTGCGCCAGGTGCAGATCATGCGCCGCTTTACTCGCCACGCCGAAGGCTCGGTACTGATCGAAATCGGCGATACCCGCGTCCTGTGCACGGCCAGCGTCGAAGAGTCGGTACCGTCCTTTCTGCGCGGTCGTGGCCAGGGCTGGGTCACCGCTGAATACGGCATGCTGCCGCGGTCGACGCACACACGCACGGGACGTGAGGCGGCGAAAGGCAAGCAGAGCGGTCGCACCCAGGAAATCCAGCGCCTGATCGGTCGCGCGCTGCGTGCGGTGACCGATTTGAAAGCACTCAGCGAACGCCAGATCACGCTCGACTGCGACGTTCTGCAGGCCGACGGCGGCACGCGTTGCGCTGCGATCACCGGCGCCTGGCTGGCGCTCAACGACGCCTGCGAGCACCTGTTGAGCCAGGGCAAGATCAGCGAAAACCCGCTGCGTGACCAGGTCGCCGCGATTTCAGTCGGGATCTATCAGGGCGTAGCGATTCTCGATCTCGACTACGCCGAGGACGCCGACTGCGACACCGACATGAACGTGGTGATGACCGGCCGGCAAGGCATCGTCGAGATCCAGGGGACCGCTGAAGGCAATCCCTTCACGCGAATACAGATGAACGAGTTGCTGGACCTCGCCGCGGCCGGCATCGGTGAGCTGATGGCACAGCAGAAAGCGGCCCTGCATTCATGAAACTTGTCCTGGCTTCAAACAATACCAAGAAACTCAAGGAACTCGACGCGATTCTCGCACCGCTGGATTGGCAACTCATTCCCCAAGGCGAACTCGGCGTTCCCGAGGCCGAAGAACCGTATTGCACCTTCGTCGAGAATGCCCTGGCCAAGGCGCGCCACGCGTCACGGCTGACTGGCCTGCCGGCGCTGGCCGACGACTCGGGCCTCTGTGTCGACGCTTTTGGCGGCGCTCCCGGCGTGCAGTCCGCCCGCTACGCCGGCGAACCCAGGTCTGATTCCCGCAACAATCAGAAACTGCTCTTCGAACTCGGCGACAATACTCAGCGCATGGCTCACTTCGTTTCGTTGATCGTTTTTGTTCGCCACGCCGACGATCCGCAACCGATCATTGCCGAGGGTGAATGGCACGGCGAAATTCTCTCGGCCGCACGCGGTGACGATGGCTTTGGCTACGATCCGCTGTTTTATATCCGCGAACTCGACCGGACTGCGGCGGAACTCGACGCCGCCGAGAAGAACCGCCGTTCGCACCGTGCTCAGGCGCTCGCTCGCCTCGTCGAGCGCTTGCAAGCGCGCGCGCAACTTTCACCTCCACGCTGATGCCGGGTAGCCGAAGCCGGATGATCATTCCTTTGCTGCCGCAGGCGCGCCTGGCCGCACCAAAGGAACCCGGACCGCGATTTCGCAGCCCGCCGCCGCTCTCACTTTACGTCCATATCCCGTGGTGCGTGCAGAAGTGCCCCTACTGCGATTTCAACTCGCATTCGCTGCCGGTGGCCAGCAGCAGCACGGCGCCGACGGCGATCCCCGAAAGCGACTACCTTGCTGCCCTGGTTGCCGACCTTGAGTCGGCGCTGCCGCTGGTCTGGGGACGCCGTATCGACAGCCTCTTTTTTGGCGGCGGGACGCCCAGCCTGCTCTCGGGCGCGGGACTCGATCAACTCCTGGCCGCACTGCGCAGCCGCCTGACCTTCCTGCCGGGCGCCGAGATCACGCTCGAAGCCAATCCGGGAACCGTTGAAGCGGCCCGCTTCGCAGCCTTTCGCGACGCCGGGATCAACCGCCTGTCGCTCGGCATTCAGAGCTTCAACCCACAGCATCTCAAGGCGCTCGGCCGCATCCACGACGATCACGAAGCGCGGCGCGCGATCACGATCGCCGCCCGCCATTTCGACAATTTCAATCTCGACCTGATGTACGGCCTGCCCGGGCAGACGCTGGCCGAGGCGCTCGCCGACCTCGACGCGGCGCTGGCGTTCTCACCACCACACCTGTCCTGCTATCAACTGACCATCGAAGCGAATACCGCTTTCGCCGCCAGGCCACCGGCGCTGCCCGAAGACGACCTGTGTGCCGACATGCAGGACGCCATCGAAGCCAGGCTGGCAGCGGCCGGCTACCTGCACTACGAAACCTCGGCCTTCGCAAGACCTGGCCGGCAGTGCCAGCATAACCTCAACTACTGGCATTTCGGCGACTATCTGGGAATTGGTGCCGGCGCGCATGGCAAGCTGACGCTGCACGATCGCGTTCTGCGCCAGATGCGCTGGAAAGGACCGGAGCAGTATCTGGCCCAGGTTGCAGCCGGGATGCCGGTGCAGGAAGAGTTTGCCGTCGCTGCCGCGGATTTGCCGTTCGAGTTCATGCTCAACGCGCTACGCCTGGTGCAGGGTTTCGACGCACCACTCTTCGAGTCGCGGACCGCGCTGTCGCTGCTCAGCATCGAGGGCAAGCTGCGACAGGCCGAGCAGGAAGGACTGATCGAACGCCAACGGCAGCGCATCGTCCCGAGCGAGCACGGCCGGCGCTTTCTCAATCGCCTGCTGATGGGTTTCCTGGCCGGCGCGGGGTGACGACCAACTGCGCGCGCTCGGCACCAGGTTGCGCGCGGCGAGCGGTGATCACCATCGAGCGCGGCACATAGGGGCGCGGCATTGGCCGCTGCGCCAGCGGGACCGAGCTGACCCGCAATTCATTGACCGCGGCACGCAGTTTCTTGTGCAGTTCCTCGCTCGGCCGTCCTTCGGCTTCCGCAAGACGAATCTCCTTGAGAATCGCGTCGATTGTCGGCGTGACCGCAGCCGAGCGCGTCGCTTCGCCAAAGCTCTCCTTCGGTGCCTTGACGGCAATCGCGAATTCCTCTGGCGACGAAATCATTTTCGCCAGCCGCAGGTGGTCGTAGCGCATGGCCATGGTCAGTGCCGAATCACCCCAATCGCTCTGGAGTTTCGGATTGGCGCCCGCTTCAAGCAAACTGCGCGCCAGATTCTCGTGGCCTTCACGAGCCGCCATCATCAACGGCGTGGCCCCGTTCGGTGCGCGCGCATTGACATTGGCACCGCGCGCCAGCAGATCGCTGACCACCTTTTCGTGGCCATTGAAGACCGCGTAGTGCAGTGCTCCCCACTGGTTGCCGACACGTTCGAGCGGCGCGCCACGATCGAGCAACCATTTGACGGCCTCCTGATGCCCCCCCCAGGCCGCCAGTTGCAGCGCCTGTTCGCCATGGCGATTGGTCTGCCGCAGATCGGCACCGCGTTCGACGAACAGTGCCATCATGTCGATCTGGCCATACCAGGCAGCGACCATCAGACCCGTCCCGATGTGCGCCGCCTGGTATTCCGGATTCAGACCCTCGTCGAGCCAGCGTTTGACGGTGCGCAGATCACCCCGCTCGACGGCGTATTCAAAAGTGATGGGATCGGGTACCGATGCCTCGGCTGACACCGGCGCGGCCAGCAGGCAGCACAGGAACAAGGCCCAGCAGCCGCGTGACTTGATCAAAGGCTTCACACGCATTCTCCATTCCGACTCGACAGAACACCCTTGCAGAACCTCACGCCCGTGCCTGCCGCACGGTTTTGCTTCACAATGTCAGGCCCATGCTGCCTTGCCTGCCCTTTGCCATCGCTCTCTCGCTCGCCCTGCACGCCGGGGTGCTGTTTTGGGATGCCCGCAAACTCAGCCTGCCGCCGGCACCGCCGCCCATCGAGGCATCCCTGCAGCCGCCAGCGCCTTCCCCTGCGCGCAACAACGCGCCGCTGCTGAAAAATACGCTCATCGATGACCCGGCCCTCGTCAAGGCGGTACCCCCTGCCCCGCCGGCTGCGCGTGCGCTGCCGCCAAACGCCAGAGCGGCGGCCAGGCGCCAGATCGAGGCCGCACAGCGCAAATTGTCGCAGCACCTCTACTACCCGCCCGCAGCCGTCGCCCGCGGCCTCGAAGGCGAAGTGCGCCTGCTGCTGACGATTACCGACGACGGCAGCATCAGCGACGTCGTCATCGCCGCCAGCAGTGGCCATGCCCTCCTCGACCAAGCGGCGGTGAAAGCGGCCTACGCGATGGGGCGTATTGGCTGGGCGAACTCACGCGAGTTCATTCTGCCGGTCATCTTCCGCCTGGAGTGAATCCAGCCGGCGGCGAAATACCAGATCCCAGACGCCGTGCCCGAGCCGCCGGCCGCGCTGCTCGAACTTGGTTTGCGGACGCTGCTCCGGGCGCGGTGCGTAACCGGATGCCGTATTCTCCAGCAGCGTTTCGGCCGAGAGTACGGCCAGCATTTGCTGCGCATAATCTTCCCAGTCTGTCGCGCAATGGAGATAGCCGCCCGGCTGCAGGCGGCTGGCGAGCAGCGCTACAAACGGCGCCTGCAGCAGCCGCCGCTTGTGGTGGCGCATCTTCGGCCAGGGATCGGGAAAAAAGATGTGCGCCCCAGCGAGCGACCCCGGCACAAGCATGTCACGCAGTACTTCAACGGCGTCGTGCTGAACGATACGCTGATTGTGCAAGCATTTCTCGGCGACCAGCTTGCACAGGTTGCCGACACCCGGCGTGTGGACTTCGATGCCGAGATAGTCGTTTTCAGGGTGCAGGGCGGCAATCGCTGCCGAAGTCTCGCCCATGCCAAAACCGATTTCGAGAATGCGAGGTGCCACACGTCCGAACAGCGCATCGAGATCGAGGCGTGCCGCCGCGTAAGGAACGCCAATCTTGGCCATCATCTCCTGATGATAGCGCTGCTGGGCATTCGACACCCGCCCCTGACGGCGAACGAAGCTGCGAATATGCCCGGCCCGCGCAGCCGCATCGGCACCCATGCCCGCGCCCGCATCGACGCCGGCTCCCAGGCCCGCCTGCACGGAATCCTGAACAGCCATGCCTAGGACCCGATCAGGCCGGTCGTCGGTGACGAGGGGTCTGCCGAGTAGTACTTGCGCGGCATCCGCCCGGCGAGAAAGGCCTCGCGCCCGGCCTCGACGGCTTTTTTCATGGCGCTGGCCATCAGCAGCGGATCACGGGCGTGCGCGATGGCGGTATTCATCAGCACCCCGTCACAACCGAGTTCCATCGCAATCGCCGCATCCGAGGCGGTGCCGACGCCAGCATCGACGAGCACCGGCACCCTGGCGTTGTCGATGATCAGGCGCAGGTTCCAGGGATTGACGATACCCATCCCCGAGCCGATCAACGAAGCCAGAGGCATCACCGCCACGCAACCGATCTCTTCGAGCATTCTCGCCTGGATCGGATCGTCGGCGCAGTAGACCATCACCTCGAAGCCCTCCCTGACCAGGATCTCGGCAGCCTTGAGCGTTTCCGGCATGTTCGGAAACAGACTGGTCGGATCGCCGAGCACTTCCAGCTTGCACAGTGCATGCCCTTCGAGCAGCTCGCGCGCCAGCCGCAGCGTGCGCACTGCGTCCGCTGCAGTGTAGCAGCCGGCGGTATTCGGCAGGATCGTGAATTGCGAAGGTGGCAGCACGTCGAGCAGGTTTGGCTCGCCGTCATTCTGGCCAATGTTGGTACGGCGAATCGCGACAGTCACAATCTCGGCCCCGGAGGCGTCGATGGCGGCACGAGTTTCCGCGAAGTCCTTGTACTTGCCGGTACCGACGAGCAGGCGCGAGCGGTAGATCCTGCCGGCGACCGTCAGGCTGTGTGGGGAAGATGACATGTGTCTTTCGCTTGAGAGCAAGTCAATGAGTCTCAGCCGCCACCGACGGCAACGACGATCTCGATCCGGTCACCATCGGCCAGCATCGTTTCGCCATGCCGGCCGCGCGCAACGATTTCACCGTTGCGTTCGACGGCGATGCGTTTGCCGGCGTGGTTCAAGGTCAACACGAGTTCGGCCACCGTCAGCGGCGAAGAAAATTGGCGGCTTTCGCCGTTGATCAGGATTTCCATAGGGCGGAAATTCTAGCACGCAGAGGCCAGAAGAATTCCAGCGGATGCGCGACTGGGCAAACCAGTCGCCCCGCGCAAGGCACACGGAGCACAACGGTGCACGGTCCATCCCCATGCTACACTCTCGCGCCATGATACCAAGGAGTGCGCCGAGCGCGTTTCAGGAAGGCTCTACTGCAATGGACATGTTTCGTGGAAACTTGCCATGCGATATCGCGATGCCGATTCACGCTGGCGGGCGCCACTGGGGTGCCGGGCTGTCCGGCAGAGGTACCGATCACCCGTCGAGACGGTTGCAGTGCCCGTGAATGAACCCCTGAAAACCATCTTTGCATGACCAATCTACCTGTTCCCGAATACATCACCTCGGTTACCGAGGTGACCTGGGGCATTGTACTGGTCGCCGCGACCATGGTCGTGCATGGGTTTGGCATGATCCTGACGATCGATACAAGCCGTACCCTAGAGCACAGGGCGAATGGCTCGCATTCCTTCCTTTGGGGGCTCGGCAACATCATTCTTGCAAGCTGGCTGATCATGCTGGTGCATCTGCTCGAAATTGCCGTTTGGGCAGCCTTCTTCGTCGTCACAGGGTCCATTCCCAAGTTTGGCACGTCGTTCTATTTCGCGCTCCTGGAATACACGACCCTGGGCAGCAGTATCAATTTGTCTGACGAGTGGAACTTGCTTGAAGGCATGATCGCGATTGCCGGCTTGATGACTTTTGCCTGGTCTACCGGCGTCCTGTTCACCATCGTGCAGGGTTTTCAGAATCGCCAACTCGAACTCATCGAGGCGCGCCGCGAGAGGCGACAGGCGATTCTGGCGTCGTCTGCAGAAAGGCGATCAGGAGAAACGGGCTGGCAGAATACGTCCGGCTTTGATCGGCTGCCGAGCGCCATACAGCGACTGCGGCAAGCCGATCTGGTCGGCGTGCGTTTCGCCGCGCATATCTTTATCGCGAGTGGCACGCTTTGGTTGTTGCTGCAGATGGGTATCGGGACCAATCCGATCTGGGCAATCAGCGCGATGATCGCCGTGAGCGATCCGAACATGCACGAGGCGATGACCACTTTCCGTGGACGGATTTTCAACACCTTGCTTGGCTGTACCGTCGGTCTGCTGTTCCTGGTCGTCGGCAGTACAAGCCAGTGGAAGCTGCCGCTGGCCATGGCGGTGACCGTCCTGCTTTCGACCTACGTCGTTCGCGTACCGGCGATGTGGCGTCAGGCACCGATCACTGCTGCACTGGTGATCGCCTCGGGGCTGATGCATCATTCCAAGGAAGTCGGCATCGAAGACGGCCTGATGCGCGTGATCGAGGTCCTTCTCGGTTGCATGGTCGGCCTGTTTTTCACTTGGCTGATGTCGAGAATCTGGCCAGTGCGCGTTGCCGGCAAGGCAAGCAGTGCGTCAGGACCATAATTGCTTCACCAAGTGACCGGTGATCGGGGTTTAATGTCAAAGTCGCGTCAGCGGCGCAAGAATCTCCCCTCTCCACTCGCGGGAGAGGGGTTGGGGAGAGGGAAATGGTCATGACCTGCATGATCGGGGGCACCTGGAAAAGTCATGACCGTTAGTCACGTTTTTTATCATAAAGGGACCAAGCGAAATGGCGCACCACGAAAACGGCACGCTGCCGAAAACTGACGAAGGCATGGGTCACGAGCGGTTTCTCCAGCTCAAACAGGGCAAGTACTCGGACGGACATCCGCTCGACGAGGTGCAGTATCTCGAGTGCAAGCTGATCCTGAAACCCGATCGTTTCATCGCTGCAAAAGTATTCTTCGAGTACGGAGAACTCGCTCGTCAGACAGCGAAAGAGTTCGGGATTGATTTCTCAAGCAAGGGGATAACCCTCAAGCCACAGGTGCGGGAGGTCGAGTTTTTTGACACCGCCGACTTCCGCCTTTACAACAATGCGTTCATCCTGCGACAGCGCGTCACCTACGAAGACGGTTTTCCCGCAGGAGATCCGGAGATCGTCTTCAAATTCCGTCATCCGGAAATGCAGAAGGCCGCAGACCTGGACGTGCGGCCGCAGATTGCCGGTCACTATCGGATCAAGTTCAAGGCAGAGGCGCTCCCGTTGAAAGATCAGGTCGGGTCGTATCGCTTGCTCTTCTCACACAACGCGCAATTTCCCTTGAGCCAGGAACCCGAAGGCGCACACGCTTTCCTGAGTGGTCTGGTGCGGATGTTCCCGGCGTTGGACTCCCTGAAACTCGCAGGCGACGACCAGTTGGCATTGGTCAACGGCGCGATCGTCGAAGAGATCCTGCAGGACCTTGGAACTTTCGATTTTGGTCACGGGGTGACCGCCGACGTCAATATTGCGATCTGGCGCGAACGCGGTACGCACAAGCCGCTCTGCGGTGAGTTCGCATTCCAGGCCAAATTCACGCGCCGGGACGAACTGCACGAGAAAGCCATGCAACGCTGCCGTCAGTTTTTCATTGCACTGCAAACGACCGGTCGCGACTGGCTGTCCCTGGGAACAACCAAGACCGGTCTGGTCTACCGGATGAAAGGCAATCCGCCACAGGCGCACGAGTGACGGAGCCCATCCAGGCAGGAGAGGGTCATCTGGTGGTGGCCCTGACGGATGACTCCGTATCCGTCATCGCCGGTAGCCTGCCGCAAGCCGAAACGGTTCCTTGACCGCACACATACGAGGCCCCCATGATTGATGACCCCGCACAAGTCACTCCCTTGATCGAGAAAATGAAGGCGCAGTTGCCGATTCCCGCCTTGGCAACTCACCAGATCGTCGGCACGGCTGGCATGAAAAATAAATCTTCAGCTAAAGTGCCTGTCCAGATTACCGACGTGCTGTACTTTGGCGACGAGGGAGGGATTGTATGTGCTCTCAAGGTACCCGATCTGACGAATAGGGCGCTGATCGTTTCGCTGACCCATCTCAGCCTTCCTGGTACACACCCGCTCACCCCCGAGATACGAACCTACCAGATGGCTCGCAGGAAGCGATTGGCCCAACAAAGATGAAAGAAACCGTGATCGGTGTCGTCGGGCTACTCATTTTTGCCGCCCTTGCCGTCACCGTCCACCAGAACCAGCGGCGCTTCCACAAGCCCTTGTTGACCACCCACTACCAGGCGGTGATGCTGACTGACGGCACGCTGCTGCACGGACGAATCGACCATCTGGGCACCGATTTCCCTGTTCTGCGCGAAGCGATGACGGTGCGCGCAATCGTTGACCCGACTTCGGGGGCAATCAGCCACAAGATCATGCTGCGCAAGAGCGGGGACCACGGTGCCGATCATCTGATCCTGCCGGCCACGTCGATCCTTTATGTCGAACCCGTGCAGACCGATTCCACAATCGGACGGGCGATTGCGCAAATTCACTCGCGCTAGCACCTCGTATGGAAAGGGAACAGCCCATGGTCTGGATACTGGCCGCTGTCGTGCTGCTTGTCGTGCTACTGGTAATCCGCCATTTCCGGTCGGCAGGACGTTTTGCAAAAAGCGAGGCCCTGCCCGACGCAGCGGCAAAAGCGGAAGCCTACTTCAAGTCGATGTTTCCGGACCTGCAACCCTGGTACCACCCGCAGAAGCTGGTGGAGTTCGTCTCGGCGCGACGCCGGCGCCGCGCTGCCGCCAGCCAACGCGGTGAGCAATGGGAAAATCCGCCGGGGCTGGGCGTGGCCATGGCGCGGCTGAAGCGTCATGGGGGCCGGGAACGGGTTCGCCTGGCCGACACCAACGGTACGCCACTGACCGAGTTTGTCTATGAGGATCACCCCGGCGGTGGCGTTTTGCGCGTCGGCAAGGGCAAGTTCGTATTGCGCCTGCAGGATGCAACCAACCCCGAGGTCCGCTACTGGCACCCGGAGCGCGAATTCACCTGGACGCGCAAGGGAGGCTGGCGCTTCACGACTCGGGTCGCCGAGCAGTCGTTCGACGCCGACGACCATGGCGTCCGCTGGTCCAACGACCGGGACAGCCGTTCGTCCTCATCGTCGTCGGGCAGCCGCTTCGATGACGACAGCAGCCAAAATGGCTGGTCCAGCGACCGGGAGAGCCGTTCGTCCTCATCCTCCGGAGACACCGCGCGGATCGCTTCCGCCGGCATGCTTGCCGCTGGCGGCGCATTCGGCGGTGCCGGTGCTTCCGAAAACTGGGATCGGAATGGCGCGGCCGAGACCCGTGAGGCGAACGATGCCACAGCTTCCAGCACAGCCTATTGACGACCTGCGATGAACTGATCCAATGAAGGCGTCAAGCGATCCACTGCTGGCACACACCGTCGCGGGCCTCCTGCCAATATGCGACCGGCGTGAACCACTGCGAGTCCTGGTGGCATCGCTGGCGCTCGGGGGGGCCGAGCGGATCGTGCTCGAATGGCTGGGCTCCGAAGCAGCACGAAAACGAACGATCGAGCTGGCCGTACTGCACCCACGACGGATCGGGTGGACGCCGCCCACCGGAATTGCTCTGCGCATGCGCAGCCAGCAGACACCGACCGCATTTCTGACAGAACTGGCCGTGCAATGGCGAACGGCGCGTGCACCGGTATCGGTGCACCTGGTCAATGATGAACTGATCGACATCCTGTGGAAC
>WBZT01003057.1_pt1 | contig 11217 bp, 6 predicted proteins | sample 5204241 | NCBI WGS metagenome assembly WBZT01 (sample SAMN12344358, study PRJNA552823) | activated sludge metagenome | biome: Activated sludge suspended growth; feature: Nitrification reactor; material: Wastewater; isolation source: activated sludge from nitrification reactor of wastewater treatment...
CGCGATCGGCGAGTACGGCCAACTGGATGCTCGCCGGGCGACCATAGTCGAAGAGTTCGTTGATCGCCGCGCGCGTCGTGCGGCCGGTATACAGCACATCATCGACGAGGATCAGCGGTCGACCTTCGACATCGAACGGAATCGAGCTTGGCCTGACCCGGGCGCGCAGACCTCTTGCGCCGTAATCGTCGCGATAGAACGAGACGTCGATCAGACCGATTTCCGCGTGGAGGCCGAGCAGTTCCCGCAGGCGCCTTGCAACCCAGGCGCCCCCGCTGTGGATTCCGACCAGGACCGTATCCTCCTGCAGCCGTGGTCGGATCAATTCGGCCAGTTGCGCGCACTGGGCATCGGCGTCGGGGAGATCAATCGCGGGCTCGCTGCTCATCTCGGTGTCCGGCTGCAATCGGTGGGAGGGAGGGTTGCTGGTGCATGCGCTGCGAAATGGCTCTGCAGGATCAGTTGTGCGGCGACGGCGTCAAGGTTCCGCCTTGCGCTGCGACTGTCGTGGCCGGCGGCACGCAATCGATCCTCGGCGTCGACCGAGGAAAGACGCTCCTCGGCAAAATCGACGCGCAGGCCGAAGCGGCCGCGCAGCTGGTTGGCGAAACGAGTGCAGTGCGCGGTCATGGCGGTTGCCGTGCCGTCTAGTGCCACCGGCCGGCCGACCACCAGGGCTGTGGGCTGCCATTCGCGGATCAGCGCGGCTATCGCCGCAAAGCGCTGCTGCGCCGACTGACCGTGCAGGGTGGTGAGAGGATGGGCCTGTGCCAGTTGCCACTCGCCAACGGCGACGCCGATGCGCTTTTCGCCGAAATCGAATGCGAGGACGGTGCCCGTGCCGGCGGGCTCAGGCATGGCCAGCGGCATCGGCAAGGTTGGCGAGGTTCACGCCAAGCAGATCGAGTGCCGATGCGAGTCTCTCCTCGTAGGGCAGTTCGAACAGGATGCCGATTTCGGCAGGTACGGTCAGCCACGCGTTCTGTGCCAATTCGTGTTCAAGTTGGCCTCCTGCCCAGCCCGCATAGCCAAGCGTCACCAGCACATCGCGGGGTTGGCCACTGCGCGCCACAGCCTGCAGGATGTCGCGTGAACTGGTGAGACCGATCTCGGCGTTGATCACCAGCGTCGATTGCCAATGTCCGACCGGACGATGGAGGACGAAGCCACGATCGGTCTGCACCGGCCCACCGAAGAGCACCGGCAGGTTGGCAAAGCCTTGGGCCTGCAAGGGAACGTCGATTTTCTCGAAGAGCGTTCCAAGGCTCATGTCGATCGGTCGATTGACGATTACCCCAAGCGCACCGCGATCATTGTGCTCGGCGACGTAGACCAGCGTCTTCGAAAAATAGGAATCGACCAATGCCGGCATGGCAATGAGAAAATGGTCGGTCAGGTTGATGCTTTGCATGGATATATTCTAATCGGCGGTGGCGGCCGACACAAAGGTAATCGGCGATGGATTCGATTCTTGTCTGGTTTCGGCGCGACCTGCGTGATTTTGATCACGCGGCGCTTTGCACGGCGCTGCGGCGAGGACGCCGCGTTTATTGCGCATTCGTCTTTGACCGTGAAATTCTCGATGCGCTCGAGTGGCGGGTCGATCGTCGCGTCGACTTCATTCGCGAGTCACTCGTCGAACTCGACCGGGCCTTGCGGGCGCGTGGCGGCGCACTGATCGTCCGCCATGGCTGGGCAATCAGCGAGATCCCGCGGCTGGCGAGGGAACTCGGAGTGACCGCGGTGTTCGCCAATCGCGACTACGAACCGCAGGCCAAGCAGCGTGACGCCCGCGTCCGGACGGCATTGCAGGCCGACGGAATTGCGTTCGAGTCGTTCAAGGATCAGGTCATTTTCGACGATGTCGAAGTGTTGACCCAGGCTGGTCGGCCGCACACCGTGTTCACCCCGTATCGCAGCGCCTGGCTCAGGCGTCTCGGCGAGGACGACTGGCTGCCGCACGACGGTAGCGGGGCCCGCCTGGTGGCGCCGGCGATTACTGGCGTGCCGACGCTGGCGGAGATCGGTTTTGCCGCGAGCGATCTGCGAGCGCTCGGGATCGAACCCGGAATGTCCGGCGGGCGGCGGCGACTGGCCGATTTTCTCGGACGGATTGCCCTCTACCACCAACAACGCGACTACCCTGCGCTGCAGGGTGTCTCCTGCCTCTCCGTGCATCTGCGATTCGGCACCGTCTCGATTCGCGAGCTGGTGTCGCAGGCGATCGCCGCCGGTGCCTTGCGCATGGGTGGCGAGGGGGCCGCGGCGTGGCTCTCCGAACTGATCTGGCGCGACTTCTACTTCATGATTCTCGACCACTTTGCGCATGTCTGCGAACGCTCGTTCAAGCCGGCGTACGACGCCATCGTCTGGGAGCAGGGGGCGCAGGCGGACGCCGCCTTTGCCGCCTGGTGCGACGGGCGCACCGGTTATCCTCTGGTCGACGCGGGAATGCGTCAGCTCAATGGCACTGGCTACCTGCACAATCGCCTGCGTATGCTGACGGCTTCCTTTCTGAGCAAGGATCTGGGTATCGACTGGCGCCGCGGGGAAGCATACTTTGCGCGTCAGCTCAATGACTTCGATCTCGCGGCCAACAACGGCGGCTGGCAGTGGGCGGCGTCTTCTGGTTGTGATGCACAGCCGTACTTCCGAATCTTCAATCCGGTGACGCAGTCGCAGCGCTTCGACCCGGCCGGCAAGTTCATTCGCCGTTATCTGCCGGAGCTGGCGATGGTTCCCGACCGCTTCCTGCACGCTCCGTGGCGGATGAGTCCAGCCGAGCAGGCCGCCTGTGGCGTGCGCATCGGCGAACACACGCCGGCGCCACTGGTCGACCACGCCCAGGCACGGCAGCGAACGCTGCTACGCTACGCGGTCGTCAGGTCTGGCGCTGTTCCTTGACGTGCCCGGCGACCAGGCCGAGCAGTTCATCTTCCTGGTAGGGTTTGCCGAGGTAGTGGTTGACGCCCAGTTCGAAGGCGTACTGACGGTGTTTGTCGGCAGTGCGCGAGGTGATCATGATGATCGGAATGGACTGCAGGCGCTTGTCGGCGCGCACGTTGCGGGTGAACTCGAAACCGTCCATGCGCGGCATTTCAATGTCGACCAGCAGTACGTCGGGGACCAGCGCCACCAGTTGTTCGAGGGCGTCTACGCCATCCTTTGCGGCCATCACCTGGTAACCTTCGCGCGCCAGCAGGCGACTGGTGACTTTGCGCACGGTCAGCGAGTCATCGACGATCATGATCGTCGGCACTGCGCCAGTGACACTGTCGCTCACCTGCGGTTCGCGTACGGTGGGTACTGGCGACACGGCGGCCGCCATGCGATCGCGACTGGCCAAGGCAATCGGGTTCAGGATCAGCACGACCTGACCATTGCCGAGGACGGTTGCACCGTCGATACCGATCACCCGGGCGAGCTGTGGGCCGATATTCTTGACGACGATTTCCTGGTTACCCAGCAGTTCGTCGACCTGCAGCGCGATTCGCTTGCTGCCGCTGCGCAGCAGAAGGACCCAGTAGCGCGAACGTTTCTCTGGCAACGCCTGCGTCTCGCCGAGAAGGTGCGGCAGGTAGCCGAACGGGTATGGGTTTCCCGCCCACACCGCTTCCCTGGCCGCGCGGATATCCGCCAGTGCCGGTTCCTTGAGGTCGAGCACCTGCGCGATCATGACCGACGGGATCGCGTAGTGTCGCTTGCCGGAGCGGACCAGCAGCGCCTTCGTCACCGCCAGCGTGAGCGGCAGATACAGGCGGAAGGTCGTCCCCTGGTCGGGGCTGGACAAGACTTCGATGCGCCCGCCGAGGCTGGTGACTTCGCTCTTGAGAACATCCATCCCGATCCCGCGCCCGGACAGTTGTGAAACTTCGGCAGCGGTCGAGATTCCCGGGGCGAAAATCAGATCGACGACACGCGTCGGGTCGATCGCCGCATCGGCCGTCAGCAGACCCGCTTCCAGACCGCGTTCGCGCAGCCGTTCGAGGTCGAGACCGGCACCGTCGTCGGCGAGCGAGACGATGATCTCGTTGCCCTCCTGCGCCAGCTTCAGCGATATCTCGCCGATTTCCGGCTTGCCCTTGGCGAGACGGGTGGACGTGTCTTCGAGGCCATGTGCGACGGCGTTGCGCAGCATGTGTTCCAGCGGCGCCAGCATCTTGTCGAGAACCGTTCGGTCGAGTTCCAGTTGGGCGCCACGAATTTCGAGGTTGGCTCGCTTGCCAACCTCCTTGGCCGCCTGCCGAACGATCCGATAGAGCCGATCGACCACGCTGCCGAACGGCACCATGCGCACCGACATCAGTTCCTGCTGCACCTCACGGTTGAGGCGCGCCTGCGCGACGATCGCGGCGTTGGCATCGTCCAGATTCTTGAGCAGGTTCTGTTGGACGGTCGCCACGTCGTTGACCGATTCAGCCATCATCCGCGTCAATTCCTGGAAGCGGGTGAAGCGGTCGAATTCCAGCGGATCGAAATCAACGTGCTGTTCGGCGCTTTGTCCGGCGCGCGACTGCATCTGCAGTTCGGCCTGCAATTCGATGTCGCGCAGCTGTCGACGCAAACGGATGACGTTTTCGGTCAGGTCAAGCAGCGATTCCTTGATCGCCCGCATCTCGCCTTCGATCCGCGAACGGGCAATCGACAGCTCGCCGGCTTCGTTGACCAGCCGGTCGATCAGGTCGGCGCGCACGCGCAGCATGGCCCGTTGTGCGGCCGCTTCGGTTTCCGGTTCCGGCGCCTCGGCCTGAGTCGAAGGAATTCCCGGTGCCGGCTGGGGCGTGCCCGCTGACGCAATTTCAGTCGCCGCAGCGTCCGCGATCTCGATCGTCGACTCCGCCGCTTCACCTCGCTGCAGTCCCTCCACGATTTGCACGATCACGTCGAAAGCATTGTCGATGTCGTCGATCAGTTGCAGTGGCGCGCTGCCCGCGTCCTGTGCCTGCTGCATGCGCGTCTCGATGGCATGCGTGAGCTCGCCGAGATTCATCGCGCCGGCCATGCGTGCGCTGCCCTTGAGCGAGTGAAAAAGGCGCGCCAGGCGGCGGGGTGCCTCGCCGTCGGCGGGGTCGTTGCGCCAGGAGTGCAACTGCGCAGCAATGCTCTGATTGAGATCGAGTGCTTCCTCGATAAACAGTGGCAGCAATTGTTCGTCGAGCTCGTCCTGCAGTTGCGATATCTCGGGCGCGGCAACCGCCGGACTTGGTGCCGGCGTGCCGACCTCCCTTGCCGTCCCTTTCTGTGGGCCGGCGCTGGGCGGCGCTGGCGGCGGCTCGGCTGCCGCCTTCGGGTACAACTTGTCGAGGGCTTCGCACAGTTCGGGGGCCGCTTCCGGCTCATCCTCGCGAGCCACTTCGGCAAGCATGCGGGCGAGCGCAGCGATCGTCGCCCCGACCGTCGCCAAGGCGTCCGCGTCTTCGCGGCGCGCGCCGTGATCGCGCCGCTGAAGCGCGCATTCGAGCGCGTGCGCGAGCGCCTGCACCGCTGGAATGCCGACCGTTCCCGAGATGCCGGCGAGGGTGTGGGCGGCACGGTAGATTTCGTGCGTGGTCGGGGCGGCGTGGTCGGCCTCCAGGCTGGAAAACTCTCGCTGCAGCGTGGCCAGGTGGGTGCCGGCCTCGCCGTGGAAAATCGCGGCCAGTGCGGGCGCGAGGGAAAGGCGTGTCGGGGGCGTCAGTCCAGTCGCTGGCGCTTTCGCGGATGGCGATGCGAGCTCGGTTTCTTCGGGGAGCTCGGGGGCCTCCGCGATTTCGACAGCCGGCACTGCCTTTGCCTCGATGATCAGCGGCAAGGGCTGGGCGGCTTCGCTGCCGTCGCGCAGCGCGTTGGCAAGAGCGACCATGCGCGTCGCATCGGGCAACTCGCCCTGACCGCTCTTCAGGTGCTCGACCCACGCGAAGAATACGCCATAGGCCTGTTCCAGCAAATCGAAGAGCTCGGGTGTGACCACCTGTTCCTGCCGCAGCCAGAGGTTGAGCACCTGCTCGACCGACCACGCCGCTTCGCCGAGGTCGCGAAGCCCGACCATGCGGCCGCTACCCTTGAGGGTGTGGGCGGAACGACGGAGCGCGGTGAGCAGCGCTACATCATGCGGCTGTTCGTGCAGCAGGAGCAGGTTCGCCTGTACGCTGGCAAGCACCTCGTCGGCTTCCTGGAGAAAGATTTCCAGCAGTTCTGCGTCGACTTCTTCGGCACTCGCTTGCGAGAGCTGGATGGTTTCCGCCGAGGGTGGCGGGGCCTCGGGTACCTGCAGCTTGAGCGTTGCCATCGCTGCGTCGATCTGCTCGACCGCGTCGCCACCCGATGCCAGCGCCGAGAGCACATGCTTGGTTTGCTGGCCGAGCGTCTTGTCGGCCACGAGGTCGGCATCCTTTTGCAGCGAGGTCAGATTCTGCTGCACTTCCTGGCGCAGACCGGCATGTTCCGGCTGTTCCTTGAGCGCGACCAGCAGTGCGTGCGTGTCGCGCTTTTGTTGCTCCAGTTCCTGTTCGACCGTGGCCGCAGCCGTTTCGTCGGCATGCGCCGGTGCCGTGCTGGCGCGCATGCTGCGGACGAAATTCTCGAAATCGGTCGCCCCTTGCGGTATCGCATCGACGAAGAAGCCGAGCAACGACAGTTGTTCCGCAACCGCTTCGAAATCGCCGTCCTGCGGCACGTACTCCGGCAGCGAGAAAGCCTCGATTTTCTTGGCACACTGGCGGAGAACGGCAACCGCACCATCGTGGCGCATCATGGTGAGCGCGCCGACGACCTGTCGTACCGGAATCTCCAGGCTGCTCAGTTCGCCGCGCCGCTCGACTTCGCGAAAGAAACCGTCGAGTACCTGCTCGATCTGCGCCAGGTTGCTCTTGATTTCCCTGGCGACCTGGCCTACGAGCAGCTTTTCCTGCGCCTCGCGCGACATCTCGTCGAGCGAAGGGAGTTCGGATCCCGGTTGCGGAAGCTCTCCTGCGATGCACGCCCGGATCCGGTCGACCATCACGTCGACCTGGTGGGAAAAGCTCTGATCCAGGTACTGGATGTTTTCCTGCGCGTTCTGGGCGAGCAGGATGGCTGTGGCCGTTTCCATGGCCAGCGCATCGTTGTGGCGAGCCGGGGATTGCACGAGCAGTTCGGCGACGTCGGTGATCGCCCGCACCAGGCGGCGAAAGTCCGCATGGCCGAGTTCCTCGACGAGGGTGGACAGTGCGGCGGTGTTTGCCCGGAATACCGGAAGCGCCTGCGCCATTCCCGAGCAGAATCGGTTCCAGGCTTCTTCGCTCGCCGAGATCGCTTCGCGCAAGCGCCGCCGGACAGACTCGACCGCCACCGCAGGCGCGCCGTGGGCGCCCGCCGCATCCGGAATCAACGTCGCCAGGTGATACGTTTCCTGTACCTGGAGTACCCGACTGTCGCGACTGTTGGCACTGCCAACCAGATACAAGGCGTCGCGCATCAGACGCTCGGCGACATTGCTCGAACCTTCGAGAAGACGACGTGCCTGCAGGTCGATGCGGCTGCACAACTGCCGTGCCTCGGCGTCTGGCGGCAGTGTGCCTTCACCCAGCGCAGCCAGGAAGGCGGTGGCCACCCACCAGAAGGCGCGCGCCGAGGGGATCTCCTGCACTGCCTCGATGCGCTTCACGGCACCGAGCATTTCGGATGCTCCGACGCCGTCTCCAGGCGCGCGCAACCATGCCAGCAGTCCACGCTGAAAACGCGCTCGCTGCTGGCGCAGGCGATGTGCAAGTTCCTCCCGAGTCCTCTTCGGCACGGGCTCCCCGTGGTTTGGCGGGAGTATGCTGAGGTCCGGGAAGAAGAGGTCAGTCGGCGGGACACGTTCCAGACCGCGCGCCGCCTGCACCCGACGGTAAAGCGGCAGCAGGCGAAGCGGCTGATTTGGCTGGCCGCGGATCAGATCGTCCAAGTAATGGTGCAGTGCGGCCAAGGCGTCCTGGGCAAGGACGATCGACGCCGGCTTGGCAGGACTTTGCTGCTGCTCGATCGACTCAAGCAGAAGCTCCAGCGCTTCGGCAAAGTGCGTCACGCCGTCGAGCCCGACGATCGTCAGCGCACCTTGCACCTGGTGCAGATGCGTCCGGCAGAACCTGATTTGGGTGAGATCGCCGTTACCGTCGACTGCACTCTCGGTAAACTGCTGCAATGCCTTGTCGCTGCGCTCGAGCGCCAGGTCGATCTCGCTCTTGACCCAGGTGAGTGGGCCGATGTCGAAGTCCGTCGGGGCATTCATCTGGGACAGTCTCTCCAATCCAGTCTCCGGGCTTGCCGGCAGCGAACGAGTTTCTATTGCGTGGCCGATTTGCCACTGCTCACGCCTGGCACCCCCTGCTCACCACGATCCCTGTGGCGGTTCTCAGGAAACCTTGAACCCGGCAACGGAACCTCTCAGCTCGGTGGCCAGGCCCGCGAGTTCGCCGATCGCGGTTGCCGTCTTTTGCGTGCCGGCGGTCGTCTGTCCGGTTACCAGCAGGATTTCCTGCATCTTGCGTGCCACCTTGGTTGCCGATTCGGCGGCCTGGCGGGTTGCCCCGGAGATGTTTTCGATCAACGCCGTCAGCGTCCGGGAGACCTCCCCGATCTCGGCCAGTGCCTTGCCTGCTGCATCCGAAAGCTGGGCGCCATCGACCACGCCACGGGTAGACTCCTCCATTGCCGAAATTGTGTCCTGGGTGTCGGTCTGGATCGTCCTGACGATCGCCCCGATCTGCTTGGTCGCTTCGCCCGACCGTTCGGCCAGGCGTTGCACTTCCTCGGCGACGACCGTAAAGCCGCGCCCGGCCTCGCCGGCCGAAGCCGCCTGAATGGCGGCATTGAGCGCCAGCACGTTGGTCTGTTCGGTGATGTCTGAAATCAGCTCGACGATTTCGCCAATCTCCTGTGACGATTCACCGAGACGCTTGATCCGCTTCGAGGTTTCCTGGATCTGCTCGCGGATCTTGTTCATGCCCTTGATCGAGTCTTCCACGGCCTGTGCGCCCTTGCTGGCAGCTGCCAGCGATTGGCGTGCGACGGTCGCCGACTGTTTCGCCTCACTCGACACATTGGTCATCGAGCTGGCCATCGCCAGTGCCGAATGGCCAGCTCCCCGGATTTCGGCCGCCTGTCGCTCTGCTGCCGCGAGCAGTTCGGCGGACGTATGCTGGGCGATCTCGGTCGCCAGGGTGACGCGTCCAGCTGCATCGTTGATGCGGCCGACGAGCACGCGCAACTCTTCGATCGTGTAATTGATCGAGTCGGCGATGGCGCCGGTAATGTCTTCGGAAACCGTTGCCGTTACCGTCAGGTCGCCGTCGGCGAGGTCGCCGAGTTCATTCATCAGGCGCAGAATGGCATCCTGATTCTGGCGGTTGACCAGTTCGGTTTCCTGGCGGCGCTTATCGGCCTGTTCGGTCTGACGCTTGCTCTCTGCAAGGTAGGTCCTTCCCAGCAGAACCACCAGCGCGACTGCCAGGAGAATCAGCACCAGCAGCGATATGGCGTAGGCGGTTCGTTGCATGAAGCCACCCTGATACGCCTGTGCCAACTGGAAGGTGGCGCCGAGCAATTCTTCGCTGTCGCGGAAAATCTGTGAGCCGGCCTGCTTGGCGATGATCAGTTTCTGCATGTTGCCGAGGATGCCGCCGACGGCGGTGCGATACTCGCCAAAGCTGGCGTCGAGTTCATTGAGTTTCTGCCGGGTGTCGGGGTCCGTCGTCGGAGCAATGCGCAGCGTCTCGCTACCCTTGGTCAGCGACTGGATGGTGTCGCGAAAGGTGTTGGTATCCTTGCCAAGCAGGAAGGCGATTTCCGGGTCGATCGCGTCGCCCAACAGAAGTGCGCTGGCGTTCTTGGCGATCCGCTGGGTCAGCATCACCAGGAGGTTGGCGGCGGCAATCTCGCGGACGCTGCTTGCACCCTGCAACTTGAGCGCGGCGATCTGTTCCGACAGTTCGAGCAACTGCGGATTCTTGTCGTTGATCAGGTTGACGTCCTTGCCGAGCGAGATCAGGTTTTTCTCCATTTCGAGAACGCGCGACGCGTTCTTGTCGGTCTTCTCCCATGTCTGGGTCAGTGCCTGCAACTGCGGCTGCACACTGTCCGGAGAAGGCGGCACCTGAGTACCCGCCAGCTCACCACCATTGGTCAGTTTGTCGAGGTTGCTGGCGAAACCATCACGCGACTCCCTGAGTTGCCGGAAGGCGACGGCATCGCCGAGCAGAGCCAGGCTCGACGCCTTTGCCAGGCGCTGCGAAAGCATGCGCATTTCTCCGGCAGTGGCGATGTAGGCCGTGTTGTAGCTCGACTGGCGGTCATCGCGATAGACCACGATGGCAATCACCAGCATCACCAGCAACAGGCTGCCTCCCAGCATCTGCAACTGTTTGGCTACCGGAAGCTGCTTCCACAGTGCAGGCGAATACGAAAACTTTCTCCTGCTCACCGCCGCTTCGCCATCGGTCGCAGCGCGAGAGGAAAGAGCCTCGCTGGCCGCAGCGCGTATCCGGGACAAGAAAGCGGGTAGCTTGGGTGTGAACTTCATGTTGCTCCTCCGGTTACACATTCTCGACGATGTCAGGCACCGTCATTGAGGATTTCTCGGCAGGCGGGCTCAAGCCGTGATGTCCATGAACATCCGGTCGTTGAGCAGTTCGCGCACCTTGAGTCTGTTCCAGTGGCGTCCATCCTTGTCCGTGTATGCTTCATTGGCCCACGGCGGCGCGTCGGAAGCAATCGCTGCCGGGGTCAAGGCTTCGATATTACGCAGACCGATCATGCGCGTTACGAGCAAGGCAGCATTGCTGCCATGGCGGGTGCCGATCAGCAGGAGCCGCGAACTGGTGTTCTGGGGAGTCGCCTCGCGGCCGAGAAAGGCGGAGAGGTCTACGACCGAGTACAGATTGCCGCGAATGTTGGCGATTCCGGCAAACCAGCCCTTGGTCAGGGGCACCTTCGTCAATACCGGCAGTGGAACGATTTCCCCGGAGTCGGCAAGGTCGAGCAGCCAGAAATCGGAACCGGCCTGAATTCCGATGAGGCCAGCGGAACTCTGGTTGCTGGTGCCGGCGAGGCGCGCCGCGAGGTAGGTCTGAAATTCATGTAGGCTGATTTTCTTCGCCATGCTTTTGCCGCCACTCAGAGCGCTGCAATCTTGGCCAGCAACTCGGGGCCGTTGACCGGCTTGACCAGGTAATCCCTCGCACCTTGTCGCAATCCCCAGATTCGGTCGGTTTCCTGACC
>WBZT01003058.1_pt1 | contig 11209 bp, 8 predicted proteins | sample 5204241 | NCBI WGS metagenome assembly WBZT01 (sample SAMN12344358, study PRJNA552823) | activated sludge metagenome | biome: Activated sludge suspended growth; feature: Nitrification reactor; material: Wastewater; isolation source: activated sludge from nitrification reactor of wastewater treatment...
TTGCACCACGAGTCCGTTCAAGCAGATCGTGATCGCCACGGGCGGCGGGGCCACGGCGGCCCTGAGTGCCTTCGATCATTTGATCCGGCACTAGGGAACCACTGATTAATCATGCCCTGGCTGCAACGAGCCTGACCGAGCGATCTGCGGCCCCCCACATCAAGTGCCATAGCGCTGCTATGACACAAGATGCGGGAAACCACATCTCACCCGCCCAGCCCCGTTTCGCGCAGAACAGCGTTAATCAGTACTTCCCTAGCCAACTCCAAGCAGGACCCGCACACCGCTGATTTCGCCTCCGAATGCCTGATTCGCCCGCGAATCCGGTGGTGAAGGCGGGCATTGTCGCCCCTTCTGTGTGTAAAGACCGCTAGCCTGCGGCGTGGATGGCCATCAGGGGCAGGAGGGCTACATGACCCACATCGACGACGCCGCACCGATCGGGTTTCCCGAAGCGACCGAGGAGAAAGGGCTGAAGAGCGGGGCTCTCGGCCTGGTTTCCAGCATCGTGATCGGGATGGCCTCGACGGCCCCGGCGTACTCGCTGGCAGCGAGCCTCGGATTCGTGGTCGCGACGACCAATGGTGACGGGATCGTCGGGGTGAAGGCTCCCTCGATCATGCTGCTGGCGTTCGTGCCCATGCTGTTGATCGCGATCGCCTACCAGCAACTCAACAAGGCAGAGCCGGACTGCGGCACGACGTTCACGTGGGCCACCCGCGCCTTCGGCCCCAAGGTCGGCTGGATGGGCGGTTGGGGCATCATCGCCGCCGACGTGATCGTCATGGCAAACCTCGCACAGATCGCCGGGGCCTACACGTTCCAGTTGTTCGGGTGGGACGGGCTGCTGGAGTCGTCATTCTGGACGACGTTCGCGGGTGTCATCTGGATCACCGTCATGACCTACATCTGTTACCGGGGTATCGAGGTCAGCGCCCGCTTGCAGTACGCGCTGTTGGGCATCGAGGTGATCGTGTTGATCGCCTTCTCGATCTTCGCCCTCGTCCGGGTCTACACCGACAACGCGACCCCGGAGTCCTTGACACCGAGCCTGTCCTGGTTGTGGCCATCCGGTCTGTCGCTGAGCGCACTGGTGACGGCGACCCTGATCGCAGTGTTCATCTACTGGGGCTGGGACACCGCAGTCAGCGTGAACGAGGAGACCGCCGATCCGGACAAGACCCCCGGCCGGGCGGCGATCATCTCCACCCTGCTGCTGCTCATGACCTACGCGATTGTCAGCATCGCGACGGTGGCCTTCGCGGGTACCGGGGAGTCCGACTTGGGCCTGGCGAACCCGGATAACGCCGACGACGTGTTCAATGCGCTGGGACCGAGCGTGTTCGGGGATTCGGCTCTCGGCAAGGGGCTGGAGATCCTGCTGATCCTGTCCGTGCTGTCCTCGGCGTCGGCCTCCACGCAGACGACGATCCTGCCGACCGCCCGCACCAGCCTGGCCATGGGAGCCTTTAAGGCGCTGCCCAGCGCATTCGCCAAGATTCACCCCCGGTACCTCACGCCGACCGTGTCCACGATTTGGATGGGCCTGGTCTCGATCATCTTCTATGTGGTCATGACGATCGTCAGCACGAACATTCTCGGCGACACGATCGCGGCTGTCGGTCTCATGATCGCCTTCTACTACGGACTGACCGGGTTCGCGGCGGTGTGGTTCTACCGGCACCACATCTTCGACAGTGTCAGTGACTTCTTCATGAAGGGACTCTGGCCGTTCCTGGGCGGTCTGATGCTGCTCAGTGCGTTCATCATCGCCTCCTACCAGTACGCGCAGCCGGACTACGGGTCCACCACCCTGATGGGTATCGGCGACGTGTTCATTATCGGGATCGGGTCGCTGCTGCTCGGCGTGGTTCTGATGTTTATCTGGAACGCGATTGCGCCGGCCTTCTTCCGCGGCGAAACCTTGCCGCGGCGCAGCGCAAGTGACCTCGTCCTGGTCGTGCCGCGGGAGGACGAGACCGTGCGGTTGCCCGACTCCGGTCTGCCCGACCTGGTCGTGGCCCCCGACCTGTTCAACCTGCCGGAAGGTGCCGTCGCCATCGACCTGGCAACAGGCATGGAGGTCGATTCCGAAGAGGACCTCGAGGAACTGCACGAGCAGCAAGAGGCTGCCGAGCACATCGAGTACATGCACGACGACAAGGAGCCGCCGCCTGCCGAGCGGACCTGATCGCACGGCTTGAGCCCTGCCCCAACCTCGATCGGTGAGCATTCCGGGCATCCGTGAGCATGCCGGGCGGTCATTTGGCGCCCAATGGGCTCACCGATGCCCAGGATGCTCACCGATCGCTGCTTCCGAAGGCCGTTGAAGTCGCAGGGGCCAACGCCTACCGCGACATCAACCCGGCCGCTGCCTCCAGCACGCACAACGCCACCAACCGGACCGTACGGCCATCCGGAGTGTCGGCCGCGGCGTCCACCTCTGTCAGGTCCATGCTGACCACACCCGGCGCCGCACCCGCGAGCCGAGCCGCCTGCCGCAACTCGTAGGCACTCAGGCCACCGGGGGCCGAAGCCGGGCACGCAGGCACCACGGAACGATCACAGACGTCCACGTCCAGATCCACGTGGACGCGCGGGCCGGCGATCTCGAGCGCTTCGGCCATCACGTCGGCGATCCCACGCACGGCCACCTCCTGGCGCGTGATGACGGTGATCCCGTAGTCGCGAGCCCGGGCGGCGTAGTAGGCGGAGTTGGCGAAGTCGGCGATGCCGATCTGCACGACCCGCTCCCCCGGCAGGCCGCCCTCGATCAGCCTGCGCACCGGCGAGCCGTTGGAGGCACCGTCCCGCAGGTCGTGGTGGGCGTCCAGGGTGATCAGTCCAGTTGCAGCCGCTCCTTGCGCGACCGCAGTCGTGATGGAGTTGTCACCGCCGAGTGCCACGAGCAAGCGGCCCGCGAAGCCTGCCACGGCTCCGCGCGTGCGGTCCTCCCCCGCCGGCGAGTCGGGATCGGCGATGTTGCCGAGGTCGACGGCCGGCACATCCAGTTCCAGGCCGCTGGCGTAGGTGGAGTAGCGGCCCAGTGCCTCCCGCACGGCATCGGGCGTGGTGTCAGCCCGGGTCGGTGAGATCGAGGTCAGATGGGCAGGAACGCCGAGTAGTCCGAAATCGGCCAGACCACTGTCCGACAGCCAATTGGCGGCGCGCGGCCAGTGCGGGTCCTCAGCCACGGGTCACCTCCTGCCCGCCTCGCCACACCCGATCCACCAGGTCGACGCCGGGGCGGTACGCCAGATGCAGGTAACTCGGGGCGTTGAGCAGCATGAGGTCGGCGCGGGCACCGGGCACCAGCCGTCCGACGTCGTCGCGGCGCAGTGCCGCGGCCCCACCGAGGGTGGCGGCCCGCACAGCCTCGGGCACGGTCATGCCCATCTCCCGCACCGCCAGGGCGATGCACAACGGCATCGAGGTTGTGTAACTGGTGCCCGGGTTGCAGTCGGTCGCCAGCGCGACCGTCACTCCTGCGTCCAGCAGCCGGCGGGCGTCCGGGTAGGGCGATCGGGTGGAGAACTCAGCGCCCGGCAACAGGGTCGCCACGGTGGAACTGCCCGCCAGGGCATCGACGTCGGCCGCGTTTAGGTGGGTGCAGTGGTCGGCGGAGGCGGCACCGACTTCGACTGCGACCTGCACGCCCGGGCCGTGCTGCAACTGGTTGGCGTGCACGCGGGGTGTGAGCCCGGCGTCGAGCCCGGCCTGCAGGATGCCGCGCGTCTCGTCCCCGTCGAAAGCTCCGGCATCACAGAACACATCGATCCACCGGGCGTTCGGGGCACACTCCTGCAACATCTGCCCGGCGACCAGCTCGACGTAACCGGCGCGATCATCGGCGTACTCGGCTGGCACAACATGAGCGCCCAGGAATGTGGTCTCGTCGGTGAACTTCCGCGCCAGCGCCAGGCTGCGTGCCTCATCCCGCACTGTGAGCCCGTAGCCGGACTTGATCTCGAACGTCGTCGTTCCGGACCTGATCAGCTCACCGACGAGCCGCTGTGCGTTCCGGAACAAGGTCTCATCGTCGGCATCGCGGGTTGCAGAAACGGTAGTGCGGATGCCCCCCGCCGCGTAGCGCTCGCCGGCCATACGGGCGGCGAATTCCGCAGCGCGGTCACCGGCGAACATGAGATGCGCGTGGCTGTCCACGAACCCAGGCAGCACGGCGGCACCGCCGCAGTCAACGCGTTCGTCACAGTCGGGCGCGGCAGCGGCCGGACCCGTCCACGCCACCAGATCCCCGTCCACCACCATCGCTGCATCGGACAGCGGGTCCCCGGCGTTGGTGAGCAGTTCTCCGATGTTGTCGAACAGCACAGAGGGCACAGGTCAGCCTTCGGCCATCGGTATGCGCACGCCACGCTCCTGCGCCACCTGCTCGGCGATGTCATAGCCAGCGTCGACGTGCCGAATGACGCCCATGCCGGGGTCATTGGTCAGCACTCGCTCCAACTTCTGCGCCGCAAGCGGCGTGCCGTCAGCCACGCATACCTGCCCGGCGTGGATGGACCGCCCGATCCCGACGCCACCGCCGTGGTGAATGGAGACCCAGGACGCACCGGATGCGACATTGACCATGGCGTTGAGCAGCGGCCAGTCGGCGATTGCGTCACTGCCGTCCAGCATCGCCTCGGTCTCCCTATAGGGAGAGGCCACCGAACCGCAGTCGAGGTGGTCGCGGCCGATCACGATCGGTGCACTGACCTCGCCTGACGCGACGAGCTCATTGAAACGCACACCCGCCTTGTCCCGTTCGCCGTAGCCCAGCCAGCAGATGCGCGCCGGCAGGCCCTGATAGGCCACTCGCTGTTCGGCGGCCTTCATCCAGCGGGCCAGGCCCTCGTTCTCGGGGAAGAGGTCCAGCACCGCCCGGTCGGTGACCGCGATGTCCTTTGGATCCCCTGACAGCGCCGCCCAGCGGAACGGGCCCTTGCCCTCGCAGAACAACGGCCGGATGTAGGCGGGCACGAACCCGGGGAACGCGAAGGCTCGCTCGTAGCCGCCGAGTTCGGCTTCGCCGCGGATGGAGTTGCCGTAGTCGAACACCTCGGCGCCGGCGTCCATGAAGCCCACCATGGCCTCGACGTGCTTGGCCATCGACTCCCGGGCCCGCTGCGTGAATCCCTCCGGATCCCGCTGCGCCTGCGCGTGCCAGTCCTCCAGTGCGATTCCCACGGGCAGGTAGGACAGCGGGTCGTGTGCCGACGTCTGATCGGTGACGATGTCAATCTCGACACCGCGACGCAGCAGCTCGGGGACGACCTCGGCGCAGTTGCCCACGACCCCGACGCTCCAGCCCCGCCGCTCCCGCTTGGCTGCCAGTGCGGACTCCACGGCGGCGTCGAGGTCATCGGTCCACTCGTCGAGATAGCGGTCCTTCACGCGGCGGGCAAGACGGCTCGGGTCCACGTCCACGATCAGACAGGCGCCCTCGTTCAGCGTCACGGCCAGTGGCTGCGCGCCTCCCATGCCGCCACACCCGCCGGTGAGAGTCAACGTGCCGGCCAGTGTGTTGTCGAAGCGCTTGGTAGCCACGGCACCGAACGTCTCGTAGGTGCCCTGCACGATGCCCTGGGTCCCGATGTAGATCCAAGAGCCCGCCGTCATCTGGCCGTACATCGTCAGGCCTAGCGCTTCGAGCCGCCGGAACTCCGGCCAGGTCGCCCAGTCCCCGACGAGGTTGGAGTTCGCGATCAGGACCCGCGGCGCCCACTCGTGGGTGCGCATCACACCCACCGGCCGCCCTGACTGCACGAGCATCGTCTCGTCCTCGCGAAGGGTCGACAAGGTGCGCATGAGGGCGTGGAAGCTCGGCCAGTCCCGGGCAGCCCGGCCCGTTCCGCCGTAGACGACGAGGTCATCCGGGGCTTCGGCCACCTCGGGATCGAGGTTGTTCGCCAGCATGCGCATGGCGGCCTCCTGCGGCCATCCCAGCGCGGTCCTGTCCGTGCCGCGCGCCGCGCGCACCGGCACCGCCGTTCCGATCTGGTGTCCCATGGCTTCTCCTCAGTGCAACTCGCCGACGGCATCCTGGACGCTGGCCAGCAGGCTGCCGTCGGCCAGCATCCCGACCACCTGCTCGATCTGTTCGGAAACCTCCGCGTCCGGGCCCGGCCCCCGAACCTGCCGGCGCACGCTGGATCTCGCAGCGGCGGTGCCCGGCGCTGGCTGCAGCGGTGCCCGCAGATCCAGCGCCCGGGCGGCGATCAGGATCTCGATGGCCAGCACCCGGCGCAACCCGTCCACCGCCTCGCGCAGTTTGAGCCCTGCTGCCCAGCCCATCGACACGTGGTCCTCCTGCATCGCCGAACTCGGGATCGAGTCGACGCTGGCGGGGACGGCCAGACGTTTGAGCGTCGAGACAATGCCGGCACTGGCGTATTGAGCGATCATGTAGCCCGAATCGACGCCGGCCTCATAGGCGAGGAACGGTGGCAGCCCGTGCGAGCGGTTGCGATCCAGCAGCCGGTCGGTGCGACGTTCCGAGATGGAGGCGACGTCGGCCGCCGCGATGGCCAGGAAGTCCAGTACGTAGCCCACCGGGGCGCCGTGGAAGTTGCCATTGGACTCCACCCGGCCGTCGGGCAGCACGACCGGGTTGTCGATGACTGCGGCCAATTCCCGCTGCGCCACAGTCCGGGCGTGCTCCAACGTGTCCCGGGCGGCGCCGGAAACCTGCGGCGCGCAGCGCATCGAGTAGGCGTCCTGGACGAGGTGTTCCTTGTCGTGCCGATGGCTGGCCATGATCTCCGAGCCGGTCAGCAACGCCCGCAGGTTAGCCGCCGAATCCGCCTGTCCCGGATGCGGGCGCAACCCCACGAGATCCTCCGCAAAGACCCGATCCGTGCCCATGAGCGCCTCGACCGTCATCGCGGTGGCCACATCGGACAGCGCCAACAGATCGTGCAGATCAGAGATGGCCATGGCGAGCATGCCCAACATCCCGTCGGTGCCGTTGATGAGGGCTAGGCCCTCCTTCTCCTGCAGGACCAGCGGCTCGATCCCGGCGTCGGCCAGGGCTTCGGCCGCCGGGCGCACGCCGTCGCCGGCCAGTACCCGGCCCTCCCCCATGGCGGCCAGCGCGACGTGCGCCAGCGGGGCGAGGTCACCGCTGCACCCCAGCGACCCGTAGCGATGGACAGCGGGGACGATGTCGTGGTCGAGCATGGCGGCCAGTGTCTGCACGACGACCGGCCGCACGCCGGTGAGCCCGGAGGCGAGGGTCTTCAACCGCAGCAGCATCATGGCGCGCACGACTTCCGCGTCCAGCAGATCGCCGGTGCCGGCGGCATGGCTGCGGATCAGCGACACCTGCAACGCCGCCCGCCGCTCGGGCGGGATCGAGACGGTGGCCAGCGCGCCGAATCCGGTGGAGACGCCGTAGGCCGGCTCCGGTGAGTCGGCAAGCCGCTCCACGACAGCGCGGCCTTCGGCGACCCGGTTCAGAATGTCCGGGCCGACCTCCAGGCGGGCCTGGTCACGTGCCACTCGCACCACGTCGTCGAGCGACACACGCCCCAGTTGCACCATGTGGCTCATTAGATCACCGGGACTCATCGCGTCACATGACATGCGGACATTCGCTGCCCACCGTCTTCGGCCGGCTGCTGATCCCGCCGTCCCAGGACACGATGGCCACGTCGGCCCCGGCGTCGGCCAGGAACGCGGGGTCGTCCCCGGCGTACCAATCCGACACGGCGTTGACGGTCAGCCCGTCGACATCCACGACCGACCCGATGCGGAACAGCGAAGCGGTCTCCTCGATCGCGTCGTGGGTGCCGGCGCGGATGACGACAGGTACCCCGCCGGCAAGAGCCCGGGCGGTGATCGCCACGGCCACGTTGTCGAGTTCGTCGCTGCCGACCGCCACCACGGCGAGGCTTTTCTCGACCCCCAGCTTGTGCATGGTACGCCGCACGCTGCCGTCCCCGATCAGCACCGGAATGTCAGTTGCGCGGGTCAGCGCCCCGATGACGACGACGGACATGCTGGTCATTCTCGCGTGCGGACCCTTGGGTTGGCGTTCTGCAGGCCGGATGCGGCATTCCGAGGAGGAGACTGGGATTCCGGTCTAAGGCTCATATCAGGCCATCACCCTCCCCCGTGCCATACCGTACCCGAATGGGCCGAAAAGCGGACACACGTGTGCACGGACGTCCCGTGGCCGGTCTGCCGCACAGCGCGTTTCCCAGCGACGACCTGCTGGACGCGGCGTTTCGCACGTTCGCAGACCCATTCATCGTCATGACCGCCATCCGCGAGGGCTCTGAGATCGTCGACCTCGAGTTCGGTTGGCTCAACCGACCGGCTGCGAAGTACCTCGGTGGCAGCCCCGAGACACTGGTGGGCAGGCGCCTTCTGCAACGGCTGCCCGCGCACGGTCCCACTGGGTTGTTCGCACGCTATGCGCAGGTCATCGAAACGGGTGAAGCGCTGGTGGAACACGATTTCCACTACCCCGTGGGGACTGCCGACGACGTGCGCAGATTCGACCTGCGCGGCGTGCGGTTCGGCGACGCCATCGCCCTCACATGGAGGGACGTGACCGAGCGCCACTCGCAGACCGAAGCATTGCGGCACTCCGAGAACCTCATGCGCACGGTGATTGCCAAAGCGACGATCGGGGTGGCAGTCGTGGGCCTGGACGGCACCGCCCGATTGGTCAACCGTGCCCTCCAGACGATGCTGCTGCGCGATGCGGACTGGCTCACCACGCGGCCGCTGATCTCGGTCATTCACCCCGAGGACCGGCACGTCGCCCGCATCGACCGCCAGCAACTTACCGACGGGGACGGCGACACCCTGGTCCGTCAGTTCCGGATGGTCCGTTCCGACGGGACCATCGTGTGGGTGCGCCGCACGGCAGTGCTGATGCGCGACCAGGACGGCGAACCCGACTGCCTGCTCGTGCAGGTCGAGGACCGCAGCGGAGAACACGAGGCCAGGGAACGCTTGCAGTACGAGCGCTACCACGACGAACTGACCGGTTTGCACAACCTGGCCTGGATCCAGGACACGTTGCAGACGGAGTTGTCGGCTTGCCCCCCGGACCGGCAGATCGGGGTGCTGTTCATCGACCTGGACAACTTCAAGGTGGTCAACGACTCGCTGGGTCACGGTGCCGGCGACCGGGTGCTGTCGACGGTGGCGCAACGCATCAGCGGCCAACTGCCGGAGCGCGCTCATCTCGGAAGATTCGGCGGTGACGAGTTCGTGGTCGTCGTCCCGGACGTCAGCAGCACCAAGCAGGTGGAGTTGATCGCGGAGCGGATCCTGCAGGCGGTCGCCACGCCGGTGCAGGTACTGGGGCACAGCGTGGTGCCCAGTGGCTGCATCGGTATCGGCCTGTCCACGGCTGTCTCCACGCCCGCCGAACTGCTGCGGGACACCGACTCGGCCTTGTTCAAGGCCAAGGCCGCGGGCCGCGGGCGGTGGCAGTTCTTCGACGAGGAGACGCACAGCGATGCCGTGGAACGGCTGACGATCGAAGGCGAGCTGCGCGACAGCCTGGGGCGGGATCGTTTCGTGGTGCACTACCAGCCCATCGTGCACCTGCTCGAGGAACGCATCGTGGGCTACGAGGCATTGGTGCGCTGGAATCACCCCACCCGCGGCTTGCTGTCACCCGCGCAGTTCCTGCCGGTGGCCGAGGAATGCGGACTGATCGTGGACATCTCTGGGGAGGTGACGACGACTGTCTGCCGCACACTGGCGGACTACCCGCAGATCCCATCCATCTCGCTGAACCTGTCAGCGGTGCAACTACTGCAGTCGGGCTGGTCGGCAGCACTGCTGCGGCACGCTCGCCAGGCCGACATCGACCCACACCGGCTCACTGTGGAGATCACCGAGACGTCTGCGCTGGAGATCTCGGCCCGCACCCGGTCGGGGCTGCGCACCTTGCGCAAGGCGGGTGTGAACGTGCACGTGGACGACTTCGGCACCGGGTTCTCCTCCATCGCTCTGCTGCGTGACCTGCCCGTGACGGGGCTGAAGCTGGACGCGAGTTTCGTACACGATCTGACGGCGCGCAAGAGTGCTGCGAATGCCCTGGCTGCCGGACTGGCGGGTCTGGCCGACGGTCTGGGGCTTACTGGCATCGCCGAGGGCATCGAACGCGCCGAGCAGGCCAGCCGGTTGGTGACACTGGGGTGGCGTTTCGGCCAGGGCTACCACTTCGGGCGTCCGCAACCGATCCCCGCGCTCAGTGAAGACCTGGTGCATTCCACAACGTGATGACGCGCTGCTCGCGTTCGAAGGACAGGTAGGACACCGTGCCGGTCTCCACCATGAAGAGTCGGCCGGCGCGGGCGGGTAGGCCCAGCCAGGTCGCGGTCAGGATCCGCAGCACGTGGCCGTGAGCCACCAGTGCCACGTCCTGATCGGCCGCCAGATAGGGCTCGCACAACTCGAGCACACGGTGGCAGCGCACGGCGACGTCCTGCGGCTGCTCCCCCGGCGTGGCACCGGCGGGGATGTGTGCCTCCCAGATCACCCAATTCGGATCCTCGAGGTCCGCACGGATTTGCGCTGTGGTTCTGCCCTCGAAGCCGCCGTAGTCCCACTCGAGCAGATCGTCGAGGTACGCCTCTGGCGTCAGGCCGGCCAGCAGCGCAGTGTCCCGCGCGCGCTGCAGCGGGCTGCAGGCCACCCAGGTGAACTCGTGACCGGCCAGGTGGGGCTTGAGCCGGGCCGCCGCCTCCCGCCCGGCGTCGGTGAGCGCGATGTCCGTGCGCCCGGTGTGCTGGCCGCTGCGGCTCCACTCGGTCTGGCCGTGGCGCAGCATCAGGATTCCCGCCATGGGGGCACTCTGCCAGGCAAGGCCAGGGGGATGCGGAATTACCGTCGGCTGGGCGGCGCCGTGGCTAGACTCGGGCGCTGCGGTTAGCGGAAAAGTGTTGGCGTTAGTCGCAAGTCCGGATGTGAGTCGTAGACGGGCGTTTGGGGCTCACCGCGGGACTTACCGCAATCAGACGGTGGAGCACACCGGCTACAGCACCTTGCCCAGGAAGTCCCGGAAACGCGTGCTCTTCGGGTTGGCCAGGATCTCCCGCGGCACACCCTGCTCAGCCACGACGCCCTTGTCGATGAAGGCCAGCAGGTCCCCCACCTCGCGCGCGAAACCCATCTCGTGGGTGACCACGATCATCGTCATGCCCGACTGGGCCAGGCTGCGCATCACGTCCAGCACCTC
>WBZT01001680.1_pt2 | contig 11208 bp, 13 predicted proteins | sample 5204241 | NCBI WGS metagenome assembly WBZT01 (sample SAMN12344358, study PRJNA552823) | activated sludge metagenome | biome: Activated sludge suspended growth; feature: Nitrification reactor; material: Wastewater; isolation source: activated sludge from nitrification reactor of wastewater...
ACGTCATGGTCGACATCGCGGATGACCGGCACCTTGTAAGCCATGATCAGTACCGGCAGGTCTGCCGGCGCTTTCACCGTCAGACGGCGAATGCCAGTCTGCGCTGGTTCGTCCTGCGGTTTCCTGACCGGCAGCGGACGTTCCGGCAAGGCCCCGTAATGCTGTTCGGCAAGCTGGAAAACATGCTCGTGATCAACGTCACCGACGACCACCACATAAGCATTGTTCGGCGCGTACCAACGCTCGTACCAGATCCGTGCGTCATTGACGGTCATGTTCTCAAGATCGTTCATCCAGCCGATGATCGGAACGCGATACGGGTGCGCCTGAAAAGCAACCGCGGATAACTGCTCGAAAAGCAGCGCCTGTGGTTGATCATCGGTGCGCAACCGCCGCTCTTCCATGACCACCCGAATCTCCTGCGCGAACTCCTGGGGGTCAAGAGTCAAATGACGCATGCGATCGGCTTCGAGCCGCATCATCTCGGACAGTTTCCCTTTCGGTACCTGCTGAAAATAAGCCGTGTAGTCACGACTGGTAAATGCGTTGTCACGCCCGCCAGCCGCCGCGACGCGGCGATTGAACTCACCGGGTCCGGTACTCGGAGTGCCCTTGAACATCATGTGTTCGAGAACATGCGCGACACCGGTGCTGCCATTCGTCTCGTCCATGCTGCCGGCCCGGTACCAGACCATATGTGCCACCGTGGGAGCCCGCCGATCTTCCTTGACGATAATCCGCAAGCCATTCGCCAGTTGCTGCTGATAGGGATTGGCCAGCACCGATGCAGGTGCGGCCAGCACCAGCAACCATCGAATCAATTGCGCGTGACGCCTGAGCATGAGTCGCTTCTGATAGAATTTGGAAGGATGTCGGGTAATTCGGGTAATCTCACCCGCATCTTACCACCACCAATGTACCCGAGCGCCTTTGAGACACAAAAGCACCATGTTTGGTTTCTTCAAGAAGTCCCCTGAGCAGCCGCCCGCGCCGACCAACCCAGTCGTCCTCGAAGGCGCGGCGCCGGTGATCCCGTGGCGGCAGCGACTCAAGGCCGGTCTCGCGCGCACGCGCGCGCAATTCAGCGGCAAGTTGAAATCGCTGTTCTCGCGTGGCAAGGTCGACGACGAACTGCTCGAAGATCTGGAAGGCCTGCTGCTGAGCAGCGACGTCGGCCTGGATGCAACCCAGCATCTGCTCTATCAGTTGAAAATGCGCGCCAAACGCGACAGGCTCGACACCCCGGAAGCGATTCAGCGCGCGCTGTCCGAGATTTTCCATGAACTCCTGCAGCCGCTCGAAGAACCGCTCGATCTTAGCACGCACCACCCGTTCATCATCATGATTGCCGGCGTCAACGGTGCCGGCAAGACGACCTCGATCGGCAAGCTGGCCAAGCATTTTCAGGCACAGGGCCGATCGGTCCTGCTGGCTGCGGGCGACACCTTCCGCGCCGCCGCGCGCGAGCAGTTGCAGACCTGGGGCGAACGCAACAATGTCACGGTCATCTCACAGCAGTCCGGCGACCCGGCAGCGGTGATCTTTGACGCCATCGCCGCCGCCAGGGCCCGCGGCATCGACATCGTCCTGGCGGATACGGCCGGTCGCCTGCCGACACAGTTGCACCTGATGGAGGAAATCGCCAAGGTCCGGCGTGTCATCCAGAAGGCCGACCCATCCGGACCGCACGAGACGCTGCTGGTCCTCGACGCAACCTTCGGCCAGAACACGCTGCAGCAGGTCATGGCCTTCGACAAGGCCATCCAGGTCACCGGACTGATCCTGACCAAGCTCGACGGTTCGGCGAAAGGCGGCGTCGTCGCCGCGATCGCCCGCCAGTGCCCGAAACCGGTTCGCTTTATCGGGGTCGGCGAAGGCATCGACGATCTCCGGCCCTTCACTGCCCGCGATTTCGTAGACGCGCTATTCGAGTGATTACCGCCAGCAACGTCACCAAACGCTATCCGGAAGGCCGCGAAGCCCTGCGCAACGTGAGTTTCGGGATCACCGCAGGAGAAATGGTTTTCCTTACCGGACACTCCGGCGCCGGGAAATCGACACTGTTCAAACTGCTGGCGGCCATCGAGCGCCCGACTGCGGGCAGTATCGTGATCAACGGCCAGAATCTCGCTGCATTGCGCAAGAACGCCGTTCCCTATCTACGCCGCAAGCTCGGACTGATCTTTCAGGATCGTAAACTCCTGTTCGATCGCAACGTCCTCGACAATGTGCTGCTGCCCCTGGCGATCGTCGGCCACCCGGCCAGGGAAGCGCTGCGCCGGGCCCAAGCGGCGCTGGCCAAGGTGGGCCTGCCGAATCGCGAGAAAACCTTCCCGATCGCGCTCTCCGGCGGCGAGCAACAACGTCTGGCGATTGCCCGCGCCGTCGTCAATCGGCCGGCAATCATCCTCGCCGACGAGCCGACCGCCAATCTCGACGCGGCGTCGGCAAGCGAGATTCTCGAAATCTTCCACTCCTTTCAGCAGGTTGGCGTGACCGTGGTCATTGCCACCCATGACCCGTTGCTGCTGCCCCACCTGCAACCGCGCGTTCTCCGCCTGACCCAAGGCGAAATGAGCGAAGAGCGCGAACCAGCCAGCTGCGGTGTCACGCCGTGAGGCCCTGGCTTGCCCAGCACCTGGCGGCGCTGCGCGATGCCTTGCGACGGCTGGTCGCAGCACCACTCAATTCGCTGCTGTCGCTGCTGGTGATCGGCGTCGCGCTGACCCTGCCGACCGCCGGCTGGCTGACCCTCGACAACCTCCGCAAGCTCACCGGCGACACCCCTAACGTGCAACAGATCAGCATCTTCCTGGCCCTCGACGCCGGCAAGCGCGAGATCGGCGACATCGAGTCGCGCCTGCAGGAAAGCCGATCCGGAAGCTGGCGTTTCGTGCCGCGCGAGGAAGCCTTGAAGCGCCTGCAGGCGGCCGAAGGGATGGCCGAGATCATCGCCAGCCTGCCACGGAATCCGCTCCCCGACGCCTTTGTCGTCACTCCAGGAGACGCCCGGCCGGAGGTCCTCGAAGACCTGGCCAGGACTTTTTCCTCCTGGCCAAAGGTCGCGCATGTTCAGCTCGACTCGGCCTGGGTCAAGCGCTTCGATGCGCTGCTCCGCCTCGGCGAGCGAGTCGTCATGATGCTTGGCGGACTGTTTGCCGGCGCACTGGTGACCATCACTTTCAACACCATTCGCCTGCAAATCCTTGCCCAGGCGGCCGAGATCGAGGTGGCCAAACTGATTGGTGCCACCGATACCTACATCCAGCGCCCGCTGCACTATTTCGGCATGCTGCAGGGCGTTCTCGGCGGACTCTGCGCCGCCCTGCTGGTGAGCGCCGGTCTGCGCCTGCTGACGCCGCCGGTGGCCGAACTGACGCGGCTCTATGGCGCCAGCTTTGCCCTGCAAGGCCTGTCGGCAGGCAACGTTGTCGCCCTGGCTGCGATCGGCGCTGCGCTCGGCTGGCTGGGAGCGAAGATCTCGGCGCTGATTCATCTGCGCCGCATCGCTTGAGACCAGTTCAGGCACCGCCCCGAGCAAGTGCGGCACCCCGCACAGGCACCCGACTCACCCAAACAAGACACCAGCCCAGATGACCGGAACGTTGAGCAAGGCCAGCAACACCGCTGCGCTGCCGATATCCTTGGCGCGCTTGGCCAGCGGGTGCCGATCCAGCGAAATCCGGTCGACCGTCGCCTCGATCGCCGAGTTGAGCAATTCAACGATCAGCACCAACAGCAAACTGCCGATCATCAATGCCAGTCCGAGACCGTTCGGCGACAGGAGGAAAGCCAGCGGGACCAAGAGCGCGGCGAGCAGCACCTCCTGCCGGAAGGCGTTTTCTGAACGATAGGCCGCGCACAGGCCGGCCCGCGAATAGTGAAACGCGTTCCAAATCCGCCGCAAGCCGGTCTGTCCCTTGAACGGGCTTTCTTCAGCCACCTGGCTCTCCTTGCAAGGACTCAAATGATCAGGATGGATCACCCACGATCTCGGCCAGAGCCTCGACCAACAACGCGCATTGTCCGTCGGTGCCGATCGTGATCCGCAGATACTGGTCGATCCGCGGCAGCTTGAAATGACGGACGATGATGCCCCGTTGGCGCAGGGCTGCGGCGAGCTGGCCGGCGTCATGCTGCGGGTGACGGGCGAAAATGAAATTGGCCGCCGAAGGCAGGACTTCGAAACCCCGCAGCAGCAGGGTACTGCGCAGGGTCTCGCGACTGCTGATGACGGCCTGCCGGGTGATTTCGAAGTGCTCCTGATCACCGATTGCGGCGACGGCACCGGCAATTGCCAGCCGATCGAGCGGATAGGAATTGAAACTGTTCTTGACTCTTTCGAGCGCCTCGATCAGGTCGCGGTGACCGACCGCGTAGCCGACGCGCAGCCCGGCCAGCGAACGCGACTTCGAAAGGGTATGCACGACCAGCAGATTCGGGTGGTGATTGACTAGCGCAAGTGCCGACTCGCCACCGAAGTCGATGTAAGCCTCATCGATGACGACGACCGATCGGTGATGCGTCCGGAGCAGACGCTCGATGGCAGAGAGCGGCAACAGACAACCCGTCGGCGCATTCGGGTTCGGGAAAATGATGCCGCCGTTTGCGGCCGCGTAATCTTCGCAGCGGATTTCAAAATTTTCGTCGAGCGGCACGGCCACATGGGCGATTTCGTACAGGCCACAGTAGACCGGGTAGAAGCTGTAAGTGATATCCGGAAAGAAAACCGGCAACTCGTGTTTGAGCAACGCCATGAAGACATGCGCCAGTACTTCGTCGGAACCGTTGCCGACGAAGATCTGTTGCGGCGAGATGCCAAACTCGACGTAGCGGGCTGCGACTGCCGCCTTGAGGCGCTCGGCGCCGGGGTCCGGGTAAAGACGCAGCAGCTCGCCGCCATTCGCCATTTCTTCGGCAATCGCAGCAGCGACACGCAGCGACGGCGGATAGGGGTTTTCGTTGGTGTTCAGCTTGACGAGGTTCGGCAGCCTGGGCTGCTCGCCCGGAACATAGGGCGTCAGGTGGTGAACGAGGGAACTCCAGTAGCGACTCATGAAAGGCTGCCCGGTTACGGTGGAAGTCGCGTCAGCGACCCGCGAATCTCCCTTCTCCACTCGCGGGAGAGGAGAAGGGGGATGGAAAAGGTCATGACTGCCTAACTCTTCGGGGAATGCCTGGAAAAGTCATGGCCGTTCAGGATGCATGCGAAGCGCGAAATGGTATCATGCGTACTGGTCGATCGACACTGATGATCGGCCTGTGGTTCTCAGCAAGCTGAACCTTTTCCAGACCCGAAATGCCACCCGGCAATGGTACCCGATGCGGCAAGCAGAAGTTTCCAGGAATACGCTCGAAACCCGGATCACCGTTCGACTGAACCTTGACGGCAATGGCCGCGGCAGCTTCGCGACCGGCGTGCCTTTCCTCGACCACATGCTCGAACAGATCTCCCGGCATGGGCTGATCGACCTCGAAGTTGCGGCCGTCGGCGACCTGCATATCGACGCCCACCACACCGTCGAGGATATCGGCATCACGCTCGGGCAGGCACTGGCCAGTGCCCTCGGCGACAAAAAGGGCCTGCGCCGTTACGGGCACGCCTATGTACCGCTCGACGAAGCGCTGTCGCGAGTCGTGGTCGATCTCTCGGGCCGGCCGGGTCTCGAGTTTCATGTCGATTTTCGCCGCGCCATGATCGGCGCTTTTGATGTCGATCTGGTACACGAATTTTTCCAGGGCCTGGTCAATCACGCCTTGCTGACGCTGCATATCGACAATTTGCGCGGCGACAACGCGCACCACCAGGCGGAAACGGTGTTCAAGGCTTTCGGTCGCGCGCTGCGGATGGCCGTTGAGGAAGACCCGCGCGCCGGCCACAGCATTCCCTCGACCAAGGGCTCACTTTGATGTTGGCGTTGACGGACGATGTACCCCAGGGTGATGGCAAGAAAGCAATCGTTGTGGTCGATTACGGCATGGGTAACCTGCGCTCGGTCTGGCAGGCGCTGGTGCATGTCGCCGATGGACGTGCGGTGCTGGTCTCGGCTAACCCGGCGGTAGTCAGTACCGCCGAGCGCGTGGTCTTCCCCGGTCAGGGGGCAATGCCCGACTGCATGCGCGAGATCGAGGCGCGCGGCTTGCGGTCGGCGGTGCTCGAAGCCGCGCGCAACAAGCCCTTTCTCGGCATCTGCATTGGCCAGCAGATGCTCTTCGAGCACAGCGAGGAAGGTGATGTCCCAGGACTTGGCGTCATCGCCGGCAAGGTTTGCCGCTTTCCTGCCGAGCACATGGTCGATACCACCGGCAACCGCCTCAAGGTACCGCACATGGGCTGGAATCAGGTTCGACAGGCCAGGGAGCATCCCCTGTGGAAGGGCATTGCCAATGGCACACGCTTCTATTTCGTCCACAGCTATTTCGTTGCCCCGGCCGACGACGCCTGCATTGTTGGGAGCACCGATTATGGCATCCCCTTTACCAGTGCAGTGGCGCAGGATAATATCTTCGCCATTCAGTGCCACCCGGAAAAAAGTGCCCAGGCGGGCCTCGCCATGCTGGCCAATTTCGTCGCCTGGAAACCCTGATCGACCGCAGACGTTTTACACTTACTTGTCTCAACCCACCTTTATCTTCTTTCAAGATGCTGATCATTCCCGCGATTGACCTGAAACAGGGACAGTGCGTCCGCCTCAAGCAAGGCCTGATGAACCAGGTCACGGTCTTCTCCGATTCCCCTGGCGAACAGGCTCGTCACTGGCTGGCGCAGGGTGCGCGCCGCCTGCACGTGGTAGACCTCGACGGCGCTTTTGCCGGCAAGCCGAAAAACGAAAAAGCGATCAAGGAAATCGTGCAGGCTGTCGGTGATGACATTCCCGTACAGCTCGGCGGCGGCATCCGCGATCTCGACACCATCGAGCGTTGCCTCGACGACGGCGTCAGTTATGTGATCATCGGCACTGCCGCGGTGAAGAATCCCGGCTTTCTGCACGATGCCTGCGGCGCTTTTCCCGGCCACATCATCGTCGGCCTCGACGCCAGGGATGGCAAGGTGGCGGTTGATGGCTGGTCGAAAATGACCGGTCACGATGTCATCGATCTGGCCAAGAAGTACGAGGACTATGGGGTCGAGGCCATCATCTATACCGACATCGGCCGTGACGGCATGCTTTCGGGAATCAATATCGCGGCTACGGTGAAACTCGCTCAGGCCCTGTTGATTCCGGTCATCGCCAGCGGCGGTCTGTCGAGCCTCGACGACATCCGACAGCTTTGCGCGGTCGAAGAGGAAGGCATCAGCGCCGCCATCGCCGGCCGTGCGATCTACGATGGATCGCTCGATTTTGCGGTGGCACAAGCCACAGCAGACCGCGCCGAAACGCCATGACTGCCGTCTCCTCCTGGCAAGCTCGGGGCGGTAGCTGACCTTGGGCCTGGCCAAACGCATCATCCCCTGCCTTGACGTGACTGCCGGCCGGGTCGTCAAGGGCACCAACTTCGTTGACTTGCGTGATGCCGGTGATCCCGTCGAAATCGCCCGCCGTTACGACGAGCAGGGCGCCGACGAAGTCACCTTCCTCGATATCACCGCCTCCTCGGACCAGCGCGACATCATCCTGCACATCGTCGAGGCCTGTGCCGCGCAGGTGTTCATTCCATTGACGGTGGGCGGCGGCGTCCGTTCGGTGGCCGATGTACGGCGGCTGCTGAATGCCGGCGCCGACAAGGTCAGCATGAACACCGCAGCCGTCGAGAATCCGGATCTCATTGCCGAGGCATCGGCCAGGGTCGGGAATCAATGCATCGTTGTGGCCATCGACGCGAAGCAGTCGGCGCCGGGGGTCTGGCAGGTATTCACGCACGGCGGACGCAGGAACACCGGCATCGACGCCGTCGCCTGGGCTCGCCGCGTTCAGCAACTCGGTGCCGGCGAGATCCTGCTCACCAGCATGGATCGTGACGGCACCAGGAACGGTTTCGATCTGCTGCTGACGCGCGCGGTCTCCGATGCCGTCGATCTCCCGGTGATTGCCAGCGGGGGCGTCGGCAATCTAGAGCATCTCGCAGCCGGCGTTTCTGAAGGTCGTGCCGATGCCGTCCTGGCCGCGAGCATTTTCCATTTTGGTGAATATACGGTTCACCAGGCCAAGGCATATCTGCACGAGCGGGGCATCGAGGTTCGCCTGTGAGTGATCTCGATCCCGGTCTGCCGTGGCTCGACGCACTGAAATGGGACGAGCAGGGTATGATTCCGGCCATTGCACAAGACGCCAGCAATGGTCGGGTACTGATGTTTGCCTTCATGAACCGGCAATCATTACAGGAAACGATTAACACCGGGAGCGCGGTATACTGGTCGCGTTCGCGACAGCGGCTGTGGCGCAAGGGCGAAGAGTCCGGCCATACGCAACGCGTGCGGTCGCTGCATACCGACTGCGACGGCGATGTGCTGCTGCTGTCGATCGACCAGGCAGGCGGTATTGCCTGCCATACGGGCCGCACAAGCTGCTTTTTTTATCAACTGCAGGGGGATTCCTGGGTTGCGGTCGACCCGGTGCTCAAGAACCCTGAGGACATCTACGGCAAATGAACATGGACATGTTGCACCGGATCTCGGAAACACTGCTTGAACGCCGCAAGGCCGACCCGGAAACTTCCTACACGGCACAGTTGATGGCCAAAGGGCCGGACGCGATCCTGAAGAAGATCGGCGAAGAAACTGCCGAACTGATCATGGCCGGCAAGGAGGGAAACCGCCTGCATGTGGTCTGGGAATCCGCCGACGTGCTCTATCACACGATGGTGCTGCTCGCTTTCTATGGTTTGTCGATCGAGGATGTGTTGCAGGAGATGCGCCGGCGTGAGGGGATCTCGGGAATCGACGAGAAAAAGTCACGGAAGGGCTGAAAACATGGAAAACTGCTTGTTCTGCAAGATCGCAGGGGGCCAGATTCCCGCGCGCAAGGTTCACGAAGACGACGAGATTCTGGCCTTTCACGATATCAATCCGGCGCGTCCCGTCCATCTGCTGATCATCCCCAGGCGTCACATCACCTCACTGGCGACAGCCACCGAAGCCGACGTGCCGGTGCTCGGCAGGATGCTCGCCATCGCCAATCGCCTGGCAAGCGAACAGGGCAGCCCGGATGGCTTTCGGGTGATCATCAATACTGGACGGATCGGCCATCAGGAAGTGCAGCATCTGCATGTACATATCGTTGGCGGATCGGAGCCGGTCGGGCCGATGCTCAAACGCATCTGACCACGGAGGCAGGAGGTAGCGCCGAGCGCTCGCCAGCGTCACACCCGATTTCACATTCATGGAGGCCTGACATGGGCTCTTTCAGCATCTGGCATTGGTTGATCGTTCTGATCATCGTTCTGTTGGTTTTTGGGACCAAGAAGCTGCGTAACCTCGGATCCGATCTCGGTGGCGCGGTCAAGGGCTTCAAGGACGGCATCAAGGACGCGACCTCAGAGGACAAGGCCGCCGAGGCCCAGCCCGCAACGCCACCTTCTTCGCCTCCCCCGCCTCCTCAACAGCCGCCGCAGCAGGTCGGTACGGGTCACACTATCGAAGGCGAGATCAGGGAGAAGACCAGAAGCTAGGCCGCACAGGGTTCGTGGCACGGCAGCCGTCGCCCTGCACCGCCCGCAGCCTTGCTGGCATTGCCTACCGGCACCCTCCCCTCCTTCCCTAAGCCAACGTTCATGACTTTCCCAAGCACCCCCGATCATGAAAGTCATGACCATTGCCCTCCCTTGCAGGACGCATTCCGGCTGGCACGCCGGAATCGTTCGATGGGCGCCGAGCATGCTCCGCGAATTCCCTATCTCACCCCCGACCCCTTCCACGGTTCGCGCTGCATCGCGGGCCGGCTACGGCGGCGCGGAGCAGTGCTCCGCGAAATCCCGCCTGCGTTCCCGCAAGGGGGAGGGGAGATTCGTGAGTCGCTGATGCGAATTTCATATTAACGGCCACTCATGTTCGATATCGGCTTTTCCGAAATGATCGTCATCGCTGTCGTCGCACTGGTGGTGATCGGTCCTGAAAGACTGCCCAAGGTCGCCCGTACGGCCGGGCACATGCTCGGCCGTCTGCAGCGTTACGTCAATGACGTGAAATCCGACATCAACCGCGAAATGCAGCTTGAGGAACTGAAGAAACTGCAAAGCGAGATCCAGGAGTCGGCACGCAGCGTCGAGCAGAGTCTGAGCACCGAAATGAACGCCGCAAGACAGGCAGTCAGCCAGACGGCACAGGCGATCGGAGAGGGTCTGCCACCCACGGCGGTGCTCGAACAGCCGGCAGTGCCACCGGCACCGTCTCCGGCAAACAGCCATGCCCTGCCACCGGCGAGCGCTGCTGCGGCGCCGGCCGCCAACCCCGAGCAGCCGCAGCGACCGGTCTGATCGAGAGATGCAAGCACCCGAAGATTCCTTCCTCTCGCACCTGATCGAGTTGCGCGACCGCCTGATCCGGGCGCTGATCGCCATCGGCATCGTCTTCATCTGCCTTTTCCCCTGGGCCAAGGAACTCTATGCGCTATTGGCGCAGCCCTTGCTGGCAACGCTGCCGCAAGGCGGCCAGATGATTGCGACCGACGTGATCGGCGTTTTCCTGGTGCCGATGAAAGTGGCGCTGATGCTTGCCTTCCTGATCGCCCTGCCCTACGTGCTCTATCAGGTCTGGGCTTTCGTCGCGCCGGGCCTGTATGCCCACGAGAAGCGACTGGCACTGCCGCTGGTGACAGCGAGCGTGCTGCTGTTCTTTGTCGGCATGGCTTTTGCTTATTTCCTGGTCTTTCCCACCGTCTTCGGGTTCATGTCACAGGTAGCCCCCGAGGGTGTCGCCTGGATGACCGACATCGAGAAGTACCTCTCCTTCGTACTCACGACCTTCGTCGCTTTCGGAGTGACCTTCGAGGTTCCGGTCGTCGTCGTGGTGATGGTCTACGCCGGCATCGTCGAGGTCGCCAAACTCAGGGAATGGCGACCTTACGTGATCGTCGGCGCTTTCGTCGTGGGTGCCGTGTTCACGCCGCCCGACGTGATTTCACAGTTGATGATGGCGATTCCGCTGTGCCTGCTTTTCGAACTGGGGCTGTTCCTCGCGCGTTTTGTCGGCCAGCGCTCGGCACACGCCGCACCGGTTGATCCGCCTGCCCCGGAAGCCCCGCTCGACCCTGCGGCCGACTGGACACCCCT
>WBZT01003059.1_pt1 | contig 11199 bp, 11 predicted proteins | sample 5204241 | NCBI WGS metagenome assembly WBZT01 (sample SAMN12344358, study PRJNA552823) | activated sludge metagenome | biome: Activated sludge suspended growth; feature: Nitrification reactor; material: Wastewater; isolation source: activated sludge from nitrification reactor of wastewater...
CAAAGCCCGCGACGCCGCCACCCTTGAGGCGGACGTCGAGAGAATTCTCGACGGCTTTGGCTCCGATTACCGGATGACTTTTTGCTAAGCGCTGATCCGCCTACTGGAGCGCCGTAGTCCGAGAAAGCCACCGCAAGCGTATCCGTAAGCTCCTGTTTTTATGGTGCCCCCACTCGGAATCGAACCAAGACCTGATGATTACAAATCAACTGCACGACCTTCATGCTACGGGGGCACACCCGCAAGCAGGCCCTGATTATAACTGAAGGAGAACGCTACGCCATTCTTGTCGATGTTGCACATGTGCCTGTATCGCGCCTCGGACGTCCTGATGAAGCATCGGGAGGTGATCGAGACGCGTTCGTTCTCAGCACTGCCCGGACGCTCTTTGATCTGCCGGAGACGGTCACCCTGTACGACCTGAGCAACCGCTATTTCGACGGAGAAGCGCAGCGGCCGCCCGCTGGTGACGCTCGGTTTGGTACTCCACGGCAGCGGCTTCGTCCGGCGTTCACAGACCTTCGCCGGCAAAGTCGCCGAGCCCGGCATGCTGGCGGTCATGCTGGCCGGACGGGGGACGCCGGCCGGAGTCTTGGCCACGGTTCGATGCCCCGTCGTTTCTTCCACCGTCTTGGCGCTGCACAACGCGAGCGGACGATCTGCGCCAGCGCCGGTGCGCTGGGCTATCGGGCTACATCGGCACCGACCAGCGCAGCGATCAAAGCGTCAAGCAAAATCCCGCCGGCAGTTCACGCCACGGACAATCACCGGCCCGCGCGTGTGGAACCTCGGTGCGCGGTGCGAGCGCAGTCCGCTCATCGCCAACCGCGCATCAGCGCGATTCCCTGTGCGCCGCTTCTCCGCGCCGTTTCGAGCATCTCCGGCTGCAGCCCGCCAAGCGCATAAACCGGCAAGGGTGAGCGCTCGATCAGCCACGCGAACTCCGCCCAGCCGATTCCCGCCGCCCCGGGATGGCTGGCCGTCGGCAACACCGGACCAAGAACGACGAAGTCCAGCCCAAGTTCGGCTGCCCGCAGCAGGTCGGCAGCGCCATGACAAGACGCGGCGACCGACGCGAAATCCGGCCGGCGGTCACTCCGCCAGAGCGCCCGTGATGAAAGATGGACTCCCTGGGCGCCCACTGCAGCAGCGAGTTGCTGGTCGTCGTTGATCAGAACCACAGCGTCTCCATGCGCTTGCGCCAGCGCCACGACGGCATGCGCGAAGTCGCTGCGCGGTGCCGGCGCCAGCGTCTTGTCGCGCACCTGGATCAGGCGTAGACCGTTGGCCAACGCTTTGTCCAGGCGTTGCAATTCGGCCTCGACGCCTCGCTCTTCGGCATTCGTCAGCGCATACTCGGGCGGCAGCGCGAGCGCGCGCAGGATCGGGCCATTGGCCGGCAGGATCGGGGCGACGCTGGCCGGATCGCCGGCGCGCAGCCAGGCCAAGGCGCTGTGCTCGAGCGGGACGAGTTCGCCGTGCCATGAGCTGACGCGGAAGAAGCGCAGGCGGACCGTCGCGTGCGGATAGGTGAACTCGCAGCAGACCCACGGCCAGACCTGGTCGACCGTCACCCCGAGTTCCTCCTGCAACTCGCGCTTCAGCGCCTCGCGCAGCGTTTCTCCAGGTTCGACCTTGCCGCCCGGAAATTCCCAGTAGCCCGCGTAGACTTTCCCCGGCGGACGTTGCGCGAGCAGAAATTCGGGCGCTGCCGGATCCCCACGCAAGATCACCGCCGCCGCCACTGCGGTGACCGGCGTCATCGGGCGGCTGTTGCTGCGCGGCTTGGCGAGTGGCTCACGGCGCACGCCGCGGGCGCTTGCGCGAAGGCGGCGGCGCTGCCGAAGGTACGGCATCGCTGTGCGCTGGCGGCGGCCGCACCACTCGATCCGAGACCCCACGCTGGCGGCCGGCCCAGTCTCTGGCGAACTGCCAGGCGACCCGGCCACTGCGTGATCCTCGCTCGAGCGCCCAGTTGAGCGCGTCACGTTCGGTACCGGCAAGGTCGTCCTGGCGGCAGCCAAACGATTGCAGCCAGTGCGCAACGATGTTCAGATAAGCCTCCTGGTCAAAGGGGTAGAAGGAGATCCACAGGCCGAAGCGCTCGGACAGCGCGATTTTCTCCTCGACCGCCTCGCCGGGGTGTATTTCTTCACCGACGCGCTGGCTCTCGAGATTCTCGGCGAAAAACTCGGGCATCAGGTGCCGGCGGTTGGAAGTCGCGTAGATCAGGACATTGTCCGGCGGCGCCGCGAGCGAACCATCGAGCACGACCTTGAGCGCCTTGTAGCGCGCATCTCCGGCATCGAACGACAGGTCGTCGCAGAAGATGATGAAACGTTCCGGGCGCCCTTCGATCAGTTCGACGATGTCCGGCAGATCAATCAGATCGCCCTTTTCTACCTCGATGACGCGCAGGCCGCTTGCCGCGTATTCGTTGAGCAGCGCCTTGATCAGTGACGACTTGCCCGACCCGCGGGCGCCGGTGAGCAGGACGTTGTTGGCCGGACGGCCGGCCACGAAGTGACGCGTGTTGGCTTCGATGCGGGCCTTCTGGTCGTCGATGTCGTGCAGATCGCCGAGCCGGATGGCGGGCAACCGACTGATCGGCTGCAGATAAGCGGCGCCACGGCCGGTGCGCCAACGGAAAGCGCTGGCCGCAGCCCAGTCGGGGGCAGTCACCGTCGGGGGCAGCAAGGGCTCGAGACGATCGAGAACCTGCTCGGCGCGGACGAGAAAGCGGGCGAGTTGCCGGAACGGATCACTCATCGGACAGTATACTTCGCGGGTTGAAAAACCTGACACTCTAGCCAAACCATGCGCAAAAGCCAACCACGCTCATTCTTCCTGGGGAGCGCACTGCTGCTCGGCGTACTGCTCACCGCTTGCGGCACCACCGGGCACGCGCCGGCCTGCCCGCCATGCGGCCCGGCGGCGACGCCGGCCGGCACGCAGCCCGCCGCCAAAGCGCTGCAGCCGGCTCGCTGGAGCGAGCTGCCGGGCTGGAACGAGGACGAGCTGGCTGCCGCCTGGCCGCCTTTTCTGCAATCGTGCCGCGCGCTGGTCAGCCGTCCGCAGGGGGCGCAATGGAAGTCTGCCTGTGAGGAGGCAAAACGTCTCACGACGCCGGACACGGCCGGCCTCCGCCGCTTTTTCGAGGCGCATTTCCAGCCCTGGCGGCTGACCAACCCCGAGGGCACAACGAACGGACTGGTGACCGGCTACTACGAACCTCTCTTGCGCGGCTCGCGCACGCGCGGCAAGCCTTATCTGCAACCGGTCCTCGGCGTGCCCCCCGATCTGTTGACCATCGATCTCGGCACAGTGCTGCCGGATCTGAAGAACATGCGCCTGCGTGGCCGCCTGCAGGGCAACAAGGTCGTTCCCTACTTTTCGCGCGCCGAAATCACCGGTCGTGAAAAGGACTACGCCGAACGGGTGCTGCTCTACGTCGACGACCCGGTCGAACTGTTCTTCCTGCAGGTGCAGGGTTCCGGGCGCGTGCAGTTGTCGGATGGCAGCACGCTGCGGCTGGCCTACGCCGACCAGAACGGCCACCCCTATCAGTCGATCGGCCGCGTGCTGGTCGACCGGGGCGAGATGACCCTCGAGCAGGCTTCGATGGCCAGCATCAAGCAATGGGCGCGGGCCAACCCGGGCCGGCTCAACGAACTGCTCAACAGCAACCCGAGTTACGTCTTCTTTCGCGAACAGCCGGGCAAGAGCAACGACGCCGAAGGCCCGAGCGGCGCGCTCGGCGTGCCGCTGACGCCGCAGCGCAGCATCGCCGTCGATCCGCGCCACGTTCCTCTCGGTGCGCCGGTGTTCCTGTCGACCACCCAGCCCGACTCGGCGCTGCCGCTGCGCCGCCTGGTGCTGGCGCAGGATACCGGTGGCGCGATTCGTGGCGTCGTGCGCGCCGATCTGTTCTGGGGTTTCGGCGCGCAGGCGGGCAATCAGGCCGGGCGAATGAAACAGCAAGGTCAGATGTGGGTGCTTCTGCCACCCGGCGCTGCACCAAAGTAGGCCAGGTACGGCGTAGGCTGGTGCATCCGGCCCCATCACGGTGCCTCGGCGAGAATTTGCGCACCAGCCCGGTGCATCAAGTCGACGACCATGACGCAAAGTGGTGAATCCAGGCCCGATCTGACCCTGGAACGAGAATTGCTTGATGGCTTCAACCCGAATTTCAGGAGGATCCATGGAAGCACTCAAATCTGGTAGCGACGTTCTCTTCATTCTGCTCGGTGGCATCATGGTGCTGGCGATGCATTCCGGTTTTGCCTTTCTCGAACTGGGAACGGTGCGCAAAAAAAGCCAGGTCAACGCGCTGGTCAAGATCCTGACCGATTTCTCGGTATCGACGATCGCCTATTTCTTCGTCGGTTACAGCGTTGCCTACGGCGTGAATTTCTTCTCCGGCGCTGAAACCCTGCTCCAGAAGAACGGCTTCGAACTGACCAAGTTCTTCTTCCTGCTGACCTTTGCGGCGGCGATTCCGGCGATCATTTCCGGCGGCATCGCCGAGCGGGCGCGCTTCTACCCGCAACTCGCGGCGACTTTTCTGATCGTCGCGTTGATCTACCCCTTGTTCGAGGGAATCGCCTGGAATCAGGCCTTCGGCATACAGGCCTGGCTGAAAGCGACCTACGGTGAAGAGTTCCACGACTTCGCCGGATCGATCGTCGTGCACGCCATGGGTGGCTGGATCGCTCTCCCTGCCGTGCTCCTGCTCGGCGCGCGCTACGGGCGCTACACCCGCGAAGGGCGGATCTCGGCGCACCCGCCGTCGTCGATTCCCTTCCTGGCTCTGGGCGCCTGGATTCTCACCGTCGGCTGGTTCGGCTTCAACGTCATGAGCGCGCAGACGATCGACAAGATCTCGGGACTGGTCGCCATGAACTCGCTGATGGCCATGGCCGGCGGCACGCTGGTGGCGATGGTCGCCGGCAGGAACGACCCCGGCTTCGTGCACAACGGCCCACTCGCCGGCCTGGTCGCGGTCTGTGCCGGATCGGACGTGATGCATCCAATGGGTGCGCTGGTCGTCGGTGGCGTCGCTGGCGGGCTCTTCGTGTTGATGTTCACGCTGACCCAGAACCGCTGGAAGATCGACGACGTGCTCGGCGTCTGGCCGCTGCATGGACTTTGCGGCGCCTGGGGCGGCATCGCCGCCGGCATCTTCGGCAGCAAGGTGCTCGGCGGCGTCGGCGGCGTCGCCCTGATGCCGCAGTTGCTGATGACCGGCCTGGCGATCAGCATCGCGCTGATCGGTGGCGGACTGGTCTACGGTCTGCTGAAGATTGTCGTCGGGCTGCGCCTCGATCAGGAGCAGGAGTACAACGGCGCCGATCTCTCGATCCACAAGATCACCGCGACACCCGAGCGTGAAGCCAACTGGTAAGGGCGCCGGCAACACGCGACCAGCGAGTCAACGGAGCGCGCTCGCCTTTCCTTCAGCCACCGCTGCTGCGAGGAGCGGGGCGCTCGGCCTGCGCGGCCTGGTCGAACCATCGATGCATGACGAATGGCGCTTATTTCGCCACCAACCTGAAACGCATATTGAGCCACGTTTTAAAACAGAGAGTGTGCAGCTATCCGGGGCGATACAAGCATGACCCAGCCCGCTGGTCGGAGCAGCCCGGGGTCAGCTGAGACCGACGCAAGCGGCGGGTTACGCCGCCTCAGGTCGATCCCCGCACGTTCTGTCTGTTTCGCTCTCGCCGCTTTCCCCTCATTGCTCGCGAGGTTGCCATGCCTGTCAATTACTGCACCCCATCCCCGGCCGAACTTTTCCCGGTCAACGGCGTCCGTCTCGGTGTTGCTGAGGCCGCCATTCGCAAGCTGGATCGCCGTGACCTCGCTCTGCTGGAGCTCGCTGCCGGATCGCGAGTCGCCGGTGTATTCACCGCCAACCGCTTTTGCGCCGCACCCGTTCAGGTCTGCCGTCGGCACCTCGAACTCGGCAGCGACATCCGTGCGCTGATCGTCAATACCGGCGTCGCCAATGCCGGTACCGGCGAACAGGGCTGGCAGGCGGCGGTGGATACGTGTGTTGCCGTCAGCCGGTTACTGGCCATTGACGAGCGCCAGGTGCTGCCGTTTTCCACCGGCGTGATCCTCGAACCCTTGCCCGTAGACCGCCTGCTCGCCGGTCTCCCGGCGTGTGTCGCCGATCTCCGGGCCGACCACTGGCATGCTGCCGCACACGCCATCATGACCACCGACACGGTGGCCAAGGCCGCCTCGCGGCGACTCGAGATCAGCGGCCGGACGGTGACCATCAGCGGCATCAGCAAGGGGGCGGGAATGATCCGGCCGAACATGGCCACCATGCTCGGCTTCGTCGCTACCGACGCCGGCCTCGCCACTCCGTTGTTGCAGCAGCTATTACGGGAAGCCGCCGAGCAGTCGTTCAACTCGATCACCGTCGACGGCGATACCTCGACCAATGATTCCTTCATCCTGATCGCTACCGGGCAAGCCGGCGTGGATTTTGCCGACGCCGCGGCGCCGGGCTACGCAATCTTGCGCCAGGCGGTGATCGCCGTCGCGCAGGAACTGGCGCAGGCGATCATTCGCGACGGCGAGGGAGCCAGCAAATTCATCACCATCACCGTCGAAGGCGGCCGCCAGCGCGAGGAGTGCCGGCGCGTGGCTTATGCCATCGCGCACTCGCCGCTGGTGAAGACTGCGTTCTTCGCGTCGGACCCCAATCTGGGCCGCATCCTCGCCGCGATCGGTTACGCCGAAGTCGATCAGCTCGACGTGGAACGTGTCAGCGTCTGGCTGGCGAGCGCCGGAACGGAGGTTCTGGTCGCCGAGAAGGGGGGACGGGCGACTTCCTACCGCGAAGACGAAGGCGCCGCGATCATGCAGCAGGCGGAGATCGGCGTTCGTGTCAGCCTCGGGCGCGGTAGGGCCCAGGCCACGGTATATACCTGCGATCTTTCCTACGACTACGTCAGGATCAACGCCGACTACCGCAGTTGAATGCGTCGCAGGCGAATCAGCCTGAACCAGCCGGCAGCCAGCGCCGGCTGATCACTCTCCAGGACCAGTTGCGGCGTTTGCTCGAGCAGATCCTCGAAAACCACGTCGAGTCGTGTCGCGATGCGTCGTACCACGGGATTGACCAGTCGCCGCAGCGGCGCCCACTGCCGTGCCTGCAGGAACTTGTCGAAGATCAGCACGCTGCCACCGGGGACCAGCACACGCGCCGTCTCGCCGAGGCAGGCGTGGGGATTCGGCAGTACGGCGAGGATCAGGTGCAGGACGACGTGGTCGAAACTGTGGTCGGCAAAAGGCAGGCGCTGCGCATCGCCCTGCACACAGCAGAAATCGAGCTGGCTGGCGCGCGGGAGCGCTCGGCGCAGCATGGCGTGGGTCAGATCGATTCCGGTATAGCGGTGTTGCTTCGGCAGTAGCGGCAGATCCAGGCCGGTGCCGACGCCGCTCAGGAGCACGCGTGCCGGCGCTTGCGGCAAGGCGGCGAGACTTCGCGCACGCTGGGCGCGGGTGGCCGCAGTCAGCGCCGCATCGTAGAACGGCGAGAGCAGCGTGTAGCTGTGCTTGAGGCTCAATGAAGCGAGATCAATGCAGGACGTGCGGCATCGCCAGCGTGAACGTGGGGATTTCTGCTTCGAACTGCCGCCCATCGACAGCCGTCAGTTGGTAACTGCCGCGCATCGTACCCACCGGCGTGTCGAGCTGGCAGCCGCTGGTGTAGACGAACTTCTCACCGGGCTGCAGGAGCGGTTGCCGGCCGACGACGCCGAGGCCGCGCACTTCCTGCTCATCACCGACGGCATCGGTGATGATCCAGTGACGCGAAATCAATTGCGCCGCTACGGTGCCGACGTTTTCGATGGTAATCGTGTACGCAAAAACGTAGTTGTCGCGTGCCGGGTCCGACTGCTCGGCGATGTATTGGGGGACCGCGCTGACCGCGACCTCGTATTTCTTGCTTTCGGCCATGTCTGCTCAATGTCGGAACGATCGGAACCCGCATTGCACACCAAACTGACGGCGCTGACAAGTCCGTCGCGATATCGAGTCTTCCTTCCAGGAGGAAAGGCCGTTTCGCGCTAGAATCAAGCGCAATTTCCTCAGGGGTTCCTGCCATGCACATCATTGCTCCGAGCATTCTCTCCGCCAACTTCGCAAAGCTGGGCGAAGAGGTTGTCGATGTCATCGCCGGAGGCGCTGACTGGATTCATTTCGACGTGATGGACAACCATTACGTACCCAATCTGACCATCGGCCCGCTCGTCTGCGAGGCGATTCGTCCGTTGACGTCGGCGCCGATCGACGTCCACCTGATGGTCAAGCCGGTCGATCGCATCGTTCCCGACTTCGCCCGGGCGGGTGCGAACATCATCACCTTTCACCCGGAGGCCTCCGAGCACGTGGACCGTACGCTGGCGCTGATTCGGGAGAACGGTTGCCAGGCCGGCCTGGTCTTCAATCCCGCGACGCCGCTCGACTACCTGGATTACGTCCTGGACAAGCTGGACATCATCCTGCTGATGAGCGTCAACCCGGGATTCGGTGGTCAGAAGTTCATCCCCTCGACGATGGCCAAGCTCAAGGCAGCACGTGCCCGCATCGATGCCTACGCGCAGGCAAGCGGCCGCCGCATCCGGCTCGAGGTCGACGGGGGGGTCAAGGTCGACAACATTGCCGAAATTGCCCGCGCTGGCGCCGACACGTTTGTCGCTGGCTCGGCCGTTTACGGTGCCGGCAAGGATGGCGACCGCAACCGCTACGACAGCGTAATCGCCGCCCTGCGCGCGCAACTGGGGCAACCATGATCTCCTCGCCGCTTGCCGTACGCGCCGTTCTCATCGATCTCGACGGTACGCTGCTCGATACCGTCCGCGATCTGCACGCCGCCGCCAACGCCATGCTGCGCGACCTCTCTCGTCCCGAGGTATCGGTCGAATCGATCCGCAGCTATGTCGGGCGCGGCATTCCCAATCTGGTCAAACGCGTGCTGGCTGGCTCGATGGCCGCCGCCGACGATGCCACGCCGCCGCCAGCGGCCGCACTGGCCAGTTTCAAGCGACACTACAGCACGGAGAACGGCCTCAATACGGTTCTTTTCCCCGGCGTCCGCGAAGGCCTGGAAGCCTTCCGGGCCATGCACTTGCCGCTGGGGGTGATCACCAACAAGGCAGAAGCGTTCACCGTGCCGTTGCTCCAACGCACCGGTCTGTTTCCTTTTTTTGACGTGATTGTCAGTGGCGACCTGCTGCCACGTCCGAAGCCCGACCCGATGCCCCTGCTCTGGGCGAGCGGCCGCCTCGCGGTCTCGCCGGTCGACGTGGTGATGATCGGCGACTCGCTGCACGACTTTCATGCCGGTCGGGCTGCCGGCTGCCATGTCTTTCTCGTGCCTTACGGCTATAACGAAGGGCGCGATGTTCGCGATCTGGCCTGCGATGGTATAGTCTCGACCCTCGCCGAAGCGGCGCAGCGGCTGATACACGCCTGATCGGGGGGGCCCGTACCCGCGTCCGTGACGCCGGGCGGTAGGCGGTTGCAGAGCGGTCGCGCTGGCGCTGAGGAGCGGCTGTGCCCTCAGAGTCCGCGCCGTGTTTCCTTGTGGAGTTCCGATGACCGAAGCCTATTTCAATCGCCTGGCTGCCGAAGGCTACAATCGCATCCCGGTGACGCTCGAGACCTTCGCCGATCTCGATACGCCGCTGTCGATCTACCTGAAGCTCGCCAATCGCCCGTACAGCTACCTGCTGGAGTCGGTACAGGGCGGCGAGCGCTTTGGCCGCTACTCGATCATCGGCCTCGTCAGTCCAACGCGGATCGTCGTCAATGCCCATCAGGTGCTGGTACTCAACGGCAATCGCATCGCCGAACGCGAAGACGACACCAACCCGCTCGACTTCATCGGCAAGTACATGAAGCGTTTTCGTGCTGCTCCGACGACCGGCTTGCCGCGCTTCTGCGGCGGCCTGGTCGGTTGTTTCGGTTACGACACCGTGCGCTACATCGAAACCCGCCTGACGCGCTCACAGAAAGTCGACGACCTCGGAATCCCCGATATCATTCTGCTGCTGTCGGAGGAAATCGCCGTCGTCGACAACCTCTCGGGCAAGCTGACGCTGGTCGTCTATGCCGAGCCTGGCGTTCCCGGCGCCTACCAGAAGGCACACACCCGGCTCAGGGAGCTGCTCGCCCGGCTGCGCGAACCGGTCGGCATTCCGCCCGAAACACCCCAATCGTCACAACCCGCAACGTCGATGTTTGGCGAGGCCCAGTTCCGGCGGGCGGTGGTCAAGGCCAAGTTCTATATCACCGAGGGCGACCTTTTGCAGGTGGTCCTGTCGCAACGCATGAGCAAGCCGCTGGCGGCCAGCCCGATGGCGCTGTATCGCTCGCTGCGTTCGCTGAATCCGTCGCCGTACATGTTTTACTTCGACTTCGAGGACTTCCATGTCGTCGGCGCCTCGCCCGAAATTCTCGTCCGTCTCGAGGGTGACACGGTCACCGTCAGGCCGATCGCCGGCACTCGCCGGCGCGGTGTCTCCTTCGAGGAGGATCAGGCCCTCGCCGCCGAGTTGCTGGCCGACGAAAAGGAGCGTGCGGAACATGTTCAGCTCCTCGACCTCGGTCGCAACGACGCCGGTCGCGTCGCTCGCGTCGGCACGATCAAGCTGACCGAGAACATGATCGTCGAGCGCTATTCGCACGTGATGCACATCGTCTCCAACGTCGAAGCCAAGCTGCAGCCCGGCTTGAACGCGCTCGACGTGCTCAAGGCCACCTTCCCGGCGGGAACCGTCTCCGGCGCGCCCAAGGTGCGGGCAATGGAAATCATCGACGAACTCGAACCCGTCAAGCGTGGGATCTACGCCGGCGCCGTCGGTTACCTCGGCTTCAATGGCGACATGGATCTGGCGATCGCCATCCGCACGGCCATCGTCAAGGACGGCCAGTTGCACGTGCAGGCCGGCGCCGGCATCGTTGCCGATTCCGACCCGGCCTCCGAATGGCAGGAAACGCAGAGCAAGGCGCGCGCCGTACTGCGCGCTGCCGAGCTCGCCGAACACGGCCTCGACACGCGCTGGTAAACGGCGGCGGGCGGACCGCGCGCAAGCCACCGCGCCGCGGGGAGTCGCGAGGCACGCGCGCCCGGTTACCCGTCCGGTGATCCGGTCAGGGGCACGAAGGCGACCGGCA
>WBZT01002142.1_pt1 | contig 11198 bp, 8 predicted proteins | sample 5204241 | NCBI WGS metagenome assembly WBZT01 (sample SAMN12344358, study PRJNA552823) | activated sludge metagenome | biome: Activated sludge suspended growth; feature: Nitrification reactor; material: Wastewater; isolation source: activated sludge from nitrification reactor of wastewater treatment...
GCACGAGCAACAAGCAGCTCAATTTTCTCCAGCACATCTTCACCATCCTCAAGCAGCACGGGCGCGCGGCGGTGGTGTTGCCGGACAACGTGCTGTTCGAGGGCGGCGCGGGCGAAACCATCCGGCGTGAATTGCTCAAGCAGGCGGACGTGCATACGTTGCTGCGCCTGCCCACGGGCATCTTCTACGCGCAAGGCGTGAAGGCGAACGTGCTGTTCTTCGACCGCAAACCCGCCCAGGAAAAGCCGTGGACGGAGAAGCTGTGGATTTACGATCTACGCACGAACCTGCATTTCACGCTCAAGGAAAATACGCTGAAGCGAACAGACCTCGACGACTTCGTCGCTTGCTACAATCCGAAGAACCGGCACAGCCGCAAGGAGAGCGAGCGGTTTAAGAGTTTCACCTACGACGAACTGCTCAAGCGCGACAAGGTGAACTTGGACATCTTCTGGCTGAAGGACGAGGCATTGGAAGAATCCGCCAACCTGCCCGCGCCCGAAATCATCGCGCAGGAAATCAGCGATGATCTGGAGGCGGCGTTGGAACAGTTCGCAGAGATTGCGGAGGATTTGAAAGCGTGAGCATCGTGGTGCTCATCGGCCTGCTCGTGCTACCGGTTTACGCCGTGCAACGTCATGGACCGATCGCGCCTTGGGTGGGAGTTGCCGCCGGCGCAGTGAGCGCGTTGTCGTATTGGGCTTACGCGCTGGACAAGCGACGGGCCGAGGAAGGTTTGTGGCGTGTGCCGGAAATGCGGTTACACCTTCTGGATTTGTTGGGCGGCTGGCCGGGTGGTTTTCTGGCGCAGCGACGGTTGCGGCACAAGTGTTCCAAGAGCAGCTATCAGGTCGTGTTCTGGCTGATCGTGCTCAGCTATCAGTTTGCCGCGTACGATTCGCTCCGGAACTGGCAACTTTCCCGTGCGGCGCTGAGCCAGGTCCAGCGAGCGGCGGAGCATCGGCGATGAGCGAACGCAGACGCAGCATCATACCGGTGCCGGTGCAGGCGCCGGAACTGCGCCTGGCCTGCGCCTCGGCGGTGCTGCTGCTCGCCACAACGGCGGTCGCGAGGGACTGGAAAGCGCACGAGGTTCGGCAAATCAACGGGACGGCGGGCGACCTCCGGTTGCCCGCGCAGGTGCAAATTGTCACGGAGAGGTGGAATCGCGTCGCAGCCGTGCCTTACCTCGCTTATCTGCCGGAGAAGGATCGGCTGCTGCTGCTCGTGAACTGCGATTATCCTCACCATCCCGAAGTATGTTTCAGCGACGATCACGGGGCGACGTGGAGTTCACCGAAGCCGGCGATCGTGGACCCGGAGGGCAAGCCGATGGCGGGACTGGGCACGTCCTTACGCTACTTGGGTGAGGGTAACGCGGTGCTCTACGGCAATGCCCGTTGGTTCAGCCGCGATTACGGCCAGACTTGGAAGGAGTCCGTGCCACTGGCACCGGCTTCCGAAGGCAAACCTTGGTACACGTGGGATCCGCCGTTGGTGGAACGCGATGCCAAGACTGGCAGGAGCGTTCGCTTGGTGGAAACCGGCTACACGTGGTTCAAGCCGCCGGAGGTCAAAACGGCCCATCAGCAAGCGTATCTCCGTTTCAGCACGGATGAAGGCAAAAGCTGGAGTTCGTCGGCGATGATTCCGCAATGGGAAGCGGTGAGTGAGGTGGCCTTGCTGCGGGCCGCCAACGGTCATCTGGTGGCCGCGTGCCGCACTGATACGCCAGCCCGGATGCAGCCGGAGGTTATTGACCACACCGAGGGACTCGGAATTTCCATTTCCACCGACGACGGTCAAACCTGGTCCACCGTGCGGAAGCTCTACGACTGGGGCCGTCACCATCCATCACTGATCCTGCGACCGAACGGGGACATCGTGATGACCTACGTGGTGCGCAGAGGCTATGTAAACACGCCGGACGGTTTTCCGCAGTTTGGCATTGAGGCGGTCGTCAGCCAGGATAGCGGCCAGACCTGGGACCTGGATCACAAGTACATTTTGCATCGCTGGGTTGGGCACATCAAAGCAGGACCCACGGCGTGGTATCCGAGCAGCCAGGCGACCTCGACGGTCCAATTGCCGGATGGTTCAATCCTCACGGCGTTTGGGACGGGTTATCGGTGTCAGGAGATCGTCAAAGGTCAACCCGCTCCGCGGGATGTCGGGCTGGTGCTGTGGCGGTTGAATGCAGAAAAGCTGAATGCTGAAACGAAGCTGCGCGATGCTCCGTTCGACTCGGACGCACGAAATGTTTACAATCCGGGAGGGAAATGAACAGGCTATGAAACGCGAGCCAGCCGGCACCGCCACCAAGTTGGACATCGTAATCAACCGCGCCCGCGAAGGAGGATTGTAATGCTCACCCGAACTGGATCGTTCCGGCTCTTTCGCATTGCTGGAATCGAAGTGTTCCTGCATTGGTCGTGGTTCGTGGTGGCGATCTTTGAAATCAATAGTCGCCGCGACAGTTATTCCTCGCTCGCCTGGAATGCGGCGGAATACGTGGCGCTGTTCATCATCGTGTTGTTGCATGAGTTTGGCCACGCCCTGGCTTGTCGTCAGGTCGGCGGCGAGGCGAACCGGATTGTTCTCTGGCCGCTCGGTGGCGTGGCGTTTGTGGCTCCACCCCAACGACCCGGGGCCACGCTCTGGGCCATTGCGGCTGGCCCTTTGGTGAATCTGGTTCTGATTCCACCGGCCTTGCTGTTCGCGGGATTGAGCCGATGGTTGGGCTGGGGAGCGGCCTTCCCCGATGCGCAGCACTTTCTATCAGCGATGGTTTACCTCAACGTTGGCCTGCTGATTTTCAACCTGCTGCCCGTCTATCCGCTCGACGGCGGACAGATTCTCCGCAGCCTGCTTTGGTTCGGGCTGGGCCGCACCCGCAGCCTGATGGTGGCAACGTTGATTGGGTTTGCCGGCGCAGCAGGATTGCTGGTTAGCGCGATGTTCATGGGTTCATTATGGATGGGGGTGCTGTCGGTTTTCATGCTGATGACTTGCTGGCGGGGCTGGCAACAGGCGGCGATCCTGTCGCGGATGGATGCGATGCCGCGTCACCCGGGATTCGCCTGTCCGGCGTGTAAAGCTGCACCACCGGTCGGTGCGTTTTGGCGCTGCCATCATTGCCAGACGGTATTCGATACGTTCGCCACCGGGGCCGTCTGCCCGAAGTGCCAGGCGCAGTTTGAAACGACGATGTGCTTGCAGTGCGCAACGTCGCGGCCCATGGCTGAGTGGGTTCAGCCTCCACCACCTCGGCCATCCGCTCCGACAGTTGGCTCGATGCCGTGAGCCTCACCAACTACGGTTATGACGCCACCTACACCCGCGACCGCTCCACGTCTTCACCACGCACCTGAAATCCAGCACCTCCAGTGCCGATGACGCCGCCCGTCGCGTCGCCGAGGCCCGCGTCGTCTCCAATTTCATCGTCAACGGGTTCTTGCTGACCAACCACCTGCACCCGTATCTGCTCACGGGCGATCTGAACGAAGACATCGCGTATCCGACCACCGGCAGCCAGCAACCGATTCAGATTCTCACCAATGGCACGGGACTGTGCAGGAACAACGGCCGCAGCTCACGCTGACCTTCATCGGTAACTTCGCGCCGGGAGTTTTCCCGGGCAACGCGCCCCGGGCGATGGTCGGGGTGGCGGCAACGCTCGGCGGTGTGGTGAGTACCGCGAGTTCAAGCGTTTGGAGCAAAGTCAGCGGCCCCGGCACGATTACGTTTGGAAAAGCGACCGATCCTGCGACCACTGCGACGTTCGCTGCGGAGGGCAGTTACCTCCTGCGTTTGAGCGGCAGCAACGCAGTGGCGCAAACGTTGCGAGATCTTCCGGTCAATGTGGTTGCGTTCAGCCGGCCATAAATTTCCAGTGCGGCCGTGGCCAGTGGGAAATTCCAAATGCAGATCGCCGGACCGGGTGGGTGGAATTACACCGTGCAAGCCAGCACGAACCTGATGGCGTGGGAGAATGTTTTCACCACGAATCCCGTGGCGCTCCCACTCTCATGGACGGACGACAGCACGACAAATTTCTCCCGCCGCTTTTATCGAGTGCTGCTGGGACCATAGATCGGTCGAGGGGGCGTGGTGGCATTGCGAGCGGTGCGGGGCAGAAGCTGTCGTATTCGCGACATTTTTGGTTTGCCGAGATCGCCAGATCAGACCATAAAGCAAACGTCAGCAGGACGTCGCCCCGGGAATTCAGCAACGCTGGCATTGATGCCCCAAAGAAAGAAAACCGCAAACTTCCAGCACAACGCTACGCCGCGCCGCGTCGCCGTGCTGGTGGATACCTCCACAACTTGGGGGCGTGCGGTGCTGCACGGCATAAATACCTACCGGATCAAACGCGCGCACTGGGAGATTTTTGTCGAAGCGCGCGGCGTCGAAGAACCCTTGCGCGTGCCGCCGGGCTGGCATGGCCACGGTGTCATCGCGCGCGTGAGCAGTCCGGAGATGGGCGCAGAGTTGAAGGCGCTGAGGATTCCGGTGGTGAACGTTTCGTCCATCGAAACCGGCGTGCGATTTCCGCGGGTGGCCACCGACTTGAAGGCCTCGGCGGAGCTGGCTGCGAAGCATTTTCTCGAGCGTGGTTTCCAACACTTTGCGTACTTCGGGCTGGGTTACGTCACCACGCACCGCAACGTGTTTGCCGACGTGGTACAAGCCCAGGGCGGCTCGTTCGCAACGCTGGCGGTCAAACCGCTCGCCGGCGCGGAGCCGGATTGGCGAATTGACCTTAAAAGTCTCGGCGGTTGGATCAAGGGATTGCCCAAGCCGGTGGCGATGCTCTGTTGGAATGCCAGCAGCGCGCGGGAAATTGTTTTTGCCTGCCATGAAACCGGATTGCTCGTGCCCGAGGAAGTGGCGGTAATGAGCCAGGCGGATGATGAAGTGCTTTGTGAAACGTCGCTCGTGCCCATCTCCGGCATCAAAGTCGCCGGCGAAGGTCTGGGACATCGCGCGGCCGAATTGCTGGCGCAGTTGATGGAGGAACGCGGCCCCGTGCCCGGGACCACGCTCGTTGCGCCCCTGGGGATTGTTGTGCGGCAATCCACCGATACGCTGGCGGTTCGGGATCCCATTCTGGTCAAGGCGCTCAGTTTTTTGCGCCAGAACTCGGCGACGCCGTTGCGGGTGGACGACGTCTCCCGCCATGTGGGAGTCTCGCGGCGCGCATTGGAACGCCGGTTCCTGAGTGTCCTGCGTCGCTCGCCGGCGGACGAAATCCGGCGGGTGCATCTGGACCGGGCCATACATTTGCTGGTGGAAACCGATCTGCCGATGACCCAAGTGGCCGAGTTGGCCGGCTTCGGGTCGCAGGCGTATTTCACCGACGTCTTCCGCCAGCAACTGGGGCAGACGCCATTGCAGTATCGGAAGAGGAACTCCTTGGTCAGGCGGAGTTTTGTATGAGCTGCGCGGGTTGCTTTGTTCGCGATGTATATGGCGGGGGACTACGCTGCGCCGCAATTTCAAAAAATCCAGCCGCAATCACCTGTAGGCTCCGCCCCTGGCTTCCGGGATATTGTCTGCGCCTCCGCCGCCAATGGGCAACTCAGCGCGTACGGGAGCGCGTTGCAGACACAACACTAGGCAATGTGGGGTCTGTTGACTCGGCTGTGAGCGCGCGGCGGATAAGATGTCTATGAACCAGTACCCACCCTTCGCTGGCGTGCGCGAACTACAAGTGGTCAGGCGCTCTGCGGACGTGGCCGTGACTGGTGGCGGTCTGGCGGGTGTGTGTGCCGCCATCACCGCGGCCCGCGCCGGGAGCAAGGTCGTGCTCGTGCAGGATCGTCCCCTGCTCGGTGGCAATGCGTCGAGCGAAGTGCGCCTGTGGATTCTGGGGGCGACTTCGCACATGGGCAACAACAACCGCTGGGCCCGCGAAGGTGGCGTGATTGACGAACTTCTAGTCGAAAACCTCTTTCGCAATCCCGAGGGCAATCCGGTGGTGCTTGATGCCCTCATCCTCGAACTGGTCGTTAACGAGCCGAACATCACGCTGTTGCTCAACACGGCTGTTCACGATCTAAAGAAGACCGACGCGGACACGATCAAATCCATCCGCGCCTTCTGCGCACAGAATTCCACGGCCTACGAAATCACCGCGCCGCTGTTCGTGGACGCGAGCGGGGATGGCGTCGTGGGCTTTCTCGCAGGCGCGGCATTTCGCATCGGTGCGGAGGCGCGCTCGGAATTTGGGGAGGCTTTTGCACTCGAGCAGTCGCGCCATGAACTGTTGGGGCACACGATTTACTTTTACTCGAAGGACACGGGACGCCCGGTGAAGTTCGTTCCGCCGAGTTTCGCGCTACGCGATATCACCAAGATTCCGCGCTGGCGCGACATCAAGTTCAATGATACCGGCTGTCGCCTCTGGTGGCTCGAATGGGGCGGGGCACTCGACACGATTCACGATAGCGAACAAATCAAGTGGGAGTTGTGGAAGGTAGCCTACGGCGTGTGGCATCACATAAAGAACTCCGGCCAGTTCCCAGAGGCGGAAACGCTGACGCTTGAATGGGTCGGCACGATTCCCGGCAAACGCGAGAGCCGTCGCTTTGAAGGCGATTACATGGTTGTGCAACAGGATCTCGTCGAGCAACGCCAACATCCGGACGCGGTTTCCTTCGGCGGTTGGGCGATTGATCTGCATCCCGTTGATGGCGTTTACAGTTCGCAATCAGGTTGCCAGCAATGGCACTCCAAAGGTGTTTACCAGATTCCGTATCGCGCGATGTATTCGCGGAACATCACTAATCTTTTCCTCGCCGGCCGCATCATCAGCGCGTCGCACATCGCGTTCGGCTCAACGCGTGTGATGGCAACCTGCGCGCATGGCGGCCAGGCGGTCGGGATGGCGGCAGCGATCTGCGCGAAGAACAAATGGAAGCCGCGTGACCTGCTGGCTGCGCCGCGCATAGCGGAATTGCAGTGCGAACTGCTCCGTGCCGGCCAATTCATTCCGGGCGTGGCGCTGGTCGACGCCAACGATCTGGCGCGCACGGCGGAAATCTCGGCGACGAGCGAATTGAAGCTCTCGCAGTTCACGCCCAGCGGCGAGACGATGCCGCTTGATGCCGCGTGGGCGATGATGCTGCCGGTGCAACCGAGGGCGATGCCGTCGGTTGAATTCCTGGTGGATGTGAATGCGCCAACCACGTTGCGCGCCGAACTGCGCGTCAGCAGCAAGCCCAATAATCACACGCCGGACGTGATCCTCGAGGTGATCGAAGTGAAGCTGGCGGCGGGCGCGAAGCAGAGGCTGCCGCTCAAGTTCTCCGAGGCGATCAGTGCGCCGTGTTACGCGTTCGTTTGTCTCATGGCGAATCCCGATGTTTCAGTCCATCTGTCCGATCAACGCGTAACCGGCGTGCTGGCCGTGTCGCAAAAGTTCAATCGTCAGGTGGCCAAGTCGCCGCGCCAAGAACCGCCGGCGAGCAGCGGCATTGATAGTTTCGAGTTCTGGATTCCGCAGCGTCGCCCCGCAGGAAAGAACCTGGCAATGGAAATTTCGCCGCCTTTGGAAGTTTTCGGTGCTCAGAATCTCACCAACGGTCTCGCGCGTCCGACAAACCAGCCGAATGCGTGGGTCGCGGACTTCGCGCACGAGCAACCGGTGATTCGCTTGAGTTGGGACAAGCCACAGACGATTGCGCGCATCGAGTTTGGTTTCGACACGGACTTTGATCACCCGATGGAATCGGTGTTGATGGGGCATCCCGAACGCGTGATGCCATTTTGCGTGCGCGAGCTAGTTGTAGCGCAGACACTGCGCGTGCCGGTTGCTGCCGGTGGACACGCGGGCAACGCCAAGAATGGTTCGGTTACCGAGCGACTCGTCGGGGAGGTCGCGGACAATCATCAGTCGCGCCGCATCATCCGGCTTAGTCAGCCGGTGACGACCGACAGTCTTGAGATCCGCCTTGTCGCCCCAAGCGCCAATGTGCCGGCGGCTCTACTTGAAGTCCGTTGCTTCGCCAATCCCTGATCAGACATGCCGACTGACCCGACTGTCCCCCGCGTTGCTTGCAAATCACTGGCGATATTGGCGGCTGGATTGCTGAGTTTTGCTTCCACGGTCTGCGCCGCAACCAATGCTGTTGATTACGACTTCCACGCCATGCTCCAGCCCGTGCCTGCGACGGCTAAGTTTTCCGATCCCGTTTACAACATCTGGTGCGGCTCGGCGGTGAAGGGCGACGACGGCAAATACCACATGTTCTATTCGCGCTGGCCACGCAAGCTCGGGCATTACGCGTGGGTAACGCATTCGGAAGTGGCGCATGCGGTGAGCGATTCGCCGTTTGGACCGTGGACTCATCGTGATGTGACGTTGCCGCCGCGCGGGACGAATTATTGGGACGGCTCTTGCACGCATAATCCGACGGTGCTGCGCATCGGGAAAAAATATTACCTCTATTACATGGGCAACTATGGCGATGGCGTCGTGCGATTGCCGTTGAATTGGGAGCATCGCAACCACCAGCGCATCGGCGTCACCGTCGCGGATTCGCCGGACGGGCCGTGGCAGCGGTTTGACAAACCCGTGCTTGAAACCAATTCGGACACGAATGCGCCGGATGCCTTGGTGGTGACCAATCCTTCCGTGACTGAGCGACCTGGTGGCGGAGTGCTGATGATTTACAAGGCGGTGGGACTGAAGCGCGGCCTGCCATTCGGCGGACCAGTCGTGCATCTGGCGGCGACGGCGGAAAATCCGCTTGGTCCTTTCACGAAGCATCCCGGCGAAGTGTTCGGTGCGAAGGGCGTGATGTTCGCGGCGGAAGACCCGTTCATCTGGCGCGGTGTGGATCGCTATTGGGCGGTGGTGAAAGACAACGACGGCAACTTCACGAAGCGCGGCTATTCGTTGGCGCTCTGGGAGTCTGCCGATGGATTTGATTGGAAGCTGGCGAAGAACTCCCTCGTCGCAACGCCTGAGGTGAAGTGGGCCGATGGCCGCATGCAAAAGATGGATGCGTTGGAACGTCCGCAGTTGCTGTTGGAAAACGGCGAGCCGGTGGCGCTGCTTTGCGCCGCGGCGGAGCGCAAGGGACGCGACGGCAGCTTCAATGTGCAGATTCCGATCCAGGCGTCCAAGACGGGCGAATTGCGGCAATCGTTGAACGGCCCTTGGGGGTTCACGACGAATGTGCAGGCCGCGAACTGGGACCACATCACTGTTCCGGGTAACTGGGATACGTTGCCGGCCTATTCCACGCACAAAGGCAAGGGTTGGTATCGGCGCGAGTTTGTCCCGCCGATGGAATGGCAGGGCAAACACATCCGCTTGAAATTTGACGCGGTTTATCATGACGCGAAGGTGACGTTGAACGGCAAGGAACTCGGCAGTCACAACGGCGGTTACACCCCGTTCGAGTTCGATGTGACCTCGGTGATCAAGCTGGGCGCAACGAACACGGTGACGGTCTGTGCGGATAACGCCTATCGTCGTGGCGCTTGGTGGCATTGGGGTGGCATCAGCCGCAGTGTGACACTGATCGCGAACGACGACGCACGCATCGTTTGGCAGCACATCCGGGCCGAGCCAGACTTGGCAACGGGCGAGGCGAAGGTGTTCGTGAGTTGCCGACTTGCGAACACTGGCCATCAGGAATTGACGGTCCAACTGACTTCCCAACTCGGTGTTACTGCTGACATCTCAGCCGGTCGGCAAGTGACCCTCGCTCCGAAATCAGTGACCAACGTGGATTTGGTTTTGTCGCTGGTGCAGCCGATCGTTCGCCTTTGGCACTTCGACCATCCGAATCTCTACGCTTTGACGACGAAACTTTTGGCTGGCAGCAAGGTGGTTCACGAGCAGACGGATCGCTTCGGTATCCGCAAGGTTGAATTGACGGAGGACAGTTTGGTGCTGAACGGTGAGCGCGTTCGGCTGAATGGCTACAATCGTGTCAGCGACAGTCGCAAGTTCGGCAACACCGAGCCGGACGAGTTGGTGCGGTCTGACGTGGACACGATGAAACGCGCGAACGGCAATCTCACACGCTTGATGCATTATCCGCAAGCGCCGAACCTGCTCGATTATCTCGACGAAAAGGGAATGATGATCTGGTGCGAGATTCCAGTCTGGGGTGGCGATGATCCCTTTATGCGAACAAGCGATTTCGCGTTGCCCCGGCAGTGGATGGCCGAGATGATCGAGCGCGATTACAACCATCCGTGCATCATCGGCTGGAGCGTCGGTAATGAAATGAAAGGCCACTTCGATTACACCAGCAACCTGACGGCCTACACGCGCGGACTGGATCCCCATCGGATCGTCAGCCACGTCAGTAATTCCGGTGCTGGCCCAGGCGCAAACCGCACCAACGATCCCATCACCATCAGTCCTCTCGCGCTTTATAACACTTACAGCTTCGACAAAAAGATCACTGACCGGAATGCCGCCACGATTGTTCATGACAAGTGGCCGGAGAAGGCGGTGTTTTTCTCCGAGTTCGGCATTAAACAGTTTGGCGGAAGCGCCGAGGCACGCATCAACGGCATCGAGGAAATGTATCGCGCCTTGTCCGAGGGCAAGCCTTATGTCATCGGCTTCTCGCTCTGGACGTTCAATGATTATCGCAGTGATTACCAAGGCACGCCGCCGTCCGGTAATCGCGAGTGGGGCATCGTCACCGAAGACCGTCGGCCCAAGGCGGCCTTTGCGCAGGTGCGAAAATTGTTTTCGCCCGTCCACGCGTTGACGGTGACGAACGGCATCATTCGTCTCGAACCACGCCGGAGCGACGAAGTGCCAAGCTTCACCTTGCGAGGTTACAAACTGAAATGGGACGGGGGAGAACTTGCAGTGCCAGATCTCAAGCCAGGGGCACCGACTTGGACCTGCGAAGCGCACTTGCCACCCGGCGCCGTTGTGAAGCTGTTTTCCCCGACGGGCTACGATGTGGCCGATGCGGAATAAAGAGCCCGACCTCTTCTAAGGTCTGCCTGGCAACCTTCAGTTGTTTCCTGATCGGCGCAAGCTTTGTCTGGTGAGGCAGCTCCCGGTGTGCCGCAATTTCTAAAAAGAAAGGCGCAATCGTCTGTATCGTCTTTTGGCGTATTTCCTTAAAACCATTCTGGATTCCGAAGCACCCACTTGAACCCAACCAAATGACACCATGAACTTCTCTCTTCCTTCCCGGCAGCTTAAACAAAGT
>WBZT01003060.1_pt1 | contig 11197 bp, 10 predicted proteins | sample 5204241 | NCBI WGS metagenome assembly WBZT01 (sample SAMN12344358, study PRJNA552823) | activated sludge metagenome | biome: Activated sludge suspended growth; feature: Nitrification reactor; material: Wastewater; isolation source: activated sludge from nitrification reactor of wastewater...
GAAATTCGCAGTTTCCATGTCGCCTGGCAGCTCGCGCAGCCAGCGGTTGTCAAAATTCAGGGAACGCATGGGCTTATTTTACCCGCTATTCTGGCGGCTTTGCCTGGCAAGTACGGTAAAATATCGCATGAATGTTTTTTACGAAGAAGAAGGCAGTTTCAAGATTGCCAGCGTGATGAGCGAGGCGGAAAGCACGCTGCAAGTCGAGTCTGTCAGTGGTAAGCGCTCCAAAGTCAAGGCCGCCAATGTGCTGATGAAGTTTGGCACGACCTTGCAAGGCTTTATGGAAGCGGCCTCCAGCGAAGCAGATACGCTAGATACCGACTTTTTATGGGAAAGCAGCAGCCTGCTGGAAAGCGGTGAGGGCGAGTTCGGCTTTCAGGAGCTAGCTTCGGCTTATTACGGCGACAAGCCGAGCGATGTGCAAAACGCGGCGATCGCGATAAAACTGCACAGCGCGCCGATGTATTTCTACCGCAAAGGCAGGGGGCGTTACAAAGCCGCCCCGGCAGATACGCTGAAAGCTGCACTGGCAGGCATGGAGAAGAAACGCTTGCAGGCAGAGCAAGTGGCGCAAATGGTGACGGAACTCAAGGCGCATCAAATGCCGGAGTCATTCAAGCTCAAGCTGGAAGCTTTGTTGTATGCGTCAGACAAGAACACGCTGGAGTGGAAGGCGCTGGACCAGGCGGCGACAGAACTTAAAAAACTGCACATATGTTTACTGGCGGATGTGGGCGCGATTCCTTCGGTGCACGATTATCACCTGGGCGCCTTCCTGCGTGAATATTTCCCCGATGGGACGGATTATCCGCCGTTTGAAAGCGCTGATTTGGCTGCCCTGGAAGCCTTGCCCCATGCAGAGATTGAAGCATTCAGTATTGACGACAGCACGACGACAGAAATCGATGATGCCTTGTCCGTCACGCCATTGGCAAACGGCCATACGCAGGTGGGCGTTCATATCGCCGCACCTGCATTGGGCATACAGCCTGGCATGGATTTGGATAAAGAAGTGATGCGACGGCTTTCTACCGTGTATATGCCGGGGCATAAGATCACCATGCTGCCGGAGGCCGCGATTCGGCCGTTTAGCCTGGATGCAGGTGCTATCAAGCCCGCGTTGTCGCTGTATCTGGAAGTCGCGCCGGATTTCAGTATCATTTCGCAGCAAACCAGGCTGGAAAAAGTGCGTATCGTCGAGAACCTGCGCCATGATACGCTGGAGCCTTATTTCAACGAAGCAACGCTGGAAACCGATAGCGGGCATCCTTACTGGAGCAAGTTGTTGTTTCTGTTCCACTTTGCCGAGGCGCTGGAAAAGTCGCGCGGCAAATACGACCCTAATCGCGTGCCGCAAGTCGATTACAACTTTTATGTGGAAGATGGCAAAGTGCGCATCGTGAACCGCCAGCGCGGCTCGCCGATGGATAAGCTGGTGGCGGAGCTGATGATTGCGGCCAACCACCACTGGGGCGCGCTGCTGGCAGAGCATAAGCTACCCGGTATCTACCGCGCGCAGAACAATGGCAAGGTGTATATGACACTTAAGGCCGAGCCGCATCAGGGCTTGGGTGTGGCGCAGTATGCCTGGAGCACGTCGCCCTTGCGTCGTGCGGTGGATTTGATTAACCAGCGCCAGCTGATAGCCGCTGTGCAGGGTACCGAGCCTGCCTACCCGGCGGGCAATGGTGATATTGGTGCACACATGCGCAATTTCGATGTGACCTACAACACCTACAATGATTTCCAGACTCGCATGGAGCGCTACTGGTGTCTGCAATATCTGATTCAGGAGGACCTGCAGGAGATTGGCGCGACGGTCTGGCGTGAGAACCTGGTGCGGCTGGATAATCTGCCGTATATGACCAAAGTGCCTAGCTTGCCGGAAACGAAAGCTGGTACGCGCGTGCTGCTGGAGATCAAGCGTGTGGATACGCTGCTGATGGAACTGGATTGCAAGTTCAAATCGGTCATCGAAATCGAGTCGCAAGCTGCGGTTGAGGAAGAAGAAATTGGCGATGTTTAAGGAAAGCTGTGTTTAAGTTTGGCCGCAAGCTGCACCGCGCCGTGGCGGGCGAGGAGAGCGTGGAAGTCGGTGAAGTGGACGGCGTGCGTTCGCTCTATCTGGGCTCCAGTACCATCCAGAGCTCCATGCGCGTCAAAACGCCCTATAGCCTGGAATTGCCTTATTCACGCGCCATGATGCTGTTCCTGCTGTTCGCCAAACGTGTGCAGGACGTGCTGGTGCTGGGCTTGGGCGGCGGGTCTATTCCCAAGTATATTCATCATCTTTTGCCGGAAATCAGTACCCGTGTGGTGGAACTGAACCCGCAGGTCATTGCCATCGCGCGCAGCCATTTCTACCTGCCGGAAGACGATGACCGGCTGCAGGTGGTTCAGGGCGATGGCAAGCGGTATCTGGAAGAGAATCCGCAAACGACGGATATGCTGATGCTGGATATCTTTGACGGGCAGGGTATCCCGCCGGACCTGTATGCCCAGGATTTTTTTGACACCTGCCGTGCTGCGCTGAAGCCGGAGGGTATGATGGCGGTGAATCTGTGGGGTAGCGACAAGAATTTCGATATCTACCTGCAGCGCATCGAACAGAGTTTTGGCAGCCGCGTGCTGGTGATACCGACCGGCCGTCCGGGCAATATCGTGGTATTCGGCCTGGCTAGACCGCTGCATGAGACGCGCTGGGAGATGATACGCAGCAAAGCACGCGAACTGGACGCGCAATATGGACTGGATTTCATGGGCTTGCTCGAACGTTTGCGTGATCATAACCCCAATACACCGCACCGCATCACAATGGAATAGACTTGGATTGATATGGAACTGAATTATTTTGCCACCTGCCCGCGCGGGCTGGAAAACCTGTTGACGACCGAGCTGCAGGCCTTGCAGGCCAAGCGCGTACAGGCGACTGATGGAGGCGTCAGCTTTTCTGGTGATTTGGGCGTGTGCTATCGCGCCAATCTGCATTCACGCGTCGCAACGCGTGTGCTGATGCAGGTCGGGCGTGGCAAGTACGCAACCGAAGAAGACATTTACCAAGGTGCGCTCAAGTTGAACTGGCCGAATCTGTTCGATGTGAAGCATGCGTTCATGGTGAAGGTGACCGGCGTGAAATGTCCGCTGAAGAGCCTGGAATTCGTCACGCTGCGCATCAAGGATGCAGTGTGCGACAAGTTTCGTCAGGCCGTGGGCAGTCGGCCAAACATTGACACCCGCACTCCGGCAGTGCGCATCCACGCCTATCTCACCGCGGACAGCTATACCCTTTATGTCGATACTTCCGGCAATGCGCTGTATCAGCGCGGCAACCGTAAATCCAGCATCGAAGCGCCTTTGCGCGAGAACCTCGCGGCGGGCATTCTGCTGCTTTCCGGCTGGAAGCCTGGCCAGGCTTTGTTAGACCCAATGTGCGGCAGCGGTACGTTTGCGCTGGAAGCCGCGATGATGGCGCTGGATATCGCGCCCGGGCTGAAGCGTGACTTTGGCTTTCAGCATCTGAAAAATTTTGAATCAGATACCTGGAAGAAGATCAAAAATGCCGCGGCAAAAGCAGTGAAACCGAATAGTTTTCAAAAAATCTATGCCAGCGACATGGATCTGCGTGCCGTGCGCGTGACTAAACAAAACTTATCCGAGGCAGGATTGGGGGATGTCGTGCAGGTCTCGCATCTGGATTTTATTGAGGCGCCTGCACCGGCCGAAAGCGGTGTGCTGGTGGCTAACCCGCCTTATGGCGTGCGCATCGGCGAGGATGCCGATCTGGCTGCGTTGTATCCGAAAATGGGCGAGGCGCTCAAAAAACGGTTTGCTGGCTGGAACGCGTATTTTCTCACCAGCGACTTGCGTTTGCCCAAGCTGATGCGGCTGGCGCCCAGCAAAAAAACGCCATTGTTCAATGGCCCGCTGGAATGCCGGCTGTTCGAGATTAAGATGGTGGCAGGTAGCAATAGAAAGGAAAACAAGGACGCTAGTCCAAAGTTTCAGTGAAGACTAAGCTTTAGGTGATGCCGGAACTAGAAATCATACTATCCCCTCGCTCCTTTTGAAGGGGGGAGGGCTAGGGTGAGGGGTTGCGAGTAATGAGAGGATTTATATGGCAGATTCGATTGATGAACTAAGAAATCGCGTCAACAATTTTGTCACAGAACGCGACTGGGCACAGTTCCACACCCCCAAGAATCTTGCGATGGCGATGATTGTGGAAGCGGCGGAATTAGTCGAGCAATTCCAATGGGATACGCCGCAGGAAAGTACGCAGCTGACGCCGGAAAAGCGCGAAGCGGTAAGCCACGAGTTAGCCGATACCTTTGTTTACCTGCTGCGTATTGCGGAAGTGCTGGGCATTGATTTGATTCAGGCCGCGAATGAAAAAATCGACCTGAACGCCAAAAAGTACCCTGTAGAAAAAGTGCGTGGCAGTAATGCGAAATATACTGCATACGAAAAATAAGGAGCCAAGTAGGGTGTGTAACTTGTTACACACGCGGATGCAAATTACAATGAACTCATGTCCAACTACCGCCGCGCTGATACGCCCAATGCTAGCTACTTCTTCACTGGCAATAATAGTGGCAATAATAGGGGACAGACCACGGTTAATTTGATTATATTCGGTCAATCAAAAACCGTGGTCTGTCCCCTATTATTCGTGTCCCCTATTATTCGGTCCCCTATTATTCGTGTCCCCTATTATTGTGTGTTAGATAAATACCGAAATAATTTACAAGGCAAATGATGGGCAGCGATATACGTATTTGGCGACTAGAAAGCTGTTCTGATGACTATACCGCACTTGATTGTCCGGCGGAGGGTTTAAGCTATTTTGACAAAAACTTTGTTTGCGAACCAATGGCAGAGACATGGCAGCCGCCTGAGGTGACCTTAAGCGGCAAAAGCAAAAAATTGCCAGACATTATGGGTTGGCAAGTCGGTGCTGAGCTGGTGTCACAAAGAGCCAAGCTACTGCTAGAACCGATACTGGCGAGCCATGTCGAGTTTTTGCCGTTTGATGCCATTAAGGGCAAGCCCTATTTTGCAATGAACGTGCTGCAACAAATGTCGGTCGATATTCTGGATATTCAACGGTCTAAGTTCTTGTTCCCTAAAGAAGGTAAAAAGACGGTTGAAAATGTTGACGTGCTTGAAGCGGCAGTTTTTAAGGATTTACCCGAAAATTTACCGCCGATTTTTAAGCTAAGGATACGGTCGGATTACCTATTAGCAAAAATTTACGTTACCCAGCCGTTTGTAGATGTGGTGGTGCAACATCAATTGACAGGCATAGAGCTGGCTGACCCCGGCGAGTATGCTTTGCCCTATATTCTGGATAGAAAATCCATGAACGTGGTGCCGGGCGTGCCGCTGTGCGGAAAGAAAAAACCGAATTTGCGGATTGTTGGTTAGCCAAGCCAAGCAGGGTGTGTAACTGACACGCACGCGGCGATAAAAACGGTGGGTTACGCTGCGCTAAAAATGGATGGCCGTTCCTCGAAACTTCGGCTTCCAGCCTTGTTTTCTCGCCTGCGCGGGAATGAGAATTGATATGCTCTGCAACCCAATATCCACGCGGGCTTTGGGCTGGTATTAAAAGATTGGTGTAAGTGTTTTTGTATGCATGTGGCAACGGTGGTTTTTATGATTGCATTATTTTTTAAGTAATAGAAAATGGGGTCAGAAAATGGGGTCAGAAAATGGGGTCTGTCCCCTATTATTTTCCCTATTATTTTTATTTATGAGATAAATTCACCCGGCCGCAAATTTAGAAAGCAAGACGGCGATTAGTATGCAAATTGATGAATACATGGGTTTTAAGGTACTTGAGTATGAGCACGGCATGCTAGACGACGCGCTCGTTCTATTTCAATCGGGGAAATTTGATGGCATAAGAATTTGCCCAAATTACCGAGGATCCGAAAAATTATTGGATGAAGTTCGTCAATTTACAAGTCTCAAAGCACTGATGATTCAAAGATTACCAAACTCTCCCATTCAGCCATTAGGGGAGTTTCCCAATCTGGAACATTTGAGCATAGATGAAACTAAGGTAGAGGTGGATTTTGAGAAGCTACCGAGTTTAGTTTATTTTGCTGGAGTTTGGCAAAAAGGAAGATTTAAAAATGCTCAATATAGTAGGCTTAAAAAATTACGTCTGCGGAACTTTAAATCAGCCACCGATGATTTAACTGATTTTAGGCAATTTGGAGATTTGGAGGATATTCATCTGGTACAAAGCACCGTAACTAGCTTGAATGGTTTGTCTGCTTTTAAAAATCTCAAGACCTTTGAAATGCACTATATGAGTAAATTGGAAAAGCTTGGTAAGCTTGATTTACCCAGCCTTACCTTTTTTCATGCTGATTTCTGCAAAAAACTGACCGACCACGAGCAACTACAAGGATGCCCAAATTTAGAAACCTTAAGGTTACATAATTGCGGTTCTATTCAATCGGTAATGTTTATAAAAAAACTGAAAAAACTAAAGTCTTTCCGCTTTATGGAGGCAACGGAAGTATTAGATGGGGATTTAAGTCCGCTGTTAGATATGGAGGATGTACTCTTTACTCAAAAGAAACATTATTCACATAAAACAAAGAATTTTAATCAAATGATGGATGGAGTAAATGTACATAGAGCCGAAAGCGCGTAGGGCGGATTAACAAAGTGTAATCCGCCGAATGGCAAGCTTACTTCCGGCGGATAACGCTACGCTCATCCGCCCTACAGCCCAATATCCACGCGGGCTTTGAGTGGGTATTAAAAAGGGTTGTGTAAGTGCTTTTGTATGAATGTGGCAACGGTGGGTTTTTAAGATTGCATTATTTTTTAAGGATGAATGACCATGGCACTCGTTTTGTTTAGCACGCTGACCAATAACCAAACAATAGCGTTTAACCCCGCCACGGATGTTTTGCAGTTTGATAACCCGGCGATTGGTGCGAGCTCACTCACGTTTGCTTATTCTGCAAGTAACGACAATATTGCGTTTACTGCGCTTTGATTGCGTTTAATGAGCACCTTATTTTCCCCTGTGACCGATTTGCTAGAGCAGCATGATATCGCTTTTGATGTGGTAGAGATTCCGCTGAGTGAAGACAAGAAGCCGGTGCGCAATCTGGAGGAACTGCTGACAGCAAAAGGGTTGGACCCGAAATCGGTGGTGCGCAGTGTGCTGTTTCGTGCGGAATCCGGCAAATTCTGCTTGCTGGCAGTGGCCGGTGGCGGCCGTGCCGACTGGGCGATTCTACGCAGCCATTTGAACGAGCGCAAATTGCGCATGGCCGAATATGACGAGGTGCCGGAAGCGACCGGTTATGTGGTGGGTGCGGTGCCACCGATAGCGTTGCCCTCAGAAATCAAGGTGCTGGTGGATAACAGCGTGAGTGATTACGACACCGTGGTGATCGGCAGCGGCGTGCTGGGCTACGCCTTGGCGCTGAAAGGCAGCGATTTGCTGAAATTATTCACTGGGGTCGATTTTGGCAATTTTGTGAAGGCGGAATCCGCGTAGGCGCGCGTATTCATTGCGAAAACCATCGGCCTGGAAGCCGCATACAGATTGCCTTCCAGGGCATCTGTCGGGATAATGAATCTGCTAGGCTGATTTAGATTTGCTCAACTGAGATTGTTGAGCATGACAGGCTGTTGGCTATCCGGCAGATCTCGATAAATTCATCGGTATTGAGCGAAGCGCCGCCTACCAGACCACCGTCAATATCGGGCATCGAGAATAGCTGCTTTGCATTTTTTGCATTGACGCTGCCGCCATATAGTATGCGTATTTTGTCCGCCACTTCTTCATTCAGGAGTTCAACATGTCCGCGCAAAAAGCTCAAAATGCATTGCGCATGTTCCGGCGTGGCGGCTTTCCCCGTACCAATTGCCCAAATGGGTTCATAAGCAATAATTCCTTTTGCCAGACCATGCACGCCGACTTGCTTCAGCACTGCGTTGAGTTGGCGAATGATGACGTCGACCGTCATGCCAGACTCGAATTCCTCCAAGGTTTCGCCCATGCAAAAAATGGGGATTAACCCGGCTTCTGTCGCGGCTTGAAACCGTTCTCCAGATGCCGCATCGCTTTCATAGCCGGCTTTGCGACGTTCAGAATGACCGATGATCACGTATTGACAGCCTAATTCCAGCAGCATGCTTGCCGAAACCGAGCCTGTGTGTGCGCCGTAAGCATATCGGCTCATGGTTTGTCCGCCCCAACCGATTGGGCTGTCGCTGAGCAATGTCTGCGCTTGGAAATGATAGGGGTGAGGTAGGCAAACAGCATAATCCGCATCACCCGCATCGGCGGTGCCTGCCAGCAGACCTGTTATGAAATGCGCATTTTCGGCAATACTGCCATGCATCTTGCGGTTTGCGACTACTAATTTACGCCTCATCGAAACTCCTTACCAGCGCATGATGTTGCTTGATTTTATATCCTGAGGATGAAGACCGCGATCACAGAATACTGGGCTTGAAATCACCGGCCCTATAACGTTCTGCCATCGCTTCGCATGAGAGGGGCTTGACTTTGGCCGCGTAACCGGCGGAGCCGAACGCCTCGAAACGTGACTTGCACATTTCATGCATCTCGTCAGTCGCTACTTTTAGAAATTTGCGCGGATCAATTTCTTTTTTGTTTTCTGCAAAAAAGCGTCTCAGCACGCCGGTAGTGACCATGCGCAAATCGGTGTCGATATTGATTTTGCGCACACCATATTGAATGGCACGCACAATTTCTTCCACCGGTACGCCATAAGTTTCGCCAAGATCACCGCCAAATTCGTTAATCACTTTCAGCCATTCCTGTGGCACGGAAGATGACCCGTGCATGACCAGATGTGTATTGGGAATGCGGGCGTTGATTTCCTGAACGCGATGGATCGCGAGTACCTCGCCAGTAGGCGGGCGTGTAAATTTGTAAGCGCCATGCGAGGTGCCAATTGCAATTGCCAAGGCATCTACGCCGGTTTCTTTGACGAAATTAGCTGCTTCGGTGGCATCTGTGAGTAATTGTTTATGATTGAGCACGCCATCTGCGCCTACACCATCTTCCTCTCCGGCCTTGCCGGTTTCCAGTGAGCCCAATACGCCCAGTTCACCCTCCACGGATACGCCGACTGCATGCGCCATTTCCACTACCTTGCAGGTTACCGAGACATTGTATTCATAACTGGTTGGGGTTTTGGAATCTTCACCCAAGGAGCCATCCATCATCACGCTGGTAAAGCCGGAGCGCATGGCTTGCATACAAACAGCAGGTGATGCGGCGTGATCCTGGTGCATCACAATGGGGATATGTGGATATGCCTCTACCGCAGCAAGGATCAAGTGCCGCAGAAAAGGCTCGCCTGCATATTTACGCGCACCCGCCGAGGCCTGCAAGATTACCGGGCTGTTCACCTCGTCGGCCGCCTGCATAATGGCGTGAATTTGTTCCATATTATTGACATTAAAGGCGGGTAGACCATAACCATGTTCTGCGGCGTGATCAAGCAGTTGTCTCAGCGATACGAGCGCCATATCTGTTCCAATTCAAAATTTGACCTTGCACACGACTTCATTTTTTGGTGTTCAGGTCGTTAATAATCTTTGTACGGACTCAACATGTCATTATTTTAATGGTTGTTTTAGACTAACACGTTAATTTGACAATACAATTACTTATCTATGAAGAATATCAGCCTAACAGATTTTCTAACCTCGGAACAAACGGGTGATTCGGTTCCAGATTCCGCATTGCAAGCTTTGCTTGCGCAGATTGCCTCATGTTGCATCCACATTGCAGAAGCGATTGAGCAGGGCGCTTTGGCAGGCAACATGGGGAGCCTTACCAGTGAAAATGTGCAAGGGGAGACGCAAAAGGCGCTGGATGTGATTACGAATGACATTTTTATTGATCATATGGTGAAATCCGGCCTGGTCGCCGGGATGGTATCGGAAGAAATGTCGGAGCCGGTGCAGATGCCCGTACAGCAAGCACTAAAGCCCAATGCCAGGCAGTATCTTGTCGCTTTCGATCCACTGGATGGATCGTCGAATGTGAATGTGAACATTTCAGTCGGCACGATATTCTCTATTTTGCCGTGGAAACATGGTTCTCAAGCACCCAGTCAGGCAGACTTCTTGCAAGCCGGAACCAAGCAAATTGCGGCGGGTTATGCGCTTTATGGATCATCCACCATGTTCGTGTTCACCACAGGTCATGGCGTGAACGGGTTTACACTCGACAAGAAAAGCCAGCAATTCGTGCTGACGCATCCGAACATGCAAACGCCAGCGCAGACGCAAGAATTCGCAATCAATGCGTCAAATCAGCGTTTCTGGGAGGCGCCTGTCGTGCGTTACGTCAGCGAATGTCTGGCGGGCACTACCGGGGTACGCGGCAAGGATTTCAATATGCGTTGGGTGGCCTCGATGGTCGCAGAGATCCACCGCATTTTGTTTCGAGGTGGCGTATTCATGTATCCGATCGACAGCAAAATCGCCAGGCAGGGCGGAAAACTCAGGTTGTTATACGAAGCTAATCCGATGAGTTTTATCATAGAGCAAGCGGGCGGGTTATCCACAACAGGCTATCAGCGCATGATGGATGTCACCCCTTCTGATATCCACCAGCGTGTTCCAGTGATACTGGGGTCGAAAGACGAAGTCACCCGAATTGCCCAGTATCACCAAAAAGCTTGATGTATCACGCAGGTACAGGAAAGCCGGCATTTGCCGGCTTTTTGCTTTTCACGATGAACTTACAGTACCGCTAAGGCGGTATCGTAATTGGGCTCGTTGGCGATTTCGCCCACCAGTTCGCTATGCAGCACTTTGTTGTTCTCGTCCAGCACGACTACGGCGCGGGCTGTCAGTCCTGCCAAGCTGCTGTCTTGAATGTAGACGCCATAATCATTGCCAAACTTGCCGGTGTTGCGGAAAGTGGACAGGCATGTGACGTTCTCGATGCCCTCTGCGCCGCAGAAACGGCTTTGTGCGAAGGGTAAATCGGCTGAGATGCAAATCACCACGGTATTGGCCATGCCGGCAGCTTTCTGGTTAAAGGTGCGGACAGAAGTGGCGCAGGTCGGCGTATCGATGCTGGGGAAGATGTTGAGTACTTTGCGTTTGCCGGCAAAGCTTTCCAGCGTGGTCGGGTTGCGCTTTGCATCGGCCAGCTCGAAAGCGGGTGCGG